>ENA-ORXT01000791-ORXT01000791.1-marine-metagenome-genome-assembly--contig:-NODE-791-length-47105-cov-140.698626_pt1 | contig 47105 bp, 38 predicted proteins | sample MGYA00237868_ERZ511482 | MGnify/ENA metagenome assembly ERZ511482
AAGTATGATGCTGATATTAAAGACTGGCAAAACAAATACAATGGCAAGCACACCGCTTGGGAAGCAGTAACTGGTCAATTTAATGCATTAAAGCAAGATACTAATAACCAGATAAGTGCTTTGACTAATAAATACAATAACAAGCATAAAGAGTTGGAAGGTGTAATTAGTGAATATGATCAACTAAAAGCTGAATATGCTGGTAACGTAAAAATATTAGAAGATAAATACAACGATAAAAAGAAAGCTTGGCAAACCATTGCCGATGAGTATAATAAACTAAAATCGGATTATGATACTAAACTAAAAGCCTGGGAAAGTTTGAATAATTACAAAGCTAAATACGAAAAGCAAATAATTAATTTACAAAATAGTTTTAACGAAAAAAATAAAGCTTGGGAAGAGTTGAAAAGCCAACTTAATGCCATGAATGCAAAATTGCAAGATACCGAATTATCATATAAAAGTTTGAGAGCTGAAAAAATTGCAGACTTAAAAGAGAAAGATCATCAAAATGAGGTTATTTCAAAAAAATTAGGAGAAATAGAACAAAACGTTTTAGAGAAAGATAAATTAATTGAAAATTATAAAGATCAATTAGATACAACAATTTCGGCCTATAATGAGCAATCTACTAAAATAAAGAATGAAATAAAAAATAAAGATTTAGCACTTGAAAAACTTAGTGGTAAATGCAGAAAATTAGAAATTCTAAATAAAGAAAAAGAAAATCAAATAAATAATTTGGCCGAAAAAATTAATATTTTAAATAATGAATTAGCTAAATTGAGGGAGCTATTAAATTCAGGTAGCAAAGAAAAAGATGTTAAGATAGGTAAATTAGAAGGTGATTGTAAAAAATTAGAGATCTTAAACAAAAAGAAAGATGATAAATTAAATGAATTAGCCAAAGAAATGGATTTGTTAAGTGATGATTTAACCAAAACCAAAACAAAGTTAAGTGCTGGAACAAAAGAAAAAGATGTAGTCATCAATACCCTTAACTCTAATATCAAAAAACTTTCAAAAGAAGTTGAGCACAGGGAAATTAGCATACAAGAAATTCAATTAAAGTTAAAAGAAGTTTTAGGTAAGTTTAAACTTATAAATAATAAAGTGAAAGTTTTAGAAAAAGTTGAAATTCAATTTATAAGTGCTAAAGAAAAGGCTCAGAAAGCAGATCAACGATATGCTGAAAGCAAAATTGAAATTAATGCACAAAAGTTAAATATTAAAGATTTAGATAAGCTTATAAAAGAATTACAAAGAGAATTGGCTAAAAAGCCGAAAGAAGTAATTAAAGAAATTGAGATAATTAAAGAGATACCGGTTGAAGTTATAAAAGAAGTAGAAGTAGTAAGATCACTCGATATTTCGGCACTACAAGAAATGTTAGAAAATGCTGGTACTGTTGAAGTTTCAAAAACAGTAATTGGAGAAAAACGTATTGTTGGTAAAGCAAAAACGGTAAAAAAGCAATCGAATGAAACTAAAGCGAAACCAACTACAAAAAGTAAACTGTCAACAAATAAAAAAGCAAAAAAGGATGATTTGAAAAAGATTGAGGGCATTGGGCCAAAAATTGCAATGTTGTTAAACAATGATGGAATTATTACCTTTAACCAACTTTCGAAAGCTAAAATTACAAGATTGCAGAAGATTTTAAGTGAGGCAGGATCAAGATTTAAAATGCACAACCCAGGCACTTGGCCCGATCAAGCTAAATTGGCTGCTGCTGATAAATGGGATCAATTAAGCAAATTACAAGACCAACTAAAAGGTGGTAAAAAATAGTGCTACCAAATGAAATTTTTTTAAAAAAAGCAGCTAAACGCTGCTTTTTTTAATATTGAAAATGTAAGAGAATGTAAATAATATTACATTTAATAAACTTTGGGTCACCTTTTTAATCTAATAATCACTATTTTTATCAAAAATATAAAAATTAAGTATGAGAAACTTTATTTGCCTTATTTGCCTAACCATATTTTTCTTTTCACTAAGCTCTTCTGCCCAAACTTCTGAAACTAAAAAAGAAATTGTTTTTGAAGAATTGAATTTGACAGATGCACAAATTGATGCCCTTACTAACGCTAGAGAAGCGGTAGCTGAAGAGATGAAAGCTAAAAAAGATTTACTAAACAAAAACTCAGATGAGATAATGTTATTAGCCGCTGAACAGCAAAAAAAGATGTTGGCTAAGATGGAAGAAATTTTCACGCACGAGCAATTGGAATCTCATAAAAAAAACATTGCCTTATTAAAGCAACAGCAAGAAACACACAAAAAGAAATAATTGAGAACTATAAAAATAATATTTAAAATGAACAATTTAATCAGAACATTTACTACCACCCTACTGTTATGTATTGCTACAATGACGTTTGCACAATCGCAAAATTATGTGCGTTCTATTTCTAATGCTAAATATTTAACTGAAAAATTGGATTTGACAAATGAGCAAACCAAAAGAATTCAAGCAATGTTGGAAGAACAAGACAAGCAACTAAAGGATTTAAGAAGTTCGGGCATTACCGATAAAGATCGGGCACGAAAGGCTTCAAATGAAATTAGAACAAATACCAACAATGCTATAAAATCAACATTAACTGCAGAACAACTCCCAATTTTTAATGAGTTATTATTGCAAAGAAATAAACTTAGAAGTAAAACGGGTAAAAGAGCAAGTGCTATTAGTGGTTCTGGCGATTTAATAAAAGATTTAAGTTTAACAGAATCTCAAATTACAGCTTATAAATTAATAAGAGCGCAGCAATCGATGGAGTTTAAAGCTATTAGAGAAAGTATGGGAAATGCTGATGAGCGTGCTGCTGCAATGATTAAAATGAACGAAATAAAAAAGGCTTCGGAAGAGAAAATAAAGAAAATTTTAACTGAAGAACAATTAGCGCTTTTCAACAATATTTTAAGTAAAAGAAGAAGTAGAAATTAATTAGAGATTTCTGACTATAATATTTATTAATTTTATTACAAAATCCGCTATAAAAATTATTTGTAGCGGATTTTTTTTTACCAAAAATAAGCATCTAATAAAAGCACTAATAAACAACCCTTTTATATAAAGGTAAACAAGTTTATAATTCAATAAATTTATTATCATCTAAAAAACCATAAAATTGCGCCAAATTTTTGAAGCAGTAATCAACTTCAATTTCTTTTGGTTGGCTCATCGTTTTCGAAATAAATACTTTTATCATACCTAATTTATCGGCAAATTTCATATCGGTTACAAAATCGCCTACCATTATACTTTTATTAAAGTCAATAGCTGAAAAATCTTTCTGCGCCTGCTTTGCCATACCAGTTCTTGGTTTTCGCCAAGTATGATGATGCTTTGCTAACTGTGGTGCATGATAAACTTTATCAATTTTACCACCTGCTCTTGCAACATCTTTTATTAAGTTATTGTGTATGGCAGCTAGTTGCGCCTCTGTCATTATGCCTTTACCAATGCCTTGCTGATTAGTTACTACTACGGTATGTTTGAAAAAATTGGTTAATTTTTCTAAGGCCAAAAGTGCATTTGGGGTATAAGTCCAATCCTTCCATTCTTTTATGTATTGATCTATTAGCAACTCATTTATTACCCCATCTCTATCTAAAAATAAGCTCCAGTTTCTGTCAATATTTTGTATTCTATCCTTCATCGTTTCCAAATAGTTTTTGTTCCACTAAATGTATCAAAATATGCCCAATGGTAATATGTGCTTCTTGAATATGTGCTGTGATGTTGCTGGGCACGCCAATCCATAAATTGCAATGCTGCTTTAATTTACCGCCCGATAAGCCCGTCATACCACAAACAAAAATGCTTTTACGTTTGGCCAGTTTTGCAGCATTTAATACATTTATTGAATTGCCAGATGTTGACAAAGCTAATAAAACATCGCCCTTATTACCCAAAGCTTCTACTGCACGTTCAAAAATAACTTCAAAGCCAAAATCGTTTCCCGTACAAGTTATATGTGCGGCATCTGCTAATGCAATGGCAGCTAATGGTGGCCGTTTCAAGTTATACCTACCTGTTAATTCTTCTGCAATATGAACCGCATCGCAAGTACTTCCTCCATTACCGCAAAGCATTAATTTCCCTTTATTTTTGTAGCAAGCAACTAAGGTAGTAGCCAACTGTTCAATTTTTTGCAGCAACAAGTCGTCTTTAAGTAAAAATTGCTTAGTTGCGATGGATGCTTTTAAATGCGCTTTTATTTCAGCTCTCATAATTGGTAATATAAATCAATTAAACTATCAACAAAAGCCTCCCAGCTATATTTTTCTTTTTCATTAATTATGGCTTTTTCAAAGCAAGTATTATAATTATCTAAAGCAAAAAACTCGTATATGTTTTTAGCAATTAAGGTAGCATCTTTTTTAACAACATAGCCTGTTTTTTGATGTAATACAATTTCATCTAAACCACCAACATTTGTTACCAAAATTGGCATTTCATAGTGCATTGCAATCTGTGATATTCCGCTTTGTGTGGCCGTATGGTAAGTTTGTGCTACTAAATCGGCTGCCGAAAAATATAGATGTACTTCTTCATCGGGTATGTATTTATTAATGCTGACTACATTATTAGTCAATCCTAACTCCTTAATTTTCTGTTGATATAATACTTCATCATCATAATACTCACCCGCAATAAGCAGTTGAATTGTTGGGTTTTGTTTTACTAACACTTCCATAGCATCTAACAATAAATCCAAACCTTTGTACTTTCTTATCATACCAAAAAACAACACATATTTTCCATTTGCTTGCAAACCTAACTGCTCCCTTGCTTCTTGCTTATCAATCTTATTTTTAAAATGATTATAAACCGGATGTGGCGAATGGGCAACCGGCATATTCTTTTTCATCGTTATAATATCTTCCTTTACAGCTTTTGACATTACCATACAGGCATCGCAGTTTTTTAAAAAATAGTTAGTCAAAGAGCGATCACCAATGCGAGGTTCGTGTGGCAAAGCATTGTCAACCAAGCCAATAATTTTTGTAGTTCTTTTATTTATTAACCGACTAATGGTACCTAAGGCTGCCCCAAAAAAAGGCATCCAAAAACGTAAAATCACCAAATTAGGCTGCATTGCATTTATTTTGTTTGCAGTATTATACCAGTTAATTGGGTTAACACTATTTATTTGTTGCTCAATACTTAAACTGTTCACCAAATCACCAGCATCACCCTCAACAAATTGTGTTTTACCTGGAAACAATAAAGCAGGGTATTGCAATGTATACGAAAAGATGTTTGACTTATGGCCAGATAAATTTAACTGATGACTTAACAATTGGTTGTGTGCAGCAATTCCACCTCTTAAAGGATAGGCCGGACCAATTATAATATTGCTAACTTTTTTATTGATGTTGCAAATGTAAGCTTAAACTTATTTTATAAAGTCAAATTATTCTGATTATATTAATGGTGTTTCATTTTAACAGCTATATTACGTTTTCAATAATATAATCATAATTTATTTTATGAATTATCAAACTGTTCCGAATATAGGCAGTTATATGTTTAAGCCCAATTGTGTAGAGGAATAACCCTCATTTGTAAAATTCATTGGCTGGCGGAATAAGTTTCACCGTTTAAGATCTTTAATTTTTACTTAGAGCAATTTGGGCATCCGATTTATTAATATTACCACACTTGGCAACACTCCTTTTTTTTAGCATCACATAATTTTGATTATGGCGAGGCAGCTATAGTAAACGGAAGTGGCGAAAGTATAAAACCTATTTTAACACAAATGAGAAGGAACGATGCTTTTGAATTAGTATTTGAATAAGGTTTACCATATTAACCATTTGTGCCACAAACCGTTAGTAAATTTAAAAGCCGAGGCACTAATGTGTTTCAACATTATTGGAAGAAAAAATATTAGACCTTAATGAAGAAAAATCTCTCATTGATCTATTATTTCAAAAATTTTATGCTCCATTATAAACTAACATTTCTTTTTGCTAACAAACTTAAACCCAAACCTCTGCCCAACATAAAAACGACTAGGGCCAACCATAATGCATGATTACCAATTACAGGTTGCAACAAAAAATATGTTGGTAAAAACAATAAAAATGTAGCAACAAACATTACGTTGCGCATTGCTTTGCTGGCTGTTAAGCCTATATAAATGCCATCCCAAATGTAGGCTACCATTGCAGGTAAGGGCAATATTAACAACCACCAAATATAAGGTTTGGATGCTGAAATTACGGCTATATCATCTGTAAAAAAACTAACTATATTATTTCTTAACAAAGTAAAACTTACTATTAAAAGTAAAGATAAAGCAAAGCCCCAACAAAAGGCATAACGAATACTTTTTTGTAACAACACCTTATTTTTCATTCCGTAATATTTGCCTGCAATGCTCTCAATAGCGAAAGCAAAACCATCAATACCATAAGATATAATGCTTACGTATTGCAGTAAAATAGTATTTACGGCCAACAAAATAATACCTTCGTTTTCACTTAGGGCAGTAAAAAAACTAAAGGTAAAAATAAGGCAAAGGGTGCGTAGAAAAATATCGAAATTTATTTTAAAGAAATGAATTAAAGCTGCTGCATTTAGCAAAATTTTGGTGTTTATTTTTTTGGTAAGATGCTTATATCGCCATAAAAACAACGCAATTGCTAAAACAAAACCGCTGTATTGCGCTATTACGGTACCAAGTGCAACTCCATTTGCTTTCATACCATAATGAAATACAAATAAGTAGTTTAAAACAATGTTTAAAACATTTACCGTTACCGTAATTATCATTGGATATCTGGCGTTTTGCATCCCAAAAAACCAACCGTTTAAGGCGTATAAACCAATGGCAGCTGGTGCATCCCAAATTCTAATATAAAAATAAGGCTTAGCAATGCGTTCAATTTCTGTGGAGGCACTTACAATTTTGAACCCAATTAAAGCGACCAGTTGTTGACCAACAATAAGTGCCAGGCCAACCAATATAGCAATAATTAAAGCTCTTAAAAAAGTGTAGTAAACTTCGGTTTCATCATTTCTGCCAGAAGCTTGTGCGGTAATGCCAGTAGTACCCATTCGCAAAAAGCCAAAACCCCAATAAATAAAACTAAATATTATGCCTGCAATAGCAATTGCGCCTAAGTATATTGGCGAGTCTAATTGCCCCATTAAATAAGTATCTACCAAGCCCAATAGCGGAACAGATATGTTGCTGATAATATTAGGAATGGCAAGCCGAAGAATGGTTTTGTTCATTATAGATATACTTGTTCATAAAGGTAAGTTATCTCATTATTATTATTTTTTTTTTGTAAAATTTCATTTTTGAAAGGTATTTGAAGGCAGTACAATCCATCTTAATAAAAAACTATAAAAACGATACTTTATGCAGTTTTTTTGACCGTTATTATAAAATAAATGGACAACTTTTTTAAAAGGAATTAGAGGTATATGTTATAAAAACGAATACGCCGAAACTGGTTTAGTTACCGCTGTTTATGTATCACCTAAAATTGATATTGTTTATTAATCTTTTTAAAATTGTAATAAAATTTAAAATAACAATTACAGTAATACAAATTAATATTTATTAAATACGAAATTGTGATAAATGATGATAGTTAACGATTTCTTGCCTCCTCCCACAAATCATTTATATAAAATGATAATTTTTTGTACTCATTTAGTGAGCATCTAAAAAATGTTCTCTATTTTAGTGGATTATAAAACAAATTTAAAATGAACCGAATAAAAGAGGTTTTAGAGCCGAAGGGAATAAAGCAAATCTTGTTGGTTGAACAGGCTGGTATGAGTTACAATATGATTCATTTTTATGCTCAAAATAAAAGAAGTTTAGAAGACTTACATAAGATTGCTAAAATCTTGAATGTAGAAAGCAAAGAACTCTTACTATCAATTAAAGAACTGAATTGAACACTCAAATTGACATATTAGAAAATAAAATCCTTGAAAGGTATCCCGAAGTAATGGATATTCTTTTACGTGATCATACTACCAAAAAAAACATAATTTGGGCAACAAATAATTATGAATACTTGGGAGAAAATTATAATAAGATTAAGCAAATAAAATCTACACTCATTACTGGTGTTAACGGAAACGTAATAATGCCAAGGATTAAGAAGGACTCAATCTTACAACAATCGAGAGTCAAAAATATGGCTGAAGTGTTTACGCCATCTTGGGTTTGTAATGCTCAAAATAACATAATTGACAATGCTTGGTTTCAACAAAAAAACGTTTTTAACAAAGAAATTATAGATGAGAATAGATGGGAAACAATTAAAGAAAAAATCAATTTTCCAAAAAACAAAACTTGGAAAGATTACGTAAAAGAAAAACGACTTGAAATTACCTGCGGGGAAGCACCTTACATTATTAGTAGATATGATACTACTTGTGGTAAGTTTATTGAAGTTGAGGATAGAATTGGGTTGTTAGACCGAAAATTGAGGATCATAAATGAAAATGTTAATACTTGTGACAAATGGTTAAAAGCAACGGAAACAGCATTTAAAAACACTTATGCTTTTGAATGGCAAGGAGATAATCTGCTCTTAGCAAGAGAGTCCATGTTATTTACGTTTATTGAAAACTTTAAGTTTAAATTTGACAAAGCACCTTTACTTAAATCAATACAATACATTGCCTACATTATTTCTTGGAATGTTTGGCAAATGGACGGTTTAAAGGGTGTTATCCCATTCTCTTGTAGTGAGATTCAGACAAAAAAAGTTAACCTTTTTGGAGAAGTAGAAACTGATAACTCTTTTTGCTCAGGATGTATTAATAATAATATGTTTGAGCACAATGGAATTTATTGTTTAGTAAAAGATTGGTCAAATAAGGACAAGATTACGGGAAAGCCAGAAAGAAAACTAAGGTTTATTGACCTAATTGAAGAATAAGATTTTCACCAATATATGACAGACGATAACCGAATTGATATAGAGTTACTAAACGATTTAATCGTAGGAAGAGTTGAACCACAAATTTATGCTTTCACAACTGAAACAATTCCTAATTATTTAAAAGTAGGCGACACATATAGACCATTAGAAACAAGACTTAATGAATGGAGGAAACATTTTCCTAATCTAAAAAAGAGATTTCAAGAAGTTGCTAAAGTTGACGAAGAAACGTTTTTTAGAGATTATGCTGTTCATAAATACTTAGAAAATGAAATCCAAAAGGCTCGATTAATGCCTGATTCATTAGAAGCAATTCCTTACTATTCAAATGAATTTTTCAAAGACACAACAACTGATGACCTTGACAATGCAATTATTGACATTAAAGATTGTCATGAAAACAATGATTCAAAATATCCGTTTTACAAATTTGATGCTAGCCATATTCCAATAATTCACACATACAACAGAACTGAAAATTATAACCCAAGACCAAACCAACAGGAGACTATTGATAGGTTCAATGAAGCCTTAAAAAAAGGCAGAAGTAACTTATTGATGTATGCTGTAATGCGTTTTGGTAAATCTTTCACATCTATGTGTTGTGCGGTAGAAATGGGAGCTAAAATTGTTTTGGTAGTATCTGCAAAAGCTGATGTAAAAGAGGAATGGAAAAAGACTGTTGAAAGCCATATTAAATTTGATGGGTTTACTTTTTTAGATAGCAATTCACTTCTACAAAGTGATACTATCATTAAAGAAAAGATTGAAGCGAATGAAAAGCTTGCTTTATTTCTAACCCTACAAGATTTACAAGGAGATACGATAAAATCAAAGCATAAAGAAGTGTTTGAAAATCAAATTGACTTATTGCTGATTGATGAAACACATTTTGGAGCAAGAGCACTGGAGTATGGTAAAATTTTAAAAGACTTTAAGTCTAAAGAGATTAAAAGTGAACTAAAGCTTAACGACAATTCAATAGACGATTTAGACAACACAACTAAGTCAATAAATGCTAAGGTTCGTTTACATCTTTCTGGCACACCTTATCGTATTTTAATGAATAGTGAATTTACCAATGAAGACATAATAGCTTTCTACCAGTTTACAAATATTGCAGAAGACCAAGAACAATGGAATGAAGAACACTTAACAAAAGACGATATTAAAGAATGGGATAATCCCTATTATGGCTTTCCTCAAATGATAAGATTTGCCTTTAATCCTAATGAATCTTCTAGAATAAGAATGGAAGAACTGAGAAAGAATGGAATTACTTATGCTTTTTCTGAATTATTGAAACCCAAATCCATACTTAAAGACAACTCAGGCAAACTACATAAAAAATTTATATACGAACAGGAAATAATAGATTTATTGAAGGTTATTGATGGCACAGAAGAAGATGATAATTTATTGAGTTTTTTAGATTATGCAAAGTTGAAAGATGGTAAAATGTGTAGACATATAGTTTGTGTTCTACCTTATCGTGCTTCGTGTGATGCGTTTGAAGAATTAATTAAATCTAATAAATTTAAAAATCTAAATTCTTATGAAGTAATTAATATTTCTGGTGTTGATAACGATAAGGTTTATAACAATATTCAATCAGTTAAAACTAAAATAACTACATGTGAAAGCGAAAATAAAAAGACGATCACTTTAACAGTAAATAGAATGTTAACAGGGAGTACAGTTCCACAATGGGATACCATGCTATATTTAAAAGACACAACCTCACCTCAAGAGTATGACCAAGCAATTTTCAGACTTCAAAGCCAATTTATTAAGGTTTATAAAGAACCCAATGGTGATGTGGTAAAATACAATATGAAACCACAAACTTTATTAGTTGATTTTAACCCCAATAGAATGTTCCAAATGCAGGAACAAAAGGCACAGATATATAATGTAAATACCGAATCAAACGGAAATAATAAGCTTGAAGATAGAATCACAAGAGAATTACAAATTTCACCAATAGTCGTTTTAAACAACAAAAAAATGGTTCAAGTAGAACCATCAGATATTTTAGATGCTGTACGAAAGTATTCAAGTGAGAGAAGTGTATTGGATGAAGCAACTACTATATCTATAGATTATTCATTATTAGATATAGAGGCCATAAAAGCCGTAATAGATAAACAAGGAAAAATTGGATCTAAACAAGGTATTAAAATTAAGGCTTCGGAAGGTGAAGGAGACGAAATTGATGTGCCAGATAATGGTGAGGAATCAGATGAAGGAGATAAGGAAACAAGAATATCAAAAGAAAATGAAATAGACTACAAAGGCAAGTTTGCAATGTACTACGCTAGAATTCTGTTTTTCTCTTTTCTAACTGATTCTATAATAAAATCACTACAAGAAATAATTGACGAAATCAATAGTAATTCGAATAATCTTCGCATTGCTACAAATTTAAATCTTGAAGCAAGTATACTTTTGTTATTTCAAAAAAACATTAACCCTTTTATATTAAGCGAATTAGACTATAAAATTCAAAATATAAACTCATTAGCAAACGATACAGCAATTTCACCAATTGAAAGAGCAAGTAATGCTATGCAAAGATTTAGCAGATTATCTGATTCAGAAATTGTTACACCAGAAACTGTAACAGAAAAAATAATAAATACAATACCAAATGGGTCTATAGGCAATACTACTTTAATGTTAGATATAGCATCAAAGCAAGGCGAATTTGTGTATGCCATTTACAAGAAATTTGGCAAAGAAGTAGCAAACAATTTTTATTCAATTCCTACTTCAAATATAGCCTATGAATTTACAAGAAAAGTGTATAAACTTCTTGAGTTAAACATAGAAAACATAGAAGAAAACTACACATCTTACGATTTAATCGAGCAAAACAATTTGACTGTAGATGAAACAATAATGATTAATAAGAATACTATGAAATTTGATGTAATTGTAGGAAATCCACCATATCAAGAAAGTGCAAAGAGTGGTAACAGGAGTAAACCTATTTATAATAAATTCGTTGAATTAAGTAAAGAATTAAATCCCAATTTCATTAGTTTAATTATTCCGTCAAGGTGGATGTCTGGTGGCTTAGGACTTTCAAACTTCAGAGACTCTATGTTAAGTGACAAAAGGATGTCTAAATTAACAGATTATCCTGTTTCAAATGAAATGTTTCCTGGTGTAGAAGTTAAAGGTGGTATATGCTACTTTTTATGGAATAACACCCATAAAAACAAATGCGCAATTACTTCTGTTCGTGGTGAAGATTCGTATGGACCAACCAAGCGCAGCTTAGATGAATTTGATATTTTAGTTAGAGATAGTAGAGCTGTTGAAATTTTAAATAAAATTTTAACTTTTGATGAGACATCAATAACAACAATATTATCTGTAGATAAAGAATTTGGTTGGACTTCTAATTTTAATAATTTTAATAAGAGAAAAGTTGAAGGGCACATTCCTCTACACTATATCAGAAAAGCCAAACGAAATATCGGATATATTAATAGAGAAAACATTAATAAGAGTACCGAACTTATAGATACTTACAAAGTATTAATTCCTAAAGCTGGTTCTGATGGTGGTAAGAAAATACCAGATTCAGTCTTAGGTAAGCCACTTATTGCTGATAATCCTTCTGTATGTACTCAATCATTTCTTTTTTTCCATATAGATTCAAAATTCAAAGCGCAAAGCATTGAATATTACTTGAAAACAAAATTCTTTAGATTTTTGGTATCATTAAGAAAAATAACACAAGATGCAACTAAGTCAACTTATAAATGGGTTCCAATACAAAATTTCACATCTGAATCTGATATAGACTGGAATAAACCTATTGAAAATATTGATCAACAACTATACAAAAAATACAAACTAAAAAAAGAAGAAACTGAGTTTATTGAGAAAATGATAAAACCAATGTAAGCCAACGCTAAAAGCCTTACACATTTGCAATTCGCTTCAGCCCACACACCAGCCAAAACCGGCAGAATAGTATGGCCTCATATTTATTATGTATTCAACTGATATTCATTATAAAAATCATCCGAATAGCCAGAATAAAGTTCATCTTAAATTTTTTTTTAACTTCCTAACCTTACAATGTGCAGAAAATTAAATGTAGATATGTGACATAATAATGCGCCTTAGTTTGCCTGTTCAGGCTAATCGTAAATTTACCACTTCAATTAAATATTTGCCTGCCGATATAACAACTAATCCCACAAAAATTCAACTTAAATCAATAGCTTAGCATCAGCAATTTTTGTTTGGTATGATGCATTATTTTCAATTAATAAAATATGGTATAATAGGCTTAGTGGTAAGCTCTATATTCGCCTGTCAGCCAGAAGATGATGCTACCGATAAGCTATCAAAAACCAACCAGAAAGCTACACCTAAAATATTTGAGAAAGTAAACGCCAATCGCTCCAAAATAAAATTTAACAACCAACTCACCGAAAACGACACCATCAACTACTTTACCTATCCATACATTTATATGGGTGGCGGAATAGCTGTTGGCGATGTAAATAATGATGATTTACCCGATTTATATTTTACGGGCAATATGGTAAAAAATCAACTCTACCTAAACAAAGGTGATTTGAAATTTGAAGACATCAGTCAAAAAGCCAATGTGACCAGCGACAACCGTTGGGTAACTGGCGTAACTTGTTGCGATGTAAATGCCGATGGTTGGTTAGATATTTATGTTTCGGTATCAGGTAAATTTACCACTACCAAAAACCAGTTGTTTGTTAATCAGGGTGTAGATGAAAATGGTATTCCTACCTTTATTGAAGAAGCAGAAAAACGAGGCTTAGCCGACCAAGGCCAAAGTACCCAAGCTACTTTTTTTGATTATGATAATGATGGTGATATAGATGTTTATGTGGCTAACTATCCTTTCACCGGTTTTAAAACGCCCAATCATACTTACTACTATAAAATGAACGACCCGAAACTGGAAGAGTCTGATCGATTATATGCAAATAATGGAAATGGTTTTTATACCGATGTTACCGAAGCAGCCAATGTTTTAAATTTCGGTTTAAGTTTAAGTGCCTCTGTTGCAGATTATAATAATGATGGCTGGTTAGATATTTATGTCTCTAACGATTTTGCCTCGCCCGATTTCTTTTATATCAATAATAAAAATGGCACATTTAGCAACCAATTGAAAAACAGTTTTCAGCATACTTCTTTTTTTGGAATGGGTAGCGATGCCGCCGATTTAAACAATGATGGCCTAATTGATTTTGTGCAAATGGATATGACTCCGGCAGACAACCGCCGTAACAAAGCCAACATGGCTTCTATGAACATTGCCAGTTTTTGGCAGATTGTCAACTTTGGTATGCATCATCAATATATGTTTAACAGCGTGCAAATAAACCAAGGCATTAGTAAAAAAGGGCTACCGCATTTTAGCGAGGTAGCGCAGTTTAGCAATATGGCTTCTACCGATTGGAGTTGGGCTACCCTTTGCGCCGATTTTGATAACAATGGTTTTAAAGATGTTTTTATTACCAATGGCACCCGCAGAGATATTAACAATAAAGACTATTTTAAAAAATTAAGTAATGCTACTTATAAAGAACAGCAACAATTTGACACCTTAAATTTAACTTTAAATATGCCCTCGGAAACCGTTGACAATTACATATTTAAAAACAATGGGAAACTTAAATTTGAAAACAGCACTTATAGTTGGGGCTTAAATGAAAAAGGTTTTTCAAACGGAGCAGCTTATGCCGATTTAGATAATGATGGTGACTTAGAATTAATTGTAAATAATATTGATGCGAAAGCAAGCATCTTTAAAAACACAAGCAGCGATAAGCAGTTAGCCAATTACATAAAAGTACAACTAAATGGTAGCGAAAAAAATCTATTAGGCATTGGTGCAAAAGTAAGATTACTTACAGCAACAGGGGAACAAATACAAGAGCAAATTTTAACCAGAGGTTTTCAATCATCAATTGATCCAATTATAAATTTTGGTTTAGATACTGTTACCAAAGTTGAGCAGATAATAGTAACGTGGAACGATGGTAAATTTACCACACTTAAAAAACCAGCAGTAAATCAAAAACATATAGTTAGCTACATAGAGGCAACAGATAACTATTATACTACTGTATCAACAAACAAAACATCTTACCAAAAAAATTTTACTAACATTACCAATAAAACAAAAGTTGAATACCTACATAAAGAAAAACCTTACAACGATTATTTATATGAAGTTTTAATACCACACACCTATTCCAATAATGGGCCTGCTTTGGCAGTTGCTGATATTAATAACGATGGCTTAGACGATTTTTTTGTTGGAGGTGCAAGTGATTATTTAGGTGAAATATATCTTCAAGAAAGCAAAGGCACTTTTATAAAATTAAATAATTCATTTTTAAAAGATGACTTAGTAAAAGAAGACATTGCTGCTTTGTTTTTTGATGCAGATAACGACAAAGATGTTGACTTGTATGTGGTAAGTGGTAGTAATGAGTTTGATGCAGGAAGTCCATATTTAGAAGATCGCTTATACCTAAACGATGGATCGGGTGTTTTTCAAAAAGCAAAAAACAGTTTACCTATTGTTACCAATTCTGGCTCGTGTGTAAAAGCTGCTGACTATGATAATGATGGTGATTTAGATTTATTTGTTGGCGGTTGGTTAGTACCTAAGCAATATCCTAAACCTGCCAAAAGCTTTTTGCTACAAAATGAAGGTGTACAAAATGGGCAACCAAAGTTTATTGAAGTAACAGATAAAGTTGCCCCTACCCTTTTAGAAGCAGGCATGGTGACCGATGCGGTTTGGTTTGATTTTAATAATGACAACTTATTAGATTTAGCAATAGTTGGGGAATGGATGCCGATCACCATCTTAAAAAATACAGGGAATAAATTTGAAGACCTTACAAAAAAATTAGGTTTAGCAAACACCGTAGGTTGGTGGTACAGCATTACAACTGCTGATTTTGATAAAGACGGGTACACCGATTTAGTTGCAGGTAATTTAGGTTTAAACCATAAATACAAAGCCAAGCCCAATGCTACCTTCGATGTTTATTTAAACGATTACGACAAAAACGGAAAGCAAGATATTGTATTGGGTTATTATAATGAGGGCGTTCAATACCCTGTGCGAGGCAAGCAATGTTCGTCTGAGCAAATACCAAGTATTGGCATTAAGTATAAAGACTACAACACTTTTGCAGAAGCCAGCTTAAAAGACATTTATACCCAACCCGATTTAGAAGCGGGTTTACACTACAAAGCCCAAACTTTTGCTAGTGCGGTTATTCATAACAAAACTGGTATTTCTTTTGAAGTAACACCTTTGCCTACCGAAGCTCAACTATCTTCTATCAACAGCATTATAGTTGAAGATATTAATAGTGATAATATTTTAGATTTGGTTTTAGCAGGTAACTTATTTGGTTTTGAAGTTGAAACGCCACGCAACGATGCCAGTTATGGAGTTACACTTATCGGCGACGGTAAAGGTGATTTTACTAATCTGCCCTACTCCGTTACAGGTTTAAAATTAGGAAAAGATACCAAAGCCATAGCAACCATAAACATTGGCAATACTGCTGCAATGTTAGTAGCCAATAATGCTGATACTTTGCAGGTTATTAAAATTTCATCTAAATAAAAAATGCACTATAATTGGAAGCAGATAGTTTCATAATTTTTATTTTATAATGTATTGTAGTAACCAGAAGATCCAATTTTTGTTTAAATTAATCTTCAAATATTAGCGAGCTGCAAAAAAACACCAATACATATTTCCTATCTTACACAAAAAATAATTGACTAATGAAAGCGATGCTTTGTAAACAATTAGGACACCCGAGTAAAATGGTTTTAGAAGAAGTACCCTCACCACAGCCCAAAGAAAATGAAGTGTTGTTACAGGTAAAAGCTTGTAGCGTCAACTTTCCTGATACATTAATGGTGCAAGGCTTATATCAATTTAAACCCCCAGTACCTTTTTCGCCCGGCAGCGATGTATCGGGCATTGTAAAAGAAGTTGGCGCAAAAATTAAACATCTTAAACCTGGCGATGAGGCTTTTGGCATTGTTGCACATGGTGGTTTTGCAGAAGAGGTAATAATGCCCGGCAAAGCAGTTTTTCCAAAACCAACCGATATGGAACATAGCATCGCGGCATCTTTTATGATGGCTTATGGCACATCTTACTATGCCTTAAAAAACCGTGCACAGTTAAAAGAAGGGGAAACCTTGTTAGTATTAGGAGCTTCCGGAGGCGTTGGTTTGGCTGCGGTGGAGTTGGGCAAAATAATGGGAGCAAAAGTTATTGCGGCAGCTTCTACCAACCAAAAGTTAGAGCTTTGCAAACAATATGGTGCAGATGATTTGATTAACTATACCGAAGAAGATTTAAAAACCAAAATAAAGGAATTGACCGAAGGAAAAGGTGCAAACGTAGTGATAGATCCTGTTGGTGGCCACTATACAGAAGCAGCTTTAAGAGCAACCGCTTGGGAAGGTCGGTTTTTAATTGTTGGTTTTCCGGCAGGCATTGCAAAAATACCCATGAACCTGCCATTACTAAAAAGCTGCCAAATTGTTGGTGTATTTTGGGGCGCCTATGCAATGCAATTTCCTAACGAAAATATGATGAATACCATAACCTTAATTGAAATGTATAGAGATGGAAAACTGAAACCACACCTACAAAAAACCTATGCTTTAAAAAATGCGCAGCAAGCATTAATAGATATGATGGAAAGAAAAGTAATGGGCAAAATTGTGGTAATGCCATAACATAGCTGAACAATAGTTTTGATATTTTTTTGAAAACAAGCGGTATATTTCAATAAAACAGCAGCCCCGCTTTCCGCTCAAATCCCGCACCTTACAGGATGCGGGATAACCGCTGCAATCGGGTTTAGGTTGCAAGCCTTTGTGCCTTGTTGCGGGCTTACTAAAAATTTTTGCTATTACACCTAAAATATTTCTTTACACTTACACATACAACATAACTAACAATAAAAATTATTTTAATGTGTAAATTTACCAACCTGCCCCTTTAGGATAGTGTTAACTTTAAACCGAAAATAACTTGGATAATTCTACACTTAAAAAGCCACTTCCCAAAAAATTCCTTACCTTTACAGAAACAATGAAAACATATAACTTACATCATCATCATTTAAAAACTTGTACTCAAGCAAGGTGGCTATGATATTGATGTAAATCAACAAAATATTTTAACCCGTTTGAGTAAAGTCGAGCGGGTTTTTTTATGCCTTGACTTATCAAACACATGTAAAATCAACAATGAATAAATTAAAAATTGCGATTCAAAAAACTGGCAGACTCAACATAGATTCGTTAAAGTTGCTGAAAGATTGTGGCATCGCTGTTAACAATGGTAAAGACCAACTTAAGGTTGAAGTGCAAAACTTTCCTATGGAAATATTGTATTTACGCAATTCAGATATTCCTCAATATATTGAAGATGGGGTAGTTGATTTGGGTATAATTGGAGAAAACCTGTTGATTGAAAAACAAAAAAAAATTGAGGTAATTAAAAAATTGGGCTTTTCAAAATGCCGGGTTTCTTTAGCTGTACCAAAAGAAGCAAAGGTCAATTCTATCCAATATTTTAACGGCAAAAAAATTGCCACATCTTACCCAAACACCGTAAGGGCTTTTTTAAAAGAAAACGAAATTGAAGCGGAGCTTCACGTAATTTCCGGCTCCGTAGAAATTGCGCCCAACATTGGTTTAGCAGATGGTATTTGTGATATCGTTAGTTCTGGCAGTACCTTATTTAAAAATGGTTTAATAGAAGTGCACACCCTGTTTAAATCGGAAGCGGTACTGACCAAGTCGGTAAAATTAAATGCTGAAAAACAAACATTACTCAATCAATTATTGTTTAGAATTGAAGCTGTTTTAGAAGCAAAAAATACTAAGTATATTTTAATGAATGTACCTAATAACAAGATTGCCGAAGTCAGTCAGATTTTACCAGTTTTAAAAAGCCCAACCGTATTACCATTGGCAGAGCCGGGTTGGAGTTCCTTACACAGCGTAATTAAAGAAAAAGAATTTTGGGAAGTAATTGACCAACTAAAAGCAGCCGGCGCAGAAGGTATTTTGATTATACCGATTGATAAAATGGTGAGATAATATGGAGATTACACTACATTGAAAAAATAGAATAACCCAATAGTAGAATAACAAAATTACAACTTTGAAGATACGTATTTTCAGATTATATTTGCACGTAAATAGTAAGGCATGAATACGAAACTAACACTTAGTTTAAACAAAGAGGTAATAGAACGAGCCAAGATGTATGCAAAGAAAAATAATATTAGTCTTTCATTTCTAATAGAAAATTTCCTTCAAAAAATAAGCTCACAAACCTTAGAAGAAGAGGTGAAAGGGAGTATTGTTGATGAACTTAGTGGAATAATTAATTTAGATAGCTCCATTGATGAAAAGGAAGTTTTAGCAACCTATTTAACTGAAAAATACAAGTGAATTGGAAAAAGTATTTGTTGATACTAATATTATCTTAGATTGGTTAGCTAATCGACAGCCTTTTCATATTTCTGCTCAAAAATTTTTTAAAAAAGGAGAAGATAAAAAAATAGAGTTATTGATAAGTGCCGTAAGTTATACCACAACAGAATATATTTTACGAAAGCAAATAGGTAAAGCTAAGGCAAGGCAAGCACTTGCAGCAATACGAACAATAAGCAGCGTGTGTAAAAATTACGAAAAAGAAACTGATTTATCAATAGCCTCCAATTTTAAAAATTTTGAAGATGCTTTTCAATATTATTCCGCATTAAATAACGCTGCGAAAGTATTAATAACCAGAAATCTAAAAGACTTTAAACATTCAGTAATTCCAATTATGAATGCCGAAGCATATCTAAAGACGATTTAATAATTATGAAAGTAGTTGAATATCCACCAATAGAAAACTGGCAAGCCTTAGCTACCCGACCAACTTTTGACAAAGTACAACTTAGCCAACAAGTGCAAACCATTTTATCAGAAGTCAAACAAAACGGTGATGACGCTTTATATAACTTCACTAAAAAATTTGATGGCGCTGAATTAGATGCCTTAATTGCAAGCGAAAATGAAATAGAAAATGCTGTTGAAGCAACACCTGCAAAACTTAAACAAGCCATCCAAATAGCCAAACAAAATATCGAACGATTTCACTTAACACAAACCGAACCCACGCTAAAAACCGAAACGATGGCTGGCGTACAATGTTGGCGAAAAAGTGTCCCCATTGAAAAAGTGGGCTTGTACATTCCAGGCGGAACAGCACCTTTATTTTCAACTATTTTAATGTTAGGTATACCGGCAAAAATTGCTGGATGTAAGGAAATTGTTTTATGTACTCCGCCAAATAAAGAAGGCAAAATAGCGGATGCCATATTATACACAGCCAATTTATTGGGCATCACCAACATACACAAAATTGGTGGAGCGCAAGCCATCGCAGCTATGGCTTTTGGTACGAAAACCGTTCCTCAAGTGTATAAAATTTTTGGACCCGGTAATCAATATGTAACGGAAGCTAAAGCACAAGTTCAGCAAAATGGCAATGTTTGTGTTGCTATTGATATGCCCGCCGGCCCAAGCGAAGTTTTAGTGATAGCCGATGAAAGTTGTAACCCCGCTTTTGTTGCTGCCGATTTATTGTCGCAAGCCGAGCATGGAACAGATAGTCAGGTGCTGCTTTTATCTGATTCTAAAAGTGTGATTGAGCAAGTGTTGGAACAATGTAAAACGCAATTAGAAAATTTGCCTCGCAAAGCTATCGCCACAAAAGCATTGGAAAACAGCAAAGCCATCTTACTCAACAATTGGGAAACTTGCATAGCATTTAGCAACGCTTATGCACCCGAACATTTAATTATCGCATCTACCCAATACCAAAAATACGAAGACAAAATAATCAATGCCGGTTCCGTTTTTTTGGGAAATTATAGTTGCGAAAGTGCCGGCGATTATGCAAGCGGAACTAACCATACTTTACCCACCAACAGCTATGCAAAAAATTACAGCGGCGTTTCGTTAGATAGTTTTGTGAAGAAAATTACCTTTCAACATTTAAGTAAAACTGGTTTGCAAAACATTGGTAAGGCAATAGAAATTATGGCAGCAGCGGAAGATTTGATGGCGCATAAAAATGCGGTTACTTTACGATTAAATGCAATCAAAAATGTTTAACCTAAATAAAATAACCAGAACCAACATCAAAAAAATGAAGCCTTACTCTTCGGCAAGAGATGAGTTTACAGGCAAAGCAAAAGTATGGTTAGATGCCAACGAAAATCCCTTTGATTCGGATTGGAATCGATATCCTGACCCGCATCATACCCAAATAAAAAAAGCATTAGAAAAATTAAAAAAGGTTCGTTCAAATCAAATTTTTATAGGCAACGGAAGTGATGAAGCGATTGATTTATTGTTCAGAGCATTTTGCGAACCGGGTATAGATAAAGCCTATATCTTTCCACCTACGTATGGCATGTATTCGGTGAGCGCATCTATTAATAATATTAAAGTTGTTGCACATAAATTGGACAAACATTTTCAGTTGCCATTGGTTGAAACAATTGCGCCTTTCCAAACCAATGGTTTGTTGTTTATCTGTTCTCCAAACAATCCAACCGGAAATATAATTGATGCAGAAGCCATCTTATCTTACACCAAAAAATTTAAGGGTATAGTTGTAGTTGATGAAGCCTACATTGATTTTGCAGAAACTAATAGTATGATAAATTATATCAACGAAGTACCCAACTTGGTGGTTTTACAAACTTTTAGCAAAGCTTGGGGATTGGCTGGTTTGCGGGTTGGTATGGCTTATGCGCAAGAAAATATTATTGCGATCCTGCATAAAATTAAGCCTCCTTATAATGTAAATGCATTTAGTCAGCAAGTGGTTTTAAAAGCAATCAATGATAAAGCATCTTACAAAAAACAATTGAAAAGCCTTAAAGAAGAACGCCAAAAATTGAGAGAAAGTTTATCGGATTTAGCATGTGTTAATTTTATTTATCCTTCACAAGCTAATTTTTTATTGGTGAAATTTAAGGAAGCAAAACGTATATTTGAACAATTAAAAGAAGCAGGCATAATTATAAGAAACAGAACAAAGCAAGTGAACAATTGTTTAAGAATTACGGTGGGCACGGCTGAACAAAATCAACTATTATTGAATGCATTAAAAGCCTTAGATTTATGAAAAAAGTTTTATTTTTAGATAGAGATGGAACGCTCGTTTTAGAACCAGAAGATGAGCAAGTAGACAGCTTAGAAAAGTTAGAATTTTATCCGGGCGTGTTTAAAGGTTTAGGTAAGATAGTGCATGAGTTAGATTTTGAATTGGTAATGATAACTAACCAAGATGGTTTGGGAACCGATGCTTTCCCGGAAGATACTTTTTGGCCTACGCATCATAAAATAATACAAGCTTTTAAAAATGAAGGCATAGAATTTAGCGAGGTGTTGATTGATAAAACCTTTCCAAAAGATAATGCCCCAACAAGAAAACCGGGAACTGCTTTATTGACACATTATTTAAAAGGTGATTATGATTTAGCCAACTCTTATGTAATTGGTGATAGAGATTCTGATGTAGAATTGGCAAAAAATTTAAGTAGTAAAGGCATCTTAATTGGAGAAGGTAATAAAGAAGCCGACCTTTGTACAACAAGTTGGCAAGCAATTTATAAACATCTAAAAGGTCAACCCAGAAAAGTAAGTGTGCATAGAAAAACCAAAGAAACGGATATTACAGTTGAGTTAAATTTGGATGGAACAGGCAAAGGCAGTTTTGAAACAGGCATCGCTTTTTTCGACCATATGTTAGCGCAAATTGCTAAGCACGGTGGTTTTGATTTGAGCATAAATTGCAAGGGCGATTTACATATTGATGAACATCACAGCATAGAAGATGTTGCCTTAACTTTAGGTGAAGCATTTTTGAAAGCATTAGGCAGCAAGAAGGGAGTTACCCGCTACGGTTTTTTATTGCCGATGGATGATTGCCTCGCTCAAGTTGCTATTGATTTTGGTGGAAGACCTTGGTTGGTTTGGGCTGCCGATTTTAAAAGAGAAAAAATTGGGGAGATGCCAACCGAAATGTTTCAGCATTTTTTTAAATCGTTTAGCGATACCGCCAAATGTAATTTAAATATAAAAGCGGAAGGCGAAAATGAGCATCATAAAATAGAAAGTATTTTTAAAGCCTTTGCTAAAGCAATGAAAATGGCAGTCGCAAAAACGGGCGAGTTTTCCATACCCAGCACCAAAGGAAGATTATGATTGCGATTATTAAATATAATGCGGGCAACATTAGTTCGGTACAAAATGTACTAAACCGTTTGGCTTGTAAATCAGTTATAACAGATGATGCCGAAACAATTTTAAAAGCCGACAAAGTAATTTTTCCAGGCGTTGGAGAGGCAAGTTCGGCAATGCATTATCTTAAAGATAAAAAAATGGATGAACTGATTATTTCATTAACACAACCAATGTTGGGCATTTGTTTGGGCTTGCAGCTAATGTGTAAACACAGCGAAGAAGCCAACACAACCTGTCTTGGAATCTTTGATTCGGAGGTAAAATTGTTCCCTCAGAATGTTCAAGAAAAAGTGCCACACATTGGTTGGAATAATTTTGAAAATATAGAAGGAACTTTATTTGAAAATATAAATATTCGTCAAGATGTATATTATGTGCATAGTTATTATGCCTCGGTAAGTAACGAAACCAAAGCAACTTGCAATTACATTGTACCTTTTAGTGCGGCCATGCAAAAAGATAATTTTTACGCCACGCAATTTCACCCGGAGAAATCAGCCGATGTAGGTGCTCAACTTTTAAAAAACTTTTTATCATTATGAGGATTATTCCCGCAATTGATATTATTGATGGCAAGTGTGTTCGACTAACCAAAGGAGATTATCAAACCAAAAAAATTTATAACGAAAACCCTTTAGAAGTAGCCAAGCATTTTGAAGCTAATGGTATTCAATATTTACATTTGGTTGATTTAGATGGTGCAAAGTCAAAGCATATTGTCAATCATAAAATTTTAAATGCCATTTGTAAAGAGACCAATTTGAAAGTGGATTTTGGAGGCGGCTTAAAATCGGATAAAGATATTAGAATTGCCTTTGAAAATGGCGCAGCACAAATTACGGGCGGAAGTATTGCCGTAAAAAATCCAGACATTTTTTCTGCTTGGTTGCAACAATATGGGCAAGATAAAATTATTTTAGGAGCGGATTGTAAGAATCGGAAAATAGCCACCAACGGTTGGTTAGAAGAATCTGAAAAAGATGTAGTTGATTTTATAAAAAGCTATGAAGAGAAATCTATTAAATATGTTATTTGTACAGATATTAGTAAAGATGGGATGTTGCAAGGAACGGCTAATGAATTGTATGAGGAAATTATAAGCAAGACGAATGTAAATTTAATTGCGAGTGGTGGTGTTTCTTCTATTGATGATTTGCTTCAATTGAAAACTATTGGTTGTGAGGGAGTTATTATTGGTAAAGCTATTTATGAGGGATATATTACACTGAGGGAGTTAAAGCAATTTTTTAGTTCTTAAAAAAAAATAAACACCATCTTACAAAAAATACTTATGGTATTTTTTGTTAATTCAACAGAATATATTATTTTTATATCGAATTTAAGCTAATGACAATATGAAAAATTCCATTAACCTATGCCTGCTATTGGCATTGTTATTAACCATCACTACCAAAGCTCAATTGCAAGAAATTAAAATCAACCTCAACGCTTTAAGTACAAATTTAACTTATGCGCCAAGTGGAGAAGGCATCAATCCTTCAACTGCCTTAAAGATTAATTTGCCTTATATTGACGGTAGCGGATTGCCTTGCTATGTTATCCGAAATAGTATTATGAGTGACCGCTTGCAGGCTCAATTTCCAGACATTAATACCTATGCTTTCCGTTCAGTAGAAAACCCAGAAATTTTTGGACGGATAACGATTTCACCGAATGGCTTTTATTGTACGTATTTTACAGGAGGTACTTTAATAAGTATTAGCCCAATTGACCAAAATGAGCCTATTTTGCATCAAATTGAAATTGGGGTGCAAATTGATAGTGGATTTGCATGCGGCACAACTGATGATGAAAATGGGAACAGACTACCTCCAGATATTGGACCATCAACATTGGGAGATAATCCATTGAGTTTAACCGATAATGAAGGTAATGTTATTAAAAGAACCTATGATTTGGTAGTTGGCACAACTGGCCAGTTTACAGTTGCAAATGGCGGAACAATTGGTAGTGCGAATGCTGTAATAACTCAAACTATAAATATTTTAGATGCTTTGTACAAAAAAGAGCTAGCTGCCGGATTGAATTTAGTAGATGTTTGCATTGAAACTGACCCAAATAATGATCCTTTTGTTCCTATTGATGAAGACAATCGAACATTACAAGCTCAAGAATATATTTCTAATTGTACACAAATTACTTATGATGTAGGACATGTTTTTCACAATCATAATTTGGAAGATAATGGAAGTACTGAAAACTGGAGTACTGGAGGTATAGCACTTTTGGGAGCTGTTTGTGCAAACTGCTTTAATGTTGGAGAAGTGTGCAGAGGTGCAGGTTGGAGTGGCTCTTTTAACAATACCACAAATGGCTGGTATTTATTGACAGCACATGAATTTGGCCATCAATTTGGAGCCAGTCATACGTGGAATGGTAATGGAGCTGATAATTGTAATGACAATACTTATTCAATGCAAAATTCAGTTGAAATAGCCTCGGGTACAACGATAATGTCATATGCTGGCTTATGTGATGCTCCTTGGAATGTGGAAGAATCTGAACAGGGATATTTTAATGGCTGGAGCTTGGCTCAGATGACAGATCTTATAAACAATAGAGATTGTCAAACAGAATCAATAACTAATAATCAAGCCCCATTAGCAGATGCAAACCCTTGTAATATTAATAGTATAACAATACCCAAGGCAACTGCTTTTAAATTAACAGGCAGTGCATTAGATATAGATGATGACCAGCTTTTATTCGCTTGGGAGCAAATTGATAATGGAGGAGGAGATGGAACTACTAAAGGAGCTACATTAAGCCAACAAGGCATGGATGGTATAACTGCTGGCAATTCAGATGATGCTCCGTTGTTCCGCTCATACTTTCCCTCTGCTAATCCAACAAGATACTTTCCAAATTTGCAGGATTATTTACAAAATGTAAATTCTTTAGGTACAGAATTTGAAGCACTACCGCAAGTTGTTAGAGACATAAATTTTACACTAACAATAAGAGATTGCGATGATGAAATTGGCGGTGTAGCACAAGACAATCTAACTATATCTGTAGTAAATGTGGGTCCCCTTGTAGTAAATGATGTGTGTGCTGGCGGGTCATTAACAGCAGGCAATAATTTTAATTTAACATGGAATACGAATGGATCTGATAATTTGTGCAGCAATGTTGATATATTGATGTCTGTTGATGGAGGTATTACTTTTAATTATAATCTGGCAGAAAATATAGCTTATTCGACTCAATCAGCAAATTTAAATTTGCCAGCAGGAGTAGTTGCTACCAATGAGGCAAGGTTTATGCTTATTTGTTCCGACAACCCTTGTACTGCATTTTTTGCAATAAATGAAAGTAATTGTGAAATTTCATCTGATTGCGAGTCATTTAAAAGTATTATTTGCAATGATGATGCAATTGAAGTTCCATCAGCTTCTCAATTGTTAAATCTATCCCTTAATTTTTTTACAGTTGAAAATTTACCGAGAACAACTTTTCCGACAGGAAGTAATAAAGCCATTACAATAAATAATTCAACTAATGATGGATGCTATGAAGGGATTACTATTCCTGCAGTATCATTTGATTTTTTGGTTAAAGAAAATGCTGTTTATACAATAGCAATCGATCAACCTTTCGATGGATATAGTTTTGGAAGTATTTTCTCGGAATCAATTGCATGTAACAACTTTATATCTAGCACAGGGATTGATAATTCAGCTGCCGGTATGAATAACGTTACAATAGCAAACAGTCAAATGCAGGCTGAGTTAAGCAGTTGTAGTATTTATAATTTTACAGGATGGAACTATAGTGGAAATCAAGTTACGGTTGAATTTATTTCAGGTGAAGCTTATTTACTTATAGATTCATCAACAATAGGTTATGAATACACTTATGCCGCCATCAATCAAACCAACAACCAAATTGAATTAATCAACTCAAATTCAGATTTTACCAATCTAACTCAAGGTTGTTACAATATCTTCGGCTTAAGTTTTGAAGAAAATGAAGACCCCAATACGTTTATTGGCAGCACTATAAATGAGGTTTTACTGTCCGGTAGTTGTGTTGCCTTTAGTGAAAACTTTAAACCGGTTTGTGTTACAGGAGATGTTGTGGTGGGCTGCACCGATATAGATGCCTGTAACTTCGATACTACTGCCGAGGTTAATGACGGCTCTTGCACTTATCCACCAGAAAATTTTGATTGTAATGGCAACTGTTTGGTAACAGTTGATTGTGCTGGAGTTTGCGGAGGTAATGCATTGTTAGATTGTGAAAATATTTGTGAAGGAACTGCAACAGAAGGCGCTCCTTGTGATGATGGCAATGCATCTACACAAAATGATATGTACGATGCTAATTGTGATTGTGTTGGTGATCCAATTCAGACCATAGGCTGCACTGATAATAGTGCTTGTAATTATAACTCAAATGCTATTATTGATGACGGTAGTTGTTTATTACCTGGTGCTTCTTGCAACGACAACAACAACTGTACTTTAAACGATATTCTACAAGCAGATTGCAGTTGCTTAGGCATCCTAATTGACGAAAACCAAAACAACATCTGCGATTTAAGTGAAGATAGTACAGTCACATCAGTTCCTACAATGTCAGAATGGGGTTTGTTTATTTTAAGCCTGCTTCTGCTAAATCTGGTTTTTGTTCGGGTAATGGTTAATCAACAATATTTCGTAAATAGTAAAAATGAAACTATCCCCTATTTTAATTGGTTTAATCTAAGTAGCTATCCGTTTGACATTCATGTATTTTTAAAGGCACTGAAAACTTGTGTGTTGCTGTTACCATTAATGCTTTTGTTGATAATTTTATTTTATCAAGAATTGGTTTGGGCAGATTGTTTTGGCTTGTCCATTACTATACCGCTGTTGAGTTATCTGATGCATTTGTTTATGATGAATAATCAAAAGTAAAAAACCGATGAAACGAACTACCAAAAGGAAATTCAAACAATTCATCGCAAGGTTTTGGGCAAAACAATTTAACCGGTTAATTGTTCAGTTTATTAGCTTAATGCTTGGTTTCTACGTATTATGGATTATGCCTTTTTTTCAGGAAACAATAGTTGCAAATGTGGCAAAATGTTATGCAGTAGTTAGTGCTATTTGTTTAAACTTATTTGGAAATTCGGTAACCGCAGTTGGCGATGTGTTAAGCGGTTCTCAATTTGCTATGAGCATTAAAAACGGATGTGATGCCATTGAAGCCATAGCAATTTTATTATGCGCTATGTTCATTTATCCCACATCTTATAAAAACAAAATAATTGGTTTAGCTGCTGGAAGTATTTTACTTATAATTTTAAATATTATTCGGATTATTAGTTTGTATTTTGTGGGTGTCTATATTCCTTCAATTTTTGATGTGATGCATATTAGCGTTTGGCAAATTATCTTCATAATAGTACCTATGTTAATTGTAATGCAATGGTTAAACTGGGTGCAACTAAAGCCGGTTGATGAATCAGTACAAACAAATTAGTTTTAGGCTACTTGCTTTGTTAAGCATCTATTTCGCATTGTTGACACTCACCAAAGTAACAGGTTTCGACAAGGTATATCTTACGCATTTTGTAAATAAAGGAAATGCTATGTTTTCCAATTTTGGTAATGGTGGCGAAGTAAAATTTATCATAGAAAGGTCGTCAAACAAATGTAGTATACAATTTACAAGTAAACAACAGAAAAAAAATGCCATTGCCAAAGCTAAAAGAGAAGGTAAAAAGCAAGTCGCCTATCACCCAACAAAAATATCAATAAACAGTTGGAACCATTTTGGCGTTTTAGTGCTTTTTTGGATTGCCTGCATTATTGTACTTCCAATTAGTTGGAAACCCAAACTATTAGTTGCTGCCATCTCTTATCTTTTAGTTGAATCTTATTTTTATATTAAACTATGGACAAAAATAAACTTAGAATTTTCAAAATGGTATGACCAGTTTCAAGTAGGTTGGCAAAATCAATTTGCCATTGACCTGCTCAATTATTTTCTTTTAATTATAAGTTATCCTTTTTTTGGGTTATTGTTTGTTTTTTTGATGCTTGTTTTTTTGAGTAGAAGATTTTTAACAATACCTGTTTCTTAGGCTATACCACTTAAGTGAAAAATTGGACAATAAGACATCTGAAAATCATTGAGATAAAGTACACAAAGATTTTTCAACTAGTTGAATAGAATTGAATCAACTTACCACAAATTTTATGTTACCTTTCAAGGCTGAATTTGATATAAACAACTATGCTAAAAAAAAGAATTATACCTTGCTTAGATATTAAAGACGGGCGAACGGTAAAAGGCGTAAATTTCGTAAGTCTGAAAGATGCCGGCGACCCAATTGAGTTAGCCAAATCGTATGTGGAGCAAGGCGCAGATGAATTGGTTTTTTTAGATATTACCGCAACCATAGAAAACCGTAAAACTTTAATTGAGTTAGTCCGAAAAATTGCAGCAGAAATCAATATTCCTTTTACGGTTGGTGGAGGTATTCGTTCGGTGGAAGATGCTTCGGCATTAATTAAAGCCGGTGCCGATAAAATTAGCATCAACTCGGCAGCTATTAAACAACCAGAATTGATTACCGAAATAAGCGAACAATTTGGCAGCCAATGTGTGGTTGTAGCCATTGATACTAAATTAATTGATGAAACCTGGTATGTATTTGTACACGGTGGCAGAACAAATACCGAACTCAAAACTTTAGAGTGGGTGAAAGAAGCCGAACGAAAAGGAGCAGGCGAAATACTGTTAACTTCTATGAATCACGATGGAACAAAGAAGGGTTTTGCGGTTGAATTGACTGAGCAGGTTAGCAACTTAGTCAACATTCCGGTAATTGCTTCGGGTGGAGCAGGAGCGATGGAACACTTTCAAACCTTGTTTAAAAAATCCACTATAAGTGCAGGTCTTGCAGCCAGTATTTTTCATTTTGGGGAGATTGCCATTCCAGAATTAAAACAATATTTACATCAACAAAACATAGCCGTTAGATTATGAAAATAAGTGACATCAATTTTAAAAAAGGAGCTGGTTTAGTACCAGTTATTATACAACATGTTTACACCATGCAAGTGTTGATGTTGGGTTATATGGATAAAGCTGCCTACAAAAAAACAAAAAAAGAAAAACAAGTTACTTTTTTCAGTCGCAGTAAAAAAAGGTTGTGGACGAAGGGCGAAAGCTCGGGCAATTTCTTAATTGTAAAAGATATTCAATTGGATTGCGACCAAGACACCTTACTAATTAAAGCCGAACCTATGGGCCCTACTTGCCACAACGGAACGACTTCTTGTTTTCAAGAAGAGACACCTAAAAAGACACCCAAAAAGACCTCCAAAAGAACATCTAAAAAAACAACAATAGAAACGCACAAGGGTTTTATTTATCAATTACAACAAACCATACACCAACGCATAGACGATAAAGATGCTAAATCGTACACTAATAAACTTTATCAAAAAGGCATTAACAAAGTTGCTCAAAAAGTAGGAGAAGAAGCCGTTGAGTTAGTGATTGAAGCGATAGATAATAACCTTGATTTATTTAAAGACGAAGCGGCCGATTTGTTGTATCATTTATTGATTTTGTTGAAAGCCATGGGAGTTCAGCTGGAGGAGGTTGAAGGGATTTTGAAGGAGCGGAGTGAACAATAGTAGCTTAGTGAAAGAAATTAAATATTCCAAAATTATTATATTAATGACCATATAATAATGCTGATGGCAAGTTTATTCAAAGATTTTATTGCCAAGAACTACTCCCATTAAAACAGATGTTTTATGCTGATGCTACGTATTTTAAATAATGGATACTAAAATTTAAAAATAACAAACCAAGTAAAAATTCAACTAACGAGTTGTTGGCAGAATAACAGCATATCAAACATCTTACTTGTTATTAGGCAAATGAAAATATTATTAATGAACTACAAATTATTTGTAACATCAATATTTTCTAAATTTAATGATTCATAAACTTTACCAATATCATATAGTTTGAGTAGCTGACAGTTTCTTGCAATAGCCAATAACTCTTTTTTCTTTTGATTGAAGGCAAGCAAATAAACAGACGATTTAAAATGGAAATCCATTTTTTGATAGTTTAAATGATTTTCATCTTCGGTTATTTTATAAAGTTGTTGACCTCTATTTTCAATTTGGTAATAACAAGCATCCATATTTTGAACTATTGCACTTAATGAAATATGAATAAGAATTATGCTAATAAGTATATTTTTTACGATGATCAAAATATCAATTGCTTAAATTTGAAATTTAAGTTGATGTATATTTAATAAAAATACATTCATTAAGCTTATTTACGTTTTTAAACTTAGTTTTAAATGAAGTTTCGCCTAAGAAGCAATTTGTAAAAATAAACTAATGAAGATTTAAAATCTCACGAACATTTTGCATTAAATAAAAATTTATCTACTTTACTGACCAAAATCAAAATGTAATATGCCATTATTTAGTGATAAAAGCCCTATGGAATACGATGCTATTGTTGTAGGTAGCGGTATTAGCGGTGGTTGGGCCGCCAAAGAATTATGCGAAAAAGGGTTAAAAACCTTAGTGTTAGAACGTGGTAGAAACGTAGAACACGGCAAAGATTACGATACCGCCAATTTAGAACGTTGGCAATTACCCAACAACGGCGAAATGACTGCCGAGCAAATGAAAGACTATCCTAAACAAAAGCGAACAGGTTATACTATTGGAAATGGCCACGCCAAGTTTTTTGTAAAAGATACCGAACACCCTTACTATGAAAAACCAAACACGCGCTTCGATTGGATACGGGGTTATCAAGTTGGTGGTCGTTCTTTAGTATGGGGCAGGCAAAGTTACCGTTGGAGTCCGATGGATTTTGAAAGCAATGCCCGAGAAGGAGTTGCCATACCGTGGCCCATTGGTTACGATGATGTTGCACCTTGGTACGATTATGTGGAACGCTTTGCAGGTATTAGTGGGCAAAAAGAAGGCCTGCGCCAATTGCCAGATAGTTTGTTTTTAGAACCTATGGCTTTAAATGCCGTTGAAAAAGATCTAAAAGAAAAGATAAAGAACAACTATAACGACAGAATGTTAACCATTGGCAGGGTGGCGCATATTACCAGCAATACAGATCAATTTGAAAACAGAGGATCGTGTCAATTTAGAAATCGGTGTATGCGTGGTTGCCCTTATGGCGGATATTTTAGCAGTAATGCCGCTACCCTTCCGGCAGCTGAAAAAACGGGTAACTTAACACTTCGTCCTTTTTCTATTGGCCATCAAGTTATGTATGATGAAAATAAAAAGAGCGCAACAGGTATACAAGTAATAGATCAATTAACAAAAAAAACTTACGAATTTAAAGCAAAAATTATATTTTTATGTGCTTCTACAGTAGGCTCTACTTCTATATTAATGCAAAGTACAAGCAACCGTTACCCCAACGGTATGGGAAATGATAGTGGAGAATTGGGACATAATATTATGGATCATCATTTTCAAGTTGGTGCTACCGCAAAGGTAGAAGGCTTTGATAATCGCTATTATAAAGGTCGCCGGCCAAATGGTTATTACATACCACGTTTTAGAAACCTACCGTGGATGCCCGAAACTAAAAAGGATTTTTTAAGAGGTTACCAATACCAAGGTGGCGCAAGTAGAGAAGGTTGGTCAAGATCGGTTGCAGAAATGAGTTATGGTGGCGCCTACAAAGATGAAATGATGACACCCGGCGATTGGACGGTAGGAATGAACGCCTTTGGCGAAATACTGCCTTACCACGATAATGAAATGGTATTAAACAATGATAAAAAAGATAAGTGGGGCTTACCTACCGTAACTTTTAGCACCACTATTAGAGAAAACGAAGAGAAGATGCGTAAAGATATGAAGGAAGCTGCTGTCGAAATTTATGAAAAGGCTGGTTATAAAGACGTTCAGCCTTATGATAGAGGTTATGGCATTGGTTTGGGTATTCACGAAATGGGAACTGCCCGTATGGGTAACGACCCCAAAACATCGGTGCTTAACAAGCATAACCAAATTCACGATTGTAAAAATGTGTTTGTTACCGATGGTAGTTGTATGACTTCGGCAGCTTGCCAAAACCCAAGTTTAACTTATATGGCCTTAACTGCCCGTGCTGCTGATTATGCCGTTTCTGAACTAAAAAAACAAAACTTGTAAAACAAACTGTTATGGAAAGAAGAAAAGCGTTAAAAAATATATCGTTAGGAATGGGAGTTAGTATTTCTGCCCCAGCACTAATGGCAATAATTAGTGGTTGCCAAACTGCAAGTGATACAGCAAGTTCAACTTCAGCAGTTTTTAAACCATCTTTTTTAGATGGCGATCAATACAACTTGGTAAAATTATTTGTTGATAAGTTATTGCCTAAAACCGATACCCCCGGAGCATTGGATGTAAAAGTACCTGAGATTATGGACTTTTTATTAGCTAAAGTATACGATACCAAAAGGCAAAATGATTTTAAAGCTGCTATGAAAGGTTTTGTTGCTACTTTAAAATCTGACCAAAATATAGACCTTGCAGATGTAAAAGCCAAACACATGGATGCTTTTTTTACCAAATATATGGCACCAAAAGACAAAGCCGTATTAAACAAAGCCCAAAAATTGGCTAATAGTGATATTGATGAAATAGCGGAAGCCCAAAAGCCATTGGCACAAACTTATAAATTTATTAATACAGTAAACTATATGGCGGTGAGTGTTTTTTATAGAACAGAAGAAATTGCAACTAATCATTTAAATTTTGATCCCATACCAGGGGTGTATAAAGATATTTCTTTAGAAGAAGTTGACGGCAAACTATGGGCCTTGTAAGATGTAAGATGTAAGATGTAAGATGTAAGATGTAAGATGTAAGATGTAAGAAAAATTAAAATTTCTATATCTTCTGTTTAAAAAGTTAACATTATTTCATTTTTGTAAAAATTTTATTTGGAAAGAAGAAAATTTATAGCCAGCACAGCAGTAGCTGCAGGTGCGTTGCCATTAACTATGTCAGCTAAAAACATAGCTTCACCAATGCTTAAAAATAACATTAACCATAGCGTATGCAGTTGGTGTATTGGTAATACGCCATTAAAAAAGGCATTGAAACAATTAAAAGCAGCTGGCGTAATGGCAATGGATTTGCTCGGCCCAAAACAATGGCCAACACTCAAAAAGTTAGGCATGCATTGCAGTATGTGCAATGGTGCAGAAATTAATTTGATTGATGGTTGGAATGAACTAACCAACCACGACATCTTAATTAAAAACTATACAGATATGATTCCTTTGGTAGCTAAGGCTGGTTATCAAAACCTAATTTGTTTTAGTGGCAACACCAGAAAACTCACCGCAGAAATAGGTTTAGCAAACTGTATAAAAGGGTTACAACAAATTTTACCCTTAGCAGAAAAAAATGGCGTGGTAATTCAAATGGAGTTGTTTAATTCTAAAATTGATCATCCTGATTATATGTGTGACAATACGCCTTGGGCAATTGAATTATGCGAACGTTTAAGCAGCCCTAACTTTAAATTGTTGTTCGATATTTATCATATGCAAATTAATGAAGGCGATATTATCCGCACCATACAAAATCATCACCAATATTTTGGGCATTACCATACCGCAGGTGTGCCAGGCCGTCACGAAATTGATGAAGCGCAAGAGTTAAACTACCCTGCCATTATGCAAGCCATACTCGCTACTGGTTATAAAGGTTATGTAGCACAAGAGTTTATACCAACTACCGATGATAAAGTAGCGGCATTGTTAGCAGGCTGTAAGGTTTGTGATGTTTGATGGTTGGGTTAATTGTTGATCTAATTTAAACCTCAATTTTTATATTTTATAATATAAGTTGAGAAATAATATTAAAGCCAAATTTTCAATCTAAAAAAACACCTTAAAAGCTTATAAAGATAATCAATGGTTGTATCTTTAGTAATATCATTATGAATCTCTCTAATTAAATTTAACCGATTTTACTAAAGTTAATGGCTTCTATTTGCGAAAAATTAGTTGCAATAAACGCTATTTTTTTTTAGACAAACCTTCTGCAACTTTAATAAAACTATTAAAAAAAACAAGATTAAGTACGAAATTAATGAGCACCATAACAAAGGCTTGGGCGTGTGAGAGCGGCAACAACGAGGCTCCGTGTAAGCAAAATGAAATAAAGAAAACACAACAATTACTCAAATCACAGTAAAGACTTGCTATATCGCTACAATCTTATTAATTTCGCAGCACAAAAAATAAATACAATTATGGGTAAAGGAGATAGACGCTCTAAAAAAGGTAAAATTTGCAAAGGTACTTTTGGCAAATATCGTTCAGCTAAAGATGGTAAGAATACCAGTTTGCAGGCTGCACAAAAATTAGCAACACAAAAAGCAGAATAATATTTAAAAATTAGAGTTCATCACTTATATGAATTCAGAAAAAGTAAATAAAACAGAAGCCGAATGGAGACAGGTGCTTTCTGAGGAGGTATTTCATATTTTAAGAGAAAAAGGAACTGAAAGGGCCTTTACTGGCGAATATGACAAACACTTTGAAGCAGGGGCTTACCATTGTGCAGGTTGCAATACGCAGTTGTTTGAAGCGAATCAAAAATTTGATTCGCATTGTGGATGGCCTGCTTTTGATGCTGCCAAAGATAATGCTGTGGAGGAACATACAGATAAAAGTTTTGGTATGATGCGTACTGAAATTACTTGTGCCAATTGTGGCGGGCATTTAGGCCACGTATTTAATGATGGGCCAACAAAAACCGGCTTGCGGTATTGCATCAATTCTCTATCATTAAAATTTATACCAAAAGCTTAGTTTCAAATTATACAATGATTGCTAATTCTTCTAAGTACATTTATATGCTAATGTGTTTGATTGTTTTGTTTTTTATGCATTGCACAAGCGAGGTTGATAAAAACAACAAAACCGCTAATAGTAAAGCGGAAACCAATACTTCCAAAAGTTCGTCAGCAGCTACTAACACATCTGGTGATGACTCTCAAAATGGATACGACATCAGTATTCAATTTAGTAATCTCAAAAATATGAAGTGCTATTTGGGGCATCATTTTGGAGATAAGCAGTTTGTAATAGATACTGCCAATATTGATGATAAAGGTAAAGTTAACTTTAAAACGGACGATAATGTAATTGGTGGCATGTATCTCGTCATCTTACCTACCAAAAAATATTTTGAGTTTATTTTAAATGAACCGAAACTTAGCATTACAACCGACACATTAGATTTTTTAGGTACAATGCAATTTAAGTACAGCAAAGAGAACCAGCTGTTTTATGATGATTTACGGTTTTTAGAAGAAAAGAAGAAAGAAGCTAAAGTGATAACTGATGGTTTGGCAAAATTAGATACAAAAGATGAAGCAGCTGCTAAACCATTAAAAGATAAGTTAGGCGCCTTAGATAAAGAAGTAAAAGCCTACCGAGCGAATATTATTGAAAAAAATCCAACACTATTTTACCCTAAATTATTAAAAGCGACCCCCGAACCCGAAGTGCCAGACCCGCCTAAAAATGAAGATGGAAGCATTGATAGCTTGTTTCAGTTTAACTATTATAAAAAGAATTTTTTAAACGGAATTGATTTTTCAGATGCTCGAATGTTGCACACGCCTGTATTGCACAGCAAAATGAAGCAATACTTTGATCAACTAACTTTGCAACGCCCCGACTCTATAGTTAAATCGGCTTTTTATATTATTGATGAATTGGTTAAAGATGATCAAGATGTTTTTAAATATGTAGTAAACTATGTTACCAACACTTACGAAAAATCGAAAATAATGGGTATGGATGAAGTATTTGTTAGAATGGTAAACAAATATTACAATACCGGCCGAGCTTATTGGATTGATGACACCCAGCTTTTTAAAATTAAAGATAGAGCTTATAAAATGGCGCCTTTACTGCTGGGTAAGAAAGCTCCTGCTATGAACTTGAAAGATCAAGATGGTAATTTTGTGAATATGTACGATATTGACAAAGAAGTTACCATATTATATTTCTGGGATCCAGATTGTGGCCATTGCAAAAAAATGACGCCATTTTTAAAAGCTTTTTGGGATAAGTATAAAAATGAAGATATGACTATTTATGCTGCTTGTACAGAAGTTGAAAAAGAAAAGTGGATAAAATATATTGCAGACAATGGTCTTGATTTTATAAACGTGGCCGACTTTGAGTTAAGAAACACCTTTAGAGAAGATTACGATATTTACAGCACACCAGTAATTTATTTGTTAGATAAAGACAAAACCATTAAAGTAAAAAAGATTGGTGCTGACCAATTAGAACAGGTTTATTTAGATTATAAGGCTGGGAAGATTAAGTAATTTTACTGGTTCATTATTAAATGCCTTCTTAAAAAAATAATCGTGTGTGTCTATTCTATATACAAAGAAAGGCAAAATTTTACCGTATTGAAAAGCTCCTTAATCTTCAATTTTATTCAATAGCATAAGCACAAAAAAATTGCTTTTAACAACTAATTGTTAAAAGCAATTCCAACTTTAAAATACAAAATTTTGAGGTCAATTATTGTGGCTATTACAAACCTAATTTCTCTACAGCAAACTCAAATTTTATATCAATAAAGTTATCTAATAACTGCCCTGAGCGTTCGTATTCAATTTTATATACCGAAGAAACCTGACCTGCAACACTATTAAAAGCATCTTCTAAATCAGCATCTTCTTTTACTATTACATAGTTATTTTTAGTGCTGGCTATATCTTTTAAGTCAGATTTATCAAAATCATTACCTTCTAAGCCAATGCAAATTCTAAAATAATCATTCTTTTCAATTTCAGACTTTACACTATTAGGGTTATTGGTATCATTATCTCCGCCATCTGTAAAAACTACTAATGCTTTCGATCCTTCAAAATCACCCAAATTATCTAACATTAAAATACCTTTTTGCGTGGCATCAAACAAAGCCGTTCTATCGGTTGAATTGTTAAAATTGTCAATTTCAGCTTTTAATATATCTGCATCTGCTGCTACATAAAATTCTGTTTGATAAATTGCACTTTTTGATGAAAAGAAGATTACTGCTACCTGCGAGCCAGGTGTTCCCTTTACAATTTCATCAACAAAACCTTTGGCATAAGTTTTAATATCTGGTATTAAATCTACCAAAGAGCTACTCATATCTAACACTAAAACCGCTGCAACATCTACTGCAACATCTGTACTTGTATTAATGCTCGAAAATTCATTTTGAACATCCCAACCGTTACCATCATTTTCACTAATGGTAATTTCATTTATAATATAATTACTTTTATTAGAGCTAACTCTAATACCATCTAAGGTAATAACAACATTATTTTCACCTGCTTGTATTGCACGTGAATTGGCAATTTCAACAAAAGGACTTTTATTGACAGGCTGCTCCGAAATTTCTGGATCATTATTTTCCATAAATCGGTACTCAAAAGTTGCAAATTCTTTTTTGCCAACCCACAAAGGATTTTTTTGACAGGCAGAAAAGGTAATTGATATTAGTACTACTATTGTTAATAGATATTTCATTACAGGCTAAACTGATATTTTGATTAATTATTTTAGGTAAGAGGCTTTTTAACGTAAATAGTTTAATTACTAAATTAATTTTTTTAAGGTTATTTTATAAATCAACATTAAAAACAATCACTTTCCTTTTTCTTACTTATTTTTGCATCACCTTATTGTTAGAAACAAAATCATCAGGTATGTTACACCTTTGTGTAGAGTTATTGGGGTCTTCAAAGCTATCCATATCGGCATACCAAGTGGCTGGCCCACAACCATTACAAATATTACATTCATCTGGTTCCCAATTACAGTTTGGGTAAGGGTCTTAACCATTAATTCACATAAAAATAATCACTTTACCATGAGCAAAATACTAACTAGGCACTAAAGAACCATTAGAACCTGCATACCACCCTGCTAATGGTTGGATATTTATAGGATTATCTAAAATCTCTCTGGTAGCTGGCACCCAAAGTTTGAATGTGAAATTTTCTCTCGCATCTATACCTTCATCATCAGTAGTAGTAGTAACATTTCCATAAATCGAAAGTGTACAAAAAGTTTACCCTTCATAGCTAATTAACTGAACAGCTTCTGCGCAATTTTGATCTACGTCAAATGCAGCAATGTAATCTTCTCCTGAAGCAACCGCTCCATCTATTTGCAGTTCTTCAATTACAATACCAAAAGTATTGTTTGGTGTGAAATCAAATTCTGAAGGTTGTGCTACTAGTATAGAAATAAGTGCTAATAACACAACGTGCAATAGTATAATCTTTTTCGTGATGTATTTTATCTAACTTATAAATTATTTTACCTATATATTTTTGCTAATTGTTTAAAAGCCATTTGTTACCATTAATTTTTTTATGATGTTACTTTCATTACCAAACACTTTAAGGTAATAAATACCGGATGTTAAATTGTTAGCATTTAATTCTATCCTGTGTTCACCAGCATGTAATATTTGATCTTCTAATAAAGTAACAAGTAGTTTACCAGTAGCATCGAAAACAGCAATTGTAACGGCGCTATCATACTTTTCAATAGTTTAAACAATATTAGCTTGTTCAACTATAGGATTAGGAAACACAGTAATAGAATTGTTGTAATTATCGGCAAGGTTGTAAACATTAGTAATTGAACTATCAAAACCAATCTGCTTTCCATCAGCAAAATTCCAGCCAGAAACGGGGAAACCATTAAGACCAGAATTCCATTCTGTTACTGGTTTAATGTCAATCGGATGATCTAAAATCAATCCAGTTTTTTCTGCCCAAAGTCTGAATGTAAAAGTTTCTCCATCATCTATACCTTCGTCTTCATCAGGAGTAGTAACATCATTTCCATAAACTAAAAGTGTGCAAAATGTTTGCCCGTTATACTCGGTTAGTTTAACTGTTCCTGCACAATTTCCATCTTCATCAAAAGCAGCAATATAATCATTTCCTGAAGCAACCATTCCATCTATTTGCACTTCTGCAATTACAGTTCCAAAAACATTATTTGGTGTGAAATCAAATTCTGAAGGTTGTGCATTTAGCAAAAAAGCATAGGTTACTAACATAAAAATTAATGACAAGGTCTTCTTCATAACTTGTTATTTATTATATTATTAAAAAACGTATTTAAAATCTATTTTGTAATCATTAATTTTCTGATGGCATTATCTTCTCTGCCCTGTACTTTTAAAAAATAAATACCTGTAACTAAATCTTTGGCATTTAATTCTATTGTGTTTACGCCAGTTTGTAACGTTTGATTTTCTAACAAAGTAATTATTTGTTTACCAGAAGCATCAAAAAGAGCAATAGTTACAATATCAGACTTTGTGGAATTGTAAATAATACTTGCTCTTTCTGATAATGGATTTGGAAAGACATTAACTGTAGATGTCAATTCACTTTCTAACCTGAACTCAAGATGTATTTGCTCAATTCCATAATCTCCTTTAAAAGTACTGATAAAATCTGCAATTTGGCCATTCCAACTAAAACGTAATTTTTCACCTATGTTGACATATTCTTTCGTAATGGTGGTCTTATCATCTCCATAAATTGGTGTAGTCATTAAGCAACCAGCTTCAATTGCATTTATTATTGCTATTGTTTCTTCTGCTTCATTAAGTACAGATATTTTTTCACTCGCAGGTAAATTACTAGTGCCATAAAAAAAGCTGAAAACATTGGTAAGGTCAGCGTTTGTTTTAGCAGCAGAATTAGTAACCTTTACCCAATACCCAAAACCATTACTCATTAGTTGTAAGGTATTTAGGAAATCTGGTATTGCAGGGTTGAAAGTTAAAACACCATCTTCGAAACCTGTTACATTTTCTAAATTATTATTTGCAATTAAGTCTGCAAAATAAACATTTGGTGACTGCGGTGCTATAGGAGGATAAGCAATTAAATTCCAACCAGCATCTAATGGTTTTCTAAAATCATCTGCTATGCAAATACCCGAAGTATTTAATACGGTTGCATTAGTAACTTTTACCCAATAACCGAAACCATCATCTATAGTCTGTAAATTATTTATAAAAGGTGGTAAATCGGGATCAAATATAAAGCCTCCATTATCAAAGCCTGTTACAAATTCTAAATTATTAGCAGCAATTAAATCATCAAAAACATCTGCCACGCTGTTATTCTCTGGGCTGTTATTAAAACTAATCAAGTTCCAACCAACGTTAAGGTTTATAGATTGGCTGCATATAGCCTCATTACAAGGTGGTGCATTAATGTTTAGTTCTTTTGCCAGTAGATAGAAATTTGAAAAATTTAACTCAACTAATGATGTGTAAGTCTCCTATACGACTGGATTAATGCTGTGAATCATTAGCAAGCTGAACGTTCATCTTCTATTGGGAGCGATTTTTCGTTAATGGAGCGTATGCTTTAGAAAATCGTAGTCCATTATTAAATTAAAGATTAGCCTCAAATGTTGAGGCAGCCCATTTGAAATGATGGTAGAATAACCGCCGTATTCAAAAGTAGCTGACAAAGTGAGGAAGGGCTGAACATTCACCTTCTGGAAATAAAATTGGGAGCGAATTTTTGTTAACGGAGTGTATGTTTTAGACAATCGTAGCCCTTTATTAAAGTAGCATTTGAGGAGAGGATGGACGAACCTATTCATCAACCAAATCCCGAAGCTTCGTAAGTGGTGTGAGAGATGCACGTTCCTATTTAGGCGTGAAGTCATCAACTCGATTGTGTGACGTTATTCTTTTCACGGTGCAATAATTATTTTAGTTTTAAGTCCTCCTAGTTCAATAAATTGTTCTATAAGGTTTTAATTCCAAATAAACTTGGTCTAATACTCACCTGTTTTTTATTTTCTTTAAAATTGACCAAACCCTTTAATGGATTATTTGCCTTTCTTTCTAAATAAGAAGCTCTCCAAAATAGCAGACTCCATAAAATTATTATACCAATTCCTACACTAATTATTTGAACTGAATTCAAATAAAGATTCATTAATTGAATATTGTAAAAACAAATAAAAGGAGCCCAAACAATTAATGTAGAAATCTTAATTACATAAATAAGTGTTGCTTTATCTTTAATTATAATTTCATCTTTATATTTATCCTTATCCTTATCCTTATATTTAATATATTGGTATATTGAGACTATCAATATGCCAGGAAAAACAATACTTCCAAAAACACCAACTAAATGAAAATGAAGAACATTATTATTTTCACCAGGTTTAAAAGAAGTGCCTGAAACTTCAAAAAAATAATAATTTATTAAATTAAATACAACTAAGATTCCACAAATTAATTGAATAACATTCAACTTAGTAAAAAACGGATTACTATTGAATAACAAAAAACCACAATATCCTAAACTACTTATTGTTAAAATTGCAAAAAAAACTAATCCGACGATATAGTGCCAGCCTCTTGTTATATCATATTCTATTGGTTTTGAAATATTTAGCCAATCATTTTTGGTAGGTTTCATTTTTGCAAATTTTATTAGTAAATTTTCTAAAAAATCTTTTGGGAAATTATTGAAAAGATTTTCATAAGCTAAATTATTTTTAACCGGACTTGTATTATATTTATCCAAATTTTTTTTTAGAAAATAAGAATTAAATATTTCTCTTTCATTTTCTGATAAGGACTCAAACCTTACAATTGAAATTGGTATAGCAATTCGTTTGTCTATTTCTAATTTATAGGGATATTCCTTAGGATTCTTACCAATTAAAAATGCTATTCTCCCAATTATGAAATATATAGAAGAATTTACTATTTTGTTAAATGGCTTCCAAATCCACTCAATTACAGATAGTTTTTTACTTTCGGGTGAAACACTAATTTTTTGCAAAGTTTCTTCAATAGTGCTTATTTTTAACAAATCCGCTAATAACCAAGCTGCATTAACTGCTTTCTCATTGTCTTCCCAAATATGATCTGCAAGTTTCAGTGCTGCTTTGGGTGTCCCTATTTGGTATAAACCAAATAATGAGTCTTTAAATTCGCTTTTCGTCATTTCTTCAAATGCTGGAATTGATATATCACCCATACGTACTAAATTCTCGTGAATTTCCCTACAAGACTTGTACTTGGCTCCAATTACTTTTGCTGCGGCTGGCAAATAGGTAAAAGAAAGGGCATCAGCAATTATCTTTAATTTGCCTTTATCTGTAGTGTTTCGTAATTGTTCTTCTAAATAATCAAATACACCTCTCCCTTTTTTTCTATTAGCTGCAAGAGAACCAAATGCTTTAGCTATTTCTTTGCTTTTATCATTTGGTTCTGTCAATAAGTTCTGAAAATGCGCAAGAATTATTTTTGATGTCTTTTCATCTACACTTCTTGCATCAGCTAAACAATCAAAAGCTATAATAGTATTTATTTCAAAAACATCCTGAATCATCTTTGTTGCATTTGTTGATAATCCACACCATAGTTTAAGTGGCTCCGCCCAAAGGTAATTATCTTGTTTGAAACGTTTTAAAAGTCCTTCTCTATTTTCACTTAACAACTGTGCCGAATAATACTCCTGTAATGTTAAATGTGCAAACTGATAGTTTTCTCCGCCATCAATTTTAATTAGTAGACCACTACGTTCAACTATTTCTTTCAAAATAGGACTAAAATCTTCAGCTTTCAAATTCAAATTTGGTAAAATTCGTTGAAATACTTCCTTAATTTTTCTTGCTGAAATTATTTTTCTGTCATCTGGTTGATTTACAGAATTATCTTGAATTTCTAAAGCCAAATTTCTTAAAAGTAATTCTTTATCAATTTTCTCGTAGATATTTGGTAAATTTCGACTTACATCCCAAATATCCAACAGAACATCAGTTGCATTTTTGTAAAATTCGCCTCTGGAATGTGGTAAAACATGATAAACAGTATCAGTATACAAATATGCAATTATGGTTAGCATCAACGGATTGGTAGCCATTTGCATAATATTTGGGCGGTCTTGAAGTGCAAGCATCAGTTGGTCAACTGATTTCCCTTGTGGCATAGTTTTCTCCCACGATTTTAAGTACATACGTATTTGCTGATGATTGAACTCTACAAGTTCGAGGGTTTGGTTTACACAATCCACAAATTCATTTTTGTAAACCATCGTTCTACTTGTAATCAGTAAATTGCATTTTTCGTATAAATCAATAAAATCATTAAGTGCATTAGTAACCCTTGTTTTTTCTTTTGAGTTTACTTCATCAAACCCATCAAAAAGTAAAAGCAAGTTTCCGTGCTTCAAATTGTAAGCAATGAAGCTTTTAGAATTTGGAAAATCATTTCTGGCTAATTCATCTTCTAATAGGTCTTCTATTGATGTTTTGTTGCTATTCAATCGGTGTAGCTCAAGTAAAATAGGCAATTTATTAATATTAAGATGATCTACTCCATGATTAAAAAGGATGTTTTTACATAGCATAGATTTTCCAGAACCGGGTGCGCCTATTATAACCAGTTTTTTATATTTGGAAATAGCGTTAAGGACATCCATTTGATTTTTGACTGAATGATCAATTACCTTCAAAGGTACAAATACCTCATTCATATCAAGTGGTTTGTTAGGTCGGAATGGAATTTTAATTTCCTTATATTTTTTAAGCATAGCCTTTCTATACTTTTTCAAAGCAATATTCCTCAACAATCTGCTACCAGAAAAGCGATTGTAAATTTGGTTTGTGACCCAATTAATAATATTGAGTGCTATTTTTTTGATTGCTTCTCCAAGGAAAATAGATGAAAACAATAGGAATAGGCTTACCCCAGAAAATATTTGCCAAAACGACTATTATCCATTTTATTATTTGATATAAAATCGTTTTCGTAAAGATCAATCAATTGAGCTTTCGTAAAACAAGAATCGTTTTTTGCAAAGGTGCTTAAAACCATTTCTGTTTTCATTTCAGCCCCAGTTGAAGCATGCCTTTTGGCAATCTCAATAATTTTTGACTTTATAGAATCGCAACTTATAATTGTTTGTGCATTTATTATATAATTACTAATACAAAAAAGCATTATAATGCTTATGTAAAGAGTCTTTTTTTTTGTTAGCAAATTTTTAAATTTTAGTTTATGAAAGATAATTAGAAGCATCTTAATATTTCGCTTTTTTTACTATGATTTTGTGTCATAAAAACTCAATTCTATTTTCGTTTCTACTAGTATGTCACACTACGGCTCTTACTAAAGAACAATATTTTGTCTATCCATCCATTCCATCCGTACTAAGGTAGTTTGTGTTTTTCCAAATATTGTATCTGTTTAGAAAGTATCCTTGAATTGCCTTGTGTTGTATTCTCACAATGTTGTCAAAATAATTTTATAGATGTGTTAGATTTCTGTTTTTTCATTTCTAATTAAGCATAATCGGAGTCTGTGCAATTTTCCAACTCCAATTTATCAAAGATAATAATTATTAATGTAAGATTCGCTACTGTTTGCTACAGTAGCTAAAATTTTGTTTTGTCTTACACAACCTAATAGCCATCACAGAACAAAACCCGCAGAAACAGCCCAAAATGAGCTTCTTACTTGCTCGTTAACTTTTTGAGCCAATTATGGACATAGTGCGTCTCACCTCTTTAATAACCGAAAAAGTAAAGCAAGCTACAAAGTTCACCTTCTGAAAATAAAACTGGGAGCGAATTTTCGTTAATGGAGCGCATGCTTTAGAAAACCGTAGTCCTTAATTATATTACAGAATAGCTCAAATGACAAGGCAGCGCATTTGAGGAGATGGTAGACGAACCGCCATATTAGCGAACCGAACATACGGTGGTGTGAGAGGCGCACCGTAAGCTTTATGGCTCATGGCTTTCTACTCGATTAGCTTTTCGTTTTTCATTTATCTTTTAAATCCACATTCGGAATGAATTATTTGTCCAGTAATCCATTCAGCATCTTCCCTTACTAAAATTCCAATCAGTTTTGCTGTGTGTTTTGGCTGCCCAATTCTTTTTATTGGGAATTGGTTTATCAGTTCATTCTTCAATTCTTTATTCATCCAACCCGTGTCATTCGGCCCAGAGTTTATCGCATTAATTGTAATTCCCTTTTGAGCTATTTCTTGACCCAAAGTATAAATCAATGTTTCAATTGCACCTTTAGTAATTACATATGCTATTTCGTTCAGTATTTGACCTAAAGATTGTCCAGAAGTTAGGCTTATAATTCTTCCATTTTTAACGAACTTAAACCATTTAATAAATTCCAAAGTCAACAAAGTTGTTGCCTTCAAATTGATAGCATATTGCCTATCTAATTCTGATTCTGTTAAATTATCATTTTTTTTGAGTACTGTAGGTTGCATTGTTTATTAAAATTAATCGGTCGCCCAATTTACTTTTAGCCGTGCTAAATAGCTTTGCGTATGAGTTTTCGCTTGATAAGTCTAATTCAAGTTTTTTACACCTAACTCCTAAGTCCAAAATTTCCTTTAGGATCATTTCGGGTTAATCTTCATTTACATCCCACAGCATACTTTTATCATAGTTTAACCAATACGTGAAAAATATATCAAACCCTCTAATCGCTAATTCACAACAAATAGCTCGTCCGATTCCTCTTAGTCAACTTACTCCCTTTACGATTGAAATTCTGTTTTCCAATTCTATTTTTTTAATGAATGTTAACTATACTTTTAAATTTCATTTTGACCTGTACTTAACATTGATACTCCTGGAACATTACTAAGCGCATTACCAAGGCTTTCAGAGGCAGAATTGT
>ENA-ORXT01000792-ORXT01000792.1-marine-metagenome-genome-assembly--contig:-NODE-792-length-47105-cov-40.948414_pt1 | contig 47105 bp, 36 predicted proteins | sample MGYA00237868_ERZ511482 | MGnify/ENA metagenome assembly ERZ511482
ACGCGTTCGGCCACTTCGCCGACCGGCAGGTTGAACACGTCACCGGTCAGCGAGTGCCCGAGCGGCGGCAGCAGCACGAGATGCCCCGCGTCGAGCAGCGTGCGGAGCGCGGTGACCCGAACGTCGCGGACCGTGCCGGTGTGCTGGAAGTCGATGCCGTCGTGAATGCCGAAGGGGCGAGCCGTGACGAAGTTGCCCGAGCCGACCGCGAGCGGGGAGCCCGCCATGGGCGTGTTGGGCAGCCCGCGCGAGAGGCGCGCCTCGAGGTCGGTACGCGCGCGGCCCGCGCCGGTGATGACCGCGTCGAGCGCGGCATCGTCGGTCACCCGGCGTCCGTCGACGATGCGGGCGCCGTCGGACCCGGCGGCCACGCTGTCGTCGAGCTGCGCGCGGAGCCCGAAGCAGAGCACGATTCGCAGGCCGAGCCGGCCGAGCAACGTGAGATCCTCGGTCAGACGCGGCAGCACGTCGCTGCGCAGCAGGCGTCCGGGCAGGGCGATCACGATCGTGCGTCCGCGGTGCGCCTCGATGTACGGGGAGGCATCGCGGAACCAGGCGATCGAGGTGCCCGAGGGCTCGTCGTGTTCGTTCATGACTGAAAGGAGACCGCAGGTGCTCGACGCGAGCGTCTAGAGTATCGGTGCCGAACCGGCGACGGAAGGGCCACGGCCGACGGGCGCGACCGGGCCCGGCATCCGGCGTCGCGCCTGCCGTCGCGGCTGCTTTCGCGCTTGCCGTCGCGGTCGTCGGAACGGCCGTCGGGGCGGTCGTCGAGGCGGTCGTCGAGGCGGTCATCGGGGCGGTCGTCGAGGCAATCCTCGGGGCGGTCATCGAGAGGGTCGTCGAGGCAATCCTCGGGGCGGTCATCGAGACGGTCGTCGTCGCGGGTGTCGGGGCGTTTCCGAGCCCCGTCGGCCGCAAGTCATCAAGCATCTCCCGTTACGCTTCGCCTCGTATCTCACGAGGCAGCGCGTCCGGCCCGAGGATCACGACCGAAGCCACGTGAACTGGAACGGTTGTTGCGCGTCCGATCTGTCCCCTTGCCCCCAGGAGTCGACCCTTCGTGCCGAATCCGTCGTCCGCGCCTCGTGCGTTCCGCCTGCCCTCGGCCCTGGCGGCGTTCGCGCTGCTCGGGACGGCGTTCCTGCCCGCGGCGGTGCGGGCCGCGGACGACGACCGCTGGGCGGCGACCGTCTCGCGCGTGGCCGACTCGGTGGTCTCGTTGAAGCTCGCCCAGCTGCGGAGTTTCGACGACGTCGATCAGGGCAACAGCAGCGCGACCGGCTTCGTCGTCGACGCCGAACGCGGCATCGTCCTGACCAACCGGCACGTGGTCGGCTCCGGTCCCATCCGGGTATCGGCGACCTTCCAGAATCAGGAGCGGGTGGACGCGGTGCCGCTCTACCGAGATCCGATCCACGACTTCGCCTTCGTGCGCTACGACCCGGCGACCCTCCGCTATGCCGAGCCCGACTCGCTCGCGCTGCGCCCGGACAAGGTCGCGACCGGCATGAACATCCGCGTCATCGGCAGCGACGGTGGCGAGCAGCTGTCGATCCTGCCGGGGACCATCGCGCGGCTCGATCGCGAAGTGCCCTCCTACGGGCGCTACGGCTACAACGACTTCAACACCTTCTACTACCAGGCCGCCAGTGGCACCTCGGGGGGGAGTTCGGGCTCTCCCGTGATCGACTTCGACGGCGACGTGGTCGCGCTGAACGCCGCGGCCAACACCCGCACGGCGAGCAGCTTCTTCCTGCCGCTGCCGCGCATCCTGCACGCGCTCGAGCGATTGCAGCGCGGCGAGCCCATCGACCGCGGCGGCCTCCAGACCCTGTTCGTCCATCAGCCCTTCCGCGAACTCGCCCGCCTCGGTCTGGCTGCGGACACCGAGACGCGGGTGCGTGCCGCCGACGGTGGCAACGGCCTGCTCGTCGCCCGCCAGATCATTCCGGGCGGCGTGGCCGACGGTCTGCTCGAGCCGGGCGACATCCTGATCTCGGTCGATGGCGAGGTCATCACCGGATTCGTCGATCTCGAGGCACTGCTCGACGACAAGGTCGATCGCACCGTGTCGCTCGACATCGCTCGCCAGGGCGAGGCGCTCACGCTGGAGCTTCGGGTCGCGGACCTGAACGCGCTCGCGCCGAGTCGCTTCGTCGAGCTCGGCGACGCGGTGGTGCAGGACATGTCCATCCAGCACGCGCGGGCCATGAACCGGGCCCAGGCCGGTGTCGTCGTGATGCGGCCGGGCTACTTCTTCTCGCGGGAGAACGTCCCGGCAGGCGCCGTCATCGTCGCCCTGGACGGGCAGCCGATCGATGGCCTGGACAGCTTCCTCGACGCGATCGCCGCGGCGGACGATCGGCGTCGCATGCGCATCCGCTACATCGTGCCCGGCAACGAGTTCAAGCCGGCCGTCGCCCGGTTCGGGGTGGACGAGCGCTGGTTCGGACACCGCGACTGCCTGCGCGTGGACGATGCGCGCTTCTGGCGTTGCGAGGAGGTCTCGCTGCCCGTTGCGGCGGAGGTCTCGCCGGTGCAGGGCCCGTCACGCGTGCCGGGCTATGGCGACGCCTTGCTCGATGCGGTCGCGCCGGCGATGGTGCATGTCGACTTCCACATCCCGTATCCGGCAGACAATGTGTACGCCCGTCACTTCACCGGTGTCGGGCTGATCGTCGATGCCGAACGCGGGCTCGTCGCGGTCGATCGCAACACCGTCCCCATCGGCCTCGGCGACGCGGAGCTGACCTTTCTCGGTGCGCATCTCCTGCCCGCGCGCGTGGTGTTCCTTCACCCGCGGCACAACGTCGCGCTGCTCGCCTACGACCCGACGGCGCTCGGCGACATCGCGCTCCCGGAACTCGCGCTGGCCGGACCCGACGACGAGATTCCGGACGCACTCACGATGGTCGGCCTGCGCGCTGACGGTACCTTCCGGCGCGCCCGGGTCGACGAGCTCGGCCGCTTGACGGTCGGCTTTCCGCCGCCCGGTCTGCCGCGCTTCCAGCAGAGCGCGCTCGACGTCTACGGCGTGTCCGAGCTGCCGCCCTCGCTCGGCGGGCCACTGGTCGACGAGCGGGGTGTCGCGCACGCGCTCTACGCGAGCTTCGCCTACGAGGAGGATCGCGAGATCCGTCAGGCGGAGTGGGCCATGCCGATCGCTCTGGTGCGCGAGGCCCTGGCGCTGCACACCTCGGGCGAGGCGCTGCGCTCGCTCGACGTGGCACTCGCCTACCGGCCGTTGGTCGAGGCGCGCCGCCTCGGACTGCCAGATACCTGGCTCGAGCGCTATGACGCCTTGCCGGCGGCCTCGCGCCGCGTGCTCTACGTGCAGGCGACGACGCCCGGCACCGACGCGGCCGAACGGTTCGCGGCGGGTGACATTCTCCTCGCGCTCGACGGGGTGCTGGTGGCCGACCTGCTCGAGGTCGAACGTCTCGCCCAGGCCGATCGGGTCGCGGCGACCGTACTTCGGGACGGCGCGGTTCGCGAGCTCGAGGTCGTGCCGAGCGCCAGCGACGCCCTCGGCACCGAGCGGATGGTCAGCTGGGCGGGTGCCTTGTTCCAGATGCCGCATGCGGCGATCGCCGAACAGAAGGGTGTCGACGTCGAAGGCGTCTACATCGCCTACACCGCGGACGGCTCGCCCGCGCTCTGGGATCGCCTCTGGCGCAACCGCTTCGTGGTGGCCGTCGACGGCGAAGCGGTCACCGATCTCGACCGGTTCCTCGCGCTGGTCAGGGACAGGCCCGAGGACGAGGTCACCCGCCTGACCGTGGTCTCGATGAGCGGTCGGCGCAACATCGTCACGGTCGAGCCCGAGTACCGGTTCTGGCCGACGTACGAGATCCGTCGTGGTGCGGACGGTTGGGAACGGCTGGACCATCCGGCACGGGCGGCGCTGAGCGAGTAGGCGGCTCCGCGACCGGTCCGTCTCCGTATAGTGGGAAGACGGAGCAGGAGTGACGCGGGATCGATGGGCGACGACGAGCGGTTCGATGTGGTGATCTCGGGGGGTGGCATGACCGGCGGCATGCTGGCCGCGGCGTTGGCCGCCCCGATCGCCGGCGCCGGCGGCGCCTCGACCGCCCCGGCGATGGACGCCCCTCCCGGCGCGACGACCGACGACCGGCGGCCTGTCGCGCCCTTGCGCGTCTGCGTACTCGAGGCGGCACGACCCGAGCCCTTCGCACCCGGCACCGATCCCGGGATCGACATCCGCGTCTCGGCGCTGAGCATCGCGACGGAGCGGATGTTTCGCCGGGTCGGCGCCTGGGACGGCGTCGTCTCGCGTCGCGCCTGCCCCTACCGCGAGATGGTCGTCTGGGACGGCGTGGCCGGTGGCGGTGACGATGGCTCGTCGGGGTTCGGTCCCGATCCCGAACGACTGCGGACCCGCTTCGACGCGGACGAGATCGATGCCGATGCGCTCGGTCACATCGTCGAGAACCGGGTCGTGCAACTCGCCTTGCTGGAGTGTCTGGAACGCGCGCCGAACGTCACGGTGAAGTGCCCCGAGCGGCTCGCCTCGTTCCGCGTGACCGACACGGAGAGCGTCATCGAACTCGAGAGCGGCACGACGCTGCGAGCCCGTCTGCTGGTCGGTGCCGACGGCGCGGGCTCGACGGTGCGGACGATGGCGGGCATCGAGCACGATCGGTCCGCTTACGACCAGCATGCGCTCGTGGCCACCGTGCGCACGGCACGGCCGCAGCAGAGCGTGACCTGGCAGCGCTTCGTGCCGAGTGGTCCGCAGGCCTTCCTGCCGCTGGCAGGCCCGCATGCCTCCATGGTCTGGTACCACGAGGCCGACGAGGTCGCGCGCCTCTCGGCGCTCGACGATGCCGCGTTCGCCAGAGAGATGGAGGCGGCGTTTCCCGCCGAGCTCGGTGGCATCGACGCGGTGCTGGCACGCGCGAGCTTTCCGATCGCCAAGGCGCACGCGAGCCGCTACATCGAGGAACGCGTTGCCCTGATCGGGGACGCCGCGCACACCGTGCACCCGCTCGCGGGGCAGGGCGTGAACCTCGGCATGCTCGATGCCGCCGCGCTCGCCGAGGTACTGCTGGAGGCCGCCGGTGCGGGACGCGACATCGGTCGGCTTCGAACGCTGCGTCGGTACGAACGCTGGCGGCGCGGCGAGAACGCGATGATGATCGCCGCGCTCGACGGCTTCCACCACGCCTTCGGCCCGCAGCCCGCCCCGCTGCGCGTGCTGCGCCGCCTCGCGCTCGGCGCGGCCGATCGCGCCGGTCCGCTCAAGCGCCTGGTCATGCGCCGCGCGATGGGCACCGTCGGCGACCTGCCGGCCCTGGCGCGCTGAGCCGCCGGCGGATCGCGTTTCGCGCGAGCGGCCGGACCGCGACGACGCGCTCGGCGGGCCCGCGAGGGTCGGCTCGGCAACCGCGCCGGACGGCTCATTCGTCCGGGATCAGTCGCTTCCCGAGGCCGACGACGTCGTCGACGGCGAAGCCGAGCCGGGCGTAGAAGGCGAGGGCGGCCGCATTGTCGCCGCGCACCTGCAGATTGAGCTTCGGACAGCCCGACGTCAGCAGGCGAGCCTCGAGTTCGGCCATCAGGACACGTCCGTGACCGGCGCCGCGGTGGTCGGGATGAACGGCCACGTAGTAGACCCACCCGCGATGGCCGTCGTAGCCGCCCATCGCCGAGGCGACGATATGCCCGGCTCCGGTTACCGCACCGGGCCCTGCTTCGGCACCGGCCTCTGTGTCGACTTCTGCATCGGCCTTCGTCGGGAGCGCCGCGCCGCTCCGGCCGCCATTGCCCGGCCGATGAACCCCTACCAGGAACAGTCCGTCCTCGATCGCACGACGACGTTCGATGTCCCGCGCGGGGTCGTTCCAGGAGCGCGTCAGCTCGCAGGCGTGCCACAGCGAGATCAAGGCGTCGCGGTCGGCCGGTCGGTAGTCGCGCACGTGCAGCGGCGCTGCAGTGGGGAAACTGGTCTGGAGGGCTTGCGCTTTGCTAGTCTCTGCGTTCGCGAATATGTTGTCGGTGAGATTTTTGTTCACGCCGCTACCCTACCCGATGAGCACATCAACCAACTCGTCTGAGTGACGTCGATGTCAAGGAATAGCCGAAATCCGTCGTTTGCGGATCACACTGAAAGTGGGGCTGGCGAAACCTATCTCAACGTCGCGTTTGCGCTGCTGTTTAAGTGTGAAAACATGCTCGTCCGAGCTACGGAATGCGACGCTGGGCGAATTCTATAGTCAGCTTCTTCCGCCGCAAAAGATCATTGGAACAGGGAGGCAACGTGACATGGGGCTTATTCAGAGCATTCCTATAAATCTCGTCGTTAAGAATCTTGAAATAAATAGCCGAAAAGGCAAGACTATTGATCAAATCGCCGCTGAATTTTTTAATGAGCATATGGCCAAGTCCGGCTTCTCATCAAGAAAAAACAGCAAATCAAATATCATTGTTTGCCTTCTGGCGGTTGGCGCGTCCAATCGCTTAAGTGAGCTTTCTGTCTTGATGCTTTTTAGCAACGCATTTTCTCAGTCGAAGTGTCATCCTGAAACGCTAGGAACTGAGCTTTTTGTCGACTATACAACGAGAAATTTTGATGCTATGTGCGACGCTCTGGAACGGAAGGGCTTTAGCATCGACACAGAAATTTCGGAGGAAATGACCAATAAAATGGCTGCTGCCGTTAGCGCCACTCCTCAACTCCTAGAAATTTATCACTGGTACGAGTCGGTAAATTCTACTCGTTAGAAATCAGTCTTTAATAAGCAGGCTCGGGAAAATGCCTCTGCTGATTTGTAGGCGCCAAACGTATCCTGCAGAGCAACGGCGCTAATTGGGCAATGCTTACAGCGCCCTTTCCGTGTAGTGACCATCCCACGAAAATGTGCAGCACTTAGTTTCAATTCTAGCCTTACATGATTTCTCTTGCTTGATCATATTTAATTCCATTCGGCGCATAATCAATAAGTTCTCTGCTCCATCACTCTTTCTCAATCGAACATAGTCCGTGTAATACTTCCTGTCGAGCACCCATTGCAGTCCGTCCCCTATTTGTCGGTGCTCGCGCTTTGCCGATCAGTAGAACTCCGCCGTTTCCGTACGAGGGCAGTGCCGCGCCTCACATGAGCGCCGCGCCGTACACTGGTGTCACGTCCAACGACCGACCCGCCTCCCATGGCCGAGAACCGCTCCCGAACCACGACCCACGGCCGCACCCTGGCCGGCGCGCGCACCCCGTGGCGGGTCATCGCCATGTTCCGGCTGATGCGATGAGCGGCGGCGGCGCGGAGAGCGACGCCCGGGGTGGCGCTCCGGCCGGCGGGGAAGTCGGCTCGGGAGCCGGCCCGGATGTCGCGGGGGTAGGCTCGGAAGCCGGCACTGACTCCGGGCAGGACGCCACGGCGACGACGCCGGAGGCGGCGCTGGCAGCGCTACGGGCGCGGATGAAGACACTGCAGCTGGCGACCGTCGGCGATGACGGCACGCCGCACACCGGCTACACCCCGCACCTGTTCGACGGGCCGGACATCCTGATCTTCGTCAGCCAGCTCGCCGCCCACACCCGGGACCTGCTGGCGCGACCGCAGGCGGCCGTCATGCTGATCGCGGACGAGAGCGAGGCCAGACAGATCTTCGCGCGCACCCGCGTCAGCTATGCGTGCCGGGCGACGATCGTCGCCCCCGATGACGACGCCTACGAGACGCTGCTCGACGCCTTCCAGGCTCGGCACGGCAAGATGATCGGCCTGCTCCGTCAGCTGCCGGACTTCGTGCTGTTCCGACTTCGACCGACGAGCGGCCAGTTCGTCATGGGCTTCGGCAAGGCCTACCGGCTGAGCGGCGACGCGCTCGACAGGTTCGAGCATGCCAGAAGCGGCTGAACCGACCGATCCGACCGATCCGACCGATCCGGCCGACCATGCGGATCCGGCTGCTACCTTGGAACCGGCTGAATCGGCTGATCTTGCGGATCCGGCTGCTACTGCGGATCCGGCTGGATCTGAGCAAACGGCGGAATCGCGGGTGGCGGACGACGGGTCGACGCGCGCCTTGCGCGCAGAAGGTATCCGCGCATTGGAGATCGTGCGTGCGAGTCAGCTCGAGCTGTTCGCCCGAGTGCCCCCGACGACCGCCGACCCGGCTCTTCTCGTGGAGGCCGCCGTCGCCCAGGGGGGGCGCGATCCCGCGGCTCGGATCGAGGCGGTGCGTGCCCTGCTGCGCGCCACGCTCACCCGCTATCGAGACCCCTACGCCGGCTATGTCGAACCGATCGCGCATGACGCCTACGCGCAGCGACGACGGGGCGATCTGGTGGGCATCGGGCTCAAGTTCCGCTCCCGCGACGGGGCGTATCCGCTCGCGCTGGGCGTGCTGCAGGGTGGGCCGCTCGATGGACTGCCGACGGCCGGGGACGTTCGCCCCGGAGACGTGCTCGAGCGCGTCGACGGCGTCGACCTGAAGGGACGCGGTGCCCGGGACACACGCGAGCGGCTGGCGGGTCCGGCGGGCTCTCGCGCGACGCTCGAGCTGCGTCGCGACGGCGGCGACGTCAGGCGGGTCGAGGTGGAACGCCGCACCGTGGTGCTGCACTACGCGCGCAGCGAACGGCTCCAGAACGATGTCGTGCACCTGCGCGTGAGCCGGTTCGGCACGACCACCCACGAGCGCGTCCGCACCCTGATCGAGATGGCGGAGCGCGAGGGCGCGACGGGCTACGTGCTCGACCTGCGCGGCAACCCGGGCGGCTCGACCCGCGCGGCCCGCGCGATCGTGTCGCTGTTCGACGCCATGCCCGACATCTACTGCGAACGGCTCGCGGGCGAGCGGGTCCGTCGCTTGCCGCGGTTCGGCGAGGTGGTGACGCGTCGCCCGCTGGCGGTCCTCGTCAACGAGCGGAGCATGTCCTCGTCGGAGATCGCGGCCGGGGCACTGCAACTCGCCGGGCGCGCCCGGATCGTCGGAGCGCCGACCTGGGGCAAGGGACTGATCCAGAAGGTGCACCCCCTGCAGACGCCGCTCGGGGGCGCCGTGCGGCTGACGATCGCGACGTTCTCGACGCCCGACGGCATTCCCCTGCATGCGCGCGGCATCGTGCCGGATGTCTACGTGCCGAGCGCGCCGCACGGGCTGTTCGTCGAGACCGGCTCGCTCAACGTGTCGGCGGCGTCCCGCGCCTACCGGCGGGATCTGTTGCTCGACGGGCTGGCGGGCGAGCTCTCGTCACCGGACCTCGTGGCGTTCCGCGCGCTGCCGGACATCCAGCTCGCCACCGCGATCGCCTCGCTGCGCGGCTGAATCCCCTGCAGCGGGCACGCCCGCCGGCCGTTCGTCGAGCGGGTCACGCCTCGCCTGTTGCCCCGGTCTCACCACCGGTGTCTCGGCTCAGGCCAGGGGGCGCGTGGCCGATCCGTCGGGCAAGTCCCTCGGAGTGCGTCCTCATGTCCACCGGTTTCATCCTGCTCGTCGTCGTGATCGCCCTGTTCGTCTTCGGCGTGGTGATCTTCAACCAGCTCGTCGCGCTGCGGGCGCGGCACGTGAACGCGTTCTCCCAGATCGACGTGCAGCTGCAGCGGCGTCACGAACTGATCCCGAACCTCGTCGAGATCGCGCGCACCTATCTCGAGCACGAGCGCGAGACCCTGGTCGCGGTCACCGAGGCGCGTGACACCGCCTCCGCCTGTCGGCGCGAGGCAGCCGCCTCGCCCTCGGATCCGGCACGCGTCGGCGCGCTGGCCTCCGCCGAGGGCGCACTCGGCTCGGCCATGGGCCGCCTCAACCTCGTGATGGAGGCCTATCCGGAACTGGTCGCGGACGAGCGCATGTCCGAGCTGCACGCTGAACTGGCCTCGACCGAGAATCGGGTCGGCTTCGCCCGACAGGCCTACTCGGATGCGGTCATGCGCTACAACACCGCCTGCGAGCAGTTCCCGGCGGTGGTGGTCGCCGCGCTGTGCCGCTTCCGTCCCGGCGTGTTCTTCGAGATCGACGATCTCGCTCACCGAGCCGCGGTGCGCGTCTCCTTCGCTTGACTCGGGCGTAGCAACCCGTGCCCTCGGACTTCTTCGGCCGACAGGACCGCGCGCGCGCCGGCTCCCGGATCCTGATCGCGGGCCTGGTGCTCGCCCTGATCGCCATGGCCGTTGCCGTGCACGTGGCCGTGACGGGGGTGTCGCTGCTCATGGGCGGCTCCGCGAGCTTGCTCGAGCCGAACCTGTCGGCCACGCTGGCGATCGGCCTCGTCTGGCTGACGGTCGCGTTCGGCGCGTTCTTTCGCTGGCTGGACGTGCGCGCCGGTGGCGCCGCGCTGGCTCGCGGCTTCGGCGCGGTCCCCGTGGTCGCCGGGACCGAAGACGCACGGCTTCGCACGCTCACCGCGGTCATCGCCGAGATGGCGGTCGCCGCGAGCTGCCCCGAGCCGGACGCTTTCTTCCTCGCCCGAGACAGCGGCATCAACGCCTTCGTCGTCGGCCATCCCGACCGGCCGGCGCTGGCGGTCAGTCGCGGCGCCGTCGAGCGGCTGGAGCGCGATGAACTCCGCGCGGTCGTCGCGCACGAGATCGCCCATGTGGTGCAGGGAGATCTCGCGCTCAACATGCGCATGCTCGTCGTGCTCGGCGGTCTGCTCGCCCTCGACGAGGTCGGGCGGACGGTCAACGGCCCCGGCTCCGCGCCCGGTGAGCCGATGCAGGTACACCCGGGGATGCTCGTCGGCTGGCCACTCCGGGCGCTGGGCGGCATCGGCTGGTTCGGCGCGAGCGTGATCCGTGCGGCGCTGTCCCGCCGTCGCGAGTTTCTCGCCGACGCCACGGCCGTGCAGTACTGCCGCCAGCCGTTCGCCCTGGCGACGGCGCTGGCCGCCATCCGCGACGCCGATCCGGCGCTCGCCACACCGCCCGGCCAGGTTCGCGAGATCGCGCACCTCTGCTTCAGCATCGCGCGCCCGTCGACATGGTACCGACGCATCCTCTCGAGTCACCCGCCGCTGCAGGCGCGCATCGATGCGCTCGACCCGCACATGGATCTCAAGCGACGCAAGCGCGCGTCGCCGGAACAGAAGTCCGCGCCCGAGAACGTGTCCGGCGGCATGATCGGCGCGTCGCCCGTAGCCCTGACGGTCGAGAATCCGGTGTCGACCTTCGTCGTTTCCGACCGCATCGTGCTGCTGGTACCGAAAGGGTCGGACTGCCTCGCCGCCCTCTGCGCCCTGTTCGCCGGCGACGAGGCCATCGAGCGTAGCGCGTACGTCGGCGCGTTGCGCTTCGCCTTCGACGAGCGCCTGGCCGATCGCGTCGAGATGCTGCTACCGCTCCTCAAGGGCGAACTCGACGGCGATCGTCTCGGCCTCGTCGAGCACGTCACGACCGTACTCCGCGAGACGGTGACCCACGAGAACCGTGGCCGCATCCTGCTCCGGATCGAGCGACTGCTCCTGGCGAGCGGCGCACTCGACATCTGCCGCTACTCGACCTTGCAGCTCCTGCGTCGCAAGCTCGACGTGGAGTTCCCGCTGCTCGAGCAGATCGTCGGCGTGGACCGCGTGGACGACGAGCGTACCGACAGGCGCAAGGCCCGAACCTTCGACGAGATGGCCGGGGAGTTCGCGCTGCTGCTGTCGCTGATGGTCGAGTCGTCCGGCGCGGCCGACGACATCCTCGACCGGGAATTCGCGCAGCTGCTGCGCTGCTACACGACCACGATCCTGCCGCGCCGCCGGAAGAGCGAGCCCGGCATCGTCGTCGAGCTCGAACAGGCCTTCCAGACGCTCTATGTCCAGCCGGAGTCGATCCGGCGTGCCTTCGTCCAGCACTGCGTCGAGATCATGCAGGCCGACGGGCACATCGCACGCGCGGAGCGCACCTTGCTCACCCTGTTCGCCGCGTCGCTCGACTGCGCGGATCTCGCCGTCGACGGCATTGCCAGGGCCGGGAGTCGACGTGGCGACGGGGTGCGTAACGCCGCTTGAGGTCCGCTACAGCTCGCCCCGGTCGCGCAGCGCACAGGCGAGATCCGGGCGATCGGTGACGATCGCGTGAGCGCCGCGCCGCACGAGTTCGCGCATCCGAACGGGATCGTCGATGGTCCAGTAGGCAACGCGGATGCCGCGGTCGCGGGCCGTGGCGATGAACGCCGGCGTGGCGAGCGGGATGCCGCGCCAGGCGGGCGGGATCTGCAGCCAGGCGTAGGCCAGGGGCGCCGACGCCTTCGCGCCGGGGCGCCAGCGCCCGAAATACAAGCGTGCGACTTCCGCCCGGGTGGCCGCCGTCGCCACGCCGGGGGCTCGCTGGCGGAAGTGCGCGAGTGCGCCGGCGTGGAAGCTTCCGACCGTCACGCGCGACCCGGCGGCCTGTCGCTCCAGCACCTGCGCGACCGCCTCCGCCGCCTGCGTCGAGGGGTCCTTGATGTCGACGTTCACCAGCGTGTCCGGGTAGCGCTCCAGCAGGGCGTCGAGCGTCATCAACCGCACCCCCTCGCCGCGGGCCGGACGCCCCTCGGTCGAGACGAAGCGATAGCCCGCATCGAGACGCACCAGCGCCGTGGCGGTGTGGTCGCAGACCCGACCCCGCCCGTCGGTGGTGCGCTCCAGGCGCGCGTCGTGCGTGACCATCACCGCTCGGTCACGACTGAGCCGCACGTCCGTCTCGAGCACGTCCGCCCCGACGCCCAGCGCCAGGTCGAACGCCCGCCCCGTGTTCTCCGGCGCCAGCACCCGACTCCCCCGATGCGCAAACACCTGCGCGGGTCGGACCCCGGCAACCGCTTGTTTCACAATGAAAAACCTCCGAATATCAGGCCCTGAAAGCGCTTGTATCGCCCATTCAGGGCTGGATATGGCCCCGACAAGCGCCCATGTTGCCAGTACGGACGGCCCTTCACGCCGCCCGGCAGCGCCCGACAGGCGCCCGCTCACCCCCGATGCCTCGCCTCATGTCCGACACTCCCTCCGCCCCCTCCCTGCGCACCGTCGCCGTCGTCGCGCTACTCGGTGGCGCGATCGCGGGCGCAGGCACGTTCGCCGCGACGCGGTTGCTCCTCGCGCCTGACAGGGAACCCGAGCCCGAGCCCCGCGAGATCGCCGAGGTACCGGCCGTCGCGCCCGCGACCGTGCCGGCGCCCGAGACGACCGAGAACACGCTCGCGTCATTGCGCGCGGCGCTGGTGGCCGCCGAGGCCGAGCGCTCACAGCTCGCAGGCTCCGTGCTCGCGCTCAACCGACGCGCCGAAACGCTGGAGAGCCGTCTGGCCGACGTCGCCGAGCGCGCGGCGGAGGCCCCGCCGATCGTCGATCCCGAAGGCGCGCTGCCGAGCGGCGAGACCGGCGAGTTCATCGTCGCGGGCGACGGCGCCGAGAAGGACGAGACCGAGCCGTCGCCGACCGCTTCGCTGATCGCCGCCGGCCTCGATCCGCAGAGCGCCGACGACATCCTCGCGCGCCGCGACGCGTTTCAGCTCGCGCGGCTGGAGCTCCTCGATCAGGCGGCCCGCGAGGGTTGGTCCGATTCCGAACAGCTCGACGAGCGACTGTCGTCGCTGGAGGAGACGCGGCCGGACCTGCGGGACGAGCTCGGCGACGATGCCTACGACCGCTACCTGTTCGAGGAAGGCGGCAACAACCGGGTGGGCGTCGCGTCGGTGATTCCGGGCTCCGCCGCGGCGATGGCGGGCATCGTGCCCGGCGACATCGTCCTGAGCTACGCCGGACAGCGCCTGTTCCGCCTCCGCGAACTGCAGGGCGCGACCCGAGAGGGCGCGCGCGGCGAGTACGTTCAGATGAGCGTGGTGCGGAACGGCGAACTGATCGCGGTCGACCTGCCGCGCGGACCGCTCGGCGTCACCCTCGACGGTCAGCGACGCGCACCGGACTGAGCGGCTGCAGGCGAGTCGTCACGCGAGTTCGAGCCGCATCTCCGCCGTCAGACTCTCGCCCGGCGCGAGCTCCGCGCGACCGGCCGCGATGCCCGCCTCGGCGAGATTGAATGCGTCGTTGGCGTTGCTGACCGGTTCGACGGCGAAGTAGGGCGCGTCGGGGTTGTACAGCACGACGTGATCGCAGACCTCGCTCGCGCGAAGCCGCAGCGCGATGTCCGCCTTCGGCCAGGCGATGCGCGCTTCGCCGCCGAACCCCGCGAGACAGCAGTCGATCGACACCGCCGGATCGATCGGGCGTCGCACGGTGAAGTCCAGCTCGGGCGGCAGCGGGACCGGCGCACCGTCGGGCAGGCAATCGCCCGCCGCGTCCGGGTACACGCCGCTCACGGGCAGCGTGAGTTCGGGCGAGGCGCCCTCGATCTCGCGCAGGAAGTACGGATGCCAGCCGAGGCCGGCCGGCATGCGCCGATCGGACACGTTGGTGAGCGTGATCGTGCTCGAGAGCACCCGCCCGTCGAGATCGATCGCGATCGTCGCGACGATCGGCCAAGGCCAGTTCACGGCCGAATGTTCGCGCGAGTCGATGCGGCAGAGGAGGGCGGAGTCGCTGTTACGGACCGTCTTCCAGGGCAATTGACGCAGCGCACCGTGGATCGCGTGTGCCTCGGGATGGGCGAGCTGCACCGTCTCGCCGTCGAACGTGAACCGACCGTCGCGGATGCGGTTGCTGTACGGGAGCATGTGAAAGTTCGCCGCGGACAGCGAACCGCCACCGCCCGCCGGGGCGGCATCCGCCCGGCAATCCGGAACCACGGCGCACCAGTCCCGGTCGCGACGCACGGAGGCTGCCATCCATTGCGCGCCGCGGTTCGGTTCGACCCAGAGGCGCCAGTGTTCCGATTCGAGTCTGATCATGACCGGAGAGCTTAGCAGCGGGTCATCGCCGGCATGTTGCGAGGGGTGTGGCACGTACCTACACTGAACCGGAACCCGCCCGCCGACCGAGCTCTCCCGTCCCGTGAATCCGCTTTCCCCTCTCTCCCCCGCTAACCAGACGCGCCGTCACGCGCGCCCCGATGCCGGAGCAGCCCTCGTTGTCCTGGCGGCACTTGCCGCCGTCGCGATGGCCTCCCCGGCCGCCGCCCAGTCCGGATCGGGCCTCAAGCTCGGCGAGGAGCCGCCCCCGCCGACGCTGGATCTCGGCGCCGGTCCGGCGGACGCGCCCGCTGCCGAGCCGCCGGGCTCCACCACGGGTCCGGCGGACGCACCCGCGGCCGAGCCGGCTGGCGAGACCCCTGCTCGTCGTCCGACCGTGGCTGGTGGACAGGCCGCCGGCGGTCCGATCGAGGACGCGGTCCGGACGACGCATGGCGACTGGGAAGTGGCCTGTGCACCGGGCAACGACAAGGGCGGCTGCGCGATGGCGCAGATCGGCAACGACGTGACCGGCACGCCCGTCCTCGAGATGGTCATCCGCAAGCTGGTGGAGCCGCTCGAGGTCGAAGAGCAGACGGCGGTGGCGGTGCTCGACGTGATTACCCCGCTCGGCGTCGTGCTGACCGAGGGTCTGACGATGAAGATCGACAGCGGGAACGACGAGGCGGCCGCCTTCCAGATCTGCACCGAGCAGGGCTGCCTCGTGCGGGAGCCGGTCGGCGAGGATCTCATCGCGCGGCTCCGTCGCGGGCGAACGGCGAAGTTGACGGTGTTCGCCGCCCAGCAGGGCGAGGTGACCAGCGACATCTCGCTGAAGGGCTTCACCGCCGCGTGGAACGCGACGCGCTGATCCGGTCGTGGCGAACACGCCTGCCGCGTCGCCGGCATCGACGACGAGCGCGCGATCGGTGAGCGAAGGACCCTCGAACGCGCTTCGCGTCGCGGTCATAGGCGCCAGTGGCGGCATCGGTGCGGCTCTCGTGGGCGCTCTGGCGAAACGGGACGACGTCGCGACGATCCATGCGACGCATCATCGCTCGCCGGCGGCGGGTTCGAAGGCGAGCGTCGGCGCCTACGCCGAGCACTGCGAGCTGCACCATCACGCGCTGGACGCGACCGACGCCGTGGCGGTCGAAGGCTTCATGGCGGCCGTCGGCGAGATCGACTGGCTGATCAACTGCGTCGGCATGCTGCACGACGGCGAGCACGGGCCCGAGAAGTCCATCGGACAGTTCGAGAGCGAACACTTCCTGCGCAGCATGGAGATCAACTGTCTGCCGACGCTGCTGCTCGGCAAGCACGCGGCCCGCGCGCTGGGCAAGAGCGAGCGGGGCGTGTTCGCCACGGTGTCGGCGCGGGTGGGTAGCATCACCGACAACGGACTCGGTGGCTGGTACAGCTATCGCGCCTCGAAGGCGGCGCTGAACATGTCGCTCAAGTGCCTGGCGATCGAGTGGGGTCGAACGCGCAAGCGTCTGCGCGTGGCGGCACTGCATCCGGGTACCACGGACACATCCCTGTCGGCGCCCTTTCAGGCGAACGTGCCGGCGGGGAAGCTGTTCAGTCCCTCGCAGACCGCAAGCTACCTGCTCGCGCGCATCGACGCGCTGCACGACGGGCCCAGCGGGCGCTTCCTCGCCTGGGACGGCGAGGAGATCCCCTGGTAGGGGAATTCAGCCGTCCGCGGGCGGCACGCCGATCCTGACGTTGCGCTCGAAATCGTAGAGGGTCGTGTCGTCCAGATGCGAGGCGGCGACATTGCCGAGTGCGGTCAGCATGGACGCGATGCGACCCGGATCGTCGCGCTCCCAGCCGGCGAGCATCGCCTTCATGGCCTGACGCTGCAGGTTCGGCTGCGAACCGCAGAGGTCGCAGGGGATGATCGGATACCCCTTGTGACCCGCGTAGGCGGCGAGATCGCGTTCGCGGCAGTGAGCGAGGGGACGGATCACGACGTTGTTCCCGTCGTCCGCGTGCAACTTCGCCGGCATGCTCTTGATGAGCCCGCCGTGAAACAGGTTCAGGAGCAGAGTCTCGAGGCGATCGTCGGCGTGATGCCCGAGCGCGATGCGCGTCGCCCCGATCTCGCCTGCCACGCGGTAGAGGATGCCGCGGCGCAGGCGCGAGCACAGCCCGCAGGTCGTGCGCCCGAGCGGGATCTTGTCGCGCACCACCGAGTAGGTGTCCTCGGTCACGATGCGGTGCTCGACGCCGAGCCTCGACAGGTACGCCGGCAACACGTGAGCGGGGAAGCCGGGCTGCTTCTGATCGAGGTTGACCGCGACCAGGTCGAAGTCGATCGGCGCGACGCGCTGCAGGTGCAGCAGCAGATCCAGCATCGCGTAGCTGTCCTTCCCGCCGGAGAGGCAGACCATCACCCGGTCCCCCTCGCCGATCAGGTCGAAACCGGTGACCGTCTGGCCCACGGACCGCCGCAGACGCCTCTCGAGCCTTGCGAACGGCTCGTCGACGATGTTCGTCCCGCTGCGCCGACCCATGGCCGGCGGCGCGACGACAGTCGTCGCGATCGCCGCGCCCGAGGGGATCGGCACGGCCGGAGTCGACGGTGCGGCACGCCCGCCGGCGTCGGGACTGTTCGACGGCGAAGGTGGCTGCGTCGCCGGCATCGGCGGCGTCAGCGGAGACGGTACGGTCGGTGTGTCCATGCGGCGAGGATACCGCGGTGCCGGGTGCCGGGTGCCGGGTGACGCGTCGCTCGAAGGCCGGCCGCGCCAAATGCCCGCGCCGCCGCGCCGCCGCGCTGTCGCCGCTGTGTGTGAACCGTGCCGAAGCCGTGCCGAAGCCGTGCCGAAGCCTGCGCAGTCAAACGTCCGGGATGCGCACCCGCACGCCGCCTTCGTTCGCCCGGTAGATGGCCGCCTCGACCCGGAGGTTCGCGAGGTAGTCGGCCGCGCGGTTCTCGATGGCTGCGCCGTGCAGCAGGTGGTCGGCGACATGGCGAGACGTCGCGAATACGCAATCACCGCCGAAGTCGACATCGTTCCAGACGTAGTCGTGCACCTGCTCCGCGCCGCTGCCGAATCTGCGCAGGGACAGTCGCCCGTCGCCGTCCAGCCGCAACGACGCCTCGCTGCCTTCGATCCGAAGTTCGCCCATCACGAGACGCGGGTTGGCCGCCGGATGCCCGACCAGACGATTGCCGTCCAACAGCCCCGTCACACCGGACGCGAATCCGAAGAGCACCAGGCCGGCATCCTCGCCGCGGATGGCCGGGTTGAGCCGGCGGAGCCGAGCGTCGACCGCCTCGATCTCGCCGACGAGGTAGCGAAAGACGTCGACGACATGCACACCGGTCTCGCGGATCAGGAACCGCGACTGCTCGCGGAAGTAGGGCTGACGCGCGAGATAGGCATCCACGCCGCGCCCGTCGCCGGGCCGGAGATCGAAGCGGATGTCCATGACGGTGCCCAGCACGTCCGCGTCGATCAGGCGGCGGATCTCCCGGTACCACGGCTGGAAGCGGAAGTTCTCGTGCACGACGACGAGCGTGTCGCCGGCCCGCGCTCGTGCCACGACCCGCCGGGCGGTCTCGAGATCGTTGCAGAAGGGCTTCTGGCACACGGCAGGAATGCCGCGCTCGATGCAGTGCACGAGCAGCGTCTCGTGTGAGGCGGGCGGCGTGATGATGTCGACCAGATCGGGAGCGGCGACATCGAGCATTCGCTCGACATCGTCGAATACCGCCGACGCCCCGAACTCGTCGGCGAAGGCGCGGCCGATCTCGGCATCCGCCGCGTGCATCGCCACGAGATCCACGTCGCCCATGCGGGACCAGGCGTTCAGGTGAAAGCGCGCGAAGTAGCCGGTGCCGATCGTCGCGACGCGCAGCCGCTGGCCGCTCATGCCGCAGGTCGCTCGACGCCGCGGCGCCCGAAGCTCACGCCCGGCCGCTCGCGACAGATGGCCGGGGAGATGGCCGGGGAGATGGCCGGGGGACCTTCACCGGTGGCCTTCTGCCGTCGCGAAGGGAGGCGGAGCTGCGCATCGCGTTCACGCGCGCTGGCCCGGGTCGGGCAGTCGCTCCAGCGCATCGTTGACCGCGCTCGTTACCGCGTCGAGTCCATCGGTGCCACCGAGCTCGACGGTGCGCAGCGCGCCGCCGGCGAACGCTGCGTCGACCGCCTGCTCGATCAGCGTCGCCGCCCGGCAGGCCGCCTCGCAGCCGTGTCGCTCGCCGAGCCAGTCGAGCATCATCGCGCCGGACAGGAACATGGCCGTCGGATTCGCGAGACCGCGGCCGGCGATGTCGGGCGCGCTGCCGTGACAGGGCTGGAACACGGCGTGATCGTCGCCGATATCGGCCGACGGTGCGTAGCCCATGCCCCCGACGAGCGACGCGGCGAGGTCCGAGAGGATGTCGCCGAACATGTTCTCGGTAACCATCACGTCGTAATCCCAGGGCCGGGTGACGAGGTTGAGCGACATGATGTCGACGTAGGCATGGTCGCTCGGCAAGTCGTGTTTCGCCGCTTCCTCGTCGAACAGTCGACGAAAGAAGGCGAAGGCCTTGAAGACGTTCGCCTTGTCGATGCAGGTCACGCGCGACGTGCGGCCATCGCCGTCCGCTACCCGTCGTCTTGCCCGGCGGGCGGCCAGTGCGAAGGTCGCGCGGAACAGGCGCTCCGATCCCGCGCGTGTGATGACGAGGGTCTCGCGCGCCTCGTCCTCGGTGACCACGCCGCGGCCGTGCGAGGCGAACAGCCCTTCCACCGACTCGCGCACGAGCACGAAGTCGACGGCGTCCCCGCGGGGGTCGGCCAGCGGACCGGGCACGCCGGGGATGCTGCGGATGGGGCGCAGTCCGGCGTAGAGGTTCAGGGCAAAGCGAAGGTCGAGTTGGGGGGCGATCTCGGTGCCGTCGGGGTAGCGGATCGCGGGATCGCCCATGGCCGCGAGCAGGATCGCGTCCGCTGCCCGCGCCGCCTTCATGGACGCCGGTGGCAGCGCCTCGCCGTGCGTCTGCCACGCGCGTGCGCCGGCCGGCCAGTCGTGCGCGTCGAGCGCGACGCCGCCGACGCGTTCGCAGGCGCGATGCAGCAGCGCGACGCAGGGCGCCATGATCTCGTCGCCGATACCGTCTCCGGGGAAGACCGCGATGTCGAACGTGCGGACGCCGGCCGTGGACGCTGAGCCGCTCATTTCAAGGCCTCCAGCGGCCCGAGTGGGACGCGGTAGTGTGTCATCTCCGCGCCCGCCACCGGAAGCCGCAGGCAGGGGATCGTCGTGCCGAGCAGGTTGCCGAGCCAGGCCGTGCGCAGGTCGGGCCCACCGAAGGCGAGGTTGGAGATGTTCTGCAAGCGTGTCCCCAGCGGGCGTTCGAGGTGCTCCCGCCCCAGCGCATGTCGCTCGTAGGCGGCCTCGGTCAGGGCAAGGTGCTCGGCATCGGCGTCCTCGAGCAGGATCTCGACCCCGCCGTCGGGGTCGACGCGCAGCAGCCGGTTGCTCACGATGCTGGTCACCAACAGGCTGCCCTCCACATCGAGGGCGAGCCCGTCGGGATAGGTGCCCGCGCCGAAGCTCGCGAGCACGCGACGCTCGGTGAGCGAACCGTCGGCCTCGAGCGTGAAGCTCGTCAGTCGGCGGCCGAAGGTCTCGTTGACGTGGACGGCGCCACGACCGATGTCGACGACGCACTCGTTCGCGTACCCCAGACCGTCGGCGACGATGCGGGCGTCGCTCTCCCCGGGCAGGGCAACCGCGATCAGGCCCGAGCAGGCATCTGAGCGGTAGTCGTCGGCGCGAGGCGACACGCGTGTGCTGACCGTTATCCAGAGCCTTCCCGCGCCGTCGGCGACGACGAAGTTCGTCGGCGGTAGCGGTTCGCCGTCCAGGGTACCGACGACGAGCTCGACCTCGCCGTCGGGCCGAAGGCGATACACGCCGCCTTCGCTGTCGCCGAGGTGCGCCAGCAGGAAGCTGCCGTTCGCCTCGAGCGCGATTCCGTTCGGGCGCAGTGGCGACGAAAGGCCTGTCGGCCGATCTGCCTCATCGCCTGCCGCATCGACCGCGCCCGTTCGTGCGTGCAGCCGACGGACCGACCCGTCGGGAAAGATGATCGCCACACCGCCGGTGCCGCGCCAGTCCGGCACGAACAGCCAGCCACTTTCGTGCGCCAGCACGCATTCCGGACGCGCGAGTCCGGTGCCGATTTCGCCGAGCGCCGCGAGTTCGAGGCCAGTGTCCATGCTGGCCAGTGTACCTACGCCGACGCTCATGACGACGATCTGGCACAAGGTCTGTGCAGGGCGTGGCCCTGTCTGACGCTCAGACCGCTGTCCCATAGTCCAGGCTCTGGTGAACCCTCTGGTGGAGTGTGACGGATGAACAAGCCTGCAGAAGACGAGATCGACATTGCCGCGCTCGTCGAACTCGACCGTGAACACCTGTGGCACCACCTGACCGCCCACAAGCCGATGCAGCACGGCAACGATCCGGTGCAACGCGGCAAGGATCCGCTCGTCATCGTGCGCGGCGACGGCATGACCGTCTGGGACCAGAACGGCAAGCCGCATCTCGACGCGGTGTCGGGTGCGGTGTGGACGGTCAACGTCGGCTACGGGCGGGAGTCGATCGCGAACGCGATCCGCGATCAGCTCGTCGAACTCTGCTACTTCGCGGGCTCCGCCGGCACCGTGCCCGGGATCCGCTACGCGGAGAAGCTGATCTCGAAGATGCCCGGGATGAGCCGCGTCTACTACTCGAACTCGGGCTCCGAGGCGAACGAGAAGGGATACAAGATGGTGCGCCAGCTCGCCGCGAGGAACGGCGGCAAGAAGCACAAGATCCTCTACCGCGAGCGTGACTATCACGGCACCACCATCACGGCGCTCTCGAGCGGCGGGCAGGACGAGCGCAAGGCGCAGTACGGACCCTTCACGCCGGGCTTCGTCCAGGTCCCGCACTGCTGCGAGTACCGGGCACAGTTCGAGCACGACGGCGACTACGGCGTCCGGATCGCGCGCGAGTACGAGAAGATCATCGAGCGCGAGGATCCGGACACGATCGGCTCCATCGTGCTGGAGCCCATGACCGCCGGCGGTGGCGTCATCACGCCCCCCGAGGGCTACTGGGAGACGGTGCAGGAGATCTGCAAGAAGCACGAGATCCTCCTTCACATCGACGAGGTCGTGTGTGGACTCGGGCGAACGGGCAAGTGGTTCGGTTACCAGCACTACGGCATCAAGCCCGACATCGTCACGATGGCGAAGGGCGTCGCCTCCGGCTATGCGGCGATCGCGTGCACGGTCACGACCGAGGCACTGTTCGAGCGCTTCCGCGACGTCGACGACGACACGATGGACTATTTCCGCGACATCAGCACCTTCGGCGGCTGCACCGCGGGGCCGGCGGCCGCTCTCGAGACGATGCGCATCATCGAGGACGAGAACCTGCTCGAGAACGTCACCGTGATGGGCGAGTACCTGATGGAGCGGCTGCGCGCGCTGCAGAACAAGTACCCCGTCATCGGCGACGTGCGCGGCAACGGCCTCTTCTGCGGGCTCGAACTCGTCAAGGATCGCGGCACCAGGGAGCCCGTTCACGAATCCATGCTGATGAAGCTCGCTGCCGACTGCATGGAGCAGGGCGTGATCGTCGGGCGCACCAATCGGAGCCTCGCCGGGTTCAACAACGTGCTGTGCCTCTCGCCGGCGCTGATCGCGAAGCAGGACGACATCGACCGCATCGTCGACACGATCGACGCGGCCATGGGGCGTCACGCCATCCTCTGATCGCCCGAGCGGCACGGCCAGACGACAGAAGGCCCGCCGACCCTGTCACGGGTCGGCGGGCCCTTGTCGTTTCGTCGCCCGAGATACGCCGGTGCGAGCGGCAGCCGAGTGGTGCGGCGGGTGGCTCTCCGGCAGGCGCGCCGGCGTGACGTGAACGACCGCCCGACCCGACCCGGGGCGTGGAGCCTCCGGTCAGGTCGAGGCGGTCGCGACCTTACTTGCCGAGGCCCTGCAGCGTCTCGAGCATCGGCTCGACGATCGGCGAGAGTACCGGGCCGACGCCATCCCGCGTCAGTACCGAATCGGCCAGCGGGCGAATGCGTGCCACGCCGCGATCGACCACCCGCTTGAGCGCGCCCTTGGCGGACTCGGGCGCGTTGCCGTACATCGAGGCCACCTCGTCGAGCTGGCCGCTTGCCTCCTCGAGTCGCGGTGCCGCCTTCTCGGCAGACTCGGCGTCGGTGACGCTGTTGAGCAGCGCCGACGTGGTGCCGAAGACGCCGCCGAGCTGACGGCTGACGCTACCCAGGCTGAAGCCTGCTTCCGCGGCCGAGACCGAATCCATCGCAGGCGTCTCCTCGGAAGCCTCCGTCGTGTCGGCCTCGCCCTCTTCGGCCGACGTCTCTTCGGCCACGACTTCCTCCGTGACGACGTCTTCGGCTGCCGCATCTTCCCCGGTCGCCTCGTCGGCAGCTGCCGCGTCTTCCTCCGTCGCCTCGTCAGCAGTCGGCGCCTCCTCCTCGGCGCCCACCTCGGCCGACGCCTCGGTCGCTTCGGCAGCACCTTCCGCGTCCGCGCTCGCCGCTTCGTCGTCCGCCGTCACGTCTTCCACCGCGTCAGTCGTCGCTTCGGTGGCGTCATCGGTGGCACCGCTCACAGCCTCGACCGCGTCGCCGGTGGCTTCAGAGATCGCCTCGCCCGCGTCACCGGCGAGTTCGCCCGCCTGGTCGGCAACGTTGCCCGCCGTCTCAGCGATGGCTTCACCGGCATCTCCGGCCGCGTCCGTCACGGCGTCGACCGCGTCGCCGGCAACTGCTGCCACGCCTGCGGCCACGGCGGCGACACCCGATGCGCCGTTCTCACCGGTCTCCTCCGTTGCGTCAGCCGCATCGGCTGCCGCGTCCTCGGTGGCATCAGCCGCCTCTCCGGTCGCGTCAGCCGCGTCGGCCGTCGCGTCTTCGGTGGCATCGGCCGCGTCAGCCGCCGCATCTTCCGTCGCGTCGGCGGCATCGGCTGCCGCGTCTTCGGTCGCATCGGCCGCCTCCGCCGTTGCGTCAGCCGCATCGGCCGTCGCGTCTTCGGTGGCATCGGCCGCGTCAGCCGCCGCATCTTCTGTCGCGTCGGCGGCATCGGCTGCCGCGTCCTCGGTCGCGTCAGCCGCATCTTCGGTGGCATCGGCTGCGTCGGCTGCCGCATCTTCCGTCGCGTCGGCCGCATCGACTGCCGCGTCCTCGGTCGCATCAGCCGCATCTTCGGTGGCATCGGCTGCGTCAGCTACCGCCCCTTCGGCCGCGTCGGCCGCATCGGCACCCGCGCCTTCCGCTGCATCCGCAGCGTCGGCAGCGGCATCGCCGGTCGCGTCGGCCGCGTCGGTAACGGCTCCTTCGACCGCGTCGACCGCGTCAGCGGCGGCGTCTCCGGTCGCGTCGGCGGCATCGGCCGCCGCGTCCGTCACGGCGTCGGCCGCGTCACCGGCTGCGTCGGCGGCATCGGCCGCCGCGTCCTCGGTCGCGTCGACGGCGTCGGCCGCGGCGTCTCCCGTTGCCGTCATGGCATCGCCGGCCGCCGACTGCGCATCCGTCAGGGCATCTTCGGCCATGTCACCCGCCACGTCGGCGGCATCTTCGGTCGATGCAGCCACGCCGGCAGCGGCGGTTGTCGCCGCGTCCGCGACGTCGGCCGAATCGCCTTCGCCTTCGGTCACGTTGGCGGCAGCTTCGTCGGCCGCGTCGGCGGCGTCTTCCGCCGTGTCGTCCGCCGCATCGGCGACGTCCTCGGCACCGTCGACGGCGGCGTCAGCGGTCTCGTCCGCCGCTTCGCCCGTCGCGTCAGTATCGACCGCCGTGGCAACGTCCGGCGCCTCCGCTTCGGTCGAGGTGACGTCGGCGACGGTGTCGGGCTCGTCGCCGCGATTGAACAGGTTCAGCACGATCCAGCCGAGCAACAGGATGCCGACTATCGGCAATAGTTTCTTCCACATCGGGGACTCACTCCTTTCATTGGTATCGGATAAATCGGTGTCATCGCTCGCGATGCCGACAGGCGTCGCGCTCCGACCCGTCTCGGGTCGCGTTCCGGTCGTCGTCGTGGTCGACGTCGCCCGGAGATCATTCTGTCCATGCGGTGTCGCTGTCGCGCCCGCCGCGGGAGGGGCCGCCGTCCGGCGCCCCGCCGGCGGCATCGCCAGACGGCTGAGAAAGCCGCGTTTCTCGAGTTCGCCCCGGAGCCCATTCGGCAGCGCCTCGTCGACCTGCGGCCCCTGCTCGCGCAGCATCGTCGCGAGGCCGGCGGCGTTCAGACCCTCGCTCACGGCGCGGCGCCTGATCGCGCCCACGGCGAGCGGCGAGAGAATGCCCAGCGCCGCCGCCGTCCGGTCCTGATCCACGCCGGTGAACCCGGCGACGCCCGCGCGAAGCGCGCCGACACCGTCCGCACCGAACAGGGCGTCGAGCTGCCCCTCGCCATCGGCATCGTCCCCGTCGTCTGCCGCTCGCTCGTCGTGCGCCGCCTTGTCCGCCGTCTTGCCCGCCGCTTTGCCCGCCGCCTTGTCCTCCCCTTGCACGATGGCGTACAGCGCATCGGCACCGCCGGGAGTCTCCGCCAGCCGACGCATCCCTTCGAGGAGCGCGGGCACGCCGGCAGCCGCGAGCGATGCCGCGTCGGACGCACGATCGCCGAGCGCTCGCTCCAGGCGGGCGCTGGCCGTACCGTCGAGTCGGTCGCCGATCAGTTCGGCGAGATTGAACGACATGCGCTGATCCGGCTGATGAAAAAGGGGCCGACGCAAGAAGCGGCGGAAGCGTGACGCGAACAAGCTTCGCACCCGGGTCCCGGGCGGCCCGCGAGCTTGTAAAAGTCGCTGCAAGGCGCGCGTGGTCACCTGGAATGACGCGGTGGCCGAGGAGTCTACACGGCCCGTCGATCACGTCGAGAGGGGGCCTGCAGGATCCTGCCGAGCCGCGGTCGCGGGTTCCGGCACGCGGGATCAACCTTGCATTGCGAGGACATCGTCACGTTGCTAGGCTCGGCGAGCCCGGCCGGCCGCACGACGCTTCAAGGAGAATCCCGAAAACCGATGAGCATTCGCGAGCGTTTCACCGACGACGACTGGTTCCTGCTCGGATCCACCCCGGCGATGATCGCTGCCGCCATGAGCACCGCCTCGCCCGGCGGTGCGATCCGGGAGATGGTGGGCGGCATGCGCAGTACGGTCGAGGGGCGGAAGACCCACGCGGACAGCCCTCTGATCAGCGAATTGCTGGCGCGGGTCGAGAACTGGGACGCGGCCAGAGAGAAGGCGAGAGACTACCGGGAGCGCACCAGGTCGCGTATCGAAGCGGCCGGCATCGACTCTCGCGAGGCGCTGCTCGATCAGGTCGTCAACGATTGTGAAACGGTTGCCGACCTGCTCGCGGAGCACGCCACGGATGCGGATGCCGACGCCTATCGCCTCTGGTGTCTCGACATCGCGCGCGAGGTGGCGAACGCGGCCAAGGAAGGCGGTTTTCTCGGCTTCGGCGGCCAACGGGTCAGCGAGGAGGAGCAGGCCATGATGGGCCGCGTCGAGTCGGCGCTCGGTCTCGCCCGCGGCGCGCTGCCGGCCTGAACGACGCGACGCGAAAGACGGATGTCAGGGCGATCGAAGCGCCGGCGGACCGTCACGTTCTTTTGCGATTCGTCGTCAAATTGACGCCGAGCGCGGCCGTCACTACTCTGGCGCTCTCCGCCCGTTCCCTCAGCACGCGCCATGGATGAGCTCATCTACCAATTTCTGCTGCAAGCGGGTTTTCCCCGCGCAGCGATCGTCTCGGACTCGACCCTGCTCGAGTCCGGCACCGGCGCGCCGCCGGACGACGCGTCCACCTACGTCATCGTCGATCCGGAAACGGCCGACCGCCTCGCGGTGGTGGACGTCGTCGGCGCGATCGATGGCGACGCCCTGGAGGCCGCGGCCGGGCGAGCCGGTCGTTACGCACGGCGCATCGGCGGGCGTGAGATCCAGGGCTTCGTCATCCGGGTCGATACCCGAGGACGGACCGAGGCGGAGCAGGTGCAGTTCTACCGAGTCTGGCCGAACCCCGACGTTCAGCAGCTGACCGCGAAGACCTTCCCCGACCTCGACGCTCTGCGGGTGACCGGCCTGCTCGCGCTCGAACGGGCCACCCCGTCCGCGCCCGAGATCGTGGACTTCGGCGACGAGACGGACGCAGCGGAGGAGTCGCCCGCGGGCCGCGGCGCTGCCGGCCGCTACGTGCCCGCCATCGTCCTGATCCTGCTCGCGACCGTGGACTGGTTCGTCGGGCAGACGCGCGGCACCGGCCTGCTGACGATCGTCCAGGCGCTTCTCGCGGTCGGCGCGGCCTCGCTGCTGACCCTGGTCGCGGTCCATCGGCGTCGCGATTGAGCGACGCGAGCGACGCCACTTGCAGCCGGCGACGCGCTGGGGCAGACTCGACATCAAGATATAAAGATGTCGTTATGTCATGGAACCCTTGCTGTCGGGCCTGAGAGCGGCCGGTGAACCCACCCGTCTGAGGTTGCTTGCGCTGTGTGCGCACGGCGAACTCAGCGTCAGTGAACTCACCCGCATCCTCGGTCAGAGCCAGCCGCGGGTGTCGCGGCACCTGAAGCTGCTGGTCGAGGCCGGACTGCTGGAGCGGCATCGCGAGGGCTCGCTGGTCTACTACCGCCTCGCCGGGCGTGGCCCCTCGTCGGAACTCGCCCGATCGCTGGTGGATCTGCTTCCCGGTGAGGATGCGGACCTGAACCGGGATCTCGCGCGGCTCGAGGAGGCGCGCGAGCGGCGGGTCGTCGCCGCCGAGGTGTATTTTCGGGAGAACGCGGCGAACTGGGACCAGATTCGGGCGCTGCACGTGCCGGAGGCGGAGGTCGAGGCGCGGCTGCGCGAGATCGTCGGCGCCGGCAGGGTCGACACCTTCCTCGACATCGGCACCGGGACCGGCCGCATCCTGCAGCTGTTCGCGGGGCAGGCGGGCGAGGGCGTCGGCCTCGACAACAGCGCGGAGATGCTGTCCATCGCGCGCACCCGACTCGAGCGCGACGGCCATCATCACGTTCGCCTGCGAAAGGGCGACATGTACGACATGCCGCTGAGCGACGCCTCGGTCGATCTGGCGACGCTGCATCTCGTGCTCCACTACAGCGTCGAGCCCGAGCTGGTGCTTGCCGAGGCGGCACGCACGCTGCGCCCCGGCGGTCGTCTGGTCATCGTCGACTTCGCCCGGCACGCCGAGGAGCACCTGCGCACCGAGTACGAGCATCGCCGACTGGGTTTCGCGGACGACGAGCTCCGCGACGCGATGGTGAGCGCGGGGCTGGCGCCGGGCCCCGTCGCCTCGCTCGCGGGTGATCCGCTGACCGTGAACATCTGGCAGGGCAGGCGCCCGGCCGTCCATTGACCTCTCCGGAAACCGCACCCCGATGAGTCAGCCCTCACTGTTGTCGTTCGAGTTCTTCCCGCCGCGCAGCGAGGCGCAGTCGCGACGCTTCTGGCGCACGCTCGGCGCCCTCGAGCCGCTCGCACCCGACTACATCTCGCTCACCTGGGGTGCGCTCGGCTCGGACAGTCGTGCCAGTCTCGAGACGCTGGCGCTGCTCGCCCGCGACACCACCCTTGACGTCGCCGCTCACCTGTCCTGCATCGGACAGACCCGCACCGACCTTCTCACGACCCTCGACACGCTCGAGTCCTTCGGCATCCGTCGCATCGTCGCGCTACGCGGTGACGTTGCCGCGGGCAGCACGCTCGTTCCGGCGACCTGCAGGCACGCGTCGGACCTCGTCGAGCTGATCGCCGCCGAGCGTCCGCACCTCGACGTCAGCGTCGCTGCGTACCCGGAGGTTCACCCCGAAGCCCGTGACGAGGGGACGGACTTGCAGTGGCTCGAGCGCAAGCTGGAAGCCGGTGCGGCCCGCGCGATCACCCAGTTCTTCTTCGAGCCGGGCACCTACCTGCGCTGGCGCGACCGGGCGGTTCGCACCGGTATCGACAAGCCTCTGGTGCCGGGCATCCTGCCGATCCACGACATCGACAAGGTCTGCTCGTTCGCGACGAAATGCGGAGCGGCGGTGCCCGACACGCTGCGCGAGCGCTTCGACCGTCGGCACGACGAGGCGAGCCGTCGGGCGATGGCGATCGAACACGCGGTCGAACTCTGCCGCGCGCTGGAATGCGAAGGGGTGGAGGCCTTCCATCTGTACACGCTGAATCAGTCGACCCTCGCCCACCCGATCGCCTGTGAATTGATGGGTATCGACGGCGTGCGGGCGGCGGCGTGAGCGCAGGACGTCCCGTCCGGGACCGGGGGTTCTGCCGGTAAAGGGCCGTGCGTCCGGGAACAGGCCATCAGTGCGGGAACGAGCCATGCGCCAGGGTCGAGGGCGTCTGCCGGGTACAGCGCCATGCGTGCGGGAACGAGCCATGCGCCAGGGTCGAGGGCGTCCGCCAGGTACAGCGCCATGCGTGCGGGAACGAGCCATCCGCCAGGTACTGGGCCTGTACTTTGGTATGAGGGTGGCAGCCCGCAGGCGCTTGTCGCGCGGACCGCGGCCCACGTCGCGTGCCGGTCGCGACCCGGGTGCATCGTCAGCGGCTATATTGGCCGGGTCGGCCGACCGAGGAAGCCCGCCCCGTGGACACGAGAACGCTCGCCCCCGGTCACGAGATTCACTGGTACCGCATCGAGTCGGTGCTCGGCCAGGGCGGTTTCGGCATCACCTACCTCGCGCACGACACGAACCTCGATCGTCCGGTGGCGATCAAGGAGTATCTGCCGGCATCCATGGCGGCACGGCACCCCGACGACAGCGTCCGACCGCTGACGGAAGGCAAGCGTGAAGACTTCGACTGGGGTCTGAACAGCTTCCTCGCCGAAGCTCGCACCCTCGCCCGATTCCGCCACCAGAACATCGTCGGTGTGCATTCGGTGTTCGAGGAGAACAACACGGCCTACATGGTCATGGCCTACGAGCAGGGCGACAGCCTGGCGACCCTCTTCCGGCAGGGGCGATGCCGCGACCAGAAGTCCCTCGAACGCATCTTCTTCCCCATCTTCGACGGGCTTGCCGAGATTCATCGGCTCGGCTTCCTGCACCGCGACATCAAGCCCGGCAACGTCTACATCCGGGAGGACGGCACGGCCGTGCTGATCGACTTCGGCTCCGCGCGCCGCATCGGCCAGCAGGAAACCGGCGAGATGACCGCGCTGGTGAGCCAGGGCTACACGCCGCTCGAGCAGTACAGCCCCAACTACGGTGCGCAGGGCCCCTGGACCGACGTGTACGCGCTCGCCGCGACCCTGTTCGAAGGCATCACGGGCGCGAAGCCCGAGGAGGCGCTGAGCCGATCGGCCTGTCTGCTCCGGCGTCGACCCGATCCGATGGCGCCACTCGATCCGGCGGTGTACGCGGAGGTCGACCCCGTCTTCCTGGCGGCGGTCTCTGCCGGTCTCGCGCTGCAGCCGGAGGAGCGGCCGGAGGATCTCGAACGGTGGCGCGCGGTGTTCGACGGCACGGCGCCGCTGCCCTCGCGCGAGGCGTCGGAGGACGATGACGCGACGCGGCTGCGCGTCGAACCCGACGAGGCGACGCGGCTGCGGACGGCGTCGGCTGCCGCGCCGCACGAGTCGGAAGCGCCCGCGGCACAGGGTGTCACTCCGCGAGCGGAGACGCCGCGCCCGTCGCCGGCGCGCGGTGACTCGCCCGTCGGCTCGGCCGCACAGGAACTCTTCGGGTCCGACGATCTCGATCCGCCGACCTATCGGGCGCCGGCGGCGTCCGCTCGCGGTCTTCGAGGCTCGAAAGCCGGTGGGACGAAGGGCGCGGGTGGCAAGGGTGGAAGGACATCGGCGGGTGCCGCCCCTTCCGCCGCCCCTTCGGCCGCCCCTTCTGCCGCCCTTGGGGCCGTGCTTGCCGTCGGGCTGGTCGCCGCGCTCGGCGCCGGTGCCTGGTGGTGGTTCACCGGCGGGCCCTCGGACGGCTCGCGCGATGCCCGGTCCGACAGCGTCGCCGATGCGTCGGGACGTGCCGCCGACTCGAGCGCCGCCGGGGCCGGGTCGCTCGATCCGACGCTGATCGACACTCTGCCGACGCCGCCGACGGCGCGCGATGTCGGCGCGCGCGGGACGGACGTCGAGCGCCGAGTGCAGGAACTCGGCACGTTGGCCGCCGCCTACCGGGAGGCGGGCGCCGCAGGGGCGAGCGGCGAGGTCTTCGACAGCGGCGCGCGTGCCGTGCGGGCCGAGCTCGGCGCTCACGCGGTGGACTGGCATCCGGCCCGCCACGCGACGATCGTCGGCCACATCGAACGCGCCGCCGCGCAACTCCCGGACGGCCTCGCCGACCGCGCGGCGCTGCAGGCCACGATCGAGACGGCCGATACGCGCTCCGATCTCGCGGCTGCGCGGCAACTGCTCGAGCAGAGCGCGATCGTGACGCCCGTCGGCGAGGCGCTGATCGACAAAGTGGGCCGGCTGAACGAAGCCGACTACCGGGCGCTGGTCGCGCTGCCGGCCTGGTCCAGCATGATGCGCACGCTCGGCCACGGTGCGATGGAGCGCGTCCGCGACGCGGACTTCGACGGTGCGTCGCTGCTCCTCCGTGCCGCGTTGAGTCTCCAGCCGGACGAGCCCTTCATGCGCCGCCTCAGCGACCACCTCGAGGGGCGCGCGGGCTCCTGAGTCGAACGCGCGCGCCGGATGGCCGCGCCGGAGGGTCGTGCCGGGTGCCCGCCCGGGTACGCGCTCGTGGCTCGCCTGGAGGTGCTGCCAAGCGTTTCCCGAACGGACGGCGGCGTGTGGCAGCCGCCTCGCTCAACGCGTCGAGTCCGCCGCGAGTGTGCGCTCGACGAGTGCCCTCAGCCGCGCGTCGATGCGCGCGAGCGCGGCCGAGTCGTCCGCCAGTCGTCGCTCCAGCGTTCCGATGCGCGTCATCAGCGACGCCGCGTCGTTCGCGACCACCGGCTCGGTCGCCGTCGTCGCGGAGCCCGCGGCGAGCGCGTCGTCGCGCTCGGCGTCCCCGGCGAGGCTGCGCGCCTCGGCTTCCCCGGCGATGCGGCGTGACTCGGCGTCCTCGGCGATGCGGCGCGCCTCGGCGTCCCCGGCGATGCGGCGTGCCTCGGCGTCCTCGGCGATGCGGCGCGCCTCGGCGTCCTCGGCGATGCGGCGCGCCTCAGCTCGGGCCGCCTCGCCGGCCTCCTCTGCCTGCGCACGCGCCAGCGCCTCCGCGCGGGCCTCGTCGAGCCGTGCGAGCGTCTGCTCGTCGAAGGAGAGGACGTCGTCGATGCCGCGCTGCGCCGCAAAGTTCGCGAGCGCCTCGCGCGTCCGTCGGCCGGGGATGCCGTCGGCGCGCCCGACGTCGAACCCCATCGCGTTCAGTGCGCGCTGGATGTCGGCGACCCGTGCCCGACGGGCGACATCGGCAGCACGGGGCGGCGCGGCGTTCTCGACCTGTTCGGAGGGAGTGAACGGTTGCACAGGGGTCGGATCGCCGTCGCTCTCGTCGACCGCGGACGGCGGCGGTGCGGCGGCCGGTGGTGACGACGAATCACTGCCGGCCGGCGGCGTCACCGGCGTGCGGGCGCTCGCGACCTCCGTCGAGGGGGCAGATGCGGCGAGCTCGCGCTCGATTCCGGCCAGGCGCTCGCGGAGGCGTTCACCGTCCTTGTCGGTCGACGCCAGGTGTTCGCGACAGGCATCGGCGCCGGTCGTGTCGTTTCTGGTCAGGCAGAGCAGTCGCAGCCGTCCCTGCGACAGCGCGGACGCGTTCCGTTCGCCTGCCTGTTCGAGCTGCTCGCGTTCGCTCGTGCTCGCCGTGAAACGTTCGCGGAGGTCGAGGAGGTCCCGATCGCTCGACCAGGCGCCGAGTCCCCGGTCCAGCGCTTGTCGCGCGTCCGCCGTCCGGCCCGTCTTGTCGAGGCTGAGGACGAGCTGCACGTGCACGGCGGCGGTCGCCTCGCCCGCCGCGATGAGCGCCTCGCACAGCGGGATCGCGGCGGCCGGCTCGGCGCGCATGCACGTGTCGATGGACTGCGCCCGCGCGATGCCGCCCGACCCGAAGGCGGCCATCATCAACCCGAGGGCGACGAGGCGTCGCATCAGTAGCCCGCCCCGGCGACGCCCCGACTGCGCCGGCTCGCGAATCCCCATTCGCCGTCGGGCAATTTCACGAGATTGAACAGGAACCATTCGTCGACCACCTGATAGGCCGGGTCCTCGCGTTCGACCATGGCTTCTATGTCCTCGCGGAACTCGAACAGGCCGTAGGCATTGGCGAGTTCCGGGCCCCCGGCGATCTGCCTCAGCACCAGTGCGATCTCCTCGGCGATCACTTCCATCTCGCCGATGTCTTCCGTGCGCAGACCGGCGTCCATGAACGCCACCAACTCGTCCGCGCGGTCGACGATGCGGGCGGCGCGGACGTTGCCACGAGCGACCGTGCGACGGACGTTGGCACTGGCATCCGGCACTTCGCTCGCGAGCTTGAGGTGGGTGACCGCCTCGGCGGTCGCGCGCCGCAGTCCGTAGCCGCCGACGTCGTCGGCGTCCAGCAAGGTCGGATCGACCGCGGCGACCACGGCGCGAAGGGCGCGGCGCGCGCCGCCGAGGTCGCCCGCCCGCGCCGACTCCAGCATCAGGTCGGCGTTGGTCGAGGCGACCACGCTCGAGACTTCGGCGGCGACCAGCAGCCCTTGCTTGCCAGGGGCGAGCGGCCAGCCGGTGATGGCATGGCCGATGTGCACGTGAGCGATGCTGGGCGTGTCGCGCCGCACGAGCGAGGTGCAGGCCGCGAGCGTCAACGGGCCGAGCAGGGCGATGGCGAGCGCGCGCCCGGCGCGTCCGACGAAGACTGAAGGGCGTGGGGTCGGACGGTTCATGTCAGGGGATTCCGGTGGAGGCGTCGAGCGAGGCGGACGGTCCGACGATCACGAGCCCGACGTTGTCGCGCGCACCGCGTTCGCGGTACAGCGCGAACAGAGAGGCGACGATGTCGCCGAGGGCCGGGCCCGACTGCGCGTGCGACAGGATCTCGGCATCGTCGAGTTCCTTGTTCAGCCCGTCGGTGCACAGCACGAAGCGATCGTGCGGTGCGAGGTCGAAGCAGGCGTGTTCGAGGCGCGGCGTCCGACCGCCTCCGATCGCGGTCGTGAGCGCCGATCGGCCGATGGACATCGCGTCGGGCGATCGGTGTCGGTCGCGATCGTCGGACTCCGCGCCGACGCTGTGGTCGCGCGTCATCGACAACAGCCGTCCCCGGCGCACCCGATACACGCGCGCGTCACCGCACCAGCTCGCGACCGCCGAGCAGCCGTGCAGGGTGAGGACGGCGAGCGTGCAACCGATCACGTCCACGTTCCGCTCGCGCGCATGGCGGAGCAGCTCGTCGTGACAGCCGATCATCAGCGCCTCGAGGCGCGCCAGGGCGGTCCCCCGGAATCGTGACGTCCGGTAGCCGGCCAGGGTCCCGACGGCGAGTCCACTCGCGTACGCGCCGTGATGATGCCCACCCATGCCGTCGGCCACGCACCAGAGCTGCTCGGCGTCCAACTCGAGGACGGCATCCTCGTTGTGCGCGCGCACCCGGCCGGCATCGGTGCAGGCATGGCTCGTTCGAGGCCGTGTCACGGCGGGTCCCACGGAGCGTCCCCGTTCTCGTCCTCGTCGATGCCGAACGCCTCGGCGATCTCCCGTCCCGCCGCCACCGGGTCAGGCAGCGATGGACTCGCCGCCCCCTCGACCGCGCCGGCGCCGAGCGCCCGCGCCGCGGCCGTCGCGTCCTGTCGGCGCCGGGTCGGTGTCGCGTCCGGGGCCGGTGGAACGTCCGTGGCAGCCTCGTCCGCGAGAACCGCCGGCGAACGCGTGGTGGGCGTGTCGTCGGGGGGGCGTGGCGTCGTCGGTGTCTCGTCCGTCGAGGGCGCGCCCGGACGGCGCGTGTCCGACCGTCCGCGGCCCTCCAGGCGTCCGCCGGCGCTAGACGACCAGTCGGCACCAAACAACGCAAGTGCGGCCCCACCCTGCGGCAGGCCGCCCGTGACGATCAGGCGGCCGTCGGTCGTCGGCGTGTCGTCCCGCCGCCAGACGCTGTAGGGACCGGTGCCCTGACGCAGCACCGCGTCGAGCAGGCGGCGTGTGCCGGCGCGGTCCTGAAGCAGGCACGCGTCTTCACAGTAGACGGCCGGCTCGTCGACGTGCGTGGCCGCCCCCGCGTGGAACGGCAGACCCTGCCCACCGCCCGTCGGAGGCGGCATCGCGTGTTGAAGCGTGTCCAGCGCCGCCTTCAGGGCGTCGTAGCGTTCGGCGTCGGCGAGCGCCTCGCGCGCCAGCGACTCGAGCGAGCCGAGCAGCGCATCGTCGGCCAGCGCGTCGAGTGGCGTCGTGCCGACGTCGAGCGTCGCGAACACGGTGAACGGGTAGTGTCGGCCGACGCTGTCGCGCGTGGCGATCAGGACGCCGGCGCGGGCATCCTCGCCCGCGATGTCGGCGGAGAACGCGAAGCGCCAGACCGGCGCGGCGTCATAGCTTGCCGGCCAGTCCGCGATCGTCCGTCCCGCCTCCAGCAGGGTCTCGCTCAGCCAGTCGTCCCAGCGGTCGTGCAGGAGCACCGGTACGTTGTGTCGAACGAAGTCGCCGCGGTGCGGAGTCTTCCCGGTGTAGCCGAGTTGCCTCATCGTCCGCCCGTCCCTGTCCCGCCGCTCACAGGCTGTCCGGCGCGCGGAAGTTGCGCAGCGCCACCGAGTCGAGCGGGTTGAAGCTGCTGGTCGCGAAACTCAGCGAGACCGCGCGGCCGGAGAAGCTGTAGTCGACGCCGAGTCCGCCGTCGCGTCGCGAACGGGCGCCTTGTTCGAACAGTCGGAGCACGGCCCAGGGGCCGCTCGTCGCGATCCCTGACGAGCCGCCCGGCACGACGGGTTCGACCCGAAGCGAGGCCTGCAGCGCACCGGCCGGGTCGGGCCAGACGAAGGACGAGGTGCCCGACAGCGGCCCGTGGAAATAGTCCATGCGCGCGGCCCCGATCTGCAACTGGACGAGGCTGATCGCGGGGTCGACGCCGAGCGTCGAGGGCACCAGGTCGAAGGCGAACGACGGGACGGCTCCACCGGCGGCGAAGAAGGTGTCGCGGATGTCGTCGCCGAGCGCCAGCTGGCGCAGCGACTCGTCCGCCAGGCAGCTTTCGCCGGCGCCGTTCCATGTCCAGCGCGCCGGCGATCGCGTGACGAGGGAGGCGAGGCGCGTGTTCGCGAAGGTCTGCAGCCGCCCGGACGGTCCGAAGAACGCGGCGAAGTCGGCGAGGGCGATGTCCGCGAGCGCGCCCCGGTATACCGGATAGCGACCGCGGATGGCACGCGTCCAGAACGGCAGCACTTCGCTCTTCCAGGCGTTCTCGAGTTCACGGCAGAGTCCGCTGCCCGCCGCATCCCGGATATCGCCGGCGAGTTCACCGACCAGGGAGGCGAGCGGTTCGGCGAGGCGCTCGGTGCGGAAGCCGAGTGCCTGCAGTCCGGCGCCGAGTTCGCGCGCGAGCGCGGGGTCGCCCGCCGCGGCGCCGTTCGCCATCGCCAGCAACTGCGTGTTGAGGCCGGCGAGCTCGGCAAGTGCCCCGTCGAGCGGCGACGCGCCCCCCGCGTTCGCGGCGACCAGGGCGTGCAGCGCCTCGAAGCGGACGGCCACGCGATCCTCGGGCGTCGTGCCGGCGGCGATCGGCGCGGTGTCGCGCGGTCCGAGCAAGGCTGCGAGTTCGGCGGCACGACGGGCGGCGGCGACCGCGCCTTCGTCCGCCGCCGCATCGGACGCCTCGCCCGATCCCGCCGCGCCGCTTCCACTCTCGTCCGCGCCGTCGAGGCTCCGCTGCAGCGCCGCCAGCGGCGCGGTCTGCCGGGCCGCTTCGCGCAGGAAGACCGCGAGCGGGGAGTCGGCCGCGGTCAGCTGACTGATCGTCCGGGCGGCGCCGTCGAGTCCGTCCACCGGTCGCAGGCGAAGGGTGTCGAGCAGGCGCTGCCACGTCTCCACGTACTCCGCCTCGTACTGCCGGCGCACGGCGGCATCGAGTGTGGACGCATCCACGTCCGCCGCGACGAAGCGTTCGCCGAGCACCCACCGTTCGTCCGCGAGGCGCTCGGCGATGCTGTCGACGAGCGGCAGGAAGTCGTCGCGGTAACCCTCGACGGTGTAGAGACGGGGCACCGCTTCGTCGAGCGATCCCCCGCCTTCGAGGGTGAAGAGTCGCGGCAGCTCCGGCGAGAGCCCGACGAGGGACAGGTGTTCGCCGAGCGCCTCGCGCGCGCTGCCCTTCAGCCGGGCCCAGGCTCGCTGCTCGAGCGGAAGCCGGGCGGCGATTTCCCGCAGCCGCTCGATCAGGGCGGCGTCCAGCGGGCGCGGCAGCGGTACGGGCGCTTGCGCGAACAGTCGCTCGATGTGGCCGACCAGCGCGTCCCGGGTTCGTCGCGAGGTCGAGGCCGGAAGGTTCGCCACCAGGTCGTAGCGGAACCAGCCTCCCACGGCGGCGGTGTCGAACCGGACCGGATCGCCGATCATCAGATAGGTCTTGAGACCCTCGAACAGGAAGTCGTCGTCCTCGGCTTCCGCACTCAATCGGTGTTCGAGGCGCGTCATCAGGCGGGGCAGCAGTACCGACTTCAACAGTGATTCGTACTTGTCGTCGGCGAGCGGCGTGACCGAGGCACTCGCACCGAAACCACCGAGCAGCAACGGACGACCCGGCTCCTCGTCGCGATCGTCCAGGGTGCGTGCGAGCTCGAGAACCCGTGTCGTCTCGACCAGATCGAGGCTGTCGGGCGAAAGCGTCGCGAGGGCGCGTTCGAGCTCGCCGGCACGCGCGTCCACTCGCTCGAGGCGCGAGCGTTCGGTCAGCCAGTCGCTCGACCACAGGCCGAGCACCACGACGAGGGCCAGCGCGATCGCCGCGATCGCTCCGCGCTGCAGCCGCGCGAGTCGACGTTCCGTGCGGCGGTCGGTGCCGACAAGTCCGGCCTCCGGGAACACGACCCGCTCCAGCAGCCCGCGGATGAAGTAGCTTCGACCCGCCGATGCCGGTGCGCCACCGACGGCGGGCGGCAGGCCGACCCCCGAGGCGACGCGCGCGATCACCTCGTCGAGCACGCCACCGGTCTGTGTCGCGCTGGTGAAGTAGACGCCGCGAAGTCGCACGTCGTCGACCAGCCGCGAGCTTGCCGCGAAACGTACGCTCAGCACACGGCTGGCGCGGGCGAGGGCGGCGAACTGCAGCGGGAAGGTGTAGATCGCCTCGCGACGCTCCACGCCACGCTCGTCGTGCAGACGATCGAGCGTCTGGTCATGCAAACGTGCCACGAGCGCCTCGAGCTCGCCCGCCACCGTCGTCGCGTCCCGGCCGTCGTCGCGACGCTCCCCCGGCAACGGCAGCGTGAATCCCCACACCTGCTCGCGCGCGTCGGCGTCGCTGTCAGCGAAGAACGCATCGAAGCCCGCCAGCAGATCGCACTTGGTGAAGAGCAGATAGACGGGCAGGGTGACCCGCAGCGCCTGCTGCAGCTCGTCCACGCGGGTGCGCAGGCGCTGCGCCGTGCCTGCAAGGGTGTCCCCGTCGGCACCGAGCACGTCCTGCACGCTGAGGGCGAGCAGCAGTCCGTTGAGCGGACGCCGCGGTCGCGATTCCTTGAGGAGCGCGAGGAAGGCCGTCCACCCCGCGCTGTCCACGTCCGCGTCACTGTCCTGGGTGGCGTAGCGTCCGGCCGTATCGAGCAGCACGGCGTCATCGGTGAACCACCAGTCGCAATCCCGGGTGCCCCCGACGCCCTTGATCGAGTGACGACCGTGGGTCTCCTCGAGCGGAAACTCCAGGCCGGAGTTGGCCAGCAACGTCGTCTTGCCGGCGCCCGGCGGTCCGATGATCGCGTACCAGGGAAGCTCGTACACGAAGCGACCGTCACGCCCGCGGGCGGCACTTCGCGTACGGAGCGTCGCGACCGCCGACTGCATCTTCTCCTGCAGCACGGCGCGCTCTCCGGCGATCGCGGGGTCCTCGGCAGGCTCCGCGGTCTCGGCGGCAAGGGCGGCCAGCAGTCGTGCCTCGCGGCGGCGTGCGAGGAGGGCGCGGACGCCGATCGCCAGCACGACGGCGCACGTCAGCGCGGCGATCGTCCGGAGACGGGCGTCGATCTCGATTAACGGTGCGCGCCCGGCCACGCTCACGAGCGGGCCCGCGAACCAGACCAGCAAGCTCAGGGCGACGAGACCGAGCAGCGCGAGGAAGGCGCGTCCTCCGAGAAGCGTCGAGAGCCAGCCGGGGCGGGACGGTGCGGCGAGAGAGACGGATGCCTTCATCGAAAGTCGATCGTGACGTCGACGCGACGGTTCTGTCGCCGCAGCTCGGCGGTCGAGTCGTCGTTCAGTCGCTCGAGACTGCCGCGGCCCTCGGCGCGGACGGTCCGGCCCGCGGGCAGCGACCGCAGGAGCTCGTCGCGCACGGACTCCGCTCGCGCGAGCGACAGTGCGAGGTTCGAGGCCCAGCGTCCGCCGCGCACCGGGATGCCGTCGGTATGGCCGGTGACCACGATGACGCCGTCGAACTGTGCAAGGGCACGCGCCACGCGACCGAGCAGTGGACCGACACCGGGGTCCACGTCCGCGCGCCCGGAGCCGAACAGGGCATCCCCGACGATGCGCACGCGGCCGAGCTGCGCGGTCTCCGTGACGACGACCGACCCGGCGCTCGCGTCCGGGGCGAGCAGTCGTTCGAGCGACGGGCGCGAGACGTCACCCGGCCGATCCACGCGCGGGGCGGGCACGGGCGCGGCGACGCGGCTCGCCTCGAAGGGAGACGCGTCCAGGTCCCAGAAGCGGGCGATGGTGTCCTCCGCGCGGCGCCCGGCGTCCACCCGTACGGTGACCCAGGCGGCGGTGCCGATCGCCAAGGCCAGCAAGGCGGCAAGGCCCGCCCCGGCGAAGCGAGGCAGACGACGTTCGGCCACCGGGCTTCCCTCCCAGCGGGGTGAGAGCGCAGCCGGTACCGGCTCCGCCGCGACGCCCGCGAGGGTCGTTCTCAACCATTCGCGGACTCGCCCTAGCGTCGCCTGACCGTCCCGCGCGATGCGGTAGGAACCCTCGTAGCCGAGCGCGAGCAGGACGTACATCAGCTCGAGCACCGCGCGGTTGCCCCCCGGGTCGCGGCCCAGCTTCTTCAGAAGCGCGAAGAAGCGCTCGCCGCCGGTGACCTCCCGGTGAAAACGCTCGAGCAGACTGTGCTGCGCCCAGTTCGCCCGATGCCCCCACGGGGTGTTCATCGCCGCCTCGTCCAGCGCCGTGCACAGCACGTAGCTCGCCTGCGTCACCTGCTCGGGTGCGTCGAGTACTTCGCGTGCTCGTCCCTTGAATGTCTCGAGCTCGTCGATCAGGCGCTGGCGCAGGCGTGGCACGTCCGGCTCGTCCGTGCTGCGACGGATGGAGACGAGCAGGGGCAGAAGGCGAGAGGCGGCACGCTCGAGGGGGTTGATGCCACCGAGCAGCGGCGCGTCCTGCGGCGCCGTCGACCGCGTCGGCGTTGGCCCCCGGCGTGGCACGTCCGCCGATGGGTGCGGGGATCCGGCGCGCGCGCCGGCGAATCGATCGATCGCGGCGGCCCCGCTCGGGCGCAGGACCGTCCGGTCGTCCTCGTCGTCGACGCTGAACGGATCGTCGTTCACCGGACCAGGGTCCACAGCTGCATGTCGAGGTCGGGCACGGACCCGGCGATGTGCAGGGCGATGACACCGCCGGTCGCGATCTCGGGCCACAACGCACTGTCCTTGCCGAGCTCGAAATACACCCGATCCTCGTAGGTCGGCAGGCTGCTCGGGACGGTCGTCAGCGGGCGCAGCTCGACCCCGCGGCTCTGCGCCTCGACGAGATCGCGAAGGCGCGTCTTGGACGCGATCGTCGTCTGACGCGGGAGCTGACGGGACAGTTCGTCCGGCGTCATCGAGCCGCGGGCGGCGAGGATGAAGCGCGCCGTCGCGAACCGTTCCGGGTCGCGCACGGTCGCGGTGTAGATGCCCGCGCGAATGTGCTGGACGGGGATGGCTTCCGCGCTCGAGTCCGGAATCCAGTTGAGGCTTTCGCGCAGGGCGGCGACCACGTGCTCGAACGCGGGCAGCTGGTCGCGGTGCACGTACGCGGCGTACTCCCCGCTCACCCGTTCCGGCGAGGTCAGCGTCGCGAGGTCGCCCGCCAGCTGCACGAGTTCGCGGTACAGCCCTTCGGGATGCAGCCCGTCGACGGTGAGCAGATGGCGCAGCAGTGCACGCGCCCGGTTGATCGACTGCAACAGCAGGAAGAGCGAGACCTGAGCGCCGTCGGCCGCGTCCGGTCGACCCACGCGCGCGGCGATCTCGGCGGCGCGCTGACCGAGCAGGCTCGTGATGTCCGCGCAAAGGCGATGCACGGGCGCCGTGCCCGATAGCGCGGCGGCGCAGCAGGCGAAGCCGGGATCGAGTTTCACGGTACCGTCGTCGCGGCGCTCGAGCACGCGGGCGACCGGCACGGTGTGAAAGGCCGCGTCGCCCGGCCCTTCGAGGATCAGTCGCGTCCAGAGTCGTCCGACGAACAGCGTCTCCTCGCTGTCGAGCGCGGGTGTGTGACGATCGCCGACCGAGAGATCCTCGATCACGTAGCGCGCGAAGGCATCGCTCGCGCGGGTCTCCGCGAAATCCTTGGCGTCGCCATCGAGCCGTGGCAGGGCGAGCGAGACGAGCAGTCCGCGCGAATCCGCCTCGATCGCCAGCGGCTCGGGCAACGGCGCGTCCGCGGGCAACACGAACGGCGTGCCGTCCGAAAAAAGGCCGGCCGCGGCGATCAACCGGATCACCCCCTCGGCCAGACCCGCCTCGTCGATCTCGAGCTCGGTGAAGCCGAAGGGGTAGGGACCGTTCCGGCGCGCGGCGGCCTCGTTGGTCGCTAGCAGGAAGCGCTCCTGCTGCTGGAAGTGGTGCGGGCCGAGCAACAGACCCTCGGCCCAGAGCGGGCGATCGGCACGGCTCATGGGTCACGCTCCGGTTCGAGGGAGAGGGCGGTTCGCCCGACACGCGCCACGAGTCGGACGGGTCCCGTGGCGGCGACTTCGACCGTCGCCGTCCAGAGCGCGGACCAGGGTTCCCGAAAAGCGCCGCTGACCGTCACCCAACGGGCCGACGCGGGCCTCGACAGATCGATCGACTCGGTCCGGCCCGGCGCGATCACCCGCGTGGACAGCGGCGGGGGAACCGAAACCGCGCCGGCGGAACCCGTCGCGCCGGGGCCCGCACCGAACACGTCGGCGAAGCTTCTGCTCTCGAGGCGAGGGTCACGTTCGTCCACGTGGACGACGAGGCGCAATGGCGAGGCACGCCCGCTCGGGTCGGGGTTGACGTCGGCGCCGGTCACCACGCGCACCGCGAGCGGGTAAGCGTCCGGTGGCGGCGGCGCAGGCGGCGGCGCGTCGGGCGCATCCGGCAGCAGGCCGACCGAGCGAAGCACGCCGCAGCCGCCCGCCAGCCCGCCGAGTGCGAGGGCGATGATCGTGCGCCGGCGAAGCGGGGTGTTCACCACAGCTCCGGCTCCCGCCCGAGTTCGCGCACCCGCGCCTCGTAGGCCTTTCTGAACTCGCGACCGAAAACCGCGCTGAAGTCCCCCCGGGCGCTTTCGGTAAGCGTTCGGTATTGATCGTTGAAGCGCTCCCAAAGCTTTGCGTCGCGTGCCACCGGCAGCGTCGAACGTATCGGGTGCTCGGCCGTCAGCGTCTCGGCGAGTCGATCCGGATCGAAGCGCTCGAGCAGCGCACCGACCGCCCCCTTCATCCCGTCGAGCATCGCCACCTGATGCAGCGCGAGATCGTCGATGGCCTGCCCGAGTGCCGCATCGGGAGCGAGGTAGCCGCCGGCCGGATCGGTGTCGAGCAAGCGGGCCAGTGCCTCACGCCCGTCGCGTGAGAACTTGAGGGGGTTGTTGTCGGTGCCGGCGAGCGAGGTGACGTCGGTGCGCATGGCCTGCTTGACCTCCGAGCGCGCACGCAGCAGGCCCATCAACCCTTCCACGCACTGCAGCAGCAACGCCTCGACCAGGGCGTCGGCCGCGGTGGCCGGTGCGGTGGCCGGCGCTGCCGCTCGCGATCGATCCGCGTCGGGGCGCGAGCCGGCACGTGAACGCGGCGCCGCACGGGCCGGGGCACCGCGAGCCGGTGTCTCGCCGGTCGCGCGCGAATCATCGGATCCCGCAGGCCAATCCGCCCAGTCCGGTTCGATGTCGCCGCCCCTGGCCGACGGCGCATCGGCGGTCGGCCAGTCGGGCTCGCCGCCGCGGAACGGGTCGAAGGGGTCATCCCCCGGGACGTCACGTCCGACCAGTCCGGGTCCACCGGAGGGAGCCGGCGAGTCGTGCTGCTCGTCGAGCAGCGCGGCGAACGGGTCGTCGTCGTCGTGCGCCGGGCGACGATCCGGGAACGAGTCGGACGCGTCTTCCAAGGCGACGAGAAGCACGTAGTCACCGACGCCGAGTTCATCGCGATCCCCGAGCGGCGCGGTGTTGCCTCGACCGAGCGGTGCGGCCGCGCCGTTGATGAAGACCCCGTTCGAACTCGTGTCGCGGATGCAGGGCAGACCGTCCACCAGGGATATCACCGCGTGATTGGACGAGATGAAGCGGCTCTCGTCGTGCAGGACGAGGTCGCAGGCGGGCGCGCGACCGATGATCACGGGCAGACGGTCGAACCGTCGGATCTGCTCGCGAGCGCCGGGCATGGGTTCTGTCTGCCGCACTGTCAGCTGCAATCGCATCATCGGGACACGGTGTCGTCCACCGGGGCGGGCGCGCGCCGGCCGGGAGCGTCGCGACCCGAGGCGAGATCGTCGCACGTCGCGATGTCGGCAAGGACTGACCTGTACTTAGGCATAGGGCAGTGATCGAGCAAGCCCTTCGTCGACGACCATGCATGGCCTCGCGGTGTCATTTTCCGGGCAGTTCTGTCTTTCGGATAGTGCAAGCGCGAACCACGTCCCGGCGGGTTACCGTCCGGTCTCTTCGCGCGGCGCTCGCCGTGCGAACAGCCTGTCGGTGAGACGGACGTGACGCTGGAACCGCAAGCCCTGGATGTGGCCGAGAACCCGGAGACGCTGCCCGCGTTCCAGGCGCTGCGTGTCGCGGCGGTCGGACGCCCCGAGCGCAGCATGGGCGATTCGGTCATCCCGGCCGAGCCGCCTCGCTGGTCCGAGGTTCGCGAGCACGCACGCGCCCTCGAGTCGGCACCTCCGCATGTCGAAGTGCTCGCGACACTGGTCCGTGCCGGGCTTGCAGTAGAGGGGGTGGCCGGCCTCGCGTCATCGCTTGCGGCGCTGGCCGAGACGCTCGACACGGCGTGGGCGAAGCTGTACCCCGCCGGCGACGAGGACGATCCGGACGAGCCGTGGTACGAGCGCTCGAACCTCCTCGCCGATCTCGCGGCGGACGCCGAATTCGCCGACGCGTTGCTGCGGACGCCGCTGGTCGAGGTCCGCGGCATCGGTGCGTTCTCGGCGCGCGACATCGACATCGCGGAAGGCGCCGTCGTCGGCACGGAAGAGGAGCGCGCGCGCTGTCAGTCGGGCCCGATCGATGCCGCCTTTTCCGAAGTCGATGCGGACGTGCTCGCCCGGACCCGCGACGCGATCGCCGGCGCACGTGCCGCGGCCGAGAGAGCCGCGGCGGCACTCGACCGCGAAGTCGGGGCCGGTGGCGGTCGCGCGATGACCGAGATCGCGGATCGTGTCGGCTTGCTGCTCGCACACGTCGAACGGCGAGGCGCCGGACGGCTCGACGCGAGCGCGGTCGATGGCCCCGCGGCCAACGATCCCGCCAGCGACCCGGGCGTCGATCCGGCGCTCGCGGGTGAGGCCAGCGCCTCGTCCGGCGCGGCGCCGACGGGTCGCCGCCCGGCATCGCCCGTCACGACACTGCCTGACCATGCGGCCGTTCGCGCGGCACTCGACGCGGTAACGGCGTACTACGGTCGGCGCGAGCCCGGCAGTCCCGTCGCGGTGCTCGTCACCCGCGCGAGGGCGCTGGTCGGACGTGGCTTCTTCGAGCTGCTCGGCGAGCTCTGTCCGGCCACGGCGGACGGCGACGATTTCGGCACGCGCCTCTCGGCCGCGCCGCGCGACCCGCTCCTGACGCTGTTGGGCGAGGGCTTCGGTCGTCATCTCGCGGGCGAGGACGCATCGGCGCACGTCGCGGCCGACGCGCCGCCTGCGGACGACACTCCGCTCGGAACGGACGACGCCCGCGACGGGGGTGCGGCATCGCAGGCCTCCGTCGACTCCCGCGATGCGGTGCTCGACACCCTCGACGACGTGCTCGCCTTCTACCGCGAGCAGGAACCTTCCAGCCCGGTGCCGACGATCCTCGGCAAGGTCCGCGCGCTGGTGCCGCTCGACCACGCCGCGCTGCTCGACACCTTGCGTCGTGCACTCGCCGACGACGCCGCCGCGGCTGCGGCTCATGCATCCACCGAAGACGCCTGAGGCGTCCCGCCCCTCAACCGCTCCAGGAGTGTCCCATGGCCAGTGGTCAGAAGTTCGTCGCCAGGAACCGCGCGCCCCGTGTGCAGATCGAGTACGACGTCGAGCTCTACGGTTCCGAGAAGAAGGTGCAGCTGCCCTTCGTCATGGGCGTGATGTCCGATCTTTCCGGCAATGCCGGCGAAGCCAAGGCGCGCATGGAGGACCGCAAGTTCAGCGAGGTCGACGTCGACAACTTCGATGACTACCTGAAGTCGACGAAGCCGAAGGTGCAGCTGAACGTGCCGAACGCCCTGACGGGCGAGGGCGAGATGAACGTCGAGCTCGCCTTCGAAAGCATGGACGACTTCTCGCCGGCGGCGATCGCGTCGAAGGTCGAGCCGCTGGCGAAGCTGCTCGAGGCGCGCACCGAGCTGTCCAACCTGCGCACCTACATGGACGGCAAGGCCGGCGCCGAGGAACTCCTGCAGAAGGTGCTCGAGGATCCCGCCCTGATGAAGACCCTGTCGGCGGCACCCGCGCCGGCTTCAGACGACAAGGAGGACTGAGCGGATGGCTGCCAAGAAGGAAGCTGCCGTCGCGGCAACGGAAGACGTCGTCGCGGAAGACGATTTCTCGGCGCTGCTCGAGAAGGAGTTCCGGCCGAAGTCCGACGAGTCTCGCGACGCCGTCACCCGCGCGGTACAGACGCTCGCGTCGCAGGCGCTCGAGGACACCGCCGTCATCGGCGCCGATGTCAGCGACACCATCGCCGGGATCATCCAGGGAATCGACGAGAAGCTCTCCGCGCAGGTGAACCTCATCCTGCATCACGCCGAGTACACGAAGCTCGAAGGTGCGTGGCGGGGCCTTCACCATCTGGTCAACAACACCGAGACCGACGAGCTTCTGAAGATCCGCGTCATGAACGTCGAGAAGAAGGAACTCGGCAAGACGTTCAAGAAGTTCAAGGGCACCAGCTGGGACCAGAGCCCGCTGTTCAAGAAGATCTACGGGGCGGAGTACGACCAGCTCGGCGGCGAGCCCTACGGCTGCCTCGTCGGCGACTACCACTTCGACCACCGCGCGCCCGATCTGGAGATCCTGAACGGCATGAAGCAGGTGGCCGCGGCGGCGCACGCGCCGTTCATCACCGGTGCCTCGCCGGAGACCTTGCAGATGGACTCCTGGGACGAGCTGTCGAACCCGCGCGACCTCACGAAGATCCTGTCCACACCTGAGTACGCGGGCTGGAACTCGCTGCGCGATTCGGAGGACGCCAGGTACCTGGGGCTCGCCATGCCGCGTTTTCTCGCCCGCGTGCCGTACGGGGCCGATACCGATCCGGTCGACGAGTTCGACTTCGAGGAGAACGTGCGCGAAGGGGACGAAGGCTACGTCTGGGCGAACTCGGCGTACGCCATGGCCGTCAACATCAACCGCTCGTTCAAGGAGTACGGCTGGTGCTCCCGCATTCGTGGCGTCGAATCGGGCGGAGCGGTGAAAGGCCTGCCGGTGCACACCTTCCCCTCCGACGATGGCGGCGTGGACATGCAGTGCCCGGTCGAGGTGTCGATCGGCGATCGGCGCGAGGCCGAACTCGCCAAGAACGGCTTCATGCCGCTCCTGCATCGAAAGAACACCGACACCGCCGCCTTCATCGGTGCGCAGTCGCTGCAGAAGCCCGCGGAGTACGAGAACCCGGATGCGACGTCCAACGCACAGCTCGCCGCGCGGCTGCCCTACCTGTTCGCCACCTGCCGGTTCGCGCACTACCTCAAGTGCATGGTCCGCGACAAGGTCGGCTCCTTCAAGGAGCGCGAGGACATGCAGCGCTACCT
>ENA-ORXT01000793-ORXT01000793.1-marine-metagenome-genome-assembly--contig:-NODE-793-length-47076-cov-134.650546_pt1 | contig 47076 bp, 31 predicted proteins | sample MGYA00237868_ERZ511482 | MGnify/ENA metagenome assembly ERZ511482
AACGGGCAGTCTTTTACCGAAGGTATTTTAGTAATGTGTTGGGAAACTTTAGCAGCTATGGCAATGGTAGTTACTGCGCTATTTCTTTTACCCAGGTATTTAAAAGGCGGCTTAACAACGGTGCCTCAATTTTTAGAAAAACGTTACGATACCACTACAAAAACCATTGCATCGGGTTTGTTTTTGTCTGGGTATGCAATTGTACTTTTACCAGTTGTTTTATATTCTGGTGCCTTAGCCATGGTCACCATGTTCGATTTGTCAGCAAATTTAGGTATATCGCATACCGCCTGCTTGTGGTTATGTGTTTGGGCATTAGGTATCATCGGTTCTTTTTACGCTATATGGGGGGGCTTAAAAGCTGTCGCCGTTTCTGATACTATTAATGCTGTTGGTTTGCTTTTTGGTGGTATTATGATTACCGTATTAGGTTTAAAATATATTGGAGATGACTCGATTATAACAGGCCTAACTAACTTATATAATAATGATCCTGATAAATTTAACGCTATTGGCGGATCGGATGCATCCGTACCTTTTTCCACTATTTTTACAGGTATGATGTTGGTGCAACTTTTTTATTGGGGCACCAACCAAGCGATTATACAAAGAGCTTTAGGCGCAAAAAGTTTAAAAGAAGGTCAAAAAGGTTTATTAATTGCAGCTGGTTTCAAAATATTAGGGCCGCTTATTTTAGTAGTACCAGGTATGATTGCTTTTTACATCTTTAAAGGAGATTTAGAGATTGCAGATCAAGCTTATCCTAAATTAGTAAAAACGGTTTTACCAGCTTCTATGGTTGGTCTTTTTGCAGCAGTTTTGTTTGGGGCTATTTTAAGTTCATTTAATAGTGCGCTCAATAGTTCAGTTACTTTATTTGGGTTGGATATTTACAAAGAACATATTAATAAAGATGCTACCGAAGCACAAATAGTAAAATATGGTAAGCGGTTTGGCTTATTACTGGCATTTTTTGCAATGTTTATTGCACCATTTATTGCCAATGCGCCCGATGGTTTATTTGGCTATCTGCAAGAAATAAATGGTTGTTACAGCATACCAATATTAACTATTATTGTAGTAGGCTACTTAACCAAATACATACCAGCAATAGCTGCCAAAATTGCCATTGTATTAGGCTCGGTGCTATACTTCATCAGTCAATTTATCTTAAAAAAACACGTATTTGGTGAAGAAAATTACCCGCACTTTTTACACATAATGGCCATATTATTTGTAATGAACGTTATAATAATGATTGTAATTGGTATGATAAAACCACGCGAAAAAGCTTTTGAATTAGCTTATACCGAACAAGTTGACATTACGCCATATCAATATGTTAAACCTGTGGGCTTAGCCATTGTTATAACTGTAATAGCGTCTTATGTCTACTTTTCATAGAATAAATCAGTTAACCAAAATGTTAAACTTTAAGTTAATTTTTGCCTTGTTATTCACCTCAATTTTTTTTGTAGGATGTTCTTTTGCTCAGAAAAAAGTAACCACAATACCAGCTAAAAAAATTAAAACGATGGATGTTTTTGTAAGTGATTTATTGGCCAAAATGACTTTAGAAGAAAAGGTTGGTCAAATGAATTTATATACCAGCTTTTTAGATATTACCGGGCCTGCTCCTGCCGAAGGAGCGCAAAAATTAAAATACGATCATATTAAAGAAGGCAAAGTTGGCGCCATGCTTAATGTAAAAGGCGTTAAAAATGTCCGTAAATTTCAGGAGCTGGCCGTTGAAAATTCTCGTTTAGGTATTCCTTTATTGTTTGGTTTTGATGTAATACACGGTTATCGGACCACCTTCCCTATACCTTTAGCAGAAGCGGCCAGTTGGGATTTGGAGGCCATCAAACTTTCTGCTCGCATTAGTGCAACCGAAGCTGCGGCCACAGGTTTAAACTGGACTTTCGCACCTATGGTTGATATTTCGAGAGATGCACGTTGGGGCAGAGTGATGGAAGGCGCCGGAGAAGATACCTATTTAGCAAGTAAGATTGCGGTTGCTCGGGTAAAGGGTTTTCAAGGCGATGACTTATCTAAAAGTAATACTATTGCAGCCTGTACCAAGCATTTTGCTGCTTATGGTTTTGCCGAATCAGGTAAAGATTACAATACGGCCGATATTGGTTTATCTACTTTATACAACGTGGTATTGCCACCTTTTAAAGCAACCGTTGATGCAGGTGTAGCTACTTTTATGAACAGCTTTAACGAACTTAATGGCATACCCGCAACGGGCGATGTATTTTTACAAAGAGAAGTATTAAAACGCGATTGGGCCTTTAAAGGTTTTATGGTTTCTGATTGGGGTTCGGTTAACGAAATGATACCACACGGTTTTGCTAAAGATGGTAAAGATGCGGCCAAAATAGCTGCCGCCGCTGGCAGCGATATGGACATGGAATCACATTTATATATTAAGCATTTAATAAACTTGGTTAATGATGGAAGTATTGAAGAAAAAATAATTGATGATGCCGTTAGTCGAATATTAAGGGTAAAACATCAACTGGGTTTGTTTGAAGATCCTTATAAATATTGTGATGAACAACGGGAAAAAGAATTGATTTATAATGCTGAACATTTAGAGGCCGCATTAGCGGTTGCCAAAAAATCGATGGTATTGTTAAAGAACGAAAATAATTTGTTGCCTTTAAAAAAGAGTGGGCAAAAAATAGCATTGATTGGTCATTTAGCTAATGACAAAAATAGTCCATTGGGCAACTGGCGATTAGGCTCAGAAGACAACTCGGCTGTTTCGGTTTTGGAAGGTTTAAAACAATATCCAGATAATGAAATTACCTATGAACAAGGGGTGCAACTTTTTAAAGGAAAAGAACAATTTGTTTTTGAGTTGGATATTAATAATACCGATGTAGCTGGCATAGAAGCAGCTTTGGAAGCAGCCAAAGAAGCAGACGTAGTCGTGATGGTTTTAGGAGAGCACGGTTATCAATCGGGCGAAGGCAGAAGCCGAGCAAATATAAATTTACCAGGTTTACAACAACAACTATTAGAAAAAATATACGCTGTCAATAAAAAAGTGGTGTTGGTTTTAATGAGTGGTCGTCCGCTCTCAATTACTTGGGCAGCCGAAAATGTTCCGGCAATAGTACAAGCTTGGCAACCGGGTTCAAAAGGTGGCGATGCTATTGCTCAAGTTTTATATGGCGATTATAACCCATCGGGTAAATTGCCAATGACTTTTCCAAGAAATGTAGGACAAGTGCCCATCTATTATAACCATAAAAATACTGGCCGACCAGGGCCAATTGACATGGTTTTTTGGTCTCATTACACAGATGAAATTAATGCCCCACTTTATCCTTTCGGTTATGGTTTAAGTTATACTTCTTTTGAATATAGCAACTTAAATACAACCAAAACTAATGAAGGATTTACAGTAAATGTAGCAGTGAAAAATACAGGAAACCTAGTTGGGGAGGAAGTAGTTCAACTGTATATTAGAGATCATTTTGCTTCTATAACTCGCCCCGTAAAAGAGTTAAAAGGCTTTGAAAAGATTAAACTGAAAGCTGGTGAAAGTAAAACAATAGAATTTCTTTTAACAGATGAAGAGCTTGGTTTTTATAATAATGAAGGGGAATATATTGTTGAGCCAGGTAGGTTTGATGTAATGATAGGTGGCAACTCTGTTGATTTGTTGAAAGCTGAAATAGAGTTAGGTAAATAGTTTTGCGGAGATTTAAAATTTATACACACGAAGAAGATGATTGGCCCAACTTCTATTGAGATGAGCAATTAGTTAATCAACTTATGGGAGAAGCCAGAAACCAGCAAGGAAGATTGCTTGGTAAAATGGAATCTTTAGGTTTCGATTCGGGCAACATTACTTTTTTAAATACGCTTATTTTAGATGTATTAAAATCATCAGAAATTGAAGGGGAACATTTGGCAGAAGATCAAGTGCGTTCTTCAATTGCCCGTAAACTGGGCATGGATGTTGGAGGTACAATACCTTCCGAAAGAAATGTGGACGGCGTGGTAGAAATGATGTTAGATGCAACACTAAATTATCAAATAGCACTAACTGCAGAAAGATTATTTGGTTGGTATTCTGCTTTATTTCCGACTAGGCGCAGCGGTAGATATAAAATTGTGGTAGGCAATTGGCGAGAAGATACTACCAGGCCAATGCATGCAGTATCGGGTGCATTGGGTAAACAAAAGGTTCATTGTGAAGCACCAGATTCAAAGCTAATCAAAAAAGAAATGAAGTTTTTTTAAGATGGCTAAATGAAGAAGATAAATTAGATACGGTTTTAAAAGCTGCGGTGGTACATTTGTGGTTAGTAACTATTCACCCTTTTGATGATGGCAATGGAAGAATTACCCGTGCCGTTACCGATATGCTTTTGGCCAGATCGGATAAAACATCGCAACGGTTTTATAGCCTGAGCAACCAAATACAAAACGAGCGCAAAGCATATTACGCCATCTTAGAAAAAACACAACAAGGTAACTTAGATATTACAGAATGGATAGTTTGGTTTTTCAATTGCTTTTCTGCTTCGATAGTTACGGCCAACAAATTACTTAAAGAAGTATTGTTTAAAGCTGACTTTTGGAAAACACATTCAGGCAAAATATTAAATGAACGTCAATATTTAATGCTCAACAAATTGTTAGATGGATTTATTGGGAAATTAACTTCTACCAAATGGGGCAAAATATGTAAATGCTCTGCCGATAGCGCTTTAAGAGATATCAACGATCTTATAAAGAAAAACATTTTAATAAAATTGGCAAGCGGTGGCCGAAGTACAAATTATGCTTTAAAGGATGTGTAAAAGACGTTAGCCATTCCCCAACATCTGCTCCAAAGCATACATATCGGTAACATAAACATCACGTGGTTTACTGCCTTTTCCTGGGCCTACAATACCTGTCATTTCTAACTGATCCATAATACGGCCGGCACGGTTGTAGCCCAATTTCATTTTACGTTGTATTAAAGAAGTACTGCCACTTTGGTGCGTTACAATTAAGCGGGCAGCATCTTCAAATAAGTCATCACGGTCTTGCACTCTAACTTCTCCTTTTAAGGCAGCCTCTTCTTCACTTAAATATTCGGGTAGTAAAAAAGCATCAGGATAGCCACGTTGCGAGCCAATAAATTCTGCTATGCGTTCTACTTCGGGTGTATCAACAAATGCGCATTGTAAACGTACAATTTCGCTGTTGATGGAAAGCAACATATCTCCACGGCCAATCAACTGATCCGCACCGCCAGTATCTAATATCGTTCTCGAATCAATTTTTGAAGTTACCTTAAAAGCAATTCTACCCGGAAAGTTGGCTTTAATTGTACCTGTGATAATATTAACCGACGGCCTTTGTGTGGCCACAATTAAATGTATGCCAATTGCTCGAGCTAATTGCGCTAACCGGGCAATTGGCATTTCTACCTCTTTTCCGGCAGTCATCATTAGGTCGGCAAACTCATCAATTACCAAAACTATGTAAGGTAAATATCGATGCCCGTTATTTGGATTTAATCTTCTTTTAGTAAACTTTGCATTGTATTCTTTTATATTTTTGGTAGTAGCCTTTTTTAACAAATCGTAGCGGTCGTCCATTTCCATACACAAAGCATTTAAAGTGGTCACTACTTTTCGGGTATCGGTAATAATGGCTTCTTCTTCATTAGGTAGTTTGGCTAAAAAATGATTTTCAATCATATTAAACAAACTCAACTCTACTTTTTTAGGATCTACCAAAACAAATTTTAATTGCGAAGGATGCTTTTTATATAACAAACTAACTAATATTGCATTTAGGCCAACCGACTTCCCTTGACCAGTTGCACCAGCAATTAACAAGTGTGGCAACCTGGCCAAATCGGTAACATACACTTCATTAGAAATATTTTTACCCAAAGCAATAGGCAAATCAAATTTAGAGCTTTGAAATTTATCGGAAGCAATAACCGTATGCATAGAAACAATCTGCTTCTTTTTATTAGGCACTTCAATACCAATAGTACCACGGCCTGGCATTGGCGCAATAATACGTATACCTAAGGCAGCCAAACTCAAAGCAATATCATCTTCTAAGTTTTTAATACGTGAAATTTTTACCCCGGGTGCAGGCACAATTTCGTATAAGGTAACAGTAGGCCCAACGGTTGCTTTTATTTTGGTAATTTGAATTTTATAGTTAAGCAGGGTTTCAATAATTTGATCTTTGTATTGATCTAACTGTTGCCGATCAATCGTAATTTCATCCTTACCATACTGTTCTAAAAAGTCAATTTCAGGAAACTTATAATCTGCTAAATCTTTTGTAGGGTCGTAAATAGTATCAATAGTTAAGTGTGTGCCTTGCTCATTAACAGCAGATTTGTTAAGGTGTAAATCCATCGGTGTTTCTTGCCTTTTTATCAATTCTGGAAAAGGTAATGCTACATCTTCTTCAATAATTAATGTGGTAGGATCTTTTGATGCATTTGATTTTTCTTCCTCCTCCCCGTTCAAAATTTCTAATGATAAAGATTCATTAACATCTAACAGATTACCCTTTCTTGCTGGTCGAGTTTTCTTTTGAGGGCTTAGTGTTTTAAACTCAAATGTATTGCCATCAACAGGTTGATTATTGGTAGCAGCAGGCTTTAACTGTGAAGGAAATTTAAATTTTAACCAACTAAAATTGGGTCTTTTAAACTTAGGTAGCTTAAAGTTAAATGAAGGGAAATTGAAATCTATGTTAATATTAAAAGTAAAAAATCCTACAATAAACAACAAGCAAACTAAAAAAGCCATAGTGCCAAAGTGACCAACAAAACTGTTTAACCAAACCACAATTGTTTTACCAAAACCACCGCCATAGGCAAAAGCATTACTAAAAAATAGAAAGCCTAAAAAAACGGACAACCAGCTCATAATAAAAATACCGTACACCAAATACTTATGAAAAGGCATTGACTTTAGTTGAAACAACCACTTTAAAGAAACAAACAACATTAAAATAGGAATAATAAAACTAGCTAAGCCAAACCAGCAAAATATAAGTTGATGCGCCAACAAACCACCTAATCTGCCGAGGCTGTTTTCTAACTCTGCGGTTGACCCTAACAATTCTGCCCAACTCATTGTCGCAATTTTACTTTGATCTACCTGCCAAGTGTATAAATACGATATTAATGCAATGAAAGTATATAAGGTAAGTAGCAATAAAATCGAACCCGCTATTTTGCTTAATCTTCCATCTCTAATAAAAGCGAAGTATTGCTTTTTCTTTCCTCTAGCTTTTAAAGGCTTGGCTTTATTACTATTTTTTTTTTTGTTCGATTTCATCTCTTTCGTTGGTTATATCTTAAAATAACATTTAAAGATAATTGTATTGAAGCTGGCTTGAACGATTTGTATAACAATGTTATCCATATCAATTATGTTAACTGTCCATAATTTAGGAATAATTTTATTTTGTGTTAGAAACGAAAGACCTGTGAGGGCTGTTATAACGCATAAAAAAATGTGAAAATAAAGCTGTTGTTTAAATATGTTTTTTAATTTTCGTTAATACAATAAATGCCTTTGTTTAGCCTTTTTAACTAACTATAATAGTAACTTTGCCAATTGTAATAAAATTATTTAATGGATTTTTTGTTTAGTACCCTTCAATTATTAGCTGCCTTAACTATTTTGGTTTTTATACACGAGTTAGGCCACTTTTTAGCAGCCAAAGCTTTTGGTATGCGGGTTGATAAATTTTTTATATTTTTTGATGCTTGGGATAAAAAACTTTGGAGTACTACCAGAGGAGAAACCGAATACGGAATTGGTTGGTTGCCCTTAGGCGGTTACGTCAAAATTTATGGAATGATTGACGAATCGATGGACACAGAAAACATGGATAAAGCGCCTTTACCAAATGAATTTAGAAGTAAACCAGCTTGGCAACGTTTGGTGGTAATGTTGGCAGGTGTTGTGTTTAATGTAATTTTGGGCTTGGCTATTTTTACTATGACTTACAAAGTTTATGTTAAAGATTATTTGCCCAACGAAGCAGTAACTTCAGGTGTTTATGCCCACGAATTAGCCATAGAACAAGGTTTTGAAACTGGCGATAAAATTATAGCAGTAAACGATAAACCTATTAAACGTTTTAATGATGCTGGTGGCATTACCACAATGATAGGTTCGGTAGTAGATGTTGAGCGCAATGGTCAACTACAAAAAGTAGTTGTAAAAGATATTCCTTTTGAAGATTTTAAAAGACCATTTTTTAGCCCAAATATAAAACAACCTGTTGCCGTTGAAAAGGTTACCGACAATTCTAATGCCGCCGAGGCAGGCATTTTGGAGGGAGATATTTTCAAAACTTTAAACGGTGTTGAAGTGTTTAATTTTCCGCAATTAAGTAGTATGCTATACAAGCTTAAAGGAGAGGAAATTAGCATTGGCCTACAACGAAATAAGCAAGCACTTAAGGTAACCGCTTCTGTAACCGATGATGGTAAATTAGGTTTTGTTACACCATCACTTAACTATAGAGAAATATATAACTTTAAACCCTATAATTTTGGGGAAGCCTTTAAATATAGTATGGCCGATGGCTGGGAAACTATTTACACTAATATAAAAGGTTTTGGCCGTATGGCAAGAGGCGAAGAAAGTGTGCGCAAAAATATAAAAAGCCCTATTGGTTTGATCACTTTTTTTCCAAGTGAGTGGAATGGTTATGTATTTTGGAAATTGACGGGCTTAATATCCTTCGTTTTAGCATTTATGAACCTATTACCCATACCTGCCTTAGATGGTGGACATGCAATTTTTCTACTTTGGGAAATGGTTACGCGCAGAAAACCAAGCGAAAGTTTTTTAATGAAAGCACAAGTTGTTGGTATGGTTTTGTTGTTGGCCTTTATGGTGTTTGCCTTAGGTAACGATATATTTAATTTAATTTTTGGAGGTTAAAAGTGATAGTGATTTTCAAATTAGTTAAAGTAGAAGATTCATTTACTAAACATACAATTAGGTATTTAATTTTTTACTAACTCATTTACTTTCAATGAGTTATATTGAATAGTTGTATTTTTAACTATGCTTTTGTGTCACAAGTCTAATAATTTGTTAGTATTTTTAATGATGTTTTTTAAATAAATTTGTCTTCTTATTTAAAAAACAAAATAAATAAGGTTCACTATATTAAAAATTTAACAAAATTATGATGACACATTTAAGTATTTCTAAACGATTATTCACCCACGCTTTTAATAATAATGGCAGTATTGCTTTTAAAGAGCAGTACAAATTATTTGTAATAACCTTCTTATTTTTTTTATTACAAATTAGTTGCATTATTATAGCAAAAGCTCAAATCGTTGAACAACCTGCTATTACTATTTGCGCCGGCGAAGAAGTAGTTTTAAGTGGTATTACTATGCCATCTCAACCACAAAGTCCTGCACAAGGCCCCATTGGTACACCTCAAATAATTTGTAGCTATTTAATTGAAACAATAATTGAACCAACAGAAGGTCTCATTAATGTAGTTGGAAACAGCTATACCGTAGCTCCTTCTACCACAACTTCTTATATAGTTTCAAGTCGTTATGTACCTGGTCCGCAAGCTCCAGATTATTATTATCCAAATGCAGAGGCTTGTTTATCAGGTGCTTATGTTAGTGATTTATTTGAGGTAATCGTAGAAGAATGTTCAAATTCTTTATGTAATGTAACTGATCCTTTTACAGAATTACCGTGGCTAAATGAGTTAATTAATTTTGAAGACGACAATGGATTTGGCTATTATGATTATGTTAAATTATTTGAGTTAAATGGCAACACCTACCTGGAGATATTTCCCGAATTAAACGGAAGCGGCTCAGAAATTTATACTTGTGATGGCGTACTTTTTTGTCAAAAACAAAATAGCCTAAGCTGCAATCAATTTAATGAAACTAATTTGGTAGAAACATTATACGATTCTAACTGCACTTCAACAGTCGATCAATCTGTTGCTGGCGATAATAAAATTGATATAGAAGCAGTAAAAGTAAGTTATCCCACTTATGTATCAACTGAAGGTAGTAAAAGCTTTAGATTCGAATTTAAAAATAATGGCCCTTGCAAGTTATTTGAAACAGACTTTGTTATTGAAATTAATGGAACAATTATAGAAACTAAAAAGGTAACAGGTTCCATATTTTCTGGCCGAAGATTTACGGTAAGGTCGGAACAAGAGTTTTACTTTGAACCCGATACTGAGTATCAACTAAAGGCTTATCCTGTAAACCCCAATGGAAATAGAGATTTAAATTTTGCTAACGATACTTTATATAAAACCTATAAATTTAATCGCAATTACAGTTTCAATATAAATCAATTCATTTCACCGCAATCTATAGCTTTCGAAGGTCAGCAAGAAGTAAACATAGCACTTACCAATAACACTAATGCTTCTTTTAGCGAAGCAGTTTATGTTAATTGGTCGGTTAATGGAATTGAGCAAAGCCCTGTATTAATTGAAGATATACAAGGCGATAATATATTGATGTTGGGCGAATATATTTTTGAGGCAGATAAAGATTATGAAATAACTGCATCAATTAAAATACCAAGTTTGAGTGACTCACCATTAGCCCAGCTTACTTATTTTATAAATAAAAATAGTGCAAAAGTAGATTTAGCTATTGCTACTGTTAAAATACCAGCCGTAAACCCTGATGTAATGCTGGTTAAAATAGAAAATAAGGGGAATGTTGATGTAAGTGATTTTATTATTAATTGGACTTATAATGGAATAACGCAAGAACCAATTGACGGAAGCAACTATAATTGGAGGTGGTATGCCAAAGAAGTTTTCTTTGATAAATACACTACAGTACGAATTGAAAATTTTAACTTGGATGAAAGTGCCACTCATACATTTAATTTTTCAGTTGAAATACCCGATGTTTATATTGATGCCAACCCTGAAAATAATTCTTTCACATACGAAGCTCCATCAATAACAGATGAAGAAGTGTACGACAGAGTTTATCAAATTTGCGAAGGTGATTCTATTACTATGCAAGTGCTTGATTTCATTTATTATCCAGATGCAACAGGTCTTTCATTCGGTTGTACTAAATGCACAGTAAGTTTTAATAATCAGCAATGGATGGTAAATGAGGAAACAATTGGTGAATCAAATACAATAACCATAAAACCTAGCAATACCAATATATTTACATTTTCAACAGATGCTACTGAATTTTGTGCTACAAATTGTGGCCCTGGCCCTGGAAGTGATTATAGTGATAGTTATGATCAGCCTGATGTAAGAATTAAAGTTATTGTTGAAGCTTGCCAAAAGCAGGAAGCCGATTGTTTGAACCATAAAGGTGAAGTTGGCCAAGGAACTGATGAAAATGGTAACATGAATGAGATCAAAACTTTTAGTGGAGAAAGTTTATTTGCGTATGATGTAAACGGAAATGCTATAGACTTAAAAGGTGATTATGTTAGGTTTGATTACGAAATAAAAGGGCCTGTGCTTACCGATGGTTCTATTCAACCCATTACAATTACCTGCTTAGAAGAAATTTATGAAGATTTTGAAAGGAAATATATTGAATATGATGTGTGTGTTGGTGATCAAATTGAAGCACAATTTCAAATTCCAGAAAATACTGGTACTGGTATTTCATCGGTAATATGCAACAGTTTAAAAAATTATTCTCAAAATAATGTATCAGTTGAAAGCATTGCATCAAATAATTGTACCGTTAATTTTACAGTTAATGATACTTCTAGTTATGGATATACTTCAATAGATTATTTTTTTAAACTTCAAACTACCAATAGGCCACAACCTTTAAACTTAAACTGGGATTTTGGTTTTAGGTATCAAGAAAATTGTGTACAAGAATGTTTAAATAACGCTGGCCTTATGCAAACCTCCAGCAGTTTTGTTTGTGCAGGCGATTGGGTTTATGTAAGAGAGGTTTTCTCTACTATAGATGAAAACAGCGTTAAAGCCTATCTAATACACGAAGAAAAAGAATTTGACGGAAGCAATTATATTGCAATACATCCACAAGGTCGCTTTACCAGCCAAGGAGCATCTTACAATAACCAACCATTATATATTTCGGCAATTATTGGCCCACCCAATGAAAATGGTATTCCAGATTTCGATAATGATTGTACAGTATGGACATCTTATGGCGCGAAATATACTTTCTTCGATCCAATAACAATAAACGTGGTTGATGAAAGGTGTGAAAATGAAGGGCATTATGTAGATTTAAAGTTTAATGGCGGTGTTGGAAGTATTTCACCCAATTGGGCTTATCGTTCTGTTTCTGATGGAATAAAAACGCTCAGAAATGTATCGGCTAATGAAGTAATAACTTTTGGGCCGTACCAAGGTGAAAGTGAATACCAAATTACCGCTAAAGGCGCAAAAGGCTGCAAGACTTCATATTCTGGTACTTATAACTGTGGCGGCACAAATCGAAAAGCATCCATAATTTCGAGAAGTTCAGGTATTTTTGAAATTAACTACGCCGATCCAAGTTATGAAATTGAAACGGTACAAGTATTTAATATGAACGCTCAAATTGTACAGGCCAATATTCAGATAGACAGTAATAGTTGTGAAGTTAAATTACAAAACCATTCGAATGGATCAATCTATTTTATGCAACTTTTAGTAACAGATGGCAAAACTGGTCAATCTTTTTTGATTTCTGAGAAATTGTATAAAAAATAAAATTTAGTAAAAATATGTTACAGTAAAGCTGTGGCATATTTTTATTTTTTTACTAACCAAATCATTTCGCTGGTATCAAAGCCATAGTATTGTTGTTTTTGTGGTATGAAGTTGCTTTTCACATAATCATCAACCAAAACTGTAAAACCAGCAGCTTCTAAACGTTGCCTTTTATCATCACCATATATTCTTACATGATCATTTTGGCCGAAAACACGCTCCCGCTCCTTGGGGTTGGTAATAGTAAGGTCTTCTAATGTTTTGGGTTTAGCTAACATTGGTGTTTGCAAAATGGCCCAACCGTTTGGTTTTAAAACTCGATAAAGTTCTTGCATTGCTTTTGCATCATCTGGTATATGCTCTAAAACGTGGTTGCATAATATAACATCAAAACTATTGTCGCTATAAGTTAGTTTCGTAATATCTTGCTTTTCCATAGCGGTAGGCATATCTAAATCGCAACTTAAATAGGTAATATTTTTGGCGGCTTTTAAACGTTCTTGAAATTGATGTTCGGGTGCAAAATGTAAAACACTTAATTCTTTGGTATAAATGTCGGTTTTGTCCTCCAAATATTTCCACAACAAGCGATGTCTTTCTAAGGCCAAACACCATGGGCATAAAGCACCTGCTCGGGCCTTTACCCCGTAGGTTAAAAATTTTTTGAATTTGTGTTGGCAACAGGGGCATTTTACATTATCACCTTTGTGTAGCGGATATTGAACTCTTAAAAAATACATACCTGCTACTCGTAGGTATTTACGAGGTATTAGTTTTTCTGCCCATTCTTTTAAAGTGGCAATATTCATTTATGTAGCTTTTTCTTTTTTCTGATCTTCTGGGTAGGCTATTCTAACGTGATAAATACTTTTCAGCATCTTTTTAAACACCCTTTTTACTTGTCTTATTTCTTTAAAAGTAATATCACTATTTACAAACTGGTCATCATCCATTTTGCTACGAATTAGTTTTTCAATTAACTCATCAATAGCATTTTCGGTTGGGTTTTTAATACTTCTTGAAGCGGCTTCCACCGTATCGGCCATCATTAAAATGGCAGTTTCTTTTGAGTAGGGTAGTGGCCCTTGATAGCGAAATTGTGCTTCATCCACTTCTATATCGGGGTTTTGCTCTTTGTATTTCCTATAAAAATATTCTGTTTTTGAAGTGCCGTGATGGGTTCTAATAAAATCAATAAGAATATTTGGCAACCGATACGATTTTGCAATTTCAATACCATCAATTACGTGGTTAATAATAATTTTTGCACTTTCGTCGTAGTGTAAATTATCGTGTGGGTTAAAGTTGGTATTTTGGTTTTCTATAAAAAAAAGTGGGTTTTTAATTTTACCAATATCGTGATATAAGGCAGCCACTTTTACTAATAATGGATTTACATTAATTTCGCTTGCTGCTGCTTCTGCCAAATTTGCTACTTGAACAGAATGTTGGAAGGTACCTGGCGCTTCTAATTGCAGTTTTTTTAGTAAAGGTTTATTTACATCGCTCAATTCAATTAAACTAATATCAGAAATAAAGCCAAATATTTTTTCAAATATGGGTATTAGTGGATAGGCCAACAAGGTTAAAGTTGCATTAAGGCCAATCCATTTTAACTCATCGTAATTAACTGCATTAAAACTACCTTCTAAATATAAACTTAAACCAAAATGGCAAGCTAAATATGCAATAAAAATGTATAGTATTGCAAGAAAAAACCGTGACCAATAATAGGCATTTACATTGGCAAGAATTGACACTAAACAAGCTATAAAATGCACTAATAAAAACTCTTTACCATAGGGGCTAATTATGCTTGCTAAAAACAATGCAATTATTGTAGTATAAAATGCTAAACGGTTGCCAAAATAGGTTTGAAGTATTATAGTTAGCCCACAAAATGGTATAATGTACATACTTGGCCACTCTAAATTAATAGATAGATAAACAAAATAAAGTGCAGCAATAACCATACTTAAAACAAAAGTGAGCTTACGAGTATTGTTAAAAACATCGTTATGAAATTGTTTTAAATAATTCCAAAACAATACTAGCATAATGGTTATAATAATGAGATACCCTAAATAAACAGTATTGCCATTAAATGTGCCTAATTGTTTACTTCGGTTTTCTTTTAACGATTCAATTTGTTTAAACTTTTGCTCATCTACCAATTCGCCTTTCGATATGATTTTCTGCCCTTTCTGAACCTTACCTTCAAAAGGGGTAATACTTTCAAGTTCTTGATTAAGTTGTTTTTGGGTAGCAATCTCATTATAAACAATATTAGGTTCTAATATGCCATCAAAAAGTAATAACAATTCGTTTTTTAGAGGAATGTCTTCATAAATAATGGCATTTAAGGCACTCCCTACGGTATAAAATTCATTTGCCTTACTAAGTGTGGAGGTATTGTTATCTGTTAGCAGCCATAAATTATCATCTAAAGCTAAGGCTTGTGTATTATCAAGTATTCCAGTAGTGTATATTTCATTAAGGCCTTCAATCAAATCATTTCTATCTCCAAATTTTAGTACCGAAGTATCTAACATTAGTTGTTCAATGCCATTTTTTGCTTTTATTAATGCCTCTTTTTTAGTGTTTTCTACTAAAGAATAAAATGGATATAATTGGTTCTTTATCTTCTTTTTTTCTGATTCTATTTCTTTTGGTAATTTCCTAACTGCATAATCATAATCAGAATATAGGTCATCATACTCCCATAATTTACCTATGTTATACTCATATTTAAACTGCTGAAACTGCGGGAAAAGCCAAGATATTAGCAATCCTGCACCAACAAACAGTAGCACTCTTGAAACACTTTGAAGCCGATTTACTAAAAATGTGAAAGCTTTATTCATAAAATAATATGTTGAGTTATTTTTTTGCGAATGTAATAATAAATCAATTGAGAGTAAGGATTCAAAAAAAACCTTTTTTTAATAAAAATTATAAACTGATTTCTTTATGTTGTTAAATAATATTATGTTTGTAATTGTAACTAATAATTACATAACAAGTCACAACAATATTACGCTTAGGCGCAATTGTACTAATTTTACTAATGTGCATAAGTTATTGTTAACAACTAAATCTACCTACTTTATTTTACAGATTACCGCAAGTCGTACCTTAAAACTATAAATTTTTTATTACCGTATATAGCAATTTTACACAAATAGTCACAGCTGTTACACCTTAGCTGAACGTGCCTACTATTTTATGATTAAAATTTATATTTAAACTATTTATGGAAAAAAAGATTTTTTTAATTTCGGGCTTACTATGTCTGTACGTGTCAGTATTTTGCTTTACACCACCATTTTTACTACAACCAGAAAACCAAGTTAAAAACCTACCTCAAAATAAAACGTTTAGTTGGGTAACTAATAACGATTTTCAAAATTATGAATTAAAAATTAATGAATGTGATTATGAAGCCAGTAGTTATACAAACAGTATAAACTTAGGAGACTATGAACTGTTAAGAGAAAAAGAAATTTCTGCCGCATTAAAAGGTGGTGGTTTAACTTGGGCAGAGGGTTTTTCGCAGCCATTAGTATTGTGTGCAGATGAGTTTTATCAGATTGATGCTTACAGAAATTCATTAACAGGCCGAATGATTAATAGATTATTTGGTTTTAAAGATTTTGCAAAAAATTATAAAGGAATAACTCATTTATACAATGATCATTATGGTTTAATTGACGAAGCAACAGGGAAACTAATTTACTTTGATTTTATACCACAAACATTTGCAAATATAACTTACCCCTTAACACCAAAATATGATTTAAATATTAATATTAGCAACATCAATCAAGGCATTGAGGGTATCGCCTATAATCAATTTAACAATAGTATGTATGTGGCTAAAGAAAAATCACCAATGCAATTGTTTGAATTTAAAGCAGCCGTTTCGCCAGATTTTGCTACTTCACCTGGCAATTTAACTCAGCCTTTCAATTTAGAAAGTGCCGCTAGAAATTGGAATATCAAAAATGTATCGGGTTTGTTTCATTTAAGTAAATCAAGTAAATTAAATGGCACAAAGGCTTCAAATAATTTACTGGTTTTAAGTAACGAATCGTATGCTTTAATTGAATGTGACTTAAAGGGTAACAAAATAAGCAGTATGAGTTTAAATGCTGGTGGTGCTAATGGAACCCTATCAAAGGCTGTTGCTAATGCACAAGGCATAGCTTATGGAAACGGCATTATCCATATATTAACAAGCGCAATTCCAGAAAAAGGTATTCCGGCAAAATTTTATACTTTTAGTAATAAAAACTATAAAGAAAGTACCACAGTAATTGGTAACCCGATTTTCACAAAATCAAATATAAGAAGCGGTTCTTATACAGCAAGTAATTTAAATATTGATAATAACAAAACATACTGTTGGAATATTAATGGTACCAATATTAATGGACAAAAGTATTCCAGCAATTATTACTCCTTCGGTGAGACTGCTGTAAAACCAACTGAGCCAGTAATTGAAAAAACTATTTCATTAAAAACACCTCTGCTTAATACGGTATACAAACCAGGGGAAACCGTTGATATACAATGGGAGCAAAATGTAAACTTTAAAGTAAATGTTTATTTTTATAAAGGTACTACTCCCGTTCGAACACCAGGATTAAGATTTGAAGGCCGAAGGCTGCAATTTAAAATTCCGAGTAATACGTTAACAGGCAATAACTTTAGTATTAAAATAGCATTTGCAGATGATGAAAGTAAATATGCAAGCACGGCAATTAGAGTTAATGCAGATTTCATTCCAATTGGTCAAGAAGTGGTAGATGAAAATGGTACAAATGGGCCAACTGGTAATCCTTCTATTCAAATAAGCTCACCATCTATTGGTCAATCTTACTTACCGCAATCTATTATACCAATAAAATGGGCGTTCAATAGAAATGAAAAGGTAACAATATCGCTTAAAAGCAATACTAATGAAACACACGAAATAGAAAAAGAATATATAAACACAGGTAGCTATAATTTTAAAGTTCCTTTTATACCAAAATCAAGCGAATACTATATAGAAATACGGTCGGCAAGTAACAATACTGTTGTTAGTACAAGTGGTAAGTTTACAATTACATCAAAACAAGGTATTAAAAATGTAAAATTAAGTAATGGATATTTAGGGAATACACAGAAGTATTTACCCGGAGATGATATTGTTTTAACATGGGATGACCAAATATCTGGTGATGTTATTATTCAATTATACGATAAAACAAGATGGGTTGCTGGTTTTACTGGAGTAACTAAAAGTGATGGGTATGAAAAAATAATACTAAAATCAAACTTACCACTCGATTATAGGATTGACTACAGAATACGTGTAATAAGTAAGGATGATAATAAAGTATTTGCTTATAGTGAACCATTTAAAATAGCAAGTCACAAAGCATTTAACTTTATTGTGCCAATAAGTACAACCTATAATTCAAAAAACATGTTGGTTGTAAGATGGTCGCAATTATTAAATAATGTAAGTGGATTAGATAGAGTAAAGCTAACACTTATGCAACAAAATAAAACAGTAAAACAAATAATAGGTAACACTAATAATGATGGTCTGTTTTATTGGTTCCCAAATGTACCAGATGGTAGTAACTATCGTATATTTATGGAGAGTACCACCAACCCTGGTTTAGTGTCCTCTTCTTTATACTTTAGCTTTGAAAATGGGCAAGCAAAATTAATGCAAAAACCTGATTTAGTGGTATCACCAAACCCTGCATCAGATTTTGTTGATATTTCATTTAATAAAAATTTAGATGGAATTACTAATCTAAAATTATACGCTGCAAATGGGGCTTGTTTAAAAGATATCACTTTAGTTGAAGAGCAACATTTAAAGTTAGATGTTAGTACTTTAAAAGCAGGTTTCTATTTTTTAAATGTGAGTACCAAAGAATACACAGTTAACAAAAAAATATTGATTGAGTAAAACATTTGGAAAAGGAAAAGCCACTTTTAAAACTTAAAAGTGGCTTTTTTTTTATAAAAGAAAATAAATCTAACTTGTAAATCAATATTTAGGATAAAAATAATACCCTCGCTAACGTAATTTAAAGGTGTTATTAAGAAGAGTTTAAGATAACCGTTTTAAATAGTCTTAACCTATTGTAACATTTTGTATAAGTCATTTAATTTGCTCTAAAAGGTTAAATTTTCTTTTATGTTGTTTTTAAATACTATCATTGCATTATTATAATTTTATTACGTAAATAATTTAACGATATTAACTTTCACAATCATCATTTAATAATTTTACAAATAAATTTTTGATACCTTTTACCTATTACTGATCTAATTAAATCACCAAAAAATAATTTTGCATCAAGTCACACAAAAGTGCCCAAGCTTTTACAATCAACTCATAGCAATATTACACTAATAGTTACAACTGTTTTTATTAAAGGATTACAGATATTTTATTTTATATAAATTAACTATTAATGAAAAAAGAATTATTTTTAATTACAGGTTTATTGTGTCTGTACGTGGCAGCATATTGCTTTTCACCACCGTATTTATTGCAACCAACAAATCAAGCAAAAAGCCTATCACCCAATCAAACATTTACGTGGGTCACTACTAGCGATTCTAAAAATTATGAATTAAAAATAAATGAATGTGTTTATGAGGAAGGTAATTACTCAACCAGTATTAATTTAGGAGCGTATGAACTATTAAGAGAAAAATTTGTTTCGAATGCAAAAAAAAGCTCTGGTTTAACTTGGGCAGAAGGTTTTCAAAGCCCTTTAGTTATTTGCGCTGATGAATTTCAACAGCTTGATGGTTATGGAATCTCATTAACAAGAGTTAAGTTTAATAGATTATTTGGTTTTGAAAATAGTGTAAGAAATTATAAAGGACTAACACACTTATACAATGATCATTTTTGTTTAACTGACGAAGCAACAGGAAAATTAATTTATTTAAATTATGAACCTAGAAAGTATGTAAATATAACATATCCACTTGTACCAAAGTATGATTTAAATATTAACAATGGAAACGGTAATGAAGGCATAGAAGGAATTGCCTACAACCAATTTAACAATAGCATATACGTAGCAAAAGAAAAATCACCAATGCAGTTGTTTGAATTTAAAGCAGCGGAATCTCCAAATTTTGATACCGCACCCGCAAATTTAAGTCAGCCTTTTAATTTGGAAGATGCAGCACGAAATTGGGGTATTAGCAATGTTTCTGGTTTATTTCATTTAAGCAAAGCTAGCGAATTAAATGGTACCAAAGCATCTAACAATCTTTTGGTGTTAAGCAGTCAATCAAATGTTTTAATAGAATGTGATTTAAATGGCAACGAAATTAGTAGGCTTGATTTAAGTGAAAATGGCGCAAACGGAACGCTTTCAAAAGCCATAAACAATGCAGAAGGTATAGCTTATGGAGCTGGCGTGATATATGTACTAACAAGCGCAAATCCAGAAAAAGAAATTCCATCCTATTTTTACGCGTTTTCAAACAAAAACTATAAAGTAGCTACTACATCAATTGGAAAACAAGTTTATACTAAAACAAATATTCAAGGAGGTGCTCATACTGTTTCCAATTTAAATATTGAAAGCAGTAAAACATACTGTTGGAATATTGAAAGTATTGATATTGACGGACAAAAGTATCCGAGTAATTATTTTTCTTTTGGTAGGCAAGAAGCCGAGGTTATATTATTAAAAAAGCCTTTACTTAATGCTACCTATAACCTTGGGCAAATTATTAATATTGAATGGGAGCAAAATTCTGATTTTAATGTAAATGTTTATTTATACAAAAGCAATGCAATAAATGAAACAATTAAATTTAATTTTGATGGAAGAAAACTACAATTTGAAGTACCAAAAGATGCATATTCAGGGGATTATAATATAAGAATTACATCATCAAATGATGAGACGATATATAAAGATGTTTTGATTAAAATAGATGGTATAGAACTGCCTACAGGGCCACTTATTCAAATAAGTTCGCCCATAAATGGTCAATCTTATTTTGCGGGTGCTACTTTACCTATAAAATGGTCGTATAATAGTAACGAAAAAGTGGTAATAACACTAAAAAGTGATAATGTTGAAACATACGAAATAGAAAAAGATTACTTAAATACAGGAAGCTATAATTTTAAAGTTCCTACTATACCAAAATCTAACAATTATTATATTGAAATAAGATCGACCATTAATAATGAAATTGTTGCCGAAAGTGCTAAATTTACTATAACCTCACAACAGGGTATTAGCAATGTGAAAATTAGCAATGGATATTTAGGTAACACAACCAAATATTTACCAGGTGATGATATTGTTTTAACTTGGGATGATCAAATATCAGGCGATGTTATAATACAGTTATACAATAATAGAAGATGGGTAAGTGGCTTTACAGGCGTAACCAAAAGCGATGGATATGAAGAATTAATACTAAAACCAAATTTACCATTAGACTATAGAATTGACTACAGAATAAGAGTAATAAGTAAAGATAATAATAAGATTTTTGCGTATAGTGAACCATTTAAAATAGCAAGTCACACGGCCTTTAATTTTATAGTGCCCAGTAGTACAACCTATAATTCAAAAAATATGTTGGTTGTAAGATGGGTTCAGTTATTAAATAATGTAAATGGTTTAGATAGAGTTAAGCTAACACTTAGGCAGCAAAATAAAACAATTAAACAAATAACAGGTAGTACTAATAATGATGGTTTGTTTTATTGGTTTCCAAATGTTCCAGATGGAGATAACTATCGTATTTTTATACAGAGTACCACCAACGAAGGCTTGGTATCGCTCAGTTCAAACTTCAGCTTTATAGGCGGCCAGGCAAAAATTACAAAACAACCAGCTTTTGTTGTAGCACCAAACCCAGCATCAGATTTTATAAATATTTCATTTAAAAATGCAGTAGACGGAGATGTCAATCTAAAACTATACAACGCAATTGGTGTTTGTTTAAAAGATTTTATAGTAGAGGAGCAAAATTTGAGGTTAGATGTTAGCACTTTAACATCAGGTTACTACTTTTTACGAATAGAAAATAATGAATACAGCATCAACAAAAAAATATTAATAAGGTAAATATTTTATAAAAAGCCACTTGCAAAATTTGTAAGTGGCTTTTTTGTATTTTTGCATCTTAAAAAAATAAAATGATGAACAGATTAAATAGATACACAGAAGATGAATGGCATTTAATTGCTGGTACGCCATCATTAATAGGCGCTGCTATGGCAGGTGCTGCAAGTAGTGGTATGGGCACGGTAAAAGAATTAATGGCAAGCGTGCGTAGTGTAATTGAGGGTAAACAAATGTACCCTGAAAACGATGTAATTCAAGCAATTGTTGATAAATCTAAAAGTTCGGAACAAGCTAAAGAAAGCTATACCGCATACCGTGATAAAACAATGCAGCGTATTAAAGATAATAAAATCACCAATGCTGTACAAGTAAAAGAGTTGGCGCTTGGCGATTTGCAGCAGGTAATAGAATTGTTAAACAAAAACGAAATTGAAAGTCATATTATAGAATATAAGTATTGGGTTTTAAATATAGCGCAAACAGTAGCGGAGGCAGCAAAAGAAGGCGGCTTTCTTGGTTTTGGTGGTACCCGTGTGAGCGAAGAAGAAACCAATTTTTTAAAAGAGCTTAGCCAAATGTTAAACGTAGATGTAGTTTAAAAACTTATAGCAAGTTCTATAATTTTACAGTTTCTCCTAGTTCAGGTATATGCACTTCTCTAAAATCATTTTCTAATAAAGCTTTTTTAAATATCTCTTGGCGGTCTATTTCTCCGTGGGTTAAAAATATTTTTTTAAGTTTTTTACGATTTTGATTATTTAAAAAGTCAATCATTTCTTGCTGATCGCCGTGCGCACTAAAGGAGTGCATTTCTAAAATTTCGATCTTCACATCCAACTCTTCCCCAAATATTTTCACCTTTTCTGGCTTTCTTTTTAGGTAACCACCAAGTGTTGAAGGGCTGCAATAACCAACAACAAGCAAGGTGTTTTTTTCGTTTTCAATACTGTTAAAAATATGATGCTTTACCCGACCTGCTTGCATCATACCAGAGGCACTAATAATAATACAGGGTTGTTCGTAATGATTTAATTTTTTTGAAGCTTCCACATCACGTACATAGCGCAAGTTGCTAAAACCAAACGGGTTAGGGTCGGTTTGCATATATGCTAAAGTTTTCTTGTCAAAACAATCTGGGTGCACTCTAAAAATTTCGGTAGCGTCAATAGCTAAAGGGCTATCAACAAAAACCGGTATTCTTGGCAGTTTACCATTGTTAGCCAACTTATCTAACATATGCACAATTTCTTGTGTGCGGCCAATGCTAAATGCAGGTATTATTAATTTACCTTTTTTATTTAAACAAGTATGGGTAATAATATCCAACAAGCTTTGTTCATCTTTTGGCGCGCTTTGGTGGCTTTGCCCTCCATAAGTTGATTCGCAAATAATATAATCGCAATCAGGCATTTGTTTCGGATCTTTTAAAATAGGGCGATCGGGCCTGCCAATATCACCTGTAAAGCCAAAATAAGTATCGTGATAATTGTCTTTTTTAATTTTTAGGGTTACGTTGCTTGAGCCTAAAATATGGCCTGCATCTCTAAACAAAACAGCACATTCTTCATTTATTTTTAACCATCTATTATAACCAACGCTTACAAAATTTTGCATGGTTTCTTGTACATCGTCAATGTTATATAAAGCCTTTATTTTTGGCCCACTTTTCTTACGTTTGTTCTCATAATAAGCATCTCGTTCTTGAATATAAGCACTATCCATCAACATAATAGAACACAAATCGTGTGTAGCGTGGGTAGAATAAATTTGGCCTTTAAAACCATCTTTAATTAACTTTGGTAACCGACCACTATGGTCAATATGAGCATGACTCAGTATTACACAGTCTAATTTTTTCGGATCAAATAAAAAAGTTTCATTAAAATTCTCATGTTCTTTATCATTACCTTGATACAAGCCACAATCAAGCAATATGGTAAACCCATTATCTAAAGTTAACAAATGAGCACTTCCGGTAACGGTTTGTGCAGCTCCACAAAATTTTAATTTCATACCATAAAAAATGTAACAGATGCAAAGTACAAATTTTACCAACCCAGTCATAATTTTAGTAAATAGATTAAACATATTTTCTAAATATTCTCGTTGTTTATTTAATAGGATTAGCACAAACAGGGTATATAAAAATTAAAATTTACAAACTGTTTTGATTTTATATAGAATATCTATATTATTAATTTTAACTAAAGGAAATATGATATTAAAGGAAGGATATATTATTGATTATATATCGGGTAAAGAAGTAAAAGCCAGCCCCGAAGAAGTAGAAGCTGTTCAAGTTTTTTCCAAACAACTTGTGGAAGATTATGGTTATCCAAAAAATTTAATAAAAACTCATTCGCAGTATAAAGTAAAAGCAAGGCCTTCTGATAAAAGTGGAAAATACCCTGTTGATATTGCAATTTTTGAAAATGAAAATTTTAGTGAAAACAATATTTATATAATAGTAGAATGTAAAAAAAATAACCGAAAAGATGGCAAATCACAATTAGAAGACTATCTCAGATTATCAAAAGCAAAGTTAGGGGTTTGGTTTAATGGTGAAGAACGTTTGTTTTTGCGAAAAATTGAAAGTAAGGGGTCGGTTACATTTAAGCCAATTCCAAATATACCAAGGTATACTGAAAGGCTTGAAGATATTGGGCTTTTTAAGCGGAAGGATTTAGTAAATGCAACTAACCTAAAAATAATATTTAAAACTATTCGAAAATACCTTGCAGGTAATTATACGGGTGCAACAAGAGATGAAGAACTAGCAAGAGAATTAATAAATTTAATATTCTGCAAAATTTATGATGAAAAATTTACAAGACCAGAAGATAAAGTTTCTTTTAGAGTAGGCCTTGATGAAAAACCGGAATTGATAAAAAGTAGAATAAATAAAATATTTGATAGTGTAAAACATAAGTATCCTGAAATTATTAATGTAAGTGATGAGATTAAGTTAGATAATGAAGCAATAACCTACGTTGTTGGTGAATTACAAAATTATTGTTTAATAAATGCAGAGCGGGATGTTATAGCAGAGGCTTTTGAAACTTTTATAAGTGGTGCTTTAAAGGGTGGACAAGGGCAATTTTTTACACCAAGAAATATTGTTAAATTATTAGTTGAAATTACCAACCCACTTTCTAACGAACAAGTTATTGATCCTGCATGTGGCAGCGGTGGGTTTTTAATTGAAAGTTTAAAACATCAATGGAAAAATCTTGAAGATAAAGCGAAAGAATACAATTGGTCGGACTTAGCACTTAACGAAGAAAAAATGGCGGTAGCCATAAAAAATATAAAGGGAATTGAAAAAGACAGATTTTTAAGTAAAGTCACTAAGGCATATATGGTATTAATGGGCGATGGTAAAGGTGGTATTTTTTGTGATGATAGTTTAGAAAAACCTGAATTTTGGAATGATGAAACAAGGCAAAACATAAAGCTAAACCAATTTGATGTTTTACTTGCAAACCCACCATTTGGGAAAGAAATTAAAATTACTGGGGAAGATAAACTAAGCCAATATAACCTCGCCTACAAGTGGAAAAAAACAGAAGGTAAATACAACAAAACGAGCAATATTAAAAAAGAAGATGCTCCTCAAATATTATTTGTAGAACGTTCTTTACAATTACTAAAAAATGGTGGTAGAATGGCTATAATTTTGCCTGAAACCTATTTTCATGCGCCTAAGTCTGGCTATGTAATTCAGTATCTGTTAAAAAACAATAACCTTCAATGGTTAGTAGATTTGCCACATAATACTTTTAGACCCTACAACAATGCTAAATGTGTGGCAGTAGTTGTTCAAAAAAATAAACCTCAACAAAAAAATATTAACCTCGCAGTCATAGAAGAAATGGGCCACGATCATCAAGGAAAAGATATTTTTCGCTGGAATTATGAAACAAAGAAAATTGATCGAGATAAAATTTGGGATGATGTACCATTAATTATTGAAGAAATAAAAAATAATACCATTAAAAAATACACCTTTAAAGTAAGTAAAGAGAAAATGTTTAATTCAAACATTTTTGTTCCAAGGTATTTTTGGCAAAATAAAATTAAAGAAATCGAGCAGATAGCCTTAAAAGGTGATATGCAACTTATATCGATTAAACAGTTAATTAATGAAGGAATAATTAAAGCTTTTGATGGACATGGTTCTCCGCCGGCAGAATATAAAGGCAGGGGTGATATTCCCTATATTAGAGTAAAAGACATTGTAAATTGGGATGTTTATAAAGACCCAACTTCTCACATACCAAAAGAAATTTATCTGCAAAAAAAAGGGAAAAGTAAAGATCTTCATTCACAAGATATTTTATACGTTAGAAGAGGCAGTTATAGAATTGGGAGTGTCGCTATGGTTTCTGAATATGATACGGAGGTTTTGCTTACTAGAGAAATATTAGTATTGCGAGTATTGGCAGAAAATAATAAATACGGTATAAATCCTCATTATTTGCTATATTTATTATCTCATAGTTTAACTCATTTACAAGCTAAAAACAAAATTCTTATAGAAACCACTTTACCCAATATAGCCAATAGATGGTCCGAGTTGCTTTTACCCATTTCTAATAATAAAAAAGAAAGAGAACACATAACCAAAAAAATTAAAGAAATAATGGAATATAAATGGAAAGCAATAAAAAAATTAAATGAAATAAAAAATGAGTTGGGGTATTTGATAACTTAAAACGGATAACACCGTATGAAAAATAATATAATGCAAAAATTACTATAATTAAATTTTTTATTATTTCTAACAAAATCAACTATCTTAAATAAATATATTTCAAATACGATATTTTATTAATTCCATTAGAGTATAATTATTATTACTTTTGCAAAAATTTTAAACAACATTTATAACATTATAATGAATATACAAGAAGTAACAGACTTAGTAACAAAAAAAGCAGCAGAACAAGCCCCACTTGGTAAAACGGTAAAATTTCAATTTGAAGAAGGCTTATTACACCTTGACGGTTCTGGTGACAGTAATGTGATCTGTAATGAAGATAAAGATGCAGATGCAACGGTAAAAGTTAGCTTAGAAGATTTTAGCAACTTATTAACTGGCGATTTAAACCCAATGACCGCCTTTATGTCGGGCAAAATAAAAGTAGATGGCGATATGAGCGTAGCTATGAAATTGCAAAAACTATTTTAGTAAAAGATTATAAATCCTTCATTCTTAACACAATATTATATTTAATTAATGAAAATATTAGTTTGTATTTCCAAAGCACCCGATACAACAACTAAAATAGAATTTGCCGATAACAAGTTTAAAACTGATGGGGTTACTTGGATAATGAATCCGACCGATGAGTGGTATGCCTTAGTAAGAGCGGTAGAATTGAAAGAGCAGCACGGTGGTACCGTTACTGTTATTAATGTTGGTGGTACAGAAAACGATCAAATAATAAGAAAAGCATTGGCTATTGGTGCCGATGATGCGATAAGAGTTGATGCCGAAGCAAGCGATTCTTTTTTTGTGGCCAACCAAATTGCACATCAAGCTAAAGATGCTAACTACGATATAATTTTTACTGGCAAAGAAGCCATAGATTATAACGGTTTTGTTGTTGGCGGTATGATTGCCGAATTATTAAATTTACCGTATATTTCTTTGGCTGCTAAATTAGAGACTGATGGTACAAAAGCAACCTTGGAGCGTGAAATTGAAGGTGGTAAAGAAACGTTAGAAGTAAGCGGTCCATTTGTAGTAAGTTGCCAAAAAGGTATGGCAGAACAACGCATACCAAATATGCGTGGTATTATGAGTGCTCGTACAAAACCGTTAACTGTTGTGGCTTCTAATGGTGAAGCTGGTTTAAGCACGGTAGCTAGCTACGAATTGCCAGCACAAAAAGAGGCGGTAAAACTTATAGATGCCGAAAATGTTGAAGAATTAGTAAGATTATTACACGAAGAAGCTAAAGTAATTTAGATTATAAATTTTATAAAAATAAATGATATTAATATATATTGATAATAGTGAAGGCCAAATAAAAAAGGCAAGCTTTGAAGCTGTTAGCTATGGCGTGGCGTTGGCCAAGCAAATGGGCAAAAGTGCTGCAGGTGTTTGTGTTGGTAATGTAGCTGATGATACGCTTAAAATTTTTGGTGAGTTTGGTTTAGAAAAAGTGCTAAACGTAAAGGCTGACTATTTAAACAATTTTGATTCTGGAACGCATACAAAAGCGATATCGAAAGCGGTAGCACATACTGGCGCAGATGTTGTTGTGTTATCTCATAATTACAATGGTAAAGCATTATCTGCCCGCTTATCGGCAAATTTAAAAGCGGGTTTGGTTGCTGGTGCAACTGATTTGCCTAATACCGAGGGTGGTTTTACAGTAAAAAAATCGGTATTTTCGGGCAAGGCATTTGCTAACTTTAGTATTACTACCGATAAGAAAATAGTATCAATAAATCCAAATGCTTTTGGTTTACACAAAAATGAAGCAAACATAGTTATTGAAGCTTTTGATGCAGGTTTGAGCGAAGCTGATGTAAAAATTAAGGTTTTAAGTGTTGAAAAAGCAAGTGATACGATAGCACTTTCTGATGCAGAATTAGTAGTTTCTGGTGGTAGAGGATTAAAAGGCCCTGAAAACTGGGGAATGATAGAAGACTTGGCCAGCACTTTAGGAGCTGCAACAGCCTGTTCCCGACCAGTTTCTGATGTTAATTGGCGACCACATCACGAACATGTGGGACAAACAGGTATAACTGTTCGCCCAAATTTGTATATTGCAGTTGCAATTTCGGGTGCAATACAACATTTGGCAGGTGTAAACAGCAGTAAAACAATAGTGGTAATTAATAAAGACCCGGAAGCACCATTTTTTAAAGCCGCTGATTATGGTATTGTTGGTGATGCGTTTGAGGTGTTACCAAAACTTAACGAAGCAATAAAAGCACATAAAGCAGCAGTTTAAAATTATCTAATGCAAAAAATTGAGCTCGAAATAGTAGCGCTTTCGCAAAGTATAGCACAATCGCACTCTTATGCAGTAGTGTTGGGCGAAACAAAAGGCCCTCGGCGTTTGCCCATAATTATTGGGGCGCACGAGGCTCAGGCAATTGCTTTAGCGTTGGAAAAAATGAACCCACCACGGCCATTAACACACGATCTTACCAAAAACATTTGTGACGAATTTAAAATTGTTTGTAAAGAAATAATTATTGATAAATTGGTTGAAGGTGTTTTTCACGCTAAGCTTATATGCAGTAATGGCAGCGAAGATTTTCAGATTGACAGTAGAACTAGTGATGCTATTGCTATGGCAGTAAGGTTCAAATGTCCCATTTATTCTTACGAATTTATTTTGGGCCAAGCGGGCATAATTTTAGAAATGGAAACTAGCGATCGTGGTATAGAAAGTGGTGGTAGCAGAAGAGGAAACAAAGTAAAAGTAGAAGAGGCAGATGACTTTCGTAAATTGGAAATTAAAGATTTAAAAGAAAAATTGCAATCCCTTTTAGATAATGAAGAATACGAAAAAGCAATTCCTTTTAGAGATGAAATTAAAAGACGGGAGCAAGGCAATTCGTAAATTGACAATTAAAATAATTGTAGTCTAAAATTTATTCCTCCACATCATTGACTCAACTGGTTTTATCGTTCTATCAATATATTTAGCATCTCGTTTTTTATTATAGTAGTTTTCAATATCGCCTTCTACACAAAAATAAATTAGCTGGCCAATAGGCATGCCAGCATAAACCCTTACTGGTTGTATGCAGCTAATTTCTAGTGTCCAGGTATTGCAAAAACCAACATCACCTTTGCCTGCCGTTGCGTGTATGTCAATCCCTAATCTGCCAATACTCGATTTGCCTTCTAAAAACGGCACATGATTGTGGGTTTCTGTGTACTCTTCAGTAACCCCTAAATATAAGGTGTTGGGTTGTATTACAAAGCCATCGGGTTGTATGGTAATTTCTTCAATCAAATTATGCTCCTTGGCATCTAAAACCCTGTTGGTATAGGTAGCCAAATATTTACCCAAATGAACATCGTAAGAGTTAGTACCCAAAGATTCATTTCTAAAAGGTTCAATTAAAATGCCTCCGTTTTCTATTTCCTCTAAAATTTTTTTATCTGATAAAATCATCTATTTATTCTAACATCTTTAAAAAACCTAAAATTAACAGAATAGCTTAAACATTTTTTGTTTGAGGCTTATAAACTTTCCACATTTAACTGCCATACCATTATATTTCTATCATCACTTACCGAAACTAAGTAATCTTTATAATTTGTCCATAATAATTTGTTAACCGAATTGGTATGCATAGCTACTTTAGTTTCATCTATTACTTTTATAAGATCAAAACTTTCATTATGCCAAATTTTAATACTTTTGTCTTTACCTGCAGTAGCAAAATACTTTTTATTAGGTGAAACAGCAATATCATTTATAGTATAATTATGCGCAGGGTAGCTTTTAAATATAGCATTATTCTTCCAGATATTTAAATGAGCATCGCGGCTACCAGAGGCAAAGGCGTGGTTATTTAACCAATTTACACTAAATACCGAATTTTTATGATGCTTTAGTTGTTGAAGCACTACATTTTTTTTAGTATCGAAAATATAAATAGAACGATCGCTACTGCCAATTAATAACTGTTCATTATTTTTATTGTAAGAAAAACTTCGCAAGCTTTTGTCGCTTATCGTAATACGATTGATTATTTTTTTTAAGTCAATATCATAAATTATTAAAGAGCCTGTTTCTGTAGCAATATAAAGCAAGTTGTTTTTCAAATAAAAATCAAATATCGCCTTACAATTGGGATTAATTTGATGGACGATTGCTTTCTCATTTACATCAATAAAATTTATTGCACCCCCCATGGTACCAATTGCAATTTCGTTTTTTTTGGTTAGATAATGTAATGCAAATACATTTGAATCAACCTTAGCCAATGCTTCTGCTTTTTCTGTATCTTTTAAGTTCCATAGTACAACATAACCGCCACCGTCACCGGTAATAAACTGGCAATTATTTTTATATTTAGCAATGGCGAATAAAGATGATTTATGGCCAGTTAAATGATGAATTTTTCTTATTTCCATTAACACAACAAATATATTGTTTACTTTTACTATTTTAGTATTATGCCGTTAATTAAAACCTATTATCCAGTAAAAATTGCCGTAATAGGTGTTTGGTATATTACAGAAACATTGGTAGAACTGGAAAATTTGATAAAACTTAGTGCAGCAGATCAACTTGTTTACGATGCTTTTAATGTAGAAAAAAGAAAGAAAGAATGGCTATGCGTTAGAATTTTATTGAAGGCTTTGAAAAAAGAAGATATCAACATTTTTTACGATGATAATCATAGGCCATTTCTAAAAGCTACACTATTTAATATTTCAATAAGCCACAGCAAAAATTATGTGGCCGTATACTTAGATCATAAAAAAAACCTCGGAATTGATATAGAAGAACCAAGAACACAGATATTAAAAATTACGAATAAATTTTTGTCACCAATGGAGTTAGCCTTTATTTCTGGGGTTAATAAAATAATGGTTTGTACCATGTTGTGGTGTGTAAAAGAAACACTTTACAAATTTTACGGAAAAAAATTGTTAGATTTTAAAACAGAATTGGCGGTAGAACCGTTTGAGTTAAATACAAATGGAAAGATTTGGGCATTGATTATAAAAGAAAATTACAAAAAACTATTGTCGGTAAAATATATTTGCGAAAGTGGCTATATTTTAACTTATGTTGGTGGCAATTAAATAATATAAGCCAGTAATTTAATTTCGAAGTGGTTACCCTATTTTTTTACCGCTGTTTGGTAGCAAAACAACTTGGTTAGGCTTAATAATATAAACGGAACTCTATTTTAAATTTGAGCTTTTAATTAATTAAAAATTAAATAAATATGTAAAATAATATACGCACTACTCACATAATGTGGATTACATTATAACCCTAATCAATTTTTAAAGCTATAATTTTGTAAAAAAGAGCAAATGATAAAAATAGGCTTATTCGGAGCCTGTAATAACAGCAAAATTTACGCAAACCTTTTAAAACAGAACAGCAATGTTACTTTAATAGGCATATTTGATGAAGACTTAACTCAATCAAAAGTAATATCTAAATTTTATAATTGTATTGCTTGCGCATCTTACCAAATACTATTGGACATAAGTGATGCCATCATTTTTGTGGGGCCCGTAGATGAGCAATTTGAATATGCTAAACAAACCTTAAAAGCACAAAAACACTTGCTTTTAAGGCGACCATTTTGTAAAAAAATTACAGAAGCTAAAGAGTTAATAAAATTTGGCGAGGAAGCAGCGGTTAAAATTGCGATCGGTCAAACAGATCGATTTAATCAAGCATTTATTGAAGTTCAAAATAAAATTAATAACCCACTTTTTATTGAAACCCACCGGTGCACAGGTTTGCAAAATAATACTAAAGATATTAATGTAGTTACCGATTTAATGGTGCACGATATAGATTTAATTTTAAGCCTCGTAAAAAGTAATGTGAAAAAGGTATTTGCCAATGGGGTAGCGGTTGTAAATAAAAAAAACGACATCGTAAATGCAAGAGTGGAATTTGAAAATGGCTGCATTGCCAATTTAACAGCTAACCGTATTGCCTTAAAACCTGCCCAAAAAATGACTATTTTTCAGAAAGACGCCTATTTTAATATTAATTTATTGAGGCGAAGCGCACAAACAATTCATCTTATTAAATCAACAAATGGCTCGCAAGAATCTGCCTATACCGTTGAGTCGGGTTCGCCAACCGAAAAAAAATACCTTTATAATAATATCAATAATCCTATCGAAATTAATGCTTTACAGCAAGAGCTTAGCCTCTTTATTAAAAGTATTTTACAAAACATCGATCCTCCTGTTTCAATTTTTGATGCCTATGATGCGTTAGATTTAGCACATCAAATTATAAAAAAAATAAAAAATAACAGTATTGTTGCATTATGAAAATAAAATGCCAGTTAATATATTGCATATTTTTTTTATATTTAGGGTTTGTTTCGTGCAATAATTTCAACAAAATTGAACCTATACCAGCTTTTATTAATATTGATACTGCCTATGTAGCAACTATTTTTGATGAACAAGGTACTGCCGCACAACACCTTACCAATGTATGGGTTTACGACGGCTCCGAACCACTCGGCACCTACCAACTTCCTGCAAAAATACCTATTTTAAACGAGGGGGAAGCAACTATAATATTGCAAGCAGGCATCAAACAAAATAACCGGTCGGATAACAGAGCCATTTATGAAGTACTTAGTAACGATAGTTTGAAAATTAACTTAGTGCCTGGCGAAAATGTAAACTATCAACCTGTATTTAAATATAAACAGTCGGCTTTTTTCGATTTAATTTATGATTTTGAACTCGCCAATAATTTTGTAAATATAGCTGGTAATGCAAACCTACAAACTACAAGTACCGAAGGTTTGGTGTTTGAAGGCGACCGCTCTTTAACTGTTGTGTTAAACGAGTTAAACCCTTCTTTTAAAATTGTTAGTGCCGATAGGCTTTTAGTGCAAGTTTCATCGGCTTTTGTAATAACGGAATTACCAGTTGATGGTCGTAAAACATATATTGAAATGCACTATAAAAATGACGCTATTTTAACAGTAGGATTAGTTACTAATTCGCTCGGGTTACCAAACTTTTCATCAGAGATTTTAAAAATTGGCCCTAAAAAAGAATGGTCGAAAATATATATTCCATTAAATAATGTTTTGACTATGAATAACATAAACGACATAAGGATTTACTTTGAAGCCACCTTGCCAGAAACCTTAGAAAGCGCAAGATTTAGTTGGGATAACATTAAAATAATACACGAATTAAATTAATAATTGCAACAAGTTAAGCGAATAGGCATACTAACTTATATTTTAACCGATTTGTTAACCGCAATGTTAGCTTGGACTTGCTTTTTCGCCTATCGTAAATACTATGTAGAAAACTTAGGCTTTGAATTATATCACCTAAATAATACCCGATATTTTATTGGCGTACTATTGTTACCCTTGTGCTGGCTATTATTTTATGCGCTTGCTGGCACCTATACCGATGTTTATAGAAAATCGAGATTAGCAGAAACCAGCCGTACCTTTATGCATACCTTAATTGGGGTGTTGGTTATTTTTTTTATTGTTTTATTAGATGATGTTATAAGCGATTACAGAAAATATTACAGCCTAATTGCAGCATTGTTTGCCCTACATTTCTTCTTCACTTTAATAGGCCGTTTAAATATATTAAATCAAGCCAAAACTCAAATAAAGAAAAAGCTAGTAACTTACAACACCTTAATAATTGGAAGTGGTAAAAAAGCAGCAGAAACATATCTGGATATAGAAAAAAGCGGAGTTAATCTTGGCTACAATTTTGTAGGTTATTTAGCAACCAGCAAAAATCAACATCACGCATTAGATGGCTATTTACCCAAAGTTGGTTTATTTAATGATTTAAAACCCATCATAAAAAAACTAAAAATTGACGAGCTTATCATAGCCATGCAACGCAACGAATCCAAAGAAATTAATACCGTCATCAACCAACTATCCGATAGTGATGTGGTGATAAAAATAATACCTGAGATGCGCGATATATTGTCAGGCGCAGTAAAAATGGATAATGTAGTTGGCACACCACTAATAGAAATTTTTCCAGATTTAATGCCCCGTTGGCAAGCCAGCATAAAACGAATAATCGACATAGCAGCCTCGTTTGCCGTATTGCTAACATTTTGGTGGTTGTATGCAATTATTGCCATATTTGTAAAACTTTCGTCAGCTGGCCCAATATTTTACAAACAACAACGCATTGGGTTAAAAGGCAAACCATTTTACATTTATAAATTCCGCTCCATGTTTATCGATGCAGAAAAAAAAGGCCCTGCATTAAGCAGTAAACACGATCCACGAATTACCAACTTTGGTAGATTTATACGCAAATGGCGGTTCGACGAAATTCCACAATTCTTCAATGTTTTAATAGGCGACATGTCATTAGTAGGCCCACGCCCCGAGCGGCAACATTATATTGATTTGATCATAAAAAAAGCACCCGCCTACAATCATTTAAAAAAAGTAAAACCCGGCCTTACCAGTTGGGGAATGGTAAAATTTGGCTACGCCGAAAATGTAGAAGAAATGATACAACGCATGAAATGGGATCTGCTATACATCGAAAATATGTCCCTCTCTATCGATTTTAAAATTATGATTTATACCGTTTTAATTATTTTTCAAGGTTTGGGCAAATAAACTAGTAAGTATTTTTTTTGAAGCGAAACCAATGGACTCCTAAAAACGGGCTACCCGCTTTCCGCTCAAATAACGCTCCGCAAGCTACACGTTATAACCGCTGCAATCGGGGCTAAGCTTCAAACTTCACCCCCTTGTAAAATTTTTTTAAACAATATTGATTAGGCCAATATTTAAGAGTTATTAAACATCGCTCTTCAACTAATAACAGTACTTTTGCATTTCATAAAATTAAAATACAGCCAGTTCAACTTTTTACCAAAAAAACAGTCATAATAACGTATGAAGAAAATAATTTTAATTACAATTTGTTTGTTTGCCATAAATTTAACGCAAGCGCAAGACGAAAAAGCACAAGCCATTTTAGATAAAGTAAGTACTGTTTATGATGCTTACACTAATATTAAATGCAATTTTGAAATGGTTATAGAATTGCCCGAAGCCGAAGATGTAGAAACGCAAAAAGGCACTTTCTATTTACAAGGTGATAGCTACAAAATTGAATTAGATGGCACTACAATAATTACAGATACAGAAACCCAATGGACTTATTTAGGTGATGTAAACGAAGTGCAAATAAGCGAATTTGAACCAGAAGAAAATGGTATTACACCATCTGAAATATTTACCATCTACAAAAAAGATTACACCTATTTTTATAGTGGCATCGAAAGGTTAAATGGTAAAAACCGCCACGCTATCGACTTAACACCAAACGATAAAGAACAGCCCTATTTTAAAATTAGGCTTTGGATCAATCCAAAAACACATCAAATTGAACAAGCCAAAGTATTTGATAAAAATGGCAATCGCTACACCTACAACATCAGCAATTTTGAATCAGACTTAGAATTAACCGATAAATTCTTTTCTTTTGACGAAAACGCTTATGAAGATTTAGAGGTAATAGATTTAAGATAAAAATTAATTTTACAAAAATATACAAGGCCGTTCATTTTACAATGAGCGGCTTTTTTATTGGCATTATTCAATAAACCAGCTATAAATCCCTTAAATTTGTAGTCACTTTGAAATCAATATTACACAAAATAAAATTTATAGTTATATTTGTCTTGCTATTTAAAAGCAATGCAACTTATGCCTCACACTCCAAAGGGGTAGATTTAACCTACAAATGCCTCGGCAATAATGAGTATGATTTTTTGTTAACCTTTTATCAAGACTGTGGTGGCAACTTAAATGTAACAAGCGATAACCCACCAAAACTATTAATAAGTTCAGTTAAGTGTGGTTATTTTCAAGAAGTTGCCATGCGGTATTTGCAGCAGCCTGTAAAGTTCGATACCTTAGCTAATGGTCAAATAGTACCAAGTTTTGAGGTGACCACACTTTGTAAAGCTGTACAAAGCACCTGTAATGGTGGCCCTTATGATGGTGTAGAAAAGTTTACTTTTGGAGCAGCGTTTACCTTTCCTTTTGTTTGTAATGATTGGGTAATTAGTTACACCAACTGTTGCCGAAATGAAGATATTACTAATTTAGTATTTCCAGAAAATTCAGAGATATATGTAGAGGCACGCATCAATAATACAAACAACATCTGCAATAATTCACCTACATTTAGTGGTTTGGCGGTTCCATATCTTTGTGTTGGTCAAAAAAGTTTTTATAATCATGGCGTAACAGATGTTGATGACAATACGCTACATTTTAGTTTAATTAATCCTATGCAAGAGGGTGGGGTTGCCATTAAAATGAGAACTCAGTTAGGCTTTAGTCCAGAAATCCCAGTAAGAACAATTAATGATGATTTTTATTTGAATCCTCAAACTGGTCAAATGCAATTTACACCAGCCTATACCGAAAAAGATGTTTTAACGGTATTGGTAGAAGAGTTTGATGAAAACAACCAATTAATAGGTGCAGTAATGCGCGATATGCAAATGATTTTGTACGATTGTTCCAACCAACAATCTGTATTAGAAAATAATGGAATTGAAACACAAAGTGTATTAAGTGCCCTTTTTATTGATGAAACTACAATTGAAGCTTGCCCGGGTAACGATATACAGTTTCAATTAGCGGTAACCGATGCCGATCAATTAGATACTTTATCGTACCTAACTAATTTAAATGAAGTTATTCCTACTGCAACATTCTCAAAAACTGGTGTTAATCCGCTTATACTAACTTTTAACTGGTTACCCACAGCAGCAGATATTGGTACGCACAATTTTGTGTTAACTTTATTAGATAATTTTTGCCCCATTCCAAGTAATCAAACTTTTGGTTTTACCATCAATATAACAAATGGTATTCAGCTTGGTGATGATATAATAAAATGCGATAATGGCGAAATAAAATTAAATGCAATTGGTGGTACTAATTTTAACTGGTCAATTATGCCAGATAACGGTAGTACACAATTCATTAATAGTACAATGGAAGTTGCATATACTAAGCCTACCGAAAACACCACTTATATTGTTACCAGCAATTTGCCCAATGGTTGTAAAACTACAGATACTTTATTAATAGAAGTTGCCGATGCACTATTGTACGATATAGAAAGAGCGGTTACCGCTTGCAAAAGTGAAAGGGTTACTTTAGAAATCATACCACAAAACAATAATGCAAATTACAGCTATAGCTGGCAACCAGCAGATTTGTTAAATAATGCAACTACGGCTAACCCAACTGTAATTGCATTAACCGATCAAACTTTTTATGTAAACATTACAGCCCCATCTGGTTGCACTATAACAGATAGTGTTAATTTAAAAGTAAGCGGCTCATTACCCGATTTTAATTTATTGACCTCCGAAACAGAAGTATGTGCTGGCAGCCCTGTTGCTATAACAATAGAAAATAATTGTAATTTTTGCCAGCCAGATACAGGCGCTATAAACTCTTTTGAGGTTACTCCTTTTAATTTAATTTGGGAAGATGCAAAACTACAATTACTTATAAAAGAAGAAGAACTTACCGCCAGCGGAATTACTAGCGGACTTATCGAACAAATTGCGGTATCTATTACCCGTAAATTCAGTAGTGAAACCTATGAAAATTTACAGATTTCTATGGGGCATACGGGTTTAGAAGAATTAAATTTGGGTCTCGGTTTTATAAAAGGCCTTAATACTGTTTTTCCTGCAAGCGATTACGATACCGCTATTGATGAAAATATTTTCACCTTTAGTAATACTTTTTATTGGGATGGCATAAACAATATTATTATTGAATTTTGTTATGATAATAATGGTATAGATTCTATTGGAGATGAAGTCGTAAGTACAACTACTGATTACGTTTCTTGCTTAACCAGTTTTTCTAGCACGGCAGAGCAATGTAATATGACGGCAAAAGACGCTCATCAATTAAGGCCCAACATTAGGTTTATAAAAAAAAGGTTGCCAACACAAAATGTAAGTTTTACTTGGCCCAATGAATTTACCAATAACAATAGTGATACTTCGGCTATCATTTTACCTGTTGAAACAAAATTTTATCCGGTTACTGTTTCTTCGGGAAGTTGCACGCATACCGATTCAATTTTCATAAACACATTAGCTTTGCCAACTATTGATTTAGGGGAAGATGTAGCTTTTACAAGTAGACAAACCGTTCAACTAAATGCCACAGGAGATTTTGAAAGTTTTGAATGGCTTAATCTAATTGGTCTTTCTGACACCAGTATTACTAACCCAATTTATAATTGGCCTGAAAGCACCTTACAAATAATTGAAGTAGAAGGTACTAATAGTTGCACTAATGCAGATAGCATAAAATTGACCTTTCTTGGTTGCGTTTTAGAAGTACCCAATGCTTTTTCACCAAATGGAGATAATATAAACGATAGCTTTGGTCCTATTTATTTAGATGTTAATTTGGTAATTAATCAATTTACTATTTATAACCGCTACGGGCAAAAAATGTTTGAAGCCATTGGTAATAATATTTTTTGGGAGGGTATTTTTAAAAATGAAAAGCAACCCATTGGTGTGTATAGCTATTTTTTAAGTTTCACTTGCGATAATGAAATGCAACAACAGAAAGGTAATGTAACTTTAATTAGGTGAGCGTTCCTTAAACATCATTTCTGGCTGCAAAAACCAATATTTACAGCCAAAACTTGCCTCAAAACAACACTTCTGGCTGCAAAAACTAATATTACCAGCCAAAACTGGTATTTTATAGTAATTTTGGCTGATAGTGAGCATTGTAAGCGAAGTAATAGGAAGAAACCACGTGGACTAACTTAATGGATAACCCCGCCCAACGTGCTTGGCAAGGCTTCACCTTTGAGCAAATTTGTTTAGATCATATTGACCAAATTAAAAAAGTGCTTGGTATTAGTGGCATACAATCGAATTATGTGGTGTGGCAAGGAAGCACCGGCACAAAAGCAGCTCAAGTTGATTTATTGATTGACCGCAGAGACCAAGTAATTAACCTTGGTGAGTGCAAATTTTCGTTAGCTACTTTTGAAATTGATAAAGCTTATGCTGAAAAATTAAGATCAAAAATATCAACCTTTAAAAACGTTACTAAAGCAAAAAAATCTGTATTTCTAACAATGATAACCACTTACGGCACCGTACAAAATAAGTACGCCAACCTGCTAATGCAAAGCCAAGTTACTATGGATGCGTTGTTTGAATAATTAGTTTTTTTTATTTTTTTTGGGCGTTCCCTTCGGGTCGGGCTATCCACTCCAATCTTTTTGCTCGTACCTCACAAAAAGGATTTCCGTTGCTATCCCTATCGCACATATAAAATAATTTAATTTTTTCGTATATTAACTAAAAAAGTCTTCACTCAAAAGTAACAGCCGTAGATTAGGTGAAGCTGTGTTTATAAAAACAACACCATTTTCAATACTAATTGTTATGTTTAAAACGCATAATATCTTTAACAACCACTCTATCTTCTAAATTGAAAGCCCTTATATGCTCAATAAAATTATGGTCTCTTTGAGTTTCTTTCGCTATTATTTTATAAGCGAGTTGCCTTAATTGAATAGCAATAACTTCATTTTTTTGGTAAGTATTTTGTAACACTTTAATAAAAGAAACGCAATTTCGTTTACTTACTCTATTTTCGTACAGATGTTTAAATGCTTCTAAAATTTGCACATCATCATCAATATTTTGAAAGTATTCTTTCAAACAGTCATAAGTGTTTTTATCACTTTCCCAACCTTGTAGTAAGGTTTCTTGTGCGTTACTTATTTCGTGCAACTTATCTCTGTAAACTTTAGCTGCAGAAATGTATCTATTTCTTTCTATATGTAACACCGCCATTTTGTTGTAAAACTCACTAGCTAAATTTGGTTGATTTAAATGTTGGTATAAATCGCCAACCTTTTCGTACATCGCAAGCCCTTTATATAGTTCAATGACTTTTTCTAACATCTTTGCCTTTTCATAACATTGTGCTGCTTTTGCTTTATCAATTTTTAAAAATAGCGCAGCGGCTTCTTGGTATAGTCCACCCTTCATTAGTGTATTTGCGGCCCGGTATCTATCTTGCAATAATTTTAAATATACAAAGGCTGCTTTCTCATATTTTTTTTCTTTAATTAAGTTTTGAGCGGTTTCTTCGTATTGCAAGCTTAAACTGGCAAAATAGTCATTATTAGTAATTGAATTTCCATTGTAATTTCTGTTACCTGTAAATAAAGAAAAGCTACTCCATATCATTGTCAAATTAAAATTGCCTGTAGTGTTATCACCTGCAACACTATTATTTAACGGGATAGCATACTTTAGTCCTTCTTCAGGATTTGTTCTCAATATGTCCAATAATTTTTCTAACTCCTTTTTATTTCTATTCCTTAAATTTTCAAAATCTGTTTTCATTTTCCTTACCCAATCATCACTTTTTTGAGGGGATAAAAGTTGATGAATACGTTCTGTAAATTTCAAAAATGAAGTTGGCTTGGTTTCGTTTTCACCTGTTCGTTTTTTAGTTTCATTAAAAAATAACTTATATAAGTTCAATTTTATTTTTTCAAACAGGTTAAGTTTATCATTTGGTAAAGGTTCTTTTTTAGGAAATGCTTTCTGTTCCAAATTTTTTATCACCTCTTCGGGTGCTGTTGCCTTTACCAAATAGCTTTTAATTTTACTTGGAATAAAATTACCTTTTACTGGTTTAAAAATATGGCGGTAGTTTTCCAAAGGCTGTTCAATTATGTTATCATAATTTAAGCTTTCTTGCAGAAACGAAAAACCCACAGTTGGATGATAAATATGAATACCAGAAATATTTGGCGAAAATAAAATACTTCTATCGTTTCCAGTTATCACGGTGTTTAAAGCGGTTTTTTCAGGAATAAAGAAATTAGTAAATACAGATTGAGCTAACTCATTTTTTCCAACATCTTTAGCACCTAAAACTTTATTGACTAAAACAAAACATCCCCAAATACTATTGGCTGTTTTATTTGGAATTGGGTAAACACTAATTTTTTCTAAAACAAAACCTAAAATTTGTAGCTCTATAAGCCAGTCCTTTACTAAGTTTCCTTTTATAAAAAAACCTTTTAATGGATAGCTGTTACGCCTTGCTAATTTAATTTTAAATTGCATAGTCTAAAATTGTATTTATAAAAGGTTGTATGTGTAATGTGAAAAAATCAGCTCGGTTTATTTTTCCTGTAGCTTTAGGTGCCTGGTTAAATGCATCTGAAATAGATTGATGTTTAGCTTTAGGCGGATCAATATTTGTACCCAAATCTACTAAATTAGGTTCTTTATAATAATACGCATTACCAGCAAAAGTATCTTTGGTTGCTATTCCAATAGCAGTATCTAAAACCGCTGGAATAAAAATAGGAGCTATTGATGAATTGCTACTTATAAGAATAAATAAACCTACAGGTTTGATGATTACCTGACTGCCATCGGCAAACTCAAAGCAATTGTGACTAATTTGCTCAGCCAAAACACTTGTTATTTTTTTTGTTGAATGAGATAATTTTATATATTGGTAATTTGCTATCTGCAATTTGTGGTTATTAAATACAATGTTATGTGATTCATTAATGGCAACTTTTCTTACATTTTTTAAAATGCTTGATCTATATATGTATCTGTTTGTTTTAATTACTTCTTCTGCTGTGTTTTGGTATATGTTAGTTAGCGTTTCCCAAATTTTAGGACCTTTATGTATAAAATATTTTCCGTCTAACTGAATAAGCCATGTGGTTTTACTATTACCTAAATAAAAAAAAGAATTCTTACAAAAAACAAATTCCCCACCGTTTTTAAAGTCAGCTGGGTTAAAAAATATTCTTTTCACTTCTTTGGTTTGAATATCAAAAAGTACAATGTGTTTAGTATTAACATCATAACTTAACAAGATTATATCACCATTTTTTAATACGCCTACCTTGCAAATTTTGCTAGCAACTATCACATTTTCACAAACTAGCTCCCAACCTTTGTTTTCATTTGCTTTTCGTTTTAAAAGTAATGTTTTTTCTTTAGTAATAATAAAATGTTGAGATGCAACTGTTGTGCAAATGCTCCATATATTATTTGGCCTTTTAAGCAAAATAGGATAATCAGCTATACTATAAACTTGGCTATCTTTGTTAGGTTGGTGTTTTCTTTTCCATAGTTGTTTAAGCGGCAATTTTAAATGTTGTTGGTGTTTTCTTTTTTTATTCTTATGTTGATATACATCAATTGCCCCATCCGCAGTATGCGTTATACAGTAATTTATTTGTTGATTATTTTGATTCATTACTTTTTGCATTGCTGCTTGTTGTAAAGCTTCTGTTCCTGTTAATAGAAATACTTCTTTTTTATTTTCTATTTGTAGCATTTCTAAAACAGCTTTCAAACCATTGGCGGCACTTAAGTTGGCATCTATAATTTGTATGCTTTCATTTATTTGGTGAATTGTATCAATATCCAATTTTTTAAAATCGTTACCAATAGCGTAAACTTCACATTCCATTTTATTTTTTGGATGTTTAGTTAATGCCAGCATTACAGCAAATTCAACAATTTTTGGTGTTCCCCAATTACTTAAAGAAACATCTATTAAAATAATACGTTTCGCATCTGAATTTAAGGGTGGTTTTTCTCTATTTAAATATAAGGCTTCTTGGTTAACTAATCGAGACAGAAAAACCATGTCGCTATTTGCATACTCAGATATTAGCAATTGGTCAATATTACCTTTGTTACCTAAATCAGATACCCCACCAATTGGTTGCTGATTAGGTAAAGCATTGTTAAAAGATAATTTTAAACCTGCCCATAAGTATTTTATTAAAGCTCCAATTTTAAAGGTTTTTTCATTTTCAATTAATGCATCAAAAAAATCTTTTGATTCTAAATTCGCATCAGTTGATTCCTTTATTTCTATCGCCTCTTCAAATTCAGGAATTTGACTAATTAACTTAACGATGTCTTTAGTGCTTCTGTATTTATTATTTAAGACTTCAAATACTCGAAAATCAGTTAACGTTCTTGATTTTCTACTTGAAAGGATATTTTTTGGATAATGATTTTTATTATGATTTTTAAAAACTTTCGCTATGCTAACCGATTCTTTTAAAGAAAGTTTTCCGTGGCATTCGAAAAACAAGGCTTTAAATAATAGTATTCTTTTATTGCCAACCTTATAAATTGCAGGAACATTCGACAAATTTTCTAAAAATTCAAAAGCACTATCAAATATTTTACTTTTTTTCTCCTCAAAATATTTATGTATCGTTAAGTGTTCTTTTAATGATGCAAATAATTCAGCAAATATAAATTTACCTTTTGGATTTGTAGCCGTAAAAGCCAACAACAGCGAACCAAATGGTGGTAAACCTTGCGTGGCTAATTGGTTAATAACGTCATCCAAATGCTCTTTGTAAGCAATAGTATCACCATTCCAGGATTCAACAACATCAAAGTCATCTCTCCAACACCAAAAATAATTTGTTTCGGTTTGAAAGTAATTAATCCTATTCATTTTTAATAATGGTGTTATTTAAATAGTTAGAATTTTTATATGAGCTTAAACTTAAAGGCATCATTTGCGCTTTATTAATTTTAAAATAGGTGGAATCTTCGTTCCAAACAATCCAATTTTCTTCGCCATTATTTATCAATTGTTCAATATTATTTTTTAATATAGGCAACTCAAAGTTAAAACCAGCAGGCAAAAATGAGGAACCATTTAACCAATAAACTTTTGAATTAATTGGCAATATAGGATTACCGAAAATCATTGTTTGTGTTTCATTAACCAGAACCCATTTCAAATTTTTCAATCTTATTTTAGATGCTGTTCTCAAATATTCGCCAAGCTTTTTAATATTTATTAGCATTGCCGAGGCAGTTCTTACTTGGTAGTCTGGTATTAATTTAATTGAAATTTTTTCACTAATACCAAAGTAATTGTGATTGTATGCTGGTACTTTTAATGGTAAGGCTTCTTCAAATGGCAGCCACTTTAACTTTGGCTCATCTGTAGCTGGCAATAAATGATTTAACAAATACAACTTACTATTTTTGGCGTAATAAACTTTTTTATTAGTCAAGCTTTTTACAGCTACCGATTCTATTTCTTCAATGCTAAAATTTGTAATCCAAACTATATTACCATCAATGGCAATTTTTAAATGATTCCATCTTCTTATAGGAGCAAGTTGATTTATGTTCAGTTTATCTATTGCTATATAATAGTGGTTGGTTGTAGTAGAATCTTTTTCCATAAGGCATCAATATGGGTTAATAAATGTTGGTGGTGTTCTTTATTTCTAATCCAGTTACAACGTGTTTGTAAGTAACGGAGTTTGTCTTTTATGATGTTCTGCGCTTCATACGATAATTCTTCTTCGTCCCATTTTTGGGTAAGATGATTTACCTCTTTCATTAATTCTTCTGAATTAGGTGCTTTATTATTTATAGCTTGAGGATGCGCTTTTGGTGCTTCATCTTTCTCAATAATTTCATCTACTAAACCTGCTAATATTTCAATTTGCTCTTCAGTATCCCAAATATACTTAAGCACCCAAAAATCTGATGGAATACAGACTTCTCGATTACAAATTAACGCACTAGCAGCCAATAGGTTTTGAATTTTTACTGCCCTTCTGTCAGATACCTTAATACCTGTATTTCGTAAGTTATGTATTAAATCAATATAGGCTTTTCTAATAGGCGAAAGATTGATGTGTTGGGTTTGTGTTTGCAGTCCCATTATTTCTTTAGGGGTAATATAAGTTTGGTTTAGTTGGTCGCCTTGCTCAAGTTTTCTACCAGCAAGTAATACCTCTTCTAATAAGTCGGGGTTAACATAATCGCATCTTACCCGTATTAAAAAACGATCGAGCAACGCATTTAATGACTCATCTTCCGGTAAACTATTACTTGCCCCAACAAAAATTAATGCTGGTAATTTTCGCACTTCTTTACCACGCCTAAATATTCTTTCGTTTAATGCCATTAGTAAACTATTTAAAATAGCGCTATTGGCATTAAAAATTTCATCTAAAAAAATTAGCGAAGCTTCCGGTAGCATACCATCTGTATTAGTAGTCAGTTCCCCATCTTTTAATTTTCGAATATCAAATGGACCAAATATTTCATTAGGTTCTGTAAATCGAGTTAATAAGTATTCAAAATTTTTACCTTCTTTTATACAAGATGAAAGTGTGCGTACCAAAGCACTTTTTGCAGTACCAGGGGGGCCTAATAAAAAAGCATTTTCTTTAGCCAATAAACAAATGCCAAACAGGTTGATAATTTCATCTTTATCAACAAATACAGATTTAATATAATCTAAAACTGCTTTTAATTTTTCAAGGTTGCTCATATATGTTATTCTTTTAGATTAAATTCTGTCCAAAAATCACTTTCAAAAATACCCATATTCGCTTTTAGCAAATTTTTGAATGCGCCGTGTTTTGCCAGATTCATATTTTTGAAATCTATTATTCTGTTTAGATAAAGTTGTTTCAAACAATTATTAGCCAAAATAAGTTCAAAATTCAATTCTTCAACCTGCAAATGATATGGAACTCCTGAATAATGCCACTTCATTAATTCTTTTTCTAAAAGTACTATACACTTGTCGTTTTTATCAATTAAGTGGAGTTGTTTTATCATACTTGGAATAAAACGAAAACACAAATCGACCGATAAAATAGTAGATGGATTGTATGGAAAAAGACTGCCAACAGCAATATTATTAAGCGAAATTGTTTCCTCAGCAACTTTACGATTTACAATAAATTGAGCGGTGCTATATACCATTTCAGCTCCCCAAATTGCTGCTTGCTCATTAAATGAAGGAGGAAGGTAAGGGTAATCAGCTGTTTCAGCTTTGTATGCTATTGACAAATATTCTCCTAAAGTTTGCTTTTCCTCGGCATCTAAAATTGTAATATTATTAGTAAGTACCACTACCTCCTTTTCTCGTAGGGTGGCAATCATTTTTAATATTTCGTAGTCTGGCATTTTTCTAAATTTATAAAGTAAAATTACTATATTTATTTGATCTCTTGTATTTTTCTAATATAAAAATTACACTTGCCTTATGACAATCGCCAAAAAATATGGTTACTTTTGGTATGTTGAGATAATACATTTCTCTGAAAAATGCTATCTCTAAAAGCGGCTAATACGGCAGCACACAGCTGGAAAAATAGCCTCGACAGAAGTGGTTATACCATTTTGAATTGATTATGAAGCGCTGACAAAATGGTATTTGAACGGATGGTGAGACCAAAGTTTCTGCGAACAAGTACTGTTTCGCTTCTAAAATCTATTTACTAACAGTTTCAATAATTTATTTTTTTTGCTCAATTTATTTATCTAATTACCACGTAGTTACCCCAACTGCGCCAACTGCTCTCCCAACAATTGAATCTTAGCTTCCGCATCGGCTAACTTTTTGCGCTCCGCAG
>ENA-ORXT01000795-ORXT01000795.1-marine-metagenome-genome-assembly--contig:-NODE-795-length-46966-cov-45.934633_pt1 | contig 46966 bp, 37 predicted proteins | sample MGYA00237868_ERZ511482 | MGnify/ENA metagenome assembly ERZ511482
GGCCTCTAACACCCTATCAGTCTTTAACTTTGTAACACCTCTTAAATATAATGTAAATATAGTCCCATTAGACCTTTGTATGCAATGCATATCATCCTACACAAGGCTGACCAGTATACTACAACTGGACTACAATCTTACTAAGAGTGTATACTATCTTGCTTAAATGGTGCTAATAAAACTAACCCAATAACGATTCAAGCAATTCAGTAAGTAAATCCCATGATGAGTTCCTTATAAAATAGCTATAACTTTGTTATAGAAAACCGCATAAGACTTTATATATCCGAAAAAATTGAAAATGAAATCAATTCTAACGTTTTTACTGATTGTTATATTTAACTTATTCTGTATTAGTTATGTAATCTCACAAAGTCCTCACATCCATGTGGATCAGTTCGGATATAACGAAGATGCGACAAAAATCGCAGTGCTTAGTGATCCAATAACTGGCGCTAATAGTAATTTAAGTTATACCCCTGCAGCACAATTAGAAGTCAGAAACAATAGTAACGATAACCTTATCGGTACCTACGCTCCTGTGGTTTGGAGTTCTGGAGCCACTCAGGAAGATTGGTCAGGAGATAGAGGGTGGTGGTTAGACATAAGCAACATCACACAGGCTGGAGAATATTATATAACTGATCCTATGAGTAATGATACTTCAGCAGTTTTTTCTATAGGAACTGGGACATATGAAGAAGCTATAAAGGCAGCTTCCAGAATGTTCTATTACAACAGATGTAATATAGCAAAGTCAGCACCATATGCAGAAAGTAATTGGGTAGATGCTAATAACAATTTTACTTATCCACTTCAAGATGCTAATTGTCGCTTTATCAATGATCAAGGGAATGCATCTCTCGAAAAAGACCTTAGTGGTGGATGGTTCGATGCAGGAGATTATAATAAGTATGTAACATTCACATTATCTACACTGCACAACTTACTCTGGGCATACAGAGATAATCCACAGGTATTCAGTGATAATAATAACATACCTGAATCAGGCAATGGTATTCCAGATATACTCGATGAGATAAAATGGGAATTAGACTGGATATTAAAAATGTCAAATACTGATGGATCTGTACACATAAAAATGGGTAGTAAAAATTATAGCGATAACACCTCCTATCCTCCAAGCAATAATACGGATCCAAGATATTACGGTCCGACATGCACTTCTGCATCTCTTACAGTAGCATCAGTTTTTGCCCATGCATCTACAATATTTGATGACATACCAGGTATGTCAGGATATGCGACAACACTGAGAAGCAATGCTGAGTCAGCATGGAATTACTTATTGCCATTCTATAATAATGGTACATTAGAGTACAATTGTGATGACGGCAATATCGTCGCAGGTGATGCAGATTTTAATGCAGAAGATTATCAAGAGGGGATTATCTCAGCAGCAATTTATCTATATGAAGCCACTGACAACAATGTCTACAATACATTTGTAACTAACAACTATCTATCCTCGGTCGTCTTCGGTGCTAATGCAAATAACCCTGCAGAACCTTCAACATATTATGATGATTGGTGGGACATTAATCGATTAGAATCTAAAGATGCATTTCTTCATTACGTTAACATTCCAGGTCATGATACTCAAGTTGCTTCTGATTTTATGGATTCCTTCCAGGCTATGGCAGACAATGATTGGGAAGGCTTCTTAGGTATGTCAACTACAGATCTCTATCGATCTCATATGCCATCATACTTTCTTGGTTGGGGTAGTAATTTCGGTCAGAGCAATATGGGTAATCTGAATTTTATGATTACTAAATATGGTGCTGATGGAGGTACGCCAGACAGCTATATAGAAAAAGCCTCTAATCATCTCCACTATCTACATGGCACTAACCCATTGGGAAAATTGTACTTATCTAATATGTACGGAAAAGGTGGAGACAGATGTGCCGATGAGATATACCATACTTGGTTCGCTGATAATAGTATCTATGATAATGCATTGACATCAAGTAATGGACCAGCACCCGGCTATCTTGCTGGTGGACCTAATCATAACTACAGCGGCAACATGACACCGCCTTCTGGAGAACCTTATCTTAAAGCCTATGGTGACTTCAATGACGTTCCGAATATTGCTTGGGAGATCACAGAGCCAGCCATTTATTATCAAGCTGCATATATCAGATTGTTAGCGAATGTCATGGCCCTTGACATGAATACAACATCAAGTGATCCCAACATTGAAGTTAGTAATCTTGATATCCAGATATATCCTAATCCTATAGATGAGTTCTTTGTAATTCAAGGATCGTTATCACTCTATGATATCGATATTATAGATGCATCAGGTCAGATTATTCAATCTATTATCACTAGTGGCACAACAGAAATAATCGATACCTCACTCTTAGGTTCTGGAATATACTTTGTAAGAATGGTGCAGAAGAATAACAATAATTTATTCGTACAGAAGATTATAAAGCCATAAAAAAATGAGAACAGCATCTGCTCTCATTTTTTCTATATAATTATTTCTTTAAAGTGATACATACTCAATGAGGCACCTACTCATAAGGAATCGTGTATCTAAATCCTGCATATATATTAGTCCCAAATAATGGAGCCCAGACAATAGATGCATCGAAGTACTCACCGAAAGCGTCATCAGCAGAGATGATCGCATCTGTTTGCTTAAAATTCAATATGTTCTCAGCTCCGACATAGACATCGATCTTATCATGCCATCTCTTCATAATCTGAGCATTGAGTAAGAAATAATTAGGAGATCGCTCGGGTCTCTGAAATTTTTCTGGATTCGCTGACGTATCAGGTAATCTTTTAGATCCATTCCAATTAACTGTCGCATCAAAGAACCAATCATTCTTAGTCTTATATGCCATATTAACAAATGCTCTGTGACGAGATACTAATGGCTTCTCTAATAGAGTGTTATCATAAGTTGTCTTTACATCGAATAATCGATACGCCATTCTTACAGTAAAGTCCTCAAGCACATCATACTCCACTTTCATTTGTATGCTGTTAGCATAAGATTGTCCAGCGAGGTTATAGAATGATACGCTTTTAGTAGTCTCATAATCTACAACAATCTGATTGGTAAAATATGTTCTATAAGCATCTACACTTATGATAAGATCTCTTGACGCTATGGTTATACCCTGCGTAAGATTCAGCCCCATCGTCCAAGCTTCTTCTGCTTCCAGACCATATGGCGTATTATCATTACTGGCTTGAATATCAACTATCCTGTTGGTGGAGAACAGTCCCAGATTCTCGGCGAAGATACTCGCCGTACGCCATCCTTTACCGAATGTTCCTCTTACGATAGAACTCTCAGAGAAGTTATACTTCGCATGTATTCTTGGCGTAATGAATGTTCCATAATTATTATGCTGATCTACTCTCAAGCCTGGTATGATTGCAAATTTATTATTAGGATCTGCGTACGTATACTCTGCATAGACGCCAGGCACTGATTCATATCTATCAAAGAATCCTGCCTTAGCCACTCGCTCCGAGATATCATCTAAGTTGTAAGTAATACCAGTTCTTATCGTATGCCCACCTTCGATAATATTCTGATAGATAAGATTAGCGTAGACAGATTTTTGCTTACTATCGTACTTGCCAAAACCAAATTCAGACTGCTGGTCATTATAAGTTCCATTAAGTTGTAAGCCGATACTGTTCTGAGATTTCTCAGGAAAAATATAACCGATCTTACTCCATGCCTCTATACGCCTTGTAGCACTATTCATCCTCCAGTGATTTTCATGATCTACATTGTCTCCAGAGAAGTGGTCATGAAATCCGCCTTCATGACTCAGCGAACTCACCTTAACACCGAACTGTCCTATTACATTATTGACCTTATCAAAGTGCCATCTATTAGCGATGACAAAATCTTTTTCGATAGGCATATCTGTAAATCCATCTCCATTATTATCATGAGCTTCTTGCATTGTCTTAGCATGTACAAGCACTCCGGTATATATGTTATCAGATACCTTCTGTCGTCCATTAGCATTGATCTCAAAGCGGCCTCCATTATTAGCGAACCCATTAAAGAATAATCGCTCACCGATATGTGGCTTTTTTAGATCTACATTAATTTGTCCAGCTATGCTTTCATAACCATTGACTACTGAGCCTGTACCCTTTATGAGTTGTATACTTTCTATCCAAGGGCCTGGTGTCATAGATAAGCCATAGATACTGGACATACCCCTCACGTCAGGCAGTAACTCTCGCGTGATCTGTACATATGGACCTGCCAGTCCTAGCATCTGTATCATCCGAGTACCTGTGATTGCATCAGGATAAGAAACGTCTACAGAAGGATTAGTCTCGAAGCTTTCTGATAGATTGCAGCAAGCTGCCTTGCACAATTCCTCACGTGTAATCTCTTCTACATTAAGTGGCTTGATGAAAGAGACTTCTGTCGTTCTCTTTTTATACTTGATAACAACATCATCCATCCTCACACCTTGAGTCAAAGTAATATCCATGACACCATCTTCTACAATATCAAAATGCTGTGTCTCATAACCTATGAAACTGAAGTCTAAATGTGTCGCTTTGACTTCAGAATTATCGATAGAAAAATAACCATCGGCATCAGTTGTCGTCCCGATACCAGAATGTCCTAAAATAATATTAGCACCTATTAATGGTTCTTTGTCACCATCATCATTTATACCATAGATATATCCTTCTATAAAACTGAGATAGATCTTAGATTCATCTTTATCATTTTCACGTTCAGAATTTTCCTCTTCTTTATTATTGTGTGGATTATCCGGATCAGCATATTGGCAGCAAGTTGGAAGATTATTGTAGACATCTTCAGGAGCATCAAACGACCTATTAGAATGTCCAGCTTGAGCTAATTCCCATTTGACTTCAGATACGTCTGTGATAGACTCATCTATAGAAACCGTCAGTATATGAGTATCGACATTATAATAAGCTGAATCAGCTTTGCCCTTCTTAATAGCTGTCTCTTCTATTCTCTCAGCACACATGCCACATGCCCCCTCTACCCTAAACGAATAATCGATCAGCGACTGACCCATTATTATATAACTTATAGTGCATAAGAATGCACTTAGTAATAATTTCTTCATGATTGTATATAAAATTTATAGTCTTAAAAAAAATGTGTAGGTTCTTACATTCTTTCTTAACTATACTTGGGGGGTTGCCATAGGGCATTGCTATGGATTCTTGATAATCTACTCAGATATTGAGCATGGTGTGACAAAGTCCTATCTGGTGGTTGCACTAACAAGTCATAAGGGTCCTCCATTGTAAAAACATGAGAACAACAAAGACACTCACAATTGATTCCTCCACAACAATCACTTTCATCATCTTGCTGATTGTCATCATCGTGAGAAGCAGTCAGCTCTGTAGGCTCTGTAGGTTGATCACAACAAGGTATCGGTAATGCAAAGCCTCCTGAGCTTTTCAGCACTAAAAACAATAATAATATGACTTTTATCAAGTTCACTATCCTAAAGATAGTACGATTAGATCATTATCTCAAGTATATTTGTATTGCTTTTAATACGTTATAGAATATATGATTCAGTGTTCATGAGAATTTTGGTGTTTACGATAATAGTTTTTATAGGTGCATATGACTTAAATGGTCAATCTGCACAAGAGCTTGAGGCTTACAATAATTACATTAGTTTCCTTAACGAATGCACACATGGGCTGGCTATCGCCAAGACTTTATTAGATAATAATAATAAAGAGCTTAATAGATATATAGACCTCCCAAGTGCAAAAACTATAGAGATAAATAATGATGATCTCCCATCTAATTACTTTGACAAACCTGATGATGACTCAGAATTCTATACTGTCTCTCCTATCGAGCTCAGTGTGATATGTAAGTCAAAATCTTCGGCACTTAACAGTAGTACAGCAAGAAACCTTAACGGTCAGGTAGATAATATTGTAAATATTCTAAATCAAATCAACCAAATAAGATTCGACTTAGAATCTTATACTGAAGGGCATGACCTTAACGAGAAGGAATCTATATATGGCGTCTATGAGTATCTCGAGAAAGCAGTTAAGTTATTTAATGGTTATGCTGATGCTCACAAGAAATTAGCCAATAACATAAGCGAGAAGAACAAAAGTAATGAAGATCTCCTACACGCGGTCTGTTACGATATACACTCAACCACTAAAAATATATTGAGAAATATGCGTCGAGAAAGTGAAAGCAATGTCATAAATAATATTGCAAAATTAAGCTCAGACCTTAGCAAATTCCAATACCATATCAATCAAAATAAAGATGAATATAGATCTAAAGATTCTCAATACTACATCAAAACAATAGACGAGAAGACTACTAAAGTTATCCAATTAGTAAGTGATTATAGCAATCCAGGTTATGTTCCTGTCGATCAAGAATTGTATGGCAAGCATTATTATTATCATAATCAGCTACTCAGTAAATACTTTAACTTCACAGGACCAGGCTTCGTTAGAGATATGAATAAGCTGCTTGAGGGCTTAGGTAAGACGACGATTCTATTTGACGAAGAGCCACTACTATTTAAGGTCATCTATCCTATAAAAGTACAAGAAGCTATCGGACTTAATACAACTAAGACTACCGTAGAAAAACCAAAGCCTGTAATAGAAAACAAATTAGAATTCAGCGAAGTAGAAAAGAAAGAAGAACCAGAAGTAGAAGAAAAAAAAGCAGATATACCACCACCGCCTCCCGCTACTCCGAAAGTATCTTATGACAACAATCTATTGATACTAGAGATTCATGACTACAAAATGCTCGATAGAGATTCTGTATCTGTATCATTTAATGGGGAGCTTATACTCGACCACTATACCCTGACACTTTTACCAGAAAAAATATATGTTGATCTTAATCCTAATGGCCCTAATACACTTACCGTAATCGCTCACAACGATGGCATGATGGCGCCTAATACACCTGCTATATCGTACAGAAGAAGTGGTCAGAGAAAAAAAGTCATACTAAAGCCAAGCCTCAGTGCTCAAGAAGTCATTGAGATAGAAATAGAATAAAGGATACTTATAGTATAAGTCTATGGCCAAAAAAAATGGCAGTAACTAAGTTACTGCCATATCAAAAATCTTATTTATTAAAATACTTTCTTATCCTCTTGCTAGCAGCTTGATAGACAGTTTGATATCATCATTAATAAAGTTGTCTTTAAGATCATCAAAGAAACTCTTAGACATGAACTTAATGCCCCACTCTGTTCTATTGATAGAAAATTCTGGAGCTACTACCGTAATTTCATCTCCTTGTATATCAACTTGAGCCTTAATACCTATCTCCTTAGTCGTCTCCTTAATCGTAAGGTTACCATATACAAGATGGGTTGCTTCTGGATCATTGACAAGTTTAGTAACTTTCGTTACTCCAAATGATGCAGTAGGATACTTTGCAATATTAAAAAAATCGTCGGCCTCTTCAGGCTTACGCTGACCCTTAAGATGCGCTTCAAGTCCAGCTTTCTCATCTCCTTCGAGATCTGTACAATTGATAGACGTCATATCTATGAGAAAATTTCCTGCAGTGATATTACCATCCTTTACAGTAAAAGCTCCCGAAGAGACATCTATTGTACCCGTGTGTGATCCTGTAGGCTTTGTACCCGTCCACATTAGTTTACTTGCCGTACCGTCTACTTTATATGATTTTCCAGTCATAGCGGAAGCTACCTCTTTAGCTTCTCCTACAACTGCATCTGCAGCTTTATCATTCTTGCATGCCATGAATGTTAATACCGTACATAGTATGATAAATAGATTACTCGTTAATTTCATTTGTTTTACGTTTTTATAAATAATAGATAAGATTAAGACTTTTTATCTACAATAAAGTTCAATGTCTCTTCAAGATTTTTAAAAACAGTGACTTTATCGTTTAACTCTGTAGATAGTGATACAACTTGAAATCCTGTTGCAAGAAACTTCGTAGGGTATATAGATGCTGAGATCTCTCGGATATAGTCATCTATGGACATTATAGGAAGTTCATTATTGATGATCGTAAATAAATAGTCTGCTTTCACAACTTGACTTGCAGATATGACGTCTTGCATACTCGCATCGTATCCTAAGTTGACAACTCTACACCTATGTAACTTTAACAAATAGTGCAAGTACAATAAGCTTAATTCTTGTGTATCCCCCTGCGGAAGATAAATAACATAAGAGGTACCAAAGTCAGATTCCTCCGGAAGTAAGTCTATACAAGATTGTATTTTTTGCTTTATCAATTGTGTGACAAAAGACTCATGCATATTCTGAAATTCTCCCGATAGCCAAGCCATCCCTATCCTATCCATCAATGGATAGATCAGTTCTCCCATTGTCCGCTCTAAGCCTAATTGATCTATGTAGTGACTAAGCATCATAGACAGATTATAACTATCCAGCTCCAGAACAAAGACCATTAATGTATCTATAGAATCTTTCTCATTAAGGTCAACTGCAGAATGTTTGTCAAATTCTATCTTGATTTCCTCAGGTGACATCTTAGCGATCTTAGAGATCTTATAACCTTTATTATTTAGGAAGCATACATTAAGTAAAGTCCTTAGATCTTCGTCTGTGTAGTACCTGATATTAGTGGGTGTCCTCTTAGGTATAAGTATATTATACCGCTTCTCCCATATCCTCAGAGTATGTGCCTTAACACCTGTTAAGTGTTCCATATCTTTTATAGAATAGGTTACCATGGTTACTTTGATAATAGAATGAATTATCATCCATTCTATATCTAACAATTATATATAGAAGTTATGCAATAAGAATTCATTGTAATTATAAGATATAAAGAACAAAAAGCCAACAACTTTGTATTTGTTAAGACTTTGTAGGCTATTCCATAAGTGAGTAGATATGTTATAGCAGTATTTTTAGGCATCTATTAAGAACATCGAATATGAAAATTGGAATTGTTTGTTATCCTACATTCGGAGGGAGTGGTGTATTAGCTACTGAGTTAGGTATAGGATTAGCTAATAAAGGTCATGAAATCCACTTTATAACTTACAAAAGGCCGGCTAGACTAACTAAGTATTATCAAGGGATCTTCTTACATGAAGTGAACTCTATGGAGTATCCATTATTCGAATATCCTCCGTATGATAGCTCTCTCGCTAGTAAGATAGTAGATGTGGTACAACATGAACAATTGGATGTACTGCACGTGCATTACGCTATACCACATGCCGCTGTCGCATTCCTCGCTAAGAATATATTAGAAACTAAAGGAATAAAGCTACCTGTCGTGACCACACTACACGGAACTGATATTACACTCATCGGCCTAGACAAATCTATGGCCTCAGTAGTAGAATTTAGTATCAATAAGTCGGATGGGGTTACTGCAGTAAGTCGCTCTCTTAAAGACCAGACAGAATCTTCTTTTGGTATAGAAAAAGATATCAATGTCATCTATAACTTTATAGATCCTGAAAAATTTAAAAGAAAAACCAGCAAGGCATTCAAAACCGCGATAGCACCTGAAGGAGAAAAAATTATTATCCATACATCAAATTTCCGAAAAGTAAAGCGTGTAGAAGATGTCATCAATAGCTTCTGCCAAATAAGAAATCAAATCCCTGCTAAATTATTACTAATAGGAGATGGGCCTGAGCGTAGAGTTATGGAAGAGTTATGTCGTAACAATGGGACATGTAATGACATCAGGTTCTTAGGTAAGCAAGAAGTCGTAGAGGAAATATTGTCGTTAGGAGACCTGTTCATGTTACCATCTGCTAAAGAAAGTTTTGGGCTTTCTGCATTGGAGGCCATGGCATGTGGGCTACCTGTGATATCATCTAACGTAGGCGGACTCCCAGAGATTAATGAAGACGGCGTAACGGGATTCTTGTGTCCTGTAGGTGACGTAAGTATGATGGTGGAGAGATCACTGAAGCTCTTGCAAGACGACAGTCTGTTAGGTCAGTTCAGAAAAAATGCTCGTACCAAGGCTATGGAATTTACCTTAGATAAAATCCTTCCTCAATACGAGCAGCTGTATCTTAATTGTATCGACAATGTCAATACGCCTGAGATATTAGAAACCAGGATTTAACTGTCCTTGTTTGCTGTAATTTAATACGGCATTTATGGTATCTGTAGAAGGATAGAAAGAAACTTTAGGAAACTTATCATATCCTTTTTTTAACTCCACATACGTACTTGCAGTCATACTATCTTCTTGAATAGAATTTTCTATTTCAAGTTTTTGTAAGATTGTTGTTTCGCCGTATAAATATTTAAGTAAAAATCTGAAGGTGTAATCTTTCTTCATGTAGTTATTTTAGTAATAAATATATGGACGCAATGGCTGTGCTGAGAAAGGATTATTTCTCTTATTATCTTCATTAAGGTAAGCTATGCCTATTGCTTTCGTCTTATTAACTATGTAACTAAAGCAATTATTGTGCTAATCTACTCTATGCCAGTAAAAAGTCTTCCCGAAGAGAGGGTTCCCTACATATCCTCTGATTTTCAAGGTGTTATCATCTTCTATCTCGATGTGACAAGCATATTCTTTTCCGTTATCTGGATTTAATATTACCCCACCGACCCACTTATCATCTTCTAATACCATATCTCTAAATAGAAATACATCTTTCAGTGAGGCCCCCTTATCAGCTCCTTTGCATTTCTTACAATGTGTTACGCGAGATGTAGGAAATAACTCAATCACTTTAGCATAGAGCTTATGGTCAGATTCATAGATTTCTATATGTGATTGTACTTTATTCTTTTCTATATTCTTCCATATGCCTACAGCAGATTGGCAGTAAGAATAAGCACTTAGAAATATAAGCGTGCACGTTATTAAGATAACTCGGATCATACTATAGGAACGATATAATTAGGGATTATTTCCTCAAAAGCTGAGATTAGCTTTTCCATAACATTTGAGTCACTGTTGTTTGTTATCAGCCTTCCGTCTATTTCCTTAATCGGAGTGAGCTCTCCCATCGTACCAGTACAGAAAACTTCGTCAGCCGCATACAGCTCCGTTAACGAAATATTCTTTTCTATACATGGCATCTTATTGTCAGAAGCTAATTCTATAACTATACCACGTGTGATACCTGGTAGACATGCATCAGCATGAGGAGTATAGATCATATTTTTCTTGACCATAAATATATTCGTCCCATTAAGCTCTGAAGCGAACCCATGTATATCTAACATCAATGCCGCATCAGCACCAGCGACATTAGATTGTATCTTAGCTAAGATATTATTGATAAGATTATTATGGTGAATTTTAGAATCTACATGGTTGGGAGAATTTCTTCTTATCGTAGAGCTTATAATCGAGATACCGCTATCATTATCATAGACGGGGGCTTTATATTCTGGCACTATAATCAGGCAAGACCCTGACTGATTAAGCCTTGGATCCATTCCTGATGTTATCTTCTCTCCCCTTGTTAATGTGAGTCTGATATGGACGCCATCAGTCATGTCATTTGCCTTAAGCGTATCGAATAGCGCTTGCTTAATATTCTCTCTACTGGGTATATCTGAGAAGTGCATTGCATGTGCAGAATCCATCAATCTATCTAAGTGTCGATCAAGCATAAATACTCCACCGCGATATACTCTCAGTCCTTCCCACACAGCGTCACCACCTTGTACTACACTATCAAATACGGATACCTTAGCCTCATCACGATGGTAAATCCCATCTCTCACATATATCATAAGATCCTTATTTCTTGGGTCAAATTTCTGCAACATAATCAGTGATTATTTTTTATGCCTTAATAGAATGCTTGTAAAGTAAATCATAATATTCCTGTGCTTTCTCCAGAAGCGACGTTAATCTTTCTGGAAAGATTCTATCACTTGTTTTTTGTCTTGAGAATCCAGTGGATCGATGCACATTCTTGTACCAATATTGTGCCCAGATACCATCCTCAATTCTTGCTCCTGATGCCCAATCAAGCATCCTAATATCAAACGGTATATCTAATAATGAGCAGAGCTCTGTCAGAACTTTCTTAGGATCCTTAAGTACTTCATTAGAATCCAGTACAATACACTTTTGATTCATCTCATTGAGATACTTGAATATCTGATATTCTAATTCTATTCCGATATCAAGCATCGTCGGATTAGAAATTATTTCTGCAAATGATGCTATCAGCTGATTAGGACTTCTTATCAAAAAAACATTAGTCAGTGCTTCTAAAAAAGACCAATCTACACCATCAAGATGATGCGCCATATTTTTAATAAAAAGATTGTCTGTCTTATATGATCCGAATATCACATTAGACAACACTTCATCCAAACTTTGGGATTGTGATTCTAATATTTCTTTTTTCCCAGGATGGTCTATCTTGGGATGCGTGCTTAGATAATATGCATAAAGAGGTTCGTCCACTATGGACGTATCTTTTCTATTTCCAAAACTATACATTAGAGCTGTAGAGATATTGCGAGGACCAGAGATGAGATGGATACGATTCATTAGAATATTATTTAATGGTTCTTAGTGGCGTATACTAGGAGAGGTCTGGAGACCTTCCTCTCGCTACTCCAAATAGAAGGTCATTCATAATCTTCTTGATTGAGATGTTCTCCAGGAATCCATAGATAGTCTTTAAAATTTTGGATTTTATTATCGATGATTGTCAGTCCCTCTTGTTCTAACATCTCCTGCATAATATTGGGATTAGGAAACTGATTTCTACCAGATAGTTCTCCTTTACGATTGACAACACGGTGTGCCGGGATGGTCATATGCTCACATTTGTTAAGCGCCCACCCTACCATACGAGCAGAACCTAAGGCTAAGAAATCAGCTATTGCACCATAATTAGTCACTTTACCAAAAGGAATGGCCTCAGTTACACGAAAGACTTTATTGAAGTAAGAATTATTCATAGACACGACAAGAAAACGATACTTTAGCAGAAAATAAAATTCTTGCTAACACAAAAGATAATAGCTCAGAATATAATGAACCTCACAGATGCTCGATACTTCGCAGCATGGGGTGTCGATTATATAAGTTTTAATACCATAAGCGATTCAGAATATTACATCAATGATGCATCCATTAAGGAGATTAAGGATTGGGTAGAGGGACCACAATGTCTTCTCGAAGCCAATGCATTAGAATTCGAAGATCTCGCTGATGGATTTATATTAAGTAATATCTATAGTTCATTACCGATTGTCAAGGAGACATTCTTTAGAATCTCTTTTGAGGATATTATAAAAGGATTGCCTGATGGAAAATATATATCTCCCATCACAAAAGAACAAATAGATCAACTTTCTGATGTTGATTATCAGCATCTTCATTTGTACTTTGATATAGCAGAATTAGAACCTGCTGATGTATTACGATTAAAGAATTTTGGTCTCGTCGTACAAGGTGGAGAAGAAGAAAAAGTAGGTCTCAAAAGCTATGACGAACTAGACGAACTCTATGAGCTATTACTTGAAGTAAATTAAAAACTTAATGCGAATTCCTATGCAACTCATTGAAGCACATCTCTTCATAAAATTTAATTCACATAGCTATGGCTATGAATATGAAATTTTATATCGACCTGCACTCCAAGCAGCTACATATAATTTTAACCTAGGTTTTAAAATCACTTCATTAGACAATCAGGAATAAACAACATCCATGCTTAGAAATATATTGTACCCTATATACTTACTGATACTCATATGTGTAATCACATCTTGCAGTACCAAGAAGGCAACTATCAAGTCTGTAGCAAGCTCATTCGATGCAAAACAATCTGCTATAATTATGAAAGGTGACAGCCTATCTCCGATGCGAGTATTCAAGATTAATAATTATAGCGATTCTATACTTCTAAGAAAAAAATCCTCCGATGTTTATGTCAATGCTGATGATCCTGTACTTGATAATTTTGTCAATAGACTCTATGCGACTGTCAGAGATAGTATGTCTATGGGTGTCGGTATCGCAGCACCTCAAGTCGGTATTCTTAAGAACATCATTTGGGTACAGCGCTTTGATAAGGAAGACTTTCCCTTCGAAGTATATCTGAATCCTAAGATCGTTACTTATTCTAAACTCAAACAAGATTGTAGAGAAGGATGCCTATCTATACCTGATAGAAGTGATACGACTCGTACACGATCATATGCTATCATGATAGATTATGATATGATGGATGGCTCACATCATACGGAAATGATAGAAGATTTTACAGCCGTTATATTCCAACATGAAATCGATCACCTCAATGGTATCTTATACCTTGATCATCTGGAAAAAGAAGTGAAGGCTGCTGAGAGAATTAAGGATTAGTAAAGCTTACAATCTATCTTCTAAGTTCTAGTAGAGTGCATTGATAGATTCATGTATACTTACTCATCATTATAATATCTAAAAAATTATATCTGGAGATTACCCTGTTCTCCTAAGTCTTGTTTGTTTCCAGTTATCATACTTAGGCCCATCTTGAATAGTGTGACAATCTTATTGTCTTTAGTGTCCCAGTAGTGACATGACACAGGATTAACTTTTATAGCACTAAGATTGGGGTCTTCCTTACCCTCAAACCATGCATCATCCATCTTAGTATATAATCTATCTATATCTTGCATGTTAAGACTAATCGAAGCTTCCCCGTATACAGTCAAAAATTCCATACTTGATGGTTTAGAATATATTAATTGTACTAAACCTTCATCCTCTATATGTTTGTTATGCTCGCTTGTACGATTACTTAAGAACCATATATTGCCATCTTCATCTACTTTTTTTGTACTCATGGGTATAGTATGCGCTGGAGAGAATTTGAGATTAGTTTGCAGCATGGCAAAATCTATACTATCTATCATCTCCTTCAATTTATCCTTAGCTTCTTTGTTGATTAAGTTATTTACACTCATTTTATTTTTATTTTAAAGTTAATTTTTTGTTTACATATTCTACTTGATACATTATCCTATTGTTCGATATCCAGATAAAGGCAACTTGGCTTTCTTTCATATCGAACATTCTCAGATCTATGATCTATAATATGGTGACAATATGACCATAGAATAATATTACAGGTACCTCCTTATTATATAAATTCTGAACGACGACAATTAAATATGAAGACATGCATCTACTGGCACAGGAACGACCTGCGTATACACGATAACGAATGCCTACACAATGCTACTCAACATTATGACGAGGTCATTCCTATATACATAATAGATCCAAAACATTATATTAAATTAAAATTTGGATTTAGAAAAACTGGAATAATCAGATATAGGTATCTATGTAAAACTTTAATAGACTTAAGACAAACCTACCTATCAATAGGTGGTAACTTATTGATAAGATACGGAGATCCGCAAGAGATTATTTCTGGACTCGCTAAGCAGTATAGGGCTACAACCATTATTACTCAGAAAGAAATAGCCAGTGAGGAATTAGATAGAGAATTACAAGTCAAAGATGCCATCGCTGGTCTGGATGTAGAACTTAATCTGATCTGGGGTCGGACGCTTTATCATAAAGACGACATACCTTATACCCGTGATAAAATACCACTCACCTCGAAGGCATTTAGACTTAATGTGACCAAGTCAACTCAGGTTAGAGACCTTATCCCGTCTCCAAGCCAAATATCGTGCCCGGACATATCTGACTGGGGCGATATACCTCATCCTTCAGATATAGGCTACAGCTATAAAGAATTAGATATGGATGTAGTGACGACCTATCCTGCAGGAGAGACTAAAGCACTTGAGCGTCTACAATATTATACCTTTGACAGTGAATTACTAACGTCATACAAATGGACTCGTAACAGATCTTTAGGTTTAGATTACAGCAGTAAGTTGTCTCCCTACTTAGCACTCGGCAGTCTCTCTCCTCGTATGATATACCATGAGGTTAAGCGTTACGAGCGAGAGATTAAGAAGAATATAAGCACATGGTGGTTGATATTTGAAGTTGTGTGGAGAGACTTCTTTACCTATAAGTCTTGGCGGGTTGGTAACTCTATGTTTAACTCAGGTGGTATAAGAGATAAAGACGTGACATGGTCATATGATAAGGCGTTATATAAAAGATGGATTCAGGGCAATACTGGTATACCCTTTATAGATGCTCACCAGAAAGAACTCTTAACAACAGGATTCATGAGCAATCGTGGAAGAGTTAATTCTGCAAGTTTTTTCACAAGAGACTATCAGATAGATTGGCGTTGGGGAGCTGCATGGTTTGAGCATTGTCTGATAGATTACGATGTGTATGTTAACTGGATGAACTGGCATACTCAGGCCTTCGATATCTATTATACTAATCCTGTGCATCAATCAATGAAATATGACAAAGATGGGAAGTTCATATTAAGGTGGTTACCTCAGTTGCAATCACTTCCTCATAAAGACTTCCATGCTCCATGGCTACATTCTGATACCGAACTTAAAACCTTAGGCATAAAAGATTATCAGCCACCAGCAGAATTATACAAGAAGTGGAATAGATCTATTAACAATATTATAAAGGAGAGAAAATAAAATCCAATCTTGTATTATGCACTACTACAATCTATCGATCCTCTAACCGTGGCATTATGAGCTTAGCAGCGATGCCATGCACGATTATAGAGATCACTATGCAACAATTAGCAACATACCATACATCATCTATCTGACCAAAATCACTAATTGCATTATGTGCAAATGCCAAGTAGTATATCGTACCTATGCCTCTTATTCCAAAAAAGGATATTACAAATTTTTCCAATTTAGGCATCTCGCAAGCTGAGAATGATAGCATCCCTACCACAGGCCTTAATACGAATATGAGTGCTAACGCGATCGTAATATGCTGCCAGGTCAATCCATCAAGACCCGTAGTTATCAGTAGCCCCCCAAATACAAATAAGAATATATATATGATCGTCTGCTCCACATGATCTATAGCTTGGTATATTGTATTATGAAGAGGGTGATTGTTCTTACGTTGTCGAGCAGTTACAGCAGCTACAAAAACTGCAAAAAATCCATAACCATGTGCTACTTCAGCAATTCCATATGTCAATAACGTGGCACCAATCAGGAATACGCCTTCACTTATTTCTAAATCTTCAGACTTCTTAAGTCGGTCCGCTATATAGAAAAAACTCATTACTAAAAGTCTACCCATCAGATAGCCTATTATGAGTGCTACAACAATCTTATAAAAAAACTCATAAGATAACCATGAAAGTATATTCTCAGGGTTGAGACCATCTCTCTCTGCTATAATTGCCAAATAGACAAACGGAAATGCCAATCCATCATTCAGTCCCGCCTCTAATGTCAAGGCAAATCTAACCTGATGTCCATCTCCTTCATTAGGTGCTTTGACCTGAACGTTACCAGCAAGAACAGGATCTGTAGGTGACAGCGTAGAACCCAGTAGCAATGCTGCCCCTATACCAAGTCCCAAAAAGTAATGACCCAGCAATGCTATAATAACAATCGTCAATGGCATAGCTATACCTAATAGATAGGCGCCTATCTGCCATGACTTCCAACTAGGCTTGCGATCTATTTTGATACCAATAGCAGCTAAACTTAATATAATAATAAACTCAGTCAGGTATTCTAATATCTTTCTATCTAAAAGACTATTCTCAGGATCTATAAATGGTAAATCATAAGGCAATGAAAACACAAACATCCCAAGTGCTACGAAGACCATGGGCATCGTCAATAACCTATCTTTTAGCAAATTAGATAGTGTAAATATCAGTAGTCCTAACATTCCACCTATAAGAATAATAGCTATATGGTCATTCATATGTATATCTTTACGTCAATTAATACTCCGTATAGATGTATAATGTTGGAATTACGAAAATATCTATTTTGATATTCTATATTCAGATCAGGGTATAAAAAAAGCCCGGCTTACAGCCAAGCTATTCAGTGCCCCAGAAAAGAGTCGAACTTTCACGCCCTTACGGACACATGGCCCTCAACCATGCCTGTCTACCAATTCCAGCACTGGGGCATTTAGATATTGATAGCGCAAATGTCGATATTTGAATCGTATAAGACGAATGATGCAGCAAAAAATTATCCTTTCATTATCAGAACGACTTAAAGAGCCACTGCCAGCATGGGATGCGCAGAAAATGATGTCTCCCGTATCTTCTGATAGATACCTACAATATCCTGATGATGCTAGGCAAGCTGGTGTTATGGTACTTCTATCTGGTCCTCATGATGATCTAAAGATCACATATATCAAGCGTACCAGTCGGTACCCCGAAGATCCTCACAATGGTCAGATAAGTTTTGCTGGTGGCGGTAGAGAAGATCAAGATAATGACTTAAAAGATACAGCCATAAGAGAGTGCTTGGAAGAAATAGGAATAAGCAGCATTAGCTATGAAATATTAGGAGCTATGAGTCCTATATATGTCTATGTCAGCAACTACTATGTACAACCATATGTCGCTTATGCAGAAGGTCACTTATCTTATGTCTTACAAGAAACCGAAGTCGACCAAGTCATAGAGGTTCCCCTTAGGACTATGATGCAGAATGACATTATCCAACATATGGATTATAATATCCGAGGTTCTGTGATTAAGAATATGCCCTACTATAATCTCGACCCTCATATTCTATGGGGAGCTACAGCCATGATCACTGCCGAATTATTGACTATCATAGAAAAAATCTAAAACGTGCATATAATTGGAGTAATTAATTTACACCTGGCATAATAGTAGAAGATTCTCAAGTCGATACTACCCGCGGTTATAATTATACTATCTTAAAAAGTCCTAATATTATCTATTCCGTAATCGATTGTAATAAAGCTATTAAAGCTTTAGAAAATTATAATTGCTCAAATTGTCTGTTTAAAAGATTCCATAGCGACGTATAATCGAAATACCCCTACACATAATAGTTGGCCGATGTAATACAGCCATTCTCATCTGATATTTGAATTGTAATTGATATTTATTCATAAATCAAAAATTCAATATCATGAAAAATCTAATATGCATCTTAATCATCAGCCTTACAGTAATGGGCTTATCAGCAACAACGACTCCAGAACCAGTAACTAAAAATGTCGTCGCATTCTCAGGATTAAAACTAAGAATCGCCCCAGGACTGGATCAGCAAGTACTTAGTGTCATTCCTTACGGAGAAAAAGTAGAACTTATCGAAGAGACAGACATCACACTATCTGTAGAATGGCTTGAAGGAAAGTGGATAAAAGTAAATTATGAAGGTGATGAAGGATATATTTTTGATGGATTCCTCACAGATCTTCCTATCCCTTATTATGACTTCGAATTGTCCCAGAATGATCTGCAATTAAGCTACCCATTATTAGCTTGGACAGAATATCACTTTGATCAAGTCACAAATCCTGACACTTTAACTAAAAATAATTTAACTACCACAATACAATACATGGAAGGTGGAAAAACACTCCGAAGAGAAGAATCTTCAGCATACTTCAAGTCTTCATTAACAATCGAAAACGGCGAAATTTCTGATGCTTACAATCTGCTTAAAAGCATGTTACTCACTAAATCTGAAAGAGAAGAATTCGAGAAGAATTCGATTTTTATCTCTGATAGTGAGGGAAAAATATATAGAATAAAAATAAATCTCTTAAGCCCTCTTAATATAAAGAAGGAAAAAAATGGAGACGTAACGATAAGTGCTATTTCATTTCATACAGGTTGTGAATAGTTTTTTTTATATCTGATTTTCAAGAAACCCATGGGAACGCTCATGGGTTTTTTGTACTGACAAGTAGGTGTCAGTAACTAAACATTAACTATTTAATTACTAACCTTTTCATTACTTTAAAGATAAAATACCGACTAAATAAGAAAACGTAATGAACTACACCCACCTACCTAGATTTATCATCGTGGCATTGCTGTGCCTATTTTATACCCAAAATCATGCAACCGAACCTATAACCACCTCTCTAAAATGCAACGAAGAAAGTAGTGTTATGTGTGATGTTCCTCCACGACTTTCTTGTCCATCATTCGTATGGTTAAAACCTACAGAAAGTACTCATCCATCGAGAACTGGAGAACCTGTCGCAGAACCTGGAGCTCCAGGATGTGGTACTCCGATAGTAACATACAGAGATACAAAAGAGATTATTAACTTATGTCATATCGTAATAACAAGAGTGTGGTATGCGATAGATCCTAATAATCCTGCTCTATTTGACACTTGTCATCAGACAATTAAGCAAGTAGACGAAGAAGCTCCCATGATTAATAATATTCCAAAAGACATTACAATATTTGCTAATAGATCCAACTGTAGAAGCATGGTTTCGTGGCCTGACTTAGTCATCTACGATAATGTGTTATTAGATGATATCACAATCACAGGAGAATATAATGGACAAGAGTTCGTCGCTGAAAGAGGAGGTATGTTTAATGAAGGTGTAACAACAATAACTTACAGAGCAACAGACATATGCACAAATTTTACAGAAGCAAAATTTAAAATAACGGTACTGTGTGCTGACTGTCACATAGTATGCCCGGCTGATGTGTGCATACCAGTCGGTAGTGATATCTCTACCAATGCCTTGGGGTCAGCACAAGCATACTCTGGTAATGTAGATTGCGGCACTGCAGATATTGACTTTAATGACATAATGATAGAATCCAGTTGTAATGGCGCTATGGTCTACAATAGAATATGGACGGCCACCTTTGCAGAAATGCCAGACAGGCAATACTCATGCATGCAGCGTATAGAACTTAAGAACGATTCTGAGATTCTATTATCTGATTGCCCAGCGGATGTAGTTGTAGAAACTAATTTTACACAAGCATTCTGGCAAGAACCCACTGCATCCAATGGTGCTAATTCTGTATACCTGACAAGTACACACTTACCAGGATCATATTTTCCAGTAGGTCTAACGTCTGTTACTTATACTGCTATAGATGATTGTGGCAATGAGGCTCAATGCTCATTTAAAGTATCTGTATTAGACGATGCCACTTACAATGACTGCCCAGATGATATTTTATTAAGTTGTGATGGTAGCGGAGGTGTTACGCTTGATTTTGATCCACCAGTATACAATGGCACGTGTAGCACTTGTCCAGATGGAAGGCAGATTCCAGGTTTTGTATACGTCGGTTCGCTTAACGGTAGTCACTATTACTGCTCTATGAGTAACTACAACTATGAGCAAGCTAAGAAAGCAGCAGATAGACTTGGAGGACATATCGTATCTATAAACTCTCCAGAAGAGAATAATTTTGTAGCAACACACATCGGATCTCGGACTGCAATGATCGGTCTTACTGATATAGTTAAGGAAGGTGAGTTTGTCTGGGAATCAGGTGAAGATCTGGACTACAATAACTGGTTCTCTAACCAGCCAAATGATAAAGATAAGAAACAAGATGTCGTAGAAATAGATAGAGCAGGATTATGGAATGATATAGATAATGACATTTCTTTAGAATTTGTTCTTGAGATGCCTTGTGAGTATGTAACTCAAATATCTGGACCTGTGCCTGGCACTTATGTTACGCCTGGAATATATACAGTCATATATAGAATTGCAGATGGATGTGGCTTAGAAAGATTTTGCGAACTTAATTTGTTTGTAGAAGATGGTCTGTGGTTGGAATGCTTAGATGATATTGTAATTAGGATTCCATCTAATGAAGGTAGTACTGCCGTATCATTCGATCTTCCAGAAGCATCATCATGTTGTAATACATGTCCAAATCAACAAGGCTGCGCTACAGTATCACAGATAGGCGGACCATTATCGGGAGCATTATTCAATATTAATACAACGACAAAAATTACCTACAGAGCAACTGATCCATGTGGCAACAAATTAGAGTGCAGCTTTAATGTTATAATAGAGCAACGTGCTGGAAGTAGAATTGGTAACGGTAACTATGGTGATAATATAGATAGGGGTGGTAAGGTAACTGAAGTACTGCCTACTGAATATAGAATATATCCTAATCCAGTAAGCGATGTGTTGACATTAGAATTACCTGATTACGATAACATTAATCGTATAAGTATAATGTCATTAGACGGTAAGACAAGTTCTGATGTAAACGAGATTATGCCAGTAACTAAAGTATCTATGGATAAGCTAACTTCGGGATTACAACTGATTCTCATAGAATATAAATCTGGAGATATCAGATACGAAAAGATAATGAAGATATAAGTTATATATAGTGAGATTGAGTAAAGGATCGTGCAATAGTACGGTCCTATTTTTTATGCACAATATTTTATGATTTTTTATTAGTCAATGCATCAATAACTGCTGTTTTTTTTCTTACACTTACTGGGATTCGACTTGCATCATTCATTAATAAATATCCTCCTTCAGTTTTTATATAAGATCTGATATGACTCTTATTAACTATGTGAGACTGATGTACTCTTATGAAATCATTCCCTAATATTTTCTCGAATTCCTTCATCGTCTTTGTGACTAATACCTTAGATCCATCTCTCAGATAGAAAGTCGTGTAGTTGCCCATAGACTCTAATCTTAAAATATCATCTCTCCTGACTACTCTCAACTCTTCTTGGGTATTAAGAGCAATCAAATCTTCTGAAGTTTCTGAAGATTGCTTTTCTTCCATAAAATTACTGAGCACCTTATCTATAGCTTTCTTAAGTAAAAGAGGATCTACAGGCTTCAGTAGATAATCAGATGCAGAATATTGAAATGCCTTAATAGCGTGATCTTTGGATGCAGTAGTAAAGATTACTTTAATCTCTTCAGTAGCTATCATCTCTAATAGATCAAATCCATCACCATCACCCATATGTATATCTAAAAATATCAGTTGCGGATTATACTTCTTGATTTTCTTAGCCGCATCCATAACACCGTTAGCAGTATCGATAACATTAATCTCTGGATGGCTTTCTTCGATCTCAGCTTTGAGATTAGCTATCGCATGGGGCAAGTCATCTATAATAAGCGTGTCTAATATCATAGTGTAGTATCTTTTAAATTCTCTTTTTTGCTATCCATAATTTTACAATTGTACCTGTAGACTCAGAGTTATCTTGTAAGTTATTATACTGAATATAATCCTCTAAGCTATCCCATCGATCTATTAATCGCAATCGACTTTCTGTTATAAATGTCGCTTTAGATTCATATTCTTTATTGGTTTTGTCAGCTGTCATTCCTACGCCATTATCTTGGACAGAAACGATAATATATTTTTGATCTTCATCAAATGTAATTAGGATTATACCTCGTCTATCATTCAGCGGCGCTACACCATGTATAATAGCATTCTCTACTATAGGTTGTATGAGCATAGGCGGTACTGTTCCGTCTATAATATTTGTCTCAATTTTATAATCAAAATTACATGCTCTAAGTGCTCGCTCTAATGATAAGTACTTCTCTAAGAACTCTATCTCTTCATCAACACTAATACTTTCTTCTCCCGAATTATCCAAAGCCATCCGCATCAATTGTGCAAACTGATTCAAACTCCTCCGAGCCAGCTTATTATCATTCATAGCAATCATACCTGCGATACTATTGAATGCATTAAATAGAAAATGAGGATTCAGTTGGGCTTGCCCTAATTTCTGTTCTGACTTTAATAGTGATAACTCTTTGACTATAGATGCCTTTTCTGTTTTTAGTTTCTTCTGTTCGTTACGACCTTTAATCAATGATAGTACACTCAATAAGGTCATAATCAATAGTCCACCAAATATATAAGGCCACACAGAGTTACTTAAAGCTGGCTTTATAGCAAAGACTATAGATTTATGACTTGTGTAATACTGACCATCTACAGTCGCCCTAAATTGAAGATTGTAGTTACCTGGATTAAGATCAGTCAGATAAAGTTCTGGTGAATTGTGATTAATCCATTCATCATTATTACCTAAGTTATATTGATATTTCACCCACGTCGGATTAGGCGCATACTGACTTTCTAATCGGACATAGATATCATTCTCTTTGCTTTTAAAACTATGTGCCACTTTTGGATCAAGAAGTTGATAAGCATTTTTAAATTCTTGAATGCTAAATTCTGGTAGAACAGCATTCACATATTTGTTATTCAATTCTATGTGCTTGCCTTTGTTGAGATATATCGTCTGCCATTGATCGGTGGCGTAATCGATAACATCAGTAGCGACCTGACTTAGAACCTGCTTGTCAAAGTCGTAATTGTATAATACTGCCTCTTCCGTGAGCAGCCATAACATTCCCCCTGTATTACGAATGTTCTTAATCTTTTTGGGCAATGCCACACCTGGCACATAGTACTTTTTTAAACTTCCATTACTATATATCCATAGATCATTATCTGATGATAATAAGTAACTGTTCTCATCTATACTTGTGCTGGAGTTAATAGTAAAATTAGTTGGCAGAATCGTATCTGATTTTTCGCAGACGTTTATAATTCCATCTTTTGATATTACAATTGGATTATCATTGGACTGGCTGTATACGTCCATGTTTTCAGAATAGTATAATAGATCAGTATTACACTCTAAGTCACTACTTTTTTCTACTCGATAATATTTATCATTTGCGAAAGCATGTAATATCTCACCTTCAGAATGTACCGCTCTAATTTCTTGATCTAAGCTTACTATTTCATAAAGATGATAATCTGTGACGGTATAAATTTTGTTGCTCTTATATAGAATATGTTGAGCATAATTATCCTCTGACATTGTCATGTTCTTATCATTCCATGACGACAAAGTAAAGTATGAATTCTTATATGTCCAATAATCTCCATCGATATCCCGTATAATAACAGTCCCCTTATTATCAACGGATAAGTTAATTATAGGCTTATTATGTGATAGCATAGCCTGAGCTGAGCATAATATATGCACTCCTATGAGAACACACACAAGAGTCGTCCTGTAAAACAAAATATTTAATAATGACCTATACAACGAATACTATACTTAGGTTAATAACTTCTGTAAACTAAACTTTATTCTCTATAAACTTTTATGTTATTAGTAATTCAGCTTTAATATATACATTATATTTTTTTATTATATATAATCGCGTAATTACAAATATTTTATAATAATTTTATGTAATTATAGAAGTATGTTTAACTCCATAGTAGAAGATATAAAAAACACTTTCAGAAGTGGCAATATGGTCTCCAGATTGATCTTTGTCAATGTGGCGCTATTTATTGCTCTTAATCTGCTGAAGGTATTTGACTTTAATGATTCTATATTCAGTTCTGTATTTAACCAATTCGTATTAACATCTGATCTCAATAAGCTCGTCTATAAGCCTTGGGTTGTCTTCACTCATATGTTTACCCACATAGGATTTATGCACATCTTGTGGAATATGCTCTTACTATATTGGTTTGGTCGTATAGTGGGTGACCTATTAGGAGATAGGCGCATATTACCGCTGTACATCGTAAGTGGATTATTTGGAGCATTGATATACTTATTTTGGGACCAATTCCTACCGGGAGGTAGTGATGGTTCTGCGATCGCCTTTGGTGCATCGGGAGCTGTGATGGCTTTCATATTTACTGCAGCTACGTTGTCTCCAGATTATCAGATGCGCCTACTTTTCCTTGGAGATGTCAGGCTCAAATATATTGCAATAGGTATATTATTTATGGATCTTATCGTATCTGGATCAAGTAACAAGGGTGGGTTTATCGTACATCTTGCAGGAGCAGTATTCGGAGTATTGTTTATAACATTATTAAGACAAGGTCTTGATCTTACTTCTTGGTTTAAGAAACCAGATTTTTCTCCTAAGCCTAAAGTTAGAAAAACAGATAGGAGTACTTTTAAAGTTGTACATAAGCAAAAATCTACTACTAAGAGCACAAGCCGTAATCAAGCGACTTCTACTTTTAATAAAGAAGATGAATTAGATAGAATTCTTGATAAGATAACTGCCAAGGGTTTTGACAAACTATCTGATGAAGAAAAAGATTTTCTAAGTAAAGCCAGTAAAGACTAAGCGAAGATGTCTTTGATACAAAAACTCATTTATGGTCTTAATATCATAGCAGTAATCGCCCTGTTGTTTGCGTATCTATCTCCGTATGTCAATCCTAATACGACATGGTTTTTTTCCTTTTTTGGATTAGGCTATCCTATTCTTCTATTCGCTAACATTCTGTTCTTACTATTCTGGTTAACGACTAAGCCAAAATATGCTTTGCTATCCATTATCGTCATAGCAGTAGGTTACAATTCTATTTTTAGAACTATAGGATTTAATAAACCTAAGAAAGTTACCGAAGGGTTCTCAGTATTATCGTTCAACATAGGGGGGACTTCACATCACTTTAGTGCTAAAAATAAGAAACTTAAAATCGCTGAATTCAAAACTCTTATTAGAAAACAATCTCCTGACATTGTATGTCTACAGGAGAGAAAAGAGTTTATGATACCTATACTTGATGGCATTTTTAAAGGATACAAAACACACGTAGATCCAGAAAAGAAAACTTGTATCTATAGTAAGCTTCCCATTATAGATCATGGTATAATTACCTTTGATACACCCTACCATTCTGCATCTTGGGTAGATGTAAATTTTCAAGAAAAAATATATAGAATCTACGGTCTACACCTCAGCTCTAATAAAGTGCCTAACCTTGTGGATAACTTTAATGAAATTATAGATGAGAGCGTGTACGTATTGGATAAGTATAGTATACATGCAGTAAAGAGAGTAGAACAATTAGAGGATATTATGAAGCATGCAGAGACATCACCTTATCCAGTTCTTATAACCGGAGACTTCAATGACATGCCGCAATCATACACTTACAGAAAAATATCTCAGGATTACTGTGATGCATTTATAAATCACGGCAATGGCATAGGAAAAACCCAAAAGACTAATCTTCCAGGCTTAAGGATAGACTATGCATTCGCTGATGATGGTATAGACATATTAGATCATAGAATAATAAGCGCTGACCTATCAGATCATTCGCCGATTATTACAACAATACAATAATCCTAAAGTCATTGTAACTTTACACAACTATTTACCCTTATTAAAATATAATTACTAATAATGAGCATTGAGATAAGAGACATATTTATTCAGAATAGCCTGTCAAAGAAAAAAGAGAAGCTTGTTCCCATTGAGAAAGGTTATATAGGAATGTATGTATGTGGTCCTACCGTATACAGTGATGTGCATTTAGGTAATGTAAGAACATTCGTAAGCTTTGATGTCATGTATCGGACGCTACTTTATATAGGTTACAAAGTTAGGTATGTACGTAATATCACAGATGTAGGTCACCTTCTTGACGATGGAGAAGACCGTGTACTTAAGAGAGCTAAACTCGAAGAACTTGAGCCTATGGAAATAGTGCAGAAGTATTCTAACTCTTTCCATGCTATGATGGATACTTTCAATACCCATAAGCCAAGCATAGAACCAAGAGCAACTCAGCATATTATAGAGCAGATAGAAATGGTCCAAAAAATAATGGACAATGGTTATGCCTATGAGAAGAATGGATCAGTCTATTTTGACACGATAAAATTTCATAAAGAGAAAAAATCTTATGGTAATCTATCAGGACGTGTCATAGAAGAATTAATGACAGAAACTCGTGATAACCTGAAAAATCAAAGTGAGAAAAAACATCCGTCAGATTTTGCGATATGGATGAAAGCAGCTCCAGAACATATCATGAAGTGGGATTCTCCATGGTCAGTGGGATTTCCAGGATGGCATCTCGAATGCTCAGTGATGAGTACTAAATATCTCGGTGATACATTCGACATTCATGGTGGCGGTAATGATCTCAAATTTCCACATCATGAGAATGAAGTAGCTCAGAATGTAGGCGCTTGTAACTGTGATCCAGCTAATTATTGGCTACATACTAATATGCTTCTTATGAATGGTCGTAAGATGTCTAAGAGTGATGGCAACACGATATCACCTGAAGAATTGTTCTCAGGTGACAGTCCGCATGTAAGTAAAGGTTACACAGCAATGGCGGTAAAATTCTTTATGCTACAATCGCATTATAGTTCTACATTAGATCTTACTGATGATGGATTGTTAGCGTCAGAAAAAGGATATAAAAAACTTATGACATCGCTATCTACATTAGGAAGCCTCGAAACAAATGGCACATCTTCAGAACTTGACGAAAGTATTAATGCCCTTCTGGAAGAGTTTCTTGCACACATGAGTGATGACTTTAATACGCCGAGAGCTATAGCTACCCTCTTTGAGATAGTTACTAAGATCAACAGCTTTAAGGAAGGACACTTAGATATCAATAAAATATCAAAGGTAACATTAGACAAACTCAAAAAAGAATACCCACTTTTTATCTCCGATATTCTCGGTTTATCTAACGATATGGAAGGCGGCGACAGCAATATATTAAGTGGTATTATGGACTTAATAATAGAGCTTAGACAGGATGCACGTACTGACAAGAACTGGAGTGTATCTGACAAAATAAGAGACGGTTTAGCTAAGCATAACATTACCATTAAAGATGGTAAAGAGGGCACGACATGGAATGTTTCTTAGAGAAGTGACTTAAATTAAGAATTATTAAATATGAAATTTATGTATAAATATATATGTCTTCTTGTAATAGCGCTAGCGTGCTTCAGTTGTAAGACCGATACTCCAGTTACTACTCCTACAACTAAGAAAGATCCTGTAAATATTCCTGCTTTCAATCAGCAGAATGCATACGACTTTATAGAAAAGCAACTTAGTTTTGGTACACGTGTCCCAGGTACACCGACGCATGCTGAGTGTAAAGACTGGATCGTAAGTAAGATGAAGTCCTATGGCGCTGAAGTAATCGAACAAGACTTTACAGCGCAGATACATACTGGAGACAAGTGGGCTTCTACCAACATCATATGTCAATTTAATCCAAAAATAAAAGATAGAATTATACTTAGTGCTCATTGGGACTCAAGATTTATGGCAGATCATGACCCAGATGAATCCAGACAAAACGATCCTATCTTAGGCGCTGATGATGCGGGTAGTGGTGTAGGGATTCTTATGGAGGTGGGTCGTATAATATCTGAGAATCCTATTGACTTAGGTATAGACATTATTTTCTGGGATGCTGAGGATCAGGGAGATGGAAATAATGACAGGCCAGAGACATGGTGTCTAGGGTCACAATATTGGTCTTATAATAAACATGATAAGAATTATAAAGCCAAGTATGGCATTAATATAGATATGGTAGGTGCTAAGAATCCGATATTCGGACAAGATGTATACTCTAAGAATTATGCTGCTGGTACATTAGATAAGGTATGGACTTTGGCTCAGCGTATGGGCTACTCTGATATGTTCCTTAATAAATCAACTGGAGGTATAACAGATGATCATTTTTTTATCAATACTATCGCAAGAATTCCTATGATAGATATCATTAATCATGACGGTACATCATTCCAGAAATGCTGGCACACACATTGTGATGATCTGTCTGTTATTGATAAGAGAAGCCTTAGAGTCGTAGGTCAAGTTCTGACGGCAGTCATTTATAAAGAATCTACAGGCAACTTATAGCACGTATGTTGCGTAGTACTATGTGTACAACAGATTTTAAAAACTTATTAACTAATAATATTTATAAAATGAGAAAGAATATTTACCTGGTAACATTTTTATTTCTAAGCTTTATTACGTCTGGGATTGCGCAGAGAACAGCGGTTATGTCAAAAGTAACTGCAACGTGGTGTCCTAGATGTGGTACATATGGATGGAGTGCAATGGAAGATCTAAAAGCAGATTATGCCTCAGAAGGATCTGATGCTCTTGTATTAGGTGTACATTTTAGTGGTAATCTTGAAAATGACCTAAGTAAATGGTTTGCTAGTAATTTAGAAGCTCTTGGCCAGCCACAATTTTACGTAGCTAATGAATTATATCCAATTACAAATGCAAGTTGGATGACACAAGTAGACGATATCAAAACTGCGATTTCAGAATTTTCAAATGATGACACTGCCTTTTCAAGTGCATCTATCCGTACATATGATAATGTTAGTGATAATGGTGATTTTAATATCTCTGTAGATGTATCTCATAATGGTGATACTTCTGAAGAGCTATTTCTTTCTGTATATGTATTTGAAAATAATGTAGAAGATATACAGGCATCGCGACAAGGAGTAGTTATGCACCCTAATGTTCTCAGAGAATCCATTACAGATGAGTTCTTTGGTGATCTTATTGCATCTCCTGGTGACGCATCTCAAGACATGAATCTTAATTATACCTGGACGCCTAATGCTGACTATAACATTGATAATGTAGGCATACTGGCTATTGTATGGCGAAAGGTAGGTGATAATTATATTATGGATAGTTCTACAGCCAAGAGAGAATGGACATCACAATTATCTTCTACGGAACAATTTGCTGTTAACGACTTCACCGTTATCAATAAAAATAATACAATAGAAGTATCATCTAATGCGTCTGGAACTTACCATGCTCAGTTAGTAAATGCTCAAGGTCAAGTTATCGTACAGAAGAACTTCTCAGATAGAACGACTTTATCTTCTAATACTCTTAGTTCAGGATTATATATCCTTACAGTAACAGAAGATACTAAGCAGATCAGCTATAAACTATACATCGACTAAGTCCAATTATACATAAAAATGTAAGAAAGAAGTCATTCACGCTATTTGTGGATGACTTCTTTATTTTTTGTCCATATACCAAGTTTCACAATATTCTTAGAATAATGATCTGATATATCACTCGACTCTGGTATAATCCATTGCACATTATGCATTATACCTAATCCTAACTTTTACTTAATATTCAATTAACTATTATTTATTCTGCTTATTAAGTTTAGACTGTGTCTTTGTTCTAATTTTGCAGTCTCAAGAAAGTATTTACAATATTATATTCTGTTTTTCTCATTAGTGTATAATAATTTTTACTACTTAATTCAAACTTTTACAATTAGAATGAAACATACTTTTATTTTTTTAGCGATTTTATTTAGCTCTATTTCATTGAGTGCACAATGGAAAGTAGGACCTAAAGTATCTACTGGGATTATCCTACAAGATGCTCAGTCTTATAGAATCTTAGCCATGTCTGATCATAGAATCTATGACTTAGATTTTGTCGGTGGTACCTCTTCTCACTCTGCTGGTATTATGGCTCATAGAAATCTTGGGCCGTTCTTCTTACAGACAGAAGTGCTTGCTACAAGATATAGTTTAGAATTTAGAATGGATAAGTTCAAGAGTCTTAACCAAAGCTCTCCCATCTATACTGAAGACTACTACATTATAGAAATACCATTCATCGCTGGTATTCAGTTAAAAAATAACTTCAAATTAGGTCTCGGACCAGTCGCAGATATTAAAGCAGACAAAGACTCACAGTTCCAATCATTAGATTATTACAACGATACAACTAAGTCTATAGAATATGGATTTCAAGCACTTGTAGGTTATAACAAGGGTATCTTCCATGTCGACTTAAAGTACATCAATAAGTTCAGCAGTATCGCTGATGGATTTAACTTTGGTGATGATGATATGAAGCTTGATAAAAGTGCTAACAGATTATCTCTATCTGTCGGAGTAGCCTTTTAAAAAAAAAGAAAAATTATAATCCCATAATCAAGGAAGCTTTGGAATCAGAGCTTCCTTTTTTTATGCCCTGCTTTCTATCACATATAATATTTCTATGACGGTCGTCTTGACTTATCATTCATGTATGCAGCTCTCATAATCTTACCTTTGCCATACCTGTCTCTTATATAATCTTTCTCTTTCATCAGTGCTATAGCTTTAGTCGTGTCATCGAATAGGCTTATCTGATAATTACCTGATACCAGCCCACTATACTTAACACCTATCAGTCTGATGAGCTGTCTACGCTCATTGAGTCCATCGAATAGCTCACAGATGTGTCTTGACAGTACAGCCTCATTAGAGCTATACTGTACCCGACGCTGTTTTGTATAAGTATTAAAATCTGCATAGCGGATCTTCACTGTCACGCAAGACGTCAGCTTCTCTGACGCTCTTAATTCATAAGCCAGTTCATCGACCATCTTAAGTAGCATACTTTTTATATAATTCAGATTAAGTGTGTCTTCTGTAAATGTCCGCTCCTTAGATATCGACTTCTTCTCACTGTAAGGGACGATGGGACTGTTATCTATCGCATTGGCTTTCTCCCATAAGTGTCGGCCGCTCTTACCGAATTCTCTCTGGAGCAACTTTACGGGTATTGTACTCAGTGTCTTGATCTGCCTCACTCCCATAAAGCTGAGCTTCTTGTAAGTCTCTTTTCCTATACCTGGTATTTTCTTGACTGATAGCGGTGATAAGAATTCTTTCTCTACACCCTTAGCGATCTCTTTAGTACCATTCGGCTTAGATTCTCCAGTGCCTATCTTTGATACTAACTTATTAACCGATAAGCCAAATGAAATAGGCAAGCCACTCTCACGTATAACTTTCTGTCGCAGTTCCTTGGACCACTTATAGCAACCGAAGTGCTGATCCATACCTGTGAGATCTATATAGAACTCATCGATAGAAGACTTCTCATAAGCTGGAGCATCATCTGCAATAATCTCCGTCACTAATCGTGAGTGCTTAGAGTAACTATCCATATCCCCTCTCAGGACAATAGCTTGTGGACATAATCTCAAAGCCATCTTAACAGGCATTGCAGCATGCACACCAAAACGCCTCGCCTCGTAACTGCATGATGACACTACCCCACGAGAACCCATGCCACCTATAATAAGTGGCTTACCCAGAAATGCACTGTTCTTAAGGCATTCTACTGAGACGAAGAAAGAATCAAGATCCATATGGAGAATCGCTCGGTCAAACATAAAATATGGGTTCCATATTGCGTGAGGGCATACATTTGTCGTATAATACGACTAATATATACCGAATAATACGGCAATATATGTAAGATGTATCACTATTGCAATAGCTCTTATGAATAGGTTAAGCTGAATTAGATACAAAAAGCTTTATGTCCTTTTGTGGATGACTACAGATTCAAGATAATGAAGACCATCTTCTTATACCATTTAAATTTTAGAATGTCGGTTATATTATAATAGAATTAGTCAATCTCTGCGTTAAAAATACTCATCATAGCTACGGCTATGACTGCGTTTTTTGCCTTAATCTTAACAAATTCTCTTCTATAATCTATTCCGACACCTTAAAATTTAAATGGTATTATAGAAGCTATACTCACCCCATCATAACCTTCCCCTAAAAAGAGGAAGGCAAATCATTGTGCTCTTACGAACACGAATAACAAAAAAAAACTCACCGACACAGTCGATGAGCTTTCTAATAATTTATTCTATGTTATTTCTGACTAAAAGAAAGAAGCTCTCTTATCTGTAATATCAGCTCTCTTCTTCATATTTTCTATAATCTTAAATCCTACCTGACTCTTAGTCGATGTAGATACACTTGTCTTAAGGAAAGGGATATTAGACGGTGCTCCGGCATCCATCGTTCTTACTTTCTCTATAACAAAAACACCACTGCTTCCTACGATAGGCTTAGATACCGCTTGGGCAGCTAAGTCAAAAGCAGTACCGATAACATCTGGCTCAGTACCGACACCTGGAACAAACGGGCTAGAAGCTGTAACATCAGTAGCCGTCTCTACAGTTGTATTATACTGAGACGCTACAGCATCAAGCGTGGACACACTTAGAGAGCTTTTAAGCTTGTCTCCTTTCATCTGATTCATAACAGCAGTCTCGACTTGTGATCTTAATATATCAGCAGTCGGCATACCAGCTGGTACGATAGACTTAAGTGTAAGGACAACATACTTGTTGTCATAATATCTTACAGGATCAGAGAATCTATATACATCTGATGATGCATCTCCGATTTCTGTACTTACATCAAAAACCCACTTAACCATATCACGCTGTGTCTGACCACTTCCGAGTGTCCCGAATGCATAATCATTAATCTTAAGTGGAGCAGAAGATTGCATCGTCACATTAGGGTAAGCCTCAAGTGCTTTAGCCAAGTCTGCTGCTTCTCTATTCTGACTTATTAATTCAGTCACCTCATCATACTTAGTATCTTGAGTCTCCTGTGTAGGAATGATATCCTGACTTATAGATGCAAATCTGTACTTAGGATTTTCGTTATTATAAATCTGCTCACCTACTTTGATTAAGTGATATCCAAACTGTGTTTTAACTTTATAAATGCCACCTGTCTTACCATAGATAAAAGCTGCTTGAGCAAATTCTGGCACCATCGTCTCTTGAGTAAACTTACCTAAATCACCACCCTTAGCACCTGAGCCAGGATCTTCACTGTGTCTTACAGCAAGTGTATCAAAAGAAGTTCTACCTCTCTTAAGTACTGTATTAATACTATCTATAAATGCTTCTGCTGCTACTGCACTACCAGGTACATTAGGATCTATTCTTCTTAAGATGTGCTTAGCTGACACTGTATCTGGAACAACTCTCTTATCGAGCATCTTAACGATGGCATAAGAACCTGCTTCGCTGAATGGTCCATAATATTCTCCTGGATTAAGCGCTGATATCGCGTTTCTATTATTATCAGATATCTGATCTAAGCCGTTGTATAAGTGTGTGTAGTAACCTTTATTACTTGTCACAAAAAGAGAATCATTCTTAGCTTCCATAAAGTTGGTCTTCATCTCTTCTACTTTCTCCATCCAGTAAGCAGAATCAGTAGCTGAAGGTACTACATCAAATACTGCATATTCTGCTACTCTTGTTTCTTCTTTCTGCTCGAATTGGTCTCTTCTTGTAGAGACATAATTTTTAATGTCAGAATCTGATACTGTTATTCCAGCACCATCAATCTGATCAAAAGGGATTTTTACAAACTTGAAATCTACTTTTGTATTCTCAGAATTATGAGACTCTGTTGCTAACCATGATGGCGTATAGATCGCTTTTGATATGACACTGTTCAGTTTAGATTTTAATGCTTCATTAATAATCTGCTGCTCTTGCTCTATCCAGTATGATTCCAGATTAGGATTGATAGCTTCACCACTTGTGAGAGAGTTTCTGATACTCTGCAGATCAGCAGGCTTCCATTGATTCTGAGTGATAATCGGAGATGGCGGATTACCGAACTGTAAGTCCATTAATTCGTCATACGATACACTAAGACCTAAAGCATCCGTTTCCTCTTTGACTAATGCTCGCTCTACGAAATAATTCCATATCGTATTTTTCTTAGCAAATGCATCAGCCGTAGAACCTCCAAAGTAGGCTTGTTCTGTTCTCGTAAACTCATTATAATCTATCTGCTGACCGTTGATAGAACCTATCTGAGCATCAGATGCACCACGGCTAGTATTAGATAATGATGTATCCATGATAAGAAAGGCCGCAAGTGCCAATCCGAGTAATATGAGGACAAACCAGAAATGTTGTCTTATTTTTCCTATTAGAGCCATAATGAGAGCTTATTATCTGTAATAATTGTAGAGTTTCAAAAAGTATGCAAATGTAGCCTATTTTAGTACAATTATCAAAGGACATCAAGGCGACATTCTCAAGCTATAGAGGAATTTTGGCATATTAATTGAAGTTATAGGTTTGAGATTGAGTATTTGCCTTATTCATTGATTCTTTTAAAAGCTTAGTGACCGTCCTACACCCGTAGGGCGGTTTCTTTTTTTATGAATGATTTATTAGTTTTAGTAAAAAATCTAAACTAATGGTAAAAAAATCTACACTCCTCTCCTTATCAGTTACTACTTTATTATTAATCAGTACTCTACAAGCACAAGTTACTTATGTCGATGCGTCGGCATCAGGACTCAATGACGGCTCTAGTTGGGAAAATGCATTTACACTTCTCGATGATGCTTTAGACAAATTTAACGGAACAACTATCGTTACAGAAGAAGAGATATGGGTTGCTGGTGGGACTTATAAGCCAGGTAGAGATATGGCGGATACAAGTTCTACCTTTTTTATCAATGCTCCTGTAGATCTCTTTGGCGGATTTAATGGAACTGAGACAGATCGAGATCAAAGAGATGCGACAACTAATCAAGTTATATTGAGTGGTGACATCATGGACAATGACGCAGGCGCTATGGATAGTCTTAATCGGATAGACAATGTCAGACATGTCGTATTTGTAGATGGAAGCATTCCTAAGCGTATAACATTTGATGGATTTACTATCACGGGAGGTCAGACTTCGGAAAACGGTGATGACGAACTTTCTAACCGTGCAGGAGGAGGTATTATTAGCTTCTCTGCTATGATAATTAATGATTGCAAATTCAATAATAACTTTGGTAGATCAGGCGCAAGTATTGCTTTTGAAAATATTGGCGAAACTATTTCAGATCCCGTTATACTGAGTAACTGTTCGTTTGACGCTAATATGTCAACTTCTCAATCAGCAGGCCCGGTATTTTATGAAGTAGATGATATAGAAGTTAAGACATGTTCTTTCACTAATAATACTACTAATCGTGGATGCTGTTATCCAGTAGATTGTATTAACGTATTGATTGAAGATTGCCTATTTGAGAATAATGACAATCCCTCAGGTACTGGTGGAGCTATGTTTGTATGGCAGACTTCTAATCTCAGATTAATCAACAATAAGTACATAGGTAATTCTGCGCAGTCTGCTGGAGGAGTTTATATAGACTCACGTGAACTGGTTAATGAAACTTTATCACTTACAATATCAGATTGCGAATTTAATAATAATGAGTGCACTAGATTTGGTGGAGGCTTATCGTTAAATGAAGTCAAAAATGTTACTCTTAGTAATAATGAATTTATAGATAATAAAGCTGCATCCGCTGGAGGAATCTATATAGACTCGAGAGATGTCGTAAATTTTGATATGGCAGTTGATATAAAAGACTGTAAATTTTCTAACAACGAAGCAATAGATTCTTCAGGTTTTGGAGGAGGATTATACCTCTTTCAAGGAAAAAACATTGTCTTAGATAATAATGAATTCAGGTTAAATTCAGCTAATAATGCAGGCGGATTCTACTACTCTGGAAGTCAATCACCGCAATCAAATATTGACAATTTAAAAATCAAAAATTGCCAGTTTGCCACTAATCAAGCATTGGATGGAGCTGGTGGAGGTGTAAGATTATTCAGGGGGTCGGCTGAGTTAGTCAATTGTACATTCTTAGGAAATGTTGCAGCAGGCAGTAGTTCCGGCGGTGCCATGTTTGCTAATGGTGACAACAAAATCATTGAAGTTAATGATTGTCTTTTTGGTACCAACAATTCTAACTGGGGAGCCGGAGTAGCAATATACGGTGACACTACTAATGCATTAATTAAAAACACGACCTTTTTATCTAATTCTGCAGACGCAAGAGGAGGAGGAGTATATGGCGGATTTAAAGCAGCAGTTTCTGTTGATTCATGTTTGTTCAGGGGCAACCTTGCTCCAAGAGGAGGAGCGATGTCAAGCCAAAATGACACGACAACATTAATTATTACTAATAGCGAATTCCTTAGCAATACCTCAACGGGTTCTGGCGGAGCTATCTCTACTGTAGATGGAGGTTATACAAGTATATTCAATTGCCTCTTCAAAGAGAATCAGGGAAATACGGGTGGCGCTATTGCATTTAATGCAGATAGTAATCCTAATATAGATACTGCAAGATTTCTACTACGTAACTCTGTAATACTTGCTAATACTGCAGAAGAACAGGGAGGTGCTATTAATATCGAAGATATCAAAGGTAGGATAGAAAACTGCCTAATACATGAAAACAGAGCTGAAGATGAAGGAAGGGGTGGTGCCATTTCGCATAATGTTTCTGATAGCATGGAACTTTCTATTGTATTAGATATCGTTAACTCTACCATAGTCAATAACTTAGGACTTCTGTCAAGTGGAATAGCTGCATTTACAGATCTGGAAGGAGTGGGAATTATCAATATGCAGAATACGCTCATGTTTAATCTTAAAGACTATCAGGTAGAAGCAGGTACGCCTATCTTTAATAGTCTCGGAGGTAACTACAGTAGAGATGTTGCTAATATGACACAGTATTTTAATGATGATGATATCTTACAATCTAATCCATCATTCGTAGATCAAGCAAATATGAATTATCGGTTAATGTCAGACAGCCCATGTATAGATGCAGGCATCGCTGGAAATGCTCCCGAGAGAGATATCCAAGGTTATATAAGAGATGCTAATCCTGATATAGGTTGCTTTGAGTTTGTACTGAATACTTCTATAGGAGATATTGAAACGACAACCTTTAATGTATGGCCTAATCCTACAAGTGAGTATATCAACTTAGATTTATACAATCAAGAAAAACTAGGATCTATATACATCTACAATAGTCAAGGACAAGTTGTAAAAAAAGTAAGATCTGACGCAAGAAACATCTCTGTAGCTGATCTCAATAATGGTCTTTACTTTATCCTAATCAACGGACAGAAAAAGTACCAAGCCACCTTCGTTAAAGAATAATTGAATACTAACAGCAAAAACCTAAAAATAAGCGTGAGGCAAAACCTTACGCTTATTTTTTTTATAATATTAAGAGCTTATAATTACATGCCATTTTATACCATTATTAATCTCATTACAATTTAAATCTACTTGTCAAAATCACTTTACCAACAATGGCAGTCTCAGAAAAATAAGCCAGAGAACATTAGCGTACCGTTAGCTAAGATAAAGAAGATAAAATCCAAAAACGCTATCGCCGAAGCCGAAGCCGTCCATGTAGAAGTCTTCCAAGAGATGGATTGCTTACAATGTGCTAATTGCTGTAAGAGCATCCCGCCTATCGTATCCAGTAGAGACAGTAAGCGTATAGCACAATCATTGGGTATGAGTAGATCTGATTTCGAAAATCAATATATCAGAGTAGATGAAGACGGAGATAGAGTGATCAATGCAAGCCCTTGTCCATTCTTACGAGAAGATAATAAGTGCCGCATATACGAGGTCCGTCCATCAGCTTGTAGGCAATATCCCCACTCTGGAGACAATGACTTCTATAAGCATTTGTCATTACATAAGCGTAATGCTAAGTACTGTCCAGCGCTGTATGAAATAATTAAAAGATTGGGAAAGATAAGTGATAGGTAAGGACAAAAAAAAGACAGGCGACCCAACAAAACTCAACCTCTGATGATCACCTGTCTCCAAAAAAACAGTAATACTGTATTTATCTATTATAGCTTAGCTTAACATTAGCTCCTTATTGCCAGCCATTTTTCTCATATTAATTAGGGCATATCTCATTCTTCCTAAAGCAGTATTGATACTTACTCTTGTCAGCTGAGATATTTCCTTGAAGCTCATGTCTGCATAGTGTCTTAGTATGACAACCTCTTTTTGCTCTGGAGGTAACTGATCTACTAAGCTTCTCACTTTCTTATGCATCTCACTTTTGATAATGGTCGTTTCCATAGTGTCTTCATGAGTTTCTAACACATCGAATATGTCAAAAGTTTCACTTGCCGATACTTTAGTTCTTCTTTTAGATCTACGGAAGTGATCTACACACATATTATAAGATATACGCATTGCCCATTGAAGGAATTTACCCTCATGGTTATACTTGCCCTTTTTGAGGGTATCTATTATCTTGATGAATACATCTTGAAAAATGTCTTGGGCAAGGTCTGAATCTTTGACGAAGAGATATATAGACGTATAGATTTTGTTTCTATGTCTATTTAATAATACTTCGAATGCTTTGTGATCGCCTTGAAGGTAAGAGAGAATTAACTCTTTGTCGTTTAACTGCTGCACACTCATAACTAACAATTGAAAATTGTGATTAAATCGGAAATCTGTAAGAAATAAAATTGTTTAGTGTAGAGGACTTAGCTTATAGGCGAATAAAATTTATGGTTAAACGAATAATAAAACATAAAAAAAGGCCAATTCAATGAAAGATGCTACCCCTCTTTAATTTGTTAACATTTGTTTAACAGAAGAATTAAGGTCTTTATTGCCTAATTAGAGGAGATAGGTCAACTTTTGTTAAAATAAGAAAGGCATGAGAAAGATTATTTGCTTTCTCATGCCTTCTATTACAATTTGATTATCTCGTCACACTGATCTTATGGGTGTGGATATTCTTTCCTTTATCATCTACTATGACAAGATGATACATTCCAGCAGAATAACTATAGACATCTAATACCATAATCCGATTACCACCTGACTCTTGCTGAGAGTGTATAAGTTGACCCTGAGCATCATAAAGATCATATCGCAAGGACTGCTCACTCTCTTGCTTTATATAGACCATATCTGCCGTTGGATTAGGATAGACCGTGATACCATTGATAGCCTCTTGCTCATCTATCGTACTCGTAGTACCTACGTCTACAATCTGACCATTATCATCAAATTTAATTATCCATAATTGTAGATTACTATTGATGGTATCATCACGAGTGACTACAGATCTTGTTCCAGATGCTAAATAATAACCATCAGAAGAACGTGTGACATCTTTTAATAAATTACTGTTTTCTTCATAGAGTGTTTCTACTCTATAATGCCATAGACTATCGCCATTGTTATCAACTTTACCTATCAAGCCATAGTTGTCCCAAAATGACAATCCAGCAATAACAAAACCATCCTTATCGTGTGATTCTACAATAGAAACCAACTCCTCATTCCTTAATGAATAATCTGATACACCAAAGGGCTTAATCCATGCTTCCGATAGATCAGGGTTAAGCTTGGCGACAACAGGCTTATACCTGTAAGTAAATGTCTCATTCCAATAATCTCTATCAAAGGTAAGCATCGTATAAACAATAGAGCCATCATCTAATACTAATGCCTCAAATCCAGGACCTACTCCTATTACATTATCGTAACGATAAAAAGTATCTACTACGTTATGATCTTCATCTATAACCATCATAAACAGGCCAAAATTATTAGTCGTATCCCTAGCAAATCCATTAGAATAATGCGTATAAAAACCCATTATCCATGCTCTATCTTCATATTGAGGTAGACGTAAAATTTTGTACGGATAATACATGTAATCATCTTCTTGAGCAGGTTTAGATATAGACCATCTATCTTCTTCTTTTAAATCAATCTTTGCCAGTAATAGATCAATTTCTGGCAACTCATTAGCCATTATAACAGTCAACTGATCATCAGGAAATTCTATGAAAGAAAACGGGGCAACCAGCAAAGAAGAAGTATCTGTATAGCACGCATGTTCCTTAAGTGTCATCAGATCTTCATCTACCTTGACTATACATTGTGTGTTACTAAAACGCGTTTCTACTGCAAAATAAATACTATCATTATAGATAAATGATTCGTTATTAGTATTAAGTGTATTGTTAAATGGATTAAGATCGTGGTACCATACAATATTATTTATAGGTTCACCTAATTGATCAAATGATGCGACATAGAAGTTCCTCTCATTTAATATGGTATCTTCTGTCTCAAAAGATGCACCAGCAGTATATATCTTGCCGTTGTATTCTAAAATAGCATCACCTTTGAGTTGCACATACCTTGCATCTAAATCATACACTTTATTAAATGGCGTCTGAGCATACAACTGCATAATGATAGAGCTCAATATCAATATCAAAGCGCTTCTCATATCTTAATTATCTTTTCATTTAGTAATATACTATTATTGGAGTCCTTTACCACTATTATATACATCCCTTTTGTAAGGTACGATAGGTCTAATTGTGAAGCCCCTTTGGTTGTATTGATTAATATTCCATCAATATTGTATATAGATATACTGAAATATTCTATGCTTTGATCTATTTTTATAGATATTATATCAGAGAGTGGATTTGGAGTGATTATAGCTTGATTATTTAAAATCGATCTGACTTCTAATACGTCTTGGTTTTCAAAATTTACATAAGAGCGAAACATATCCGAATCATTAGGCAACACTCGACCTGCTGCCTCATCAGAAACACGAGTAGGAGGTGGAAGAACACACTGCTCGCAAATAATATCTTGACATTCTGGCCAATTAGTCCAGAAACTTGGAAAGCACAATTCTGAGAAATCCCAAATTCTAGCTATCAAACTTCTTGACAAGCAAACTGAACCTGCTCCTTGAACTTCCTGCAAATTAAATAAATCAGGATCATTCACTATTGGAAGTTCTAAAGAGTTAAGTTGATTGAAATAATATGTAAAAATATTTCCGGTATTGTTAATACCAATCTGGTTTGATTCGAATACATTACCAGCGGCATGAGCTGGATTTCCTTGTGTTATGAGTTCATTAGTCCACCAAGCTATATTTGTATTTTCATGAAAATTACACGATATATCAACGTTAGTATTGTTTCTAGTATCAATATCGTAGTTACTCACGCCTTCAAAAATATTATTTTGTACTAATGAAGTTTTACCCGACTCAGAAGCAGTATAAATGTTTGCACTGTCATCATTTAAAAAATGATTATGAAAAATATCGAATACTTCTATATTACCTAAGAAAATATTTTGTCCTCCAAACGAGCCAAAACCAGTAGCCTGTTGGTTACAATTGTTAAAATAGGAACGACAAATAATTGCGTGAATACATTTGTCAATAATTATTGGATTAGTACAATCATTATCAAAATATGAATCATCTACTACAGCATTACCAGCGTCGACAACATGTATGTTTGAATTTTTAAAATATGGTAGATAGCGATCTGTACGTTCAAATACGACATCACTGCCTTCTGTGTTTTCCACAACTATTGCACAATCAGAGAATTTACATCCTTGAAAGTGCATAAACTGATCTGTCAAATTAATATTTGACCCTATAAATGCGTTGTTACTCATGTCAGTGTAAGTAACAGTATTATTGCTCAAATTTATATCAGTAACCTCATCGAATAAGCTGTTGTTTATATTAAAGTCAAAAACGAAGTCTAAGTCTATCAAACTACACTCTTCTATGTGTGAGAAGGAAATCTCAATCATATCAGCACCACCAGGAGATATTATTCCTCCCCAAGTTGAACAACTTGATGAGCCTTGGAAATTAGAACCTTGAATACTTAGCTTTGAACCCTCATTTACAAAAATAGTAGATGAACCTATTACATTTACCTCTGTCCCAATAAATGATACATTACCACCTGCTATTATAAGATCACTTGTGATTACATAACATGACTCATCATAAACTACATCAAAATCGATAACCCCTGATAAAGTTGTACAACCTGAAGCAAAGTCAATAAATTGATCAGGCGTACTTCCATTATCAAAAAATCCTTGTTTCTCAGTATCTATGTGGCATCTCATTCTTTCAGCCTGTCCTAAGGTAAAGTCTTGTTGAGATAAAGGGATGTTACAACCTGGTGGAAAAACATTAGCCATAAAGTTTCTTTCGAGTACATTATCATAAGTAATAGTTCCACCCACAATTTTTGAACTATAATTAGGTGGAAAACTTCCAGTAGGAGTGCAATTATCTACTGTTGTGTTCCAGTTAATATTACATCCAGTGTAAACCCAGACATCATCAAAAGCTCCGCCACCAGTTGAAGTATTATTAACTACTGGATGAATAGGTGTATCTTCTACTTCATCTCCAGTTGTCGCTTTAGAGTATGGCATACCTGGAGTCCAATTAGTAGGTATATCGTCAATACAAGGATAAGCATCACCATGAGTATGGATAAGGTCAAACATATGCCCTAATTCATGAATCAATGTTGCGTCAGTTATTGAAAATAACTTATCTCCACCTTCTGAGGACGCTGCCCCAGTTGCCCCTCTAAGGCTACCTTCTGTGGGAGGTGCTTGTATAAGTAAAATATCTAACCTATCAGGATCATCATATAAACTTGATTCACATCCATTAAAAAATCCATCGACATTGGTCTCTAATTCTGGAGAGACAATGTATTCAATTTCATAGTTAAAATAGATTTTGTGATTTATCCCAACCATTGGGTCACTTTGGTTAAATGCATCTTGGGTAGCTGCAAGCAAATTAGAAACAGAAGTTTGTAAAGCATTCCATTCTTGTTGGTTCTGAGGAACAATTCCATTAGGAAGGACATACCATACTTTCATTCTAAGGTAATATGGCCCATCAGGGCACTGTGCATAGCTTGAAAAGGATTGGAAGCTTGTCACGAAAAAAAGAATTAAAAACAGCTTTGAAATTAATAATTGCTTGTGTTTTGTGTTTTGTGTTTTGTGTTTTGTGTTTTAACATGAGTAAAAAATTAAGGCGTTGCAGGGTTGCGTTGTAATTTAATGAAATTTACTGCAATTCTATCTAAGAAAAGCTTAATAAATAAGGAATTGTCATGTATTAATACAGCCTGAGCTAATTGTTTATTTAGCAGCTGTTTTATATAAATTAGATGAATCTGAAAAAATTAAATTTATATACAATTTGTAGCAATATAACTTCGTACCTTTTGAGGCTTATTAAAGAAGAACATGACTGTAGCTGCTGCCAAAAGAAAAAAAACCAAATCGTCCCCCAAAGGAATAGATCATATCCATATCAAAGGTGCCAGATCTAATAATCTGAAGGACATAGAGCTTATGATCCCGAAGGGCAAGCTCATCGTTGTCACAGGGCTCAGTGGCTCAGGCAAATCTTCTCTTATCATGGATACTCTCTATGCCGAAGGTCAGAGACGCTACGTAGAAAGTCTATCATCTTATGCAAGGCAGTTCTTAAGTAGGATGAAAAAGCCTGAGGTAGATTTTATCAAAGGACTATGCCCTGCTATCGCTATAGAACAGAAAGTTACTACAGGTAATGCTCGATCTACGGTAGGATCGATGACTGAGATATTTGATTATCTGAGATTGTTTTTTGCAAGAGTCGGAAAGACCTACAGTCCTGTATCTGGTAAAGAAGTCAAAAAGCATCAAGTCGCTGATGTCGTTGATTTTCTAAAATCGCTTAAAGAAGGTACAAAAGTTCAGTTGTTGTTTCCTATGCCGCTGAAGTATGAAGATAGAACTGTCAGCAAAGCATTGCGACTCCTTATCCAAAAGGGATTTACAAGAATCGTCAGAAAGAAAGATATAGAATACATAGAGGAAGTCCTTGAGAAAAAGACCAAGTGGCTTGACAAACGAATGACCGACCTCAAAGTTGGCGATATCAAGGTGCTTGTAGATAGATTCGTCATATCAGATGATGAGGAGAATATTAAAAGGATTGCAGATTCCATACAGACAGCTTTCTACGAGGGAGAAGGAGAATTGACGTTAGACATATTAGATACTAAGAAGAAAAAATCATTTAACAATAGATTTGAATTAGATGGTATCACTTTTCTCGAACCGTCCCAACAATTATTTAATTATAACAATCCATTCGGAGCATGTAAGACCTGCGAAGGTTATGGTAGAATTATAGGCATCGATCCCTATAAAGTAATTCCTGAAGAGCGACTATCGATCTATGATGGAGCTGTCGCTTGCTGGAAAGGAGAGAAGACAGGAACTTGGCTCACCAGATTTATACAAGACACACAGGACAAAAATTTCCCTATCCATAGAGCTTATAGCGAATTAACTGATGAGCACAAAGATCTTCTATGGAATGGTGATAAAAAAACTAAAGGTATCAATGCCTTCTTTGCAGCATTAGAAGCTAAGGCATACAAAATACAAAACAGAGTAATGATGGCTCGTTATAGAGGCCGTACAACTTGTACAGAATGTCATGGAAGCCGACTAAGAAAAGAAGCAAGCTATGTCAAAGTCAGTGGACATAGTATACAAGAATTAGTAGATCTGCCTATCGATGAGTTATTAGCTTTTTTCAAAAAAATAAAACTAACTGCTCATGACAAAGGCATCGCCAAAAGAATCCTTGTAGAGCTAACGACACGACTACAGACGATGATAGATGTAGGCCTCTCCTATCTCATGCTGGATAGAATATCCTCTTCACTAAGTGGTGGCGAGACACAACGTATCAACCTTACAAGAACTCTAAGTAGTAACTTAACGAACTCCTTATACATTCTGGACGAACCAAGTATAGGCCTCCACCCTAAGGATACAGGCAAGCTTGTAAAGGTTCTCATGCATCTACGTGAACTTAATAACACCGTCATCGTCGTAGAACACGAAGAAGAAGTCATTAACAATGCAGATTATATAATCGATGTAGGACCGCTGGCTGGAATATTCGGAGGAGAGATCGTCTACGATGGTACCTTTAAAGCATTTAAGAAAAACAAAAAGAGCTTGACAGCAGATTACCTGTTTGGTAAAAAGGAAATTGTCGTCCCTCCTGCAAGAAGAAAATTCTCTAACAAGCTTGTACTCAAAGGTGCTAACCAGAACAACCTTCAAAACGTTACTGCCACATTTCCATTAAATACGATGACAGTGGTAACAGGTGTCTCCGGATCAGGTAAGACAACTTTAGTCAAGCAGATCCTCTACCCTGCCCTCAAGAAAAAATTAGGTGAGATTGTCTCTATGGCACCTGGGACTTTTGAGTCACTTAAAGGAGACTTTAAGATGATCAGTAAGGTAGAGATGATCAACCAAAGTCCGATAGGAAAGTCATCAAGATCTAATCCCGCAACTTACGTCAAAGCTTATGATGCTATTAGATCATTATTCGCGTCACAACAAGCCTCCAAGATCAAGGGCTTTGCAGCAAAGCATTTCTCTTTTAATGTAGACGGAGGACGCTGTGAGAAATGTAATGGCGAAGGAGAAGAGACTGTAGAGATGCAGTTTCTTGCTGACGTAAAATTAGTCTGTGAAGATTGCAGAGGCAGAAGATTTAAACAAGAAGTTCTGGATGTAGAATATAAAGGTAAAAGCATATATGATGTGCTTAACTTAAGCATATTTGAAG
>ENA-ORXT01000797-ORXT01000797.1-marine-metagenome-genome-assembly--contig:-NODE-797-length-46825-cov-5.555895_pt1 | contig 46825 bp, 39 predicted proteins | sample MGYA00237868_ERZ511482 | MGnify/ENA metagenome assembly ERZ511482
ACCGGACGCTATCGCGTGGCGGCTGATAAGATTATCCTGCGTTTTGTCTAAAGGAAGTGCCATTGGGCTGGCGCCCTCCCACTATGATTTCTATCAGCTAGTAGCGGCTTGTTTTACTTCGTCACTTTTATGTCAGCAAAAGTGTTCAGTAATAACGAGTGAGATTGGCTGTTTATGTTTGGTGTTGTGGATTCGCGCGGTCCAGCGACGTTTAAGACGTTGATGTTTTCCTTGGCCAGCCAATTTAGAATCTCTTCGGCTGCCGCGTCGGTGATCTCTTCATCTTCTTCTGCGATATTCGCTAAATCAATGCATAGGTGAGGACGTTGATGACGTTTGGCGAATTTGACTGTCAGTCCTGTGCCGCGCGTAATTGTCTCTCGAAATAGTATTAGCGTACCATCGGATTCAACGACGTTCTTTTCCGTCCTGATCGCATAGTTGAACGAAGAAGTCTCAATCAAGTCAAACGTTTCTGGGATCGGTCCATCTTCAGCGCGACGTCCTTTCGGGCACCAACCACCATGGGGAATTTCCAAGAACAATGCTACTTCCAAAGCCGCTCGATCGACGCCCGTTTGCCCACCAGAGATGACTTTTGAGAGTTGAGGTTTGAGCATGAGACTTCGAACGGCGAATGATAGAGAGCGGGATCGTGAAGCGATCACTACTCAGGCAATAATAACCGAAGTCCTGGGGCTAATGGGGTCAGGTGATTGACATGCCGAGGAATGCGGAACTGATTGAGTTCAAAAATCTCCAAATAGCGAGAAGCTTGTCCCAATCGTTGCCTTGCGACATCGAACAGAGTGTCGCCAGCTTCGGTGATGTGGAAACGCGCGTCCATACTTTTTTCGTACATATCGTAGTCTGTTTTTGTGAGGGCGCTTTTGTTGTCGTCACTGTTGGTACTGCTGACGCCTAATTTGTCGGCCGGGCACAACTGGGGATAGCGATTTAGAAGCTCATCGATCATAGGAACGGCAATCAAAGAGTCAGGCTCGAGCCGGTCTGCGGCCGTGAGACGCTCAAAGTTGTGTTGGTGCAATGCGCGAAAAAATCTCCCGTCTCCGTAGTGGTCAACTGCGATCGACCAGAGGCTGTCTGTTTTCTGGACTCGATACTCATCGGGGCTTAACAATCTTTGCTTGACTGGTACTTGTGGTTTTGATTCTGGGATCTTCTCAGTTACCGTTGCAACAGGTTTTTTAATTTTATTAAATGGCTTTGTGATGGTGGCAGCCGTCTTACGCTTGATCGAAAAGGCATCCTCCTGTAGTTTCGGCAACACAGGTTGAAGTTGAGTCGGCGTCGGATTTCGAGCCTCTTTGGATGTCTCTTTTTTGAACGGAGCCTCGAACGGAGGAAGTTCGCGTATGCTGCCCGCTCCAAAGTCTGACTTTATCCTAGGAGGATGAAAGTTCCCTCTCGTATCTCCAGAAACGACTGGTTTTGATTTGATGCTTTGTTGATTCTGTTCTTTATCGTTTGCCATTCTGGGCAATGGTTTCACCGGTTCTGAAAACGATACTTTCGATTTGATTTTCTCAAACAGATCATCACCGGTCGGCTGGTTTGTCGTCGGTTTGGTTTGGAGTCTCGGTTGGGACTCAGTGTCTGACTTCGCGGGGGCGATAAACTGGGCTTGGGCAACGCTTTGAGTGGAACGTTTAGCGGCGGAAGCGATGACTACTTTTTCTTTCGACTGTTTCTCGATCGCCTTTAATATGGTGGTCGTCGACGCCGGTCTGTTTCGTTTGGCTCGGTTGGGTTTCGCGATACTTTTGCTATTGTCTATTGTCTCTTGGGTAAACTTTGATTCTTTGTCCAGCAGCGTTTGAGCTGGGTAAGAGGTGTCGTTCACGTGTAACGCCAAAGGCGCAGTTTGCGAGATCTGGCGGAAGTGGAGCTTCTTGCCTGAAACTCGATGAAACGCTGTGTAGACCAAAACGCACAACAACACCACGATCACGACGAAGGCAAATTGTGCTTCGCGGACGAGTTGGCTGTCGGTGTTTGGACGGAACGGGTCACGCATGAAATTCGGATGATCAAAGGATCAAAATGGTGAAGCTCGGTTGAGACGGATTGCTACTGTTGACTTATACACGGGTTTTGAGATCGGCGAAACAGAGAACATGTTGCTCATCGGGACGTTTCCGTCGCAAAAAATGGAATTAAAAGTGATAGCGTTCCTTTTCATGCTCAAACATTGAGAAAACTCCTGCGAACAGCGTCTTTTAGCGACGTTTCGTTCGGAATATCAGTTCAGATCCAGCAAAATTGGAATATTTGAAATCATCAAATCAAACGGTGCCGGTGGCGGTGGCGGTTGGGAATAACGAGTATTTGCGGGAGCAGATTCTGCATCAGCACCAGCAAATCTTAGGTTTAAGGGGACTCGAAACATCGCGTCCCCTTTTTCGCTCGGCATTTGACGCACGCATGTCACAAGTATTACTACAACCTAAGCCAAAATCAAAGCGGATCCTGGAGCTAGATGCGCTGCGGGCGATTTCCTGTTTGAATTTGTTGTTGTTTCACTTCACCTATGTGTACGCGAACAAGTACGGATTTGAGTCGCCTTTAGGTTTTGCATTTCCATATGGCAAATACGGAGTCCAACTGTTCTTCATGCTCAGTGGATTCGTAAACGCGATGACGTTTGTCGGTAAGCGATCAGCGAAGGATTTTTTGTTTGCTCGTGCGATCAGGATTTTCCCTTCCTACTGGTTGGTGATCCTGCTGAACGTGTTGCTCTTAAGCCAGTTGCCACTGTTTCACACACCCACAGCCAGTGAAACGGTAGCGAACTTAACAACGATGCCTCGGTTGTTCGGATTCGAAAACTTGGAACCGGTGACGTGGACCTTGCAGATAGAAATGCTGTTTTACGGAACCCTGGTCATCATGATGTTGACTGGAGCTTTCGAGAAAATGCTTCGGAATCTAATGGTTATGGTGGGTGTTTGTTTGGTGTTCTGCCTTGCGGCGAGCGGATTCAGATCCGCCTTTGCAGATTCGGGTGCGAATCAGTTCTTCTGGATTGTCGAGAACGTGTGCTTCATGCGAAACATGCCTCTGTTTGCCATGGGCATGTTGCTGAACGAAATCAAAAACAAACGTGGGATCGCGTGGCAGAATATTGTTGGGATTTTGGTCGCAGGCACCGTCTTCCACGTGATCGACCTACGCGATCACAATCCTGCAGCAACCATGCTTTTGTTTGGATTGTTGACTGCCTGTGCGTGGGGCAAAGTTCCTCCGCTGCGATACAAGCCATTACTGTTCATCAGTTCAATCTCTTACACCTTGTATTTGTTCCATAACAACGTTGGCTCCACCTGTATCCACTCTTTGGAAATGATGGGAATGGGTCCCTTGTTGGCTGTGGTAATGGTCACCGTACTTTCGATTGGGCTAGGAACGGCAACCACGATTTGGTTTGAACAACCGATCACCAAATTTCTTCGCCATTGGTGGAAGCAGCAAAAAAAGGAACAACTCACATCACCTCAGACTCCTCCATCCGCCTCGCCCAATAAATAATCTCCGAATCAGACGGCAGTCAACTTCGATAGTTATGAAAATTCAAATAATCGACAACCTCGAACAACTCTTGTCTAGTGAATCTCAGTGGAATTCTGTTGCCGGCGACCGCTGCTTTTTTACGTGGCAGTGGTGTGCGTCTTGGTACAAAGAACTCGCCACCGAAGAGGATGATCTTCACATCATTTTGGGCGTCGATAAAGACGGGCGTTGGTTGGGGATCGCCCCGTTAATGGTGTCAGGAAGAAAGTTGCGTTTTCTCGGTTCGGGCACCGCCTGCAGCGACTACGCAAATTTGATTGTGGATCAATCAAATTATAATTTGTTTGCAGAATTGGTAGTTAAGTATTTGGTGACTGAATTTGCAAACGATGGAACGTTATCGTCTGTCGATGTGTTTGAGATCGAGGGCTGTGGTGGAGGCGATCGTAATTTGGATTACTTCTGCGATCTGTTGCAGCTGAATGATTTTGCTAAACATGAATCCGAAACCGAAGGCACTTGGAAAGTCCTTTTGCCAGCTTCGTTTGAGCAGCTTAACGCGACATTCAGTAAGTCGATGCGGCGCAAGACGAAAGCTGCGCGTAAAAGATTGGCCGAACCCGACGTAGAGATCTTGTTCGCCAATGAAGAAAACTTCAGCGATCTATGGGGCACGTTTGTCCGCTTGCATCAAAAGCGACGCAACGCAATCGGTCAGTTGGGGTGTTTTGCAGATGAAAATTTCCAACGTTTTTTGCAATCAGCTACAACTGGGCTAATGTCTCTTGATCGGTCCGATTTACTGGTGATCAATAAATCTGATGCGCCTGTCGCTGCAGTTCTGTTGATTTACTGCGGTGAAACTTGCATGATGTATCAATCCGGAATTGATCCCAAGATGTCATCGCTGGAACCAGGCTATCAGTCCGTTTTGGCGTCGATCGAACACGCTATTGAGAACGACTTCAAGTACTTTGATTTTCTTCGAGGCGACGAGCCTTACAAAGCGCGTTGGAGTACGACTCGGGAACCAATCGTCCGTCGGAAGTTCATTCCGCCGAACATGTCAGCCCAACTAAAGCACGGCACGTGGGTGATTGGTCGGTCCATAAAAAACTATGTAAACAATTTTACGCAGCAAGAGCAAAACTAGAAATCGAGCCGCAGCATTTTTGTTCGGTTTGGAAATCGGAGAGGCTTTTGCGCTACAAGTGCTTAAGAAAAACCTAGAAATTTCGATATAACATCCGTTTTTGGGAGCAAGACTTGACATTTGACTCCGTACTTGAAAATCCGAATTGGTCAGCTGGCGTCGTACAGGCCCAACGATCTGAACTGCAACTGTTTTTGAACACAATTCCGGGTATTGTCGGAGGTGAATTCCATGCTGAATTGTGCGGGATTGAGGCAGGGGTCTTGGGTACTGCTGACGTCACTCTTGCATGCACCTGCTGGGACGGGAGCTCCAACCGCTCGCGGCCTTCGTCGAGTCCCAATATCCACTTCTATGAAATCGAGAGGTTTGAGATCAAGCACTCGAAGGTCGACATTCGTTTTCTGATTCCATTCGAAGCCAAAGGAACTGAAGAAGACGCGACCTGGCAGCTGGTTATTGATCTACCCAATGGGATCAGTGAAGTATTTGAAGTTCCAATCTGCCGAACCGATGAAAGCAACCCTGAAATTAGCTCGATTCAAATTGCCTCTTACGGATTAAATGTTGGGCAAACCGAAGAGTTTCAGTCAAAGAGTTCAAGTGAGTCAAATCAATTCCACTCAAGATCAAGTCGCAACGATTCTAGGTCAGAGAATTCAAAGTTTTATCAATTGCAACAGGATGAAAGAGCATTGCATTTGAGAATTCCGGGACATGTTCCCGGTCACCCTAGTTTCGTCAAGAGTGGCCTCATCATGACATTGATCTGGGTCGCTTTCGTGGGACTCGTGGCTTGGCTGATCGACGAGGGGATTGGACCATGGCTAATCGCGGGAGTCCCAGGAGCACTGCTTGCGTCCCTCACCGTCTTTGCTAGGTTTGGCGTAACCGTGGTAGATCTAAACCAAAATGAGTTGATCGTGCGATACAGGCTCTTTGGGCTGGGTTGGACGAAACGACTCGAGGTCGAAAACATCGATGGCTTCAAATCGTGTTGTGTGGGTGAATTACCAGCCAAAGGTGGAGGCCAAATCTCGTACGCCATGATGGTCAGCGCCAAAACATCCAATTCATCTTTTATCGGTGCCGGCCTGCTGAATCAATCTGAGTCGCGCATCCTTTCAAAAAAGTTGAATGGCTTTTTAGATTCAGTACGGTAGGCCACCCTTGAGGGCGTATGTTCCAAAAACAATGATGTTGGCTTTGGTGGGAACACGAGTAACAACTACGCCATCGCCTCCGAAGGACATTCGGCGATATTTTTGGGTAATGCTTAACCATTAACTTATTTTCGCAGCGGCTGCAGCATCTAAGAAGAAGCAAAGATCGCCAGAGTTGGGTCGGACGTGCGTCGCCGGATATTGTTCTCCCGAACCGTCATACACGGTAGCTAAAACGTCCGCTTTGCCACCGCCGGTAATTAAAAAGACGACAGCCTTTGCCGCGTTGATGACAGGCCCCGTGATGGTTACGCGTTTCTGGCCACTTTCGGGATGAACGGCAACTTCGCAAATGTTTTTCGAGGTCAGCAGTTCCATCTGATGAGGAAAAATCGAAGCCGTGTGGCCATCGCCGCCCATTCCAAGAATGATCAAATCAAATTCTGGCAATTTTGAGTCACCGACCGCAACATGTTCCTTGATCGTCTGCCCGTATCGTTCGGCCTCTAGTGCTGGGGCATTCTCACCGATGACGCGATGCACGTTTGTGACTGGAATATCAATCTTGTCCAGCAGCAACTTCTTACACTCGCCGTAATTACTTTGCTCGTCCTCGGGCGCAACGCACCGTTCGTCCCCCCAGAAAAAATGTATCCGTGACCAATCAATCGACTCGCTGTGGTTCTTAGCGAGTTCTTGAAACAGGAGTTTGGGCGTACTGCCACCTGAAAGACAGACGGTTACCGTGTCTTGGTCGAGGTTGTTGACGCGGTCGCGAAAACACTTTGCGAATTCGAATGCGACTTCAGGATTGTCAGCGAAAGTTTTTAGATCAGGCAAAATTCATACCTCTCTTATTTAGAGTTTGCAGTAGTTCGTGTCTTCGGTCAACTCGCGGCAGGGATTCCGCCAAGTGATGTCTTCAGGGTCGATCATTTCGTTGGCAACCAATGGTCCCCAGGTTCCTGCGGGATAACCGTAAACGGGAATAGCTGGATCGTTTTTCCAAGCGTCCAAAATCGGTTCAACAAATTTCCAAGAAGCTTCCACGCTGTCACCGTGAGCATACAGCGTTGCGTCCCCTTTCATACAATCCAGCAACAATCGCTCGTAAGCTTCGGGAACATCGCCTTCGCTCAGGTCGCTGTAATGAAAGTCCATGCCGACGTTTTTAACTTTGAAGCCTTGTCCCGGAACCTTCATACCGAACTTCAGCAATAAACCTTCGTCGGGTTGGATGCGAATCACCAATTGATTATGTGATTGTACAAATGCGTCGGCGTGATTAAACAACTGGTGCGGCGGTTTTTTAAAGGTGATTGCGATTTCGGTGACTTTCGTCGGCATTCGCTTACCTGTACGAATGTAGAACGGAACATTCGCCCACCGCCAATTGTCGATGAAAAACTTCACCGCCGCAAAAGTTTCGGTTTTCGAATCGCTAGGAACGCCTTCCTCATCGCGATAGCCGTTGACCATTTCGCCGCTCATGTCCGACGCCATGTACTGTCCTCGGATCGAGTACTTGGCGACTTGGTCCGATGTGATTGGACGTAGCGACTGAAACAGTTTCGCTTTTTCGCTGCGGATGGATTCTGCGGTCGGTGAAATTGGCGGTTCCATTGCGACATGGGCGACGATTTGCATCAAGTGATTTTGCAGCATGTCGCGCAGCGCACCGGACGTATCGTAGTAGCCGCCTCGGCTTCCGACGCCCAACGTTTCGGCGGAGGTGATTTCAATGTGATGGATGTAGTTGCGATTCCACAGCGGCTCAAAGACACCATTGGCAAAACGAGTCACCAGCAAGTTCTGCACCGTTTCTTTACCGAGGTAGTGATCGATGCGATAGATTTCTTCTTCGGGGAAGTGTTCTTTTAAGCTCGCGTTGAGATTCTGAGCGGTCTCTAGATCGTAGCCAAATGGCTTCTCAATCACTAAACGGCGGTATCCTTCACTGGCATCGTTAAGGCCGTGGGCGGCCAAGAATCGCGGGATTTTCTCGTACAACACCGGTGGCGTTGAAAGGTAAAAGATGACATTGTCTTCGGTAGAGAACTGCTTATCCAGTTCCTTGAGTCGGTCGGCTACCTTGGCATAATCGGATTCTTCATTGGTATCTATCGGTTGATAGAACAGTTTTTCGGCGAAGGCCTTTTTGTGTTCCTCTGATTCCCCTTCGATTGAATGCAAATCGTTATTAAGAAACGCCTTGTTACGAAAATCTTCATCGGTGAGTTTGCTTCGGCTAACTCCCAACAATGCGAAGTTCTCTGGGAGCAATTTGCATTTAAAAAGATCATAAACAGCAGGTACAAGTTTGCGTCGTGCTAGATCTCCCGACGCGCCGAAGATTACAAAAATCAATGGCTTCATTTCTTCTGATTGCACAGTGAATCCTAAGGGGTTTGGCAAATGTTTTAGATAGCGATATCGCGACCCAGCTGACGGCGAACGATCACAAACTGGCCGGCGTGCATCATCCAATGAGAACCCATCATGTTGACCAGCGCGCCCATTGTTGGTGCGTAGCTTCTCATGCTTTCGGGCCCCGGTTTGTCGAAGTCTTCGTCCGACATGCCGCCGACGACTTTCACGACGGCTTCATGCTGTGCGACTGCAATCTTCATCAGTTCCGATTTTGGAACGAAATCAGAAGCGCTATCACTGCCTCCGGTTTCCTTCGAGTATTTTTCAGCGAAACCTTCAGGTAACGCCGGAATCTCACCACCGCAGGCTGATGCCATACCGTTCTCCGATGCGATCAAGTGGCCAATTTGCCAATTAATATGATTGCATTTGGGGTGCGGACGTTGCATTGCTTCTTCGTCAGTTAGGTCGTCTAAGTAAGTTCGACATACCATGGCTGATGTTTTCAGGTTGGTTATGAATGCGTCGCGAATATCCACGGTGGTCTCCAGTGTTTAGTTTCCGATTTAGTTCGACCCAAGCCGATAAATGTGAGCGACAAGGCGCTAGCCGCCTGTACCGTCTGGCTACCGAATGAGGTGCTATACCGGCAGCTAGCGCCTTGCCGCTCAAAGGTTATCAGCTCAATCTCCGGTCGTTAAACGTCGTAAGTCGTTGACGATGTGGTTCCGCCACGACCTGTCCAGTTCGTGTGGAAGAATTCGCCACGGTTCTTATCCAAACGCTCGTACGTATGAGCCCCGAAGTAGTCACGTTGCGCCTGCAGCAGATTTGCTGGAAGACGTTCTGTACGATAGCCATCGTAGTACGCCAATGCCGCCCCGATTGCTGGCATTGGAATGCCGAGAGTGACTGCTGAGGACACGACGCGGCGCCAAGACGCCTGAGCATTTTCGACGGCGTCTTCGAAGAACTTGTCCAGCAGCAAATTGGTCAGCATTGGATTTTTCTCGAAAGCATCACGGATATTGTTAAGGAACCGGCTGCGAATGATACAACCGCCCCGCCACATCAGCGCGATACCACCGTAATTTAAATCCCATTGGCGTTCGTCCGAAACGGCGCGCATCAACTGGTAGCCTTGGGCGTAGGAAACGATCTTCGAAGCGTAGAGCGCTTGTTCGAGGTCGGCGACCATTGCCGCTTTGTCGCCTTCGAATTTTGTTGTGGGGCCGTTGAGCGTTTTTGATGCAACGACGCGTTCTTCTTTGAGCGCCGAGATACAACGCGCGAAGACCGCTTCTCCGATCAGCGTGAGTGGCTGACCAATGTCTAGCGCCGAGATCGCCGTCCATTTTCCGGTGCCCTTTTGGCCCGCACGATCCATGATCAAATCGACCGTGTGCTTACCGGTCTCTTCGTCGACGTGACCGAAAATGTCACGTGTGATCTCGATCAGGTAACTATCCAAAACGCCTTCGTTCCATTTGGCGAAAACGTCGTGCATCTGTTCGTTGGACATGCCCAAGCCATCTTTCATCATCTGGTACGTTTCGCAGATCATCTGCATGTCACCGTACTCGATGCCGTTGTGAACCATTTTCACAAAGTGCCCTGCCCCGCCGCGCCCAACCCAGTCACAGCACGGTTCGCCTTGTTCGGTCTGAGCGCTGATGCCTTGGAAGATGTCTTTGACGTGCGGCCAAGCGTCTGGGTTTCCGCCGGGCATGATGCTGGGGCCTTTGAGAGCGCCTTCTTCACCACCGGAGACGCCTGTCCCGATGAAGAGGATGCCTTTGGCGGCCAGATCTTCAGTACGGCGAACGCTGTCGGGGAACTCGCTGTTTCCGCCGTCGATGATGATGTCGCCTTTATCAAGGTGAGGCAGCAATCCGTCGATCACCATGTCGACGGGTTTACCCGCTTTGACCATTATCATGACGCGCCGCGGGCTCTTGAGCGACGCGACAAGTTCTTCGGGCGTCCGTGTACCGATGATGGTTTTCCCTTTGGCACGCCCAGCCATAAAGTCGTCGACCTTCGAAGTCGTACGATTATAAACGGCGACAGTGAAGCCCTTGCTGGCCATATTGAGAACGAGGTTTTCGCCCATGACGGCGAGGCCTACGAGGCCGATGTCTGCTGCTTCTGACAAGAGATTGCTCCTATGGAAAAATTTAACTCGGTTAATATAACGGATTGATTTTTGGTGTTAAGCTGCCCAGTGGTCGTTGGACTGGAATTTGGCGGAGATATCTAAGAGAAAACGCAAGGCCGAGTTAAAACGTAGGCTATGCCGTGAGCATAACCGGTGTGGCGTCAGAGCCCCCTTTGCTGGCATGAGAAGATGCGGTTAAGAATCGACGGAAGTGAGGATAGGGAGCCACGAAAACTTGGGCCGTTGATTTACTCGATCTTGCCGTAGGAGCCTTTCTGACGGATCGACACCTTAATCCCGGCGCTGGGAATCTTTGAAGGGGACCAGCTTCTTGGTGCAGTGGTTTTTCTAACCATAAACTGCTTTGTCGTGATTTCCAAAGCCTGATCGATTGGTAGTTGCTTTCGTTGTTTAATTTTTTGCGATACCCATCTAAACTTCCACCAACCATCAGGCTTCCCAACACAAACCCAAATCGTTACCGCTGCAATTAGTAAAAGTATTGTTGAAATCCTAAACTGTAGTCGGAAAGCACTGGCAGCGTTGGCCGCAAGATTCTTCTGTTGCTTCATGGATTCGTTCCGCCATTCTGACCAGCAAATGCGGCCGGCGTTCCAAACCAGATCTGAAACAAGGAGTTTTCTCGGAAATCTTCACGGAAGACTTCTTCAACCTCACGTTCGAATGTATTCCGCAGGCTGTCGGGGATTTGCATTTTAAACAGAGGCACAGTTTGCTCGGAACTAAGCCAGACCGGCCCGTCGGAACCCAAAAACTCGAACTTCAGTTCCGTCCAATGCGCTTCCAAAAAGAGGCCCAAATGAACATTCCCAAACTTATGAGTCGTACTGCCTCCCATTCCGCTGACATTCGCCTGACAGTACTCCTTTAAGAATTCAAAGCTAACCGAATGATAAATTTCTTGCGAACTTGAATTGTTAAACAAGGCGTTAGCTCCCGATGAACAATTGGCCGCCCCACTCCAAGCTTCCAGTTGCACCTTTAGATTTGCGGGACAAAAGACTCGCCAGGAAATTCCATGAGGCGAATTGGAGGGGACATACTTAACGACAAAATCTGTTTCGTCGCCGACATCCATAACACCATAGCGGGACGAAATTCCTTTATAAAGAAGCTGCTGCTGGGACAAATGCGACTGTTAAGAGATCAACAAAAAGAAACCGACGATGCATGCCAGCAAAAGCAATAGGTCGATCGCGTGGGTTGAGCTAAACAAGCGAAGGTTCATGTTCTGCAATGTTGTCACAAATCGTATGGACCGCTAAATTCACAGCTCGCCATTCTACACTATTAGGCTCAACGAATTACAACCATCTCTATGTCTACTCCTGAGCCAATCGACAGAACTGACGCCGTTGAGCTACGCAATGTAATCTCGGTGAAAGGGGCGCGGACGAACAACCTGAGAAACATTGACGTCGATATTCCGCGTGACTCTCTGGTCGTCATCACCGGTCGCAGTGGTAGCGGGAAAAGCTCGCTGGCGTTTGATACCCTGTTCGCCGAAGGGCAGAGGCAGTTCTTCGAAAGTCAATCTCTTTCGACTCGCCAATATTTCAACCAGCTCCCGCGCCCCGACGTTGATTCCATTTTGGGGCTGCCTCCCACACTTTGCTTGGATCAAAATCCCGGCAGCGTGAACCCCCGTTCGACCGTTGGTACGATCAGTGAGATCTATGATTACTTGCGATTGTTGATGGCGAAGGTGGGCGATGTTAAGTGCTTTGGGTGCGGGCAACCCATCGCCCAACAAACGGCAGCCGAAATTTGCGATGCTATTTTGCAACTGCCTGAGGGATCGCGATTGATGTTGCTTTCTCCGATCGTTGACAGACGCAAAGGTCAGCATGAAGAAGCGCTAAAAAAGATACGTCGTGAACGTTTGGTGCGGGTGAGAATTGACGGCGACGTTTTGGACATCGACCGCGTGCCGCCGTTGGCGGGGGAAGTGCCACATACGATCGAAGCGGTCACCGATCGCATCATCGTGAAACAGGGTATCGAAGACCGGTTGACCAAGGCGATCGAGCTTTCGGTTCAATTAAGCGGTGGGACGGTGATCGTAAGTTGGATCGAGCCCGACAAAATTGATGCGGCGTCCAAGACCGATACGACCCAATGGTCGGAGCGTCTGTACAGTACGATCTATGCATGTCCCGTTTGCGATATTCACTACGCCGAGGTTGCACCGCGCACGTTCAGCTTCAACAGCCCTTTCGGTGCGTGCGAAAGCTGTAATGGACTTGGGTTTGCGATGCATTTTGATCCAGCCCAAGTGGTCGCCGATCGTAGCCTTTCAATCGTCGATCGCGCCATCACGGTATGGAACCACTTGAGCAAAGCCGGCTATCAAAAGAAGCTTGCCGAACTTGTGCCGGTTTTGGATGCGATTGGTTTCAGCGCTGACGAACCGTTGAATCAGATGGAGGAAGACGTTTGGGGGCAGTTTCTCTATCAGCACGATCGTGCCGCACCCGGTTTGATGTTGGTGTTGGAGAAAGAACTGGCCCTCTCCGAGGATGATCAGTGGTGTGATCAATTGATCGATATGGAAACGCGATTGCCGTGTGTCGATTGTGGAACCAGTCGGCTCAATGGGCGAGCCAATGCTGTCTTCTTGGGACGTCGCAACATTGCAGAGATCGTTGCGTTGCCGCTGGATGAAGCGCTGGATTTTTTCAAGTCAATCCATTTTGATGATCAACGTAAGGTCATTGCCCAACCCCTGTTGGAGGCGATTGTCACGCGGCTGAAATTTTTGGTCGAAGTTGGCGTGGCCTATTTAACCCTTGGTCGGTCTGCCGACACGCTTTCTGGGGGCGAACACCAGCGCGTCCGGTTGGGGACTTCGATCGGCACAGGGTTGACCAACGTTTGCTATATCTTGGATGAGCCTTCGATTGGGTTGCACCAGCGCGATAACGATCGGCTGATTGAGTCGATCATGAGATTGAAGGCGGCTGGCAATTCGATGGTCGTGGTCGAACACGATGAGAGCATCATTCGCGCGGCCGATTATGTGATCGACGTTGGACCGGGCGCGGGTAATGAGGGCGGCACGGTTGTGGGACAGGGAACGCCGGAGAATTTGCTCTCGTGTGAGGAAAGTGTGACTCGGCAATATCTATTGGGGCAGTGCACCGTCGCGCCAAAGTCCGACCGCCGCCGAATTGATTCTGATCGCACGGTTGAGATCAAAGGAGCGTCGGGATTTAACTTAAAATCGGTCGACGTGCAGATTCCGTTGGACGTTTTGGTCTGCGTGACGGGGGTCAGCGGCAGCGGGAAGAGTACGTTGATCAATCAGACGTTGGTGCCTGCGGTGCGGCGGCATTTGGATTTGGTTTCGTTGCCGCCGGAGAAGCACGATTCAATATCGGGACTGGAGAAAATTGAATCTTTGGTATGTGTCGATCAAAGACCTATCGGTCGTTCGCCAAGGAGTTGCTTGGCGACTTATACAGATTTACTCGAGCAGTTTCGCAAGATTTTTGCTTCGACGAAAGTCGCGAAACAGCGCGGCTATACCGTTTCGCGATTCAGTTTTAATTCAAAAACGGGCGCCTGCGAAAATTGTTCGGGCCAGGGATTTGAAAAAGTGCGTTTGAAGTTTCTGCCGGACGTGTTTGTAAAGTGCGAAGTGTGTGATGGGCGACGTTACAATCCTAGCACGCTGCAAGCCAAATTTGGCGAATTCTCGATCTCCGATGTACTTCAGATGACCGTGGCTCAGGCACTTAAGCAGTTTGAGGGCTTTATCCGAATCAGCCGGACGCTGCAGTGTTTGACCGACGTAGGTTTGGGGTACGTTCAGCTGGGGCAACCAGCGACGACGCTGTCCGGTGGCGAAGCCCAGCGGATTAAGCTGGCCAATCAATTAGCCAATCCCAAGGAAGGAAACACGCTGTATGTGCTGGACGAACCGACGACGGGTCTTCACTTTGCGGATATCGCTGATTTGTTGAGCGTGTTGAACCGAATTGTGGATGCCGGAAATTCGGTGGTCGTAATCGAACATAACTTGGACGTCGTGAATGCTGCCGATTGGATCATTGATCTGGGCCCCGAGGGCGGGGAAGGCGGCGGCGATGTGGTGGCGGTAGGAACTCCAACGGACGTGGCTCAAGTCGCGGAGTCTCACACGGGAAGATTTCTGGGTGTTCTCGACGTGGAATAGGCTGCAGTCTGCTATGCGGGATCTTTTTTTGCGAGGAGAAGGTGTTACCATACACACTGATAATCTTTGACTACCTTTTTGAGAATCGTTATGAGTGTTGATTTTGGCTTGTTGCGTACGCTGCACCGAATGCATCGTCAGTTAGCAGACATTGATGAACGGCTTCGCAAAGGACCGATACAGGTCAAGATAGCGACGCAAAACGAAGCTTCGTTTCAGGCCGAATTGAATGACACCAAAGAACGGCAAAAGCAGAACCGATTGGCCACCGATCGTAAACAGATGACCATGAATGAACGTGACGCCAAAGTCGCGGACATGAATACGAAGCTCAATACGGCGGCGTCAAATAAAGAATTTCAATTGCTCAAAGACCGTATCGCGGCTGATGAGCAGGCCAGCAGTGTCTTGGCGGATGAAATCTTTGAGATGCTAGAACGGCAGGACACCATCGACGGGGAAGTGGTTGCTTCGACGGAAAACCTTGAAAAGTCAAAAGTCGAGAAAAAGAAGATCATCGATAGGGTGACCGGCGAAATGAAAGCGCTTCAAGCGGAGCGGGCGCGGATCGCGGGCGAGCTTGCCGAAAATGAGAAAAAGTTACCGATGGACGTGAAGACCGACTATCGCCGTCGCGCTGATGCTAAGGGAGAAGATGTATTATCCGAAACGGATGCGGTTACCTGTGGTAATTGCCAGGTTACTTTGACGGCTCAGATGAAGGCAACGCTGCTGATGAGTCAAATCTTGTTCTGCCAAGGCTGCGGCGCGCTGTTCTATCTAAAAGAGGGTGTCGCGGCTAAGTGAGCTGCGAATGTTGCTCTGTGGACGACGTGGTGTTCCTGTTCTCTCTCGCGTCTGAGTGATCTGGTTAGTCGAGGTTGGGACTTTCTGTTTTTGACATGATTTATGCTCGTGATGTGCGAGACAGCTTCCAGTCGGATATTGCATGTTGGTCCGGTTGTAGGCCCTTGGCTAATTTTGTTCGACGCCGTCGCAGAGTTGGGCGATAAGTGGGGTACGCTCAGCGACCCAACATCAGCTCCCCGGTTTTTGATTTCGCTGTAAACTACTAAAATAGATTCGCGTACCGTCGTTTTAACTGAGCGTTTATCGCAAGTTATTCGGAGTACGCACTCAACACGGTCAGCACCAAAAAGCTGGCCGTGTTTTTTTGTTGCGTTTGGCCTCATTTGAAAATCTGCGGGCAGCTATAATGGGTGGCATGAAATCAACCTCTGCCAACACAGACAAACAAAGCACGTCCCAGCTCATGGTGGCAGTGATGAAGCTCGAGTCGGCTCAGATTGCTGAAGTCGCCAGTCGTATTGTTGGCAACGCGTCATGTGAGCTGGCGTTAGAGAAGATTGTCCAATGTCGAGGCCGTCTTCTTTTGACAGGGATGGGTAAAATGGGGTTTGTCGCTCGCAAAGCTGCGGCCACGTTTTGCAGTACTGGAGCCCCTGCGATTTATCTTCATCCCACCGAAGCCATTCACGGTGATCTTGGGATCGTGACGACCGATGATGTTTTGGTTGTGATGTCCAATAGTGGGGAAACGAAGGAAGTTCTCAAAATTGTTGAATTTGCTCAACGCGTCAACGTACCCGTCATTGCTTTGACAGGTGGTCTGAATTCGAACCTAGCCGCGCACAGCGATGTTGTGCTTGATTGTTGCGTTACGCGTGAAGCGGATGAGTATTCGCTGGCTCCGACGTGCAGTACGGCGGTGACCATGGCGATGGCCGATGCACTTTCGATTGCGTTAATGAAGGCGCGGGGATTTACACCGGAGCAGTTTGCCATTTTTCATCCGGGTGGAACACTTGGAAAGAAGTTGCTGATGAAAGTTGACGACGTGATGCACACTGGCGACGAAATCCCTGAAGCCACCGACGATGTGTGCTTTGGCGACGCGCTTAAGATGATCAGCGCGAAGAAAATGGGCTGCCTGCTGTTGACCGATGACAATAGGCGTTTGGTCGGTATTGTTACCGATGGCGACTTGCGGCGACATTTGTCGGTCGCCTCTGGTTCGATTAGTGAAATGATGGCGGGCGGAATTGGAAAAGTAATATCTCACTCGCCAGCGACGATCGAGAAGAACAGATTGGCTGCTGAGGCGATACGGTTGATGGAAGATCGGCAGATTACAACGCTGCCGGTGGTTGATGCTGATGGCGGCATCTGCGGATTGGTACATTTGCATGATCTGATTAAGGCAGGGATGGCATGATCGCAGCCTTTCGCTCCACGAAAGGCTACTATGGCCAAGTGGGGCTTCGTAAAAAACAAAAATACGTGAACTCAAATATCTCAATTAATAAAATAACTCGTTACTCTGCTGAATCAGACGTGCGCAACCCGATCAAGCTGCTGGGCGATATTGCCGCGGACGCTTGGAGCGGACGTGACTTGGCGTGGCGTTTGTTTTTGCGAAACGTGCGAGGAATGTATCGCCAAACATTCCTAGGGCTGTTCTGGGCTTTCTTACCGCCGATCGCCAATACTGCGGTCTGGATTTTCTTGAGACAGCAAGGCGTTTTCGACACCGGCGAAATGACCGTGAACGCGACACTTTACATTTTAACGGGAATGATTCTTTGGCAATCGTTCGCAGATGCTGTGATGATGCCGCTGAAGGTTCTTAATCAAAACAAAGGCATGATCAGCAAGCTGCGTTTCTCGCGCGAAGCGTTAGTCATATTGGGCTTGGGAGAAGTGTTTTTCGATCTTGCGATTCGAATGTTATTGCTAATACCCGCCTTTGTTTGGTTCGGAGTTAGTCTTTCGTGGGCGATGCTGTTGGCTCCGTTGACCATCGCTTTAATGGTGGTTTGGGCGTCCGGGATCGGTCTGTTGTTGATGCCGATCGGCTCGCTGTATCAGGATGTTGGAAGGTTTCTTCAGTTGGCGATTCCATTTTGGATGATCATCACCCCCATTATTTATGTGGCGCCAGAGACCCTTCCGGGCAGTCTGTTGGTTTGGCTCAATCCTGCCAGCCCTTTATTGTTGTTCAGCCGTGATCTGATACTGGTCGGTGGCAGCAGTTTTCTATTACCGGCGGTTTTGGTCGGGTTGATGTCGGTTCCCTTGTTTTTGTTAGGTCTCGTCGTTTTCAGAATCTCCATACCTGTGTTGGTGGAAAGGATGAGCACATGATTCATTCCGCGACCAGCAACGATGATGAATTAATTTTGGATGTCGATCACGTTTGGAAAATCTATTGCCGCAATCTTAAACGTTCCATGCGCTATGGCATGCGGGATCTTGGTAGAGAGGTTTTTGGCAACGGCCGTGATCGAACACAGTCTGATTTGCGTCCCGGCGAGTTCTGCGCGGTAAAAGACGCTCATTTTCAAGTCCGATCAGGCGAATGCGTGGGGATGCTGGGGCCAAACGGAGCGGGCAAGAGTTCGATGTTGAAGTTGATCAATGGTTTGATCAAACCAGATTCGGGGACGATAACGATCCGTGGCAGCGTCGGAGCGATGATTGAATTGGGGACGGGTTTCAACCCGGTGCTTTCGGGACGCGAGAACATTTATATCAATGGCTCGATTTTAGGGATTAGTAAATCGGAAATCGACGCGCAGTTTGAAGCGGTTGTCGAGTTCGCCGAATTGGGACACGTGATCGATTCGCCGATCATGACTTACAGCACCGGCATGAAGATGCGTCTTGGATTTTCGATCGGAGCCAACCTGCGTCCCAAGCTACTTTTAATTGATGAAGTGCTTGCGGTCGGCGACGTTGGTTTTCGAATGAAGTGTTTTGCTCATCTGCGAAAGCTGGTCGAAGAAGGCGTTTGCATTATTTTGGTGACCCATGCGGTTGGGATGCTCAATCGAGTCGCCACGCGTTCGGTGGTGTTTGATCGTGGGTCGATCATTCACGATGGAGACTTGGAAACCGGGTGCGTTGTTTACGAAGAAACGATGGGAGCATCGGATCGAGTCGGCAACAAAGGTAAATCAAAGGCACAACCATCCACCACTGGCGTCGCGCTTGCTGCGGTGGAGGTTGTTGACCTCAATGGCAATGCGAATAAGGAATTCGAGACGGGCCAAGACGTTGTTGTCAAAGTGGAGGTCAGCTCGGATCGTCCGGCAAAGCAACTAAATTTAGTGGCCGCTTTGTGGTCACCCGTGCATGGCAGGATTGCTTCGATGTCCACAGCCAGTCAGAACGTTGAGTTTGATGTCGCTGGGCATGTGACGGTAACGGTCACGCTGAGATTTGAAAAGGTTCCGCTGTTGTTGGGGGCGTACCATTTTAATTTGTCGTTGTATGGTCCGGTTTCAACTGACTTTCATCATCGCGTCTCCGGGGTTGGGAATTTTCGCATCGTTGGCCCGCCAACTTGTTCGTTGGGGCGCGGCATCAATGGTATTGTGAAAATGAGTCATCAGTGGAAAATTAAATGACTCATTGGTTGCGTTGGCTACGGTGTCATTCTTTCAACATCTTTATTAGGTTCATCGATGGCTCAGCCGCCGAACATTCACTTTATCATCAGCGCTCCCCGCAGCGGTTCCACATGGCTGACGACTGCCTTGAATCATCATCCGGAAATTTTTGCGACCGAACACCGTTTGTTTGGTGATTTCTGCGAGGTGTGGAAGAACAACGATGGCACGTCAATGCCGCGCATTACGTTTGACAAATACGCCCGCGCGTTTTCGCAACACTATTTCCATGGAGCAATGGATTTAGACAAGCCAGAATTTGTGGAAGCATTTCAGCGGTCGTTCGTAAATTTTATTGTCAGTTTCGCCACTCGGCGTACGGGGAAAAGGATCGTCATGGACAAGATCACGCCCTATCCAGGGACGGCCGCGATGGTTGTGAAGAAGATTCGGTCGATGTTTCCTCGATCAAAAATTATACAGTTAGTGCGTGACGGGCGTGATGTTCTGACCAGTGGTGCGTATGACTGGATCCTCAAAGACGCGCTGGAGACGCCGCGTCATCGGTTTGTTGTTGAGAAGAACTTGGCGACGCTGAGCCGGTTCTTTGACGATGCCCTCATTGAAAAGTGGGCGGAGAACTGGAAAGAGACACTGTTTCCGTTTGACTCTCGGCCCGCTGATGTGAGAGTGACCTACGAAGCGATGAAGCAAGATCTTGGGGCTGCGCTGAAAGATATTTTTCTGGCAGTAGGTGCTGACGATGATGGTGCGGCGGCGGAGGCGGATCAAGCGACGCGTTTTGAGAAAATGACGGGTCGAAAGGCGGGGGATGCGCAGTCGCCGACCGCGAAAGCCAGAATGGGCGTTGCGGGGGATTGGAAGCGTCATTTTACGATTCGCGATGGGCGGATCTTCCACCGAATTGCAGGAGAACAATTGCTTCAATGCGGCTATGAGAGTGATCCGTACTGGTTTAAGACGTTGCCCGAATCTTTGGACTGGAAACAATAGAGCGCGACTATAAAACGCACCGGCGGTTGACCTATTTCCGCCGCGCGGATACTCACTCGCTGGCGCGTCGGGTTTGTATTGTCGGGCACACACGGTGCCGTTGCTTACGATCCTCAGCAGGATCCGCTGGTGAATCCGCCGCTGTAGGCGGGTTGATAGTTGTAACCAGCGTTGGCCGGATATGAATACTGACCGTATCCACCTTGGCCTTGGACCGGAGCCTGTCCCGCAGTCGAATTTCCGTAGGAGCTGGCAAAAGGATTGCCGTAAGCTTCATAACCTCCGGCGACAGGGTTGGGTTGGCCATAGCCTGGGAGGCTGTTGTTGTATCCGCCATATTCTGAGTAGTCGCTGGCAGAACCCGCGTTGAAATTGCCTGATGTTCCGTACGCGGGTGGCGCGCCCTGGTAGTAACCTTGGTAAGGCGTCGTTGCTTGCCGAAACGCCTGGTGCGGTTGAAGTGTTCCCGAAGAAGCACACCCAGCGCCGCACGCTAACAGCATCAACGTACAAAGTGCTAAAGTGCGATTTGCTAAAGTGCTTATTGATGCGGTCGTAAGAATACGATTTGTCAAATGATTTGTGATTGTTTTTTCTAAGATCACGAAGACTCTCTAATCAATGGAGCGGCAGCGAATGTCCGCGACCGATTACGCGACGATTCCGTTAATTGTTCACGATGATTAAGTGATTTTTGAAAAAATTTAGAGTGGCCGTCGAAAAAGCTGAAGCCAAAAAACGCTTCTTTCGTTACTGCCCAAACGTTTGATCTTAAGCTTAGCGATGCGGCTTACGGATGACTGCTTGAATGGGACGAATGCTAACAATCGTTGCTCGTAAGACGATTCGTCGCGACCGGAACAATTTCACGCAGGTTTATCGAAGCCTCTCTCATCGACGATACAAAAAGTACTCCATCCGAGTTGCCGGTTAAGCTTCCAAAAACAAGACCGACGACCGCAGCCAAAAACAATATGATCTCGGCGAACTAGAAATGCACCTCAAGTCTGATATTACTCCTGTTTCCGATGAACGTATTGTTTCGTATTGGAAACTTGGAAAGCCTGTGACCGCCGGGCGTTGGTACAACATCTATCGCGCAAAACCGAAGTCTCTCGGGGCAGAGTCGCCTTATGATTATGTTGTTAAGATGGTCAATCCTCATCTTCGGACGAATCAGCTGCAACATGCGCTTGACCGATTGGGGCGCGAAGCCATTGCGACCGAACAAATCGTTCACAACAATGTTATACGCCTGTTGGATGCAGAATTAGACAGAGCTCCCTTTTTCTTGGTTCAGCCTTGGATGCCGGGAAGTAGTTTTGATCGTTTCCAATCAGCCGCGAAGCAAACCACGCTCAACCGACTGGTTTGGGTCGCTCGCCAAGTCGCTGAAGCGATTCACGCAGGGCATGAGAAGGGTCGGGTTCATTTGGGAATTGATCCATCACATGTGTTATTAGGCCGGACAGGACGGGTGACGACGATCGGTTGGTCGCAGTCGCATCCGGTGGGCGAATTGGCGTGGATGCCTCACGATCAAGTGCAATTGGCGATGTATACGGCTCCAGAGTGTTTCCAGACGAACTACCGTGCTGACACTGCCAGCGACGTTTACTCGTTGGGAGCTTTGATCTACAAATCGCTTAGTCGCAGGGCTCCGTATGATGGGCAGTCGGTAAAAGACATCGCAGAAGCAGCCACTAAATCCATGTTTGTCGACCTAATGATCAAGCAGCCCTCATGCCCGCCCTCCTTGTATCGTTTGGTTAGAAAGATGCTGGATAGGAATGCTGCCAAGCGTCCGACGATGCGGTTTGTGCTTGAGTCACTGATCGCGATCGAGATCCAACATCTCAGCGATCCAACACTGATTGCACTTTAAGATCTAGGCTCGGACATGGTTTGGGATGTTCTGTATGGGTTGGACGATCCAAATCAGCACTTCTTTGGCGACCAGTAACCCATCTTTACCCCTGCAATTTCCAGTCATAGGGATCCTTCTGCAAGGACTGCACTACCGTCGACAAGGCGGAGTTGCAAATAGTCGGACGTCACTCCGAGGCTGTGATTCTATGACGACGGTTCGCAGAACCAATCAGCCGCCACGCGTTAGCGTCCGGTCTTACGCGGGGGTGAAACCGGACGCTATCGGGTGGCGGCTGATGAAGTTTTAAACATTCACGGCCTCTCCGTGAAATACGACTTTGGAAACTTCGTGACTGAATGTTAATCATCCAGCAAACGATTGAGATCAGGGATGACCATTACCCCAACGTCTGTTTTGAACGCACCCAAGTGTGGACTGCCGTCAAGTTCTTCAAACTTGGTCGCGCTGGAGGTTGGGAGCTTCATCGAGTGCATTTGTGTCTGCGTGTAGAAACCAATATATCGATGTCCACTAGCACGGGCGATTAACAAACGACGACCACGTCTGTTCTGGCGTTGTTCCCCTTCGCGGCTGTCCATTCCAAAAGCCGATCCAAGCTTGATGATTGGAACGGGCATTTTTCGCCAGAGGATATAACCACTGAAGACATCGTTTTCAAAAGGCGATCTAAGCAGGACGTGAGATGTAACGACGGCGGCAACAGACGCCAGTGGAAGGCAGAACACGAAATTCAGATTTTGTCTTGGCACGTCTTCTGGGACGAACGAGATCAGGTGATCGCTTCCTCGACGCGAAGGCGTTAACGGCGATACCGGATTTGTTGCATCGGGGGATGTTGCAGCCGCAGCAGCTGACGCTGAAATGGGTTGCCGATCTACGAATCGAAGGGCTTTGAGTGGATCCACCACCAGCGTAAGCGCCTCGTTAGGATCTTCGCTTTCTGGTGCAATGTTGGCTACCGAAGAGAACAGGCGTTCTTTGCCTCGAGGTTGGGCCACGTTAGGGAGCTGGTGCCAGTGATTAAGAGACACATCTATCGGTCGAGATACTTGGCCGACGCGAATCGTAGCAGCTTTATCACCCAAGCGGATCGCAACCAACGCGCGTTCTTCGTCAGAGGGAGTCAGGTTCAAACCAAGGTGAAGCGATAACAGCGTCGAGAGAGACGCCACTGGCAAATTACCCTCAGGAGTGGAAAGCACTTCCATGTCCTTACCAAGCTGTTGCCGCGCGACTTGGTAAACACCAGAAAGATGAGTCGTCGGTATTGCGAATCGGTAGCCACCGGTCACGCAAGTTACAACTTGCCGCTGCGCCGAATTGACGACAGTGGCGTCGGCCGTGGAGGCCAGCAGATTTGTACTCGTAATCGTGTTTGTTGTCATTGAAGAGCTTCTTTTGCGTTAACGTTTTAAATCCAGTTGGCTGTTTTGGGCTGGCCTAGGATTGCCCAAAGAGCGGCCTAAGCCTGAGCCGATTCACGGGCGTCGTTGACCATGCGAGTGATCAGGCTGATCAGCTTGTCGTCGTTAAAGGGTTTGACGACGTGTTCATCAGCACCCGCATCAGCAGCCATCTTTCGATGCTTCTCTCCAGCACGCGACGTCACCATCACGATAGGTGTGTTTCTGAACTCTTCTTGGTTGCGGAGCCGTCCGATAAGTTCGATGCCGTCCATGCGGGGCATCTCCATATCACACAGAAACACTTCCGGAGGAGTTTCGGCGTTTGCCAAAACCTCCAACGCGTCGACGCCATCTTTACCCGAGAGTACATCCCAGCCCGAGGAACGCAGAAGGTTGGTGGTGACGCGGCGCACCGAAATTGAATCGTCGATGACCATGGCCGTTCGACGACGGTCGACGGTGGCGACTTCGCTGCTGTTGGCGAATGACGTTGCTGCACGGTTAGCAATTTCTTGTCCCACAAGATCCGCCGGGTCGAGAATGGGAATGACAGTACCATCACCAGCAACCGTTGCACCGATCAGACCAGGAACGCTGGCCAAGTGATCTCCGAGAGTCTTCACCACGATGTCCTGACCACCGTCAACGTGATCGACGGTGATCGCCATCTCGTCGTCACCCGTTCGAATCAGCAACAGTGGCTTCGCTTCGTCAAAGGCAGTCTTGTCTTCGGACCGAAGCTGAAGGTGGTGTGATAGCTCTTTGATCTGCACCGTTCTATCCCCTAAGTTAATAATCGGCTGATTTCCGACTCGGCTGACATTGGCCGGGTCCAGACGCAGAATTTGTTGAACAGCCTGCATAGGGATCGCAAAGGTGAGGCCGTTGGATTCAATCAGCAGTGCACGCGATACCGCCAGTGTTGTCGGAAGGTGAACGGTGAAGGTGGAACCTTGGCCCAGTTCACTGTCGACGGAGATAGATCCCTTGAGTCGTTGAACGGCCTCGCGAACGACATCCATTCCTACACCACGGCCGGAAACATCGGTAAGTTTATCGGCGGTACTGAAACCGGGGAGGAAGATGAGTGATCGCAACTCTTCGTTGGAGAGCTCTTGGTCTTCTTTGATCATTCCGCGCTCAATGGCAAGGTTTCTGATCTTTGTCAGGTTCAATCCACCGCCATCATCTGAGACACGAATGGTAACCTGTGTACCTTGGTTGAGCGCTTCAATCTGCAGTGTCGCTTTTTCCGGTTTGCCGGCTGCCGCTCGATCGGCCGGCAATTCAACGCCGTGATCCAACGCGTTTCGGATTAAGTGCAACAGTGGATCGGTGATCTCCTCAAGCACAGTTTTATCAAGTTCAGTGCCTTCGCCTTTGATGACCAATTCGACCTTTTTGCCCAACTTGTTGGAAACGCTGCGAACGGTTCGATCAAGGCGGTTGACGATGTTGCTGACCGGAACCATGCGGATGTGCATTAGGTTGTCTTGAGCATCACGCGTCAAACGTTGCTGGCGACCTAAAAGCGAATCAAAATCACCGTGCAGGGTTCGGAATTCACTGGTGATTACCGCGACATCGTTGGTAGATTCGGACAGCGTTCTGGCCAAAAGATGGAATTCGGTGTAGCGATCAAATTCGAGGCTGTCCAACGAATTTGCATTTCCTGTCGTCGCCAATGAGGCGGCAGTTTTCGCGCCTCCGCTGCCACGGGTGCCGCTGCGAAGGGCTTCCACGCTATAGCGCGTTTCGACGTCATGTGCCACCGACCGGAACCTTGAAAGCGCCGTCTGCATATCTTCGATACGCTGTTCCATGTCTGTTAATCGCTGAGCAAACGAAGAACGATTTACAATCATTTCGCCGACAAGGCCGACAAGAGAGTCGATCCTGTCTAAGGGAACGCGTAGGAACTGCGTCGCCTCTTTGGAAGCGGCAGCCAGTGTATTTGCTTTTTCATTGGCTTTGTCTGTCGATGCAGCGACGGGTTTGGGTTCAGGAGTTGCCGCGGCGGCAGGTAGGACAGCTTCGGCTTCGTCAGCTTCGGCTTCGTCGAAATCTGAGAGACCGCCTAATCCCGCAAGCGCTGCTGCCAGCTCTGCGTCGACTTCTTCCTCAGCTTCGGCGGCAACGGTAGACTGAATTTCGGAATCGTCTGCTTCTTCCGATTTTCCAGCCCCTTCGCCTTGGGACATCGCGCTCATTTCGCCATCGTATTGCTGGTAGAGATCCACCAAGACCTGCGCGGTTGAATCGATGTCGACTTCGGTCGTTGTAAGGTCTTGCAGCTGGTCGGCGGTGGCTAAAAGAAGGTGAATTTGTTTTTCGTTTGCGTGTTGGTTCGTGTCGGCCAAGTGATCCAGTAGATCTTCCATGCGATGCGAAATGCGAGTGACAGCTTCCATTCCGACCGCACCGGCAGCTCCTTTGAGCGTATGTGCCGCGCGGCGAACGTCGCCTAAAGCAATAATGTCTGAATTGTCCGCACGCATGCGGTCCATGCCATCATAGATCGTCAACATGTGCTCTTCAGCTTCCTCGCTAAAGATCTCAGCCAATTCGGGAGACATGTTACTGCCGGCCAAGAGTTGGCTGGTGACCTCCTGAAGGTCGACATTGTTGTTTTCTAACATCAGTTTACTTCCTGTAAAATAGCGATGGTTTTGGGGAGAAAGATCGCCCGAACGACGCCGACCGAGAAGGTTAAATTCCCTCGGTCGGCGCTGGTTCGGTAATCTATCGCCAGTTCATCCACATGAACTGGCGATTTCATTTCAACTGAGCAACCCAAAGTTGCCCTGAGACTTAAGAAACGGGATTAGCTTTTCCGGTAGTTCCCGAAGTTGAACTTGTCGCAATAGCTGAAACCTCTTGAAGACCATTAAGTACGTTTGATTCCGCACCAACTTCATCAGACAACTTAAACTGAGAAACCGATTCACGAAGCTGGTTCGCAAGCGCAGATAGCTCTCCCACGGACTCCGTCGCATTACGTGATCTATCAGCAGAAGCTTTGGTAGATTCAGAAATCTTGGTCATCGTAGTTGAAATTGCTGTCGCAGCATTGGCCTGTTCAAGGGCAGAAGACGACACGCCTTTAATCAGGTCTTCCAGCTGACGTGACACGTCATCAATCTCGGACAGCGTTTGACCCGCCTGAGACGCCAGTTGAGAGCCCTCGACAACCTCACGCGTCGATTCTTCCATATCCGCGATCGCTTCAGAAGTTTCGTTCTGAATCGCTTTAATTAGTGTCGAGATCTGCTTTGTCGCATCCGTGGATCGTTCGGCAAGACGCTCAACTTCTTCCGCAACCACCGCAAAACCCTGTCCCGCGTCACCGGCCATGGCCGCCTGAATCGACGCGTTCAACGCAAGAATCGAAGTACGATCGGCAATATCCGAAATCAACTGCACGATCTCGCCAATCTCCTGGGATGATTCACCCAGACGCTTAATACGTTTCGATGTGGCTTGTACCTGTTCACGAATACGATCCATACCTTGGACCGTATCGGACACAGCCTGGAAACCACGGGAAGCAGTTTCACGGGCTTTCTGGGCCACTTTAGCCGAGCCTTCGGATTGGTTTGCCACCGCCTGAATCTGCGTCGTAATATCATCAACCTTTTGAGACGCGTCGCTAATTTCCTCGGCCTGAGTATCCGATTCTTCGGACAGCACGTAAGAAACACTAGCAATTGAACCCGCAGACGTGGTCACCTGATCGGTCGCAGTTTGTACACGAGAAACAATAGAACGCAACTGTTCGGTCATACTATTAACTGTACCCGCAATCGAGCCGGTAATGTCTTCCTTCACCTCAGCGTTAATGGTCAAGTCACCCGCCGCGATGTTCTCCATCTCGCCGATGAGACTCTCAATCGAATCTTGAATTTCCTGTCGTTCATCGTTGGATTGAATCAGCGTCAGCGTGTTGTCACACATCGCGTTGAGCGCGATCGCAACATCACCAAGTTCGTCGTTGGTAACCTTGTCCGCACGAGCGTCAAACATACCAATACCAATACTTGAAAGCATGTCGTTAATCGAGTTCGCTTGGGTAGAAATACGTTTCGCAAACCAGTATGTCAAGGCTCCACCAATCAGCGTACCGAACAAAATAACCACAGCCGATTGACTAAGCATACCCGTCGCCGCAATAGGAGCCCGAACCTCTTTAAGGTCCATCTCGGACATCAAAGCCCATTTAATGGGCGGTCTGCCCGCAGCACCTTTGTACACCGTCACCGACGCCCAAGAGCTAAGCACGGGAGCACCACGGTAATCGTCAATAATTTTCGTACCCGAATCGCCGGTGGTGAAAATTTCCACTACTGGTTCTGTTTCAACGAGCAGTTCGGGGTTAATGATGGTCGTATCTTTGGTGATATAGCCTTGTGTAATCAGACCCGCACCGTTGTCTTCATCGTCATTGATAAATCGCGAATCGTTACGCATAAGATTATCAGGTCCAACAGCATACGTTTCACCCGATGTACCCAGACCCGCACGTTCGTCGAGAATACCCGAGATACGTCCAATAGGCATCTGGAAGATCGCGACGCCAATTTTGGTGTCACCATCGAAAACAGGAGATGAAATGAATGAAGCGGGTGCTTCGTAAGAAGGCGTGTAGGTCTGGTAGTCAACCAGGAACACGTCGTCTTTGTTTTCGGCTGCTGCGGCCAGACGAAACGCTTCGCCGAAGTTTGTTTTGGCGTAAGGGCCATCGCGGAGTGAAGTCGTGTAATCCATCTCTTTATAAACGGAGTAAACGATGTCGCCGGAATCTAGATCGCACAAGAAAATATCGTAAAACTCAAACTTACGTAGGTAGTTACGAACAATGGGGTGAAATTTTTCGTGCAGTTGGCTGTACTTGGTTCCGTCAGCAGCAGCATCCAATTCTTCCTTTGAACCCAGTTGATTGGGGTTGTTTGAAATGTATTGGTACTGAAGGTAGATTGAATCTAAATCCAACGGTTTCATTTGAGCACTAAGATCAGGCTTTCGGCCGGTAATCTTAATGTATTCAGCACCAAACTCGTTACGGTAGTAGCCCAGAAGTGATTGCTTCATTTCTTCAAGTTGAGCATCGTCGACAGCGGTCTCTTCACGAACAGTTTTCAACGCACTTGGGAACTCACGCATCGCATCGACAACCATCTGGTTTTCACTGAAGGTACCGATCTGATTGTCGATCTGCTCAAAGTAAGCTTCGATCTGAGTCGCCTTAACGGTACGAATCGCAGTCAACTGATCGAAAGCCTGGCTCATAATACCGTCCGATGCAGCGGTGTACATGGTGTAACCAAGAATCGTCATCGGTAAAAGGGCCACCAGAGCGAGCATAAGGAGCAGCTTCCGGAGAATACTGCTGGAGAAGTATTGAACCACTGCATTGTTTTGCAGGGTATTTGAAAGTGACATTAGATTACCTCTGTGAAGTTTTTGGTGTAGGGTTCTGTTTCAATTTGTGACTTGCGTCAAAAATTCTGCAAGGACGATCGTTTCCACTAAGCGACTTCTTGTTCAGGCATCGCACGTGTTGAACGGTCCGAAAATTAGTTACTGTTTCGCAAAAGCCTGAAGCTCACTGCAGCCAAGCAATAAGTCGGGGTCGATCAAAACGGTGGTCGCCTGGTCGGTGACCGAAATGCCATCAGAAAATGTGGCAACACGATCCGATAAGCCGGAAAGGGGGCCTCGCTCACCGCTGAGGTTCCTAATTCCAAGCACGCGATCAACAACAACAGCCGTAGTGGCGGTGTGCTTTTTACTGTTGACCACGATGATTTTTTCTCCTATCGCTTGGCGATCGGAAGTGAGATTCATAAGACTCCGGAAATCGGTGACCGATAGGATTTGGCCACGTAAGTTGGTTACACCGCGCAGCCAATTGGGCGTGCGGGGAAGCGCCGTTACGTCTCCACAACGGTCGATTTCCAGAACACCTGTTAGAGGCAAGCCGAATTGCTGGTCGCCGATTTCAAACACGACGTGACGAGGGCCAAGATCCACGGCTTCGGCGTTTTCATCGTCGGATTGGCTGGCTGCATCTGATTTGCCTTCCAAGAGCATCTCAGGCGTGACAACTTCATCGATTGCGGAGCTGACTCTTTTCAGCAATTCTTCTAAAGCCGAAGATGGATCAGCGACAGAAGTAGAATCTCGGGCCGGACCAGCAGTCTTGGGTTGGCTTGGTTCCTCGGTTTTTTGAAGGGCATTATCGCTTTGTTCGATGTCGTTCCAATCGACAGCCTCTTCACCAAACGCCGCAGCGAGTGCTTTTTGAAGCTCTGCATTTGCAATATCTTCCAAGTCATCAATTTCTTTATCAGCCATGATATTTCGCTTTGAAATCCTTCCTAGATTCTTCGCCTAAGTTATTCGCGTCGCTGTTCTCTAATGAATTGCCGATAACAATTCGCTAAGTACGCCCAAAAGTTCATCTTTTTCGATTGGTTTTGAAAGGTAGCCGTCTGCACCTTGGCGATGCCCCCAGATTCGATCGTTTTCCTGATCCTTCGCGGTAACCATTAAGACTTTGATCGCCAATTCGGGGTCCGCTTTGATGGCGCGACAGACTTGGTAGCCATTCTTTTTAGGGAGTACGATGTCGAGGATGACGACTTCGGGGTGGTGTTCCTTAATCAATTCGATTGCTGTTTCACCGTCTTCTGCAACTAAATACGAGTAGCCACCAGCTTCAACGATCTGCATCATCTGGTGACGCGCCGTAGGGCTGTCTTCGACGATCAGGATTTGCAATTCTTCACTCATAGACTAATAACTCTCTCTCGCTTGACGATGAAGACGGACTACCAGGATTCTTTGAGCTCACGCACAAAAACAACGGTGCTCTGGTCTATCTGTTTCCCCAGCGGAGAATCAAATCCGACCAAAACAATCGCGTGGTAAAGCACCGTGGCACACGCTCGAATCAGCGCCAGTCCCAGCTTTTCGTAAGAGGACTTAATCTCATCGTTATCTTCACCACCAAGGAATGCCCGTTTGATGGCGGATCCCCAACTGCGCGAATTTAGTATCTCTTGGTAGGTCGCACTCTGATGCAACGCCTTGGAAATTTCGTCGCGCGTCTGAACAGCTTCTTCACCTTGAAAGAATCGATCAGAAAACTCAAGCAAACGTGTCAACATCTTCTTCGCGGTTGAAGCGGCACCATCCATGTGTTCTTCACGGCCGGATTCCTTGGCCATGGCAATAAGCGATTCCAATTGGCAGATGAGATCCACGCAAGCGATTTCTAGTTCGCTTTGATCAATGGTTCTAGGTGGTTCTGCGGTTCTGCGGTCGGCGGTTCTGCGGTCGGCGGACGGCGGAGCTGACTGCTGAGGATCGCCTGGCAGAGATGGATTTACTTGGGACATGATGATTCGGGGGGCAAACGTGGAATTTTAAAGGAGAGGTGAAGTCCGACTTCACTTCTCAATCACGATGAATTGTCAAAGTTGAATCGTACGGGGAAAATTCTTAAACGGAGACGCGTGCGTGTTCTCTCACTTTTGCGATCAATTCGCTGGATTCGAACGGCTTCACGATGTAGTCGTTGCAGCCGGCCATTTTGCCACGCATCTTGTCAAACACACCGTCTTTGCCAGAAAGCATGATGACGGGAATGTGTTTGGTGCGGTCATATTTTTTTACAAATTTGCACAACTGATAACCGCCCAGTCGAGGCATGTTGATGTCCGACAAGATAACGTCCGGGAGTTGCTCAGACAAAAGTGTCAACGCTTCGACACCGTCGGCGGCAGTCACGACTTGAAAGCCTTTTCGTTCAAGAGTCATTGTCAGCAGCTTACGAATGGTCGGGCTGTCATCGACGGCCAATACCAAAGGCAACTCTTCGTCAGCGACTTGCACAGTCGGTGGTGCGACGGCCGGTTGTTGGATCGTTTCTTGAACTTCCGCCGAGAGGTCGTTAAGGTCGTCTTGGATTGTCTGTTCTACGTCTGTTGACGTCACGGCAACTGCTGCGGCTGCAGTCGCTGCGGCTGCGGCGGCAGCAACGCTGGCGGCTTTTTCAGCGGCGGCAGCTTCCTCGGCAACGCGGGTAGCTTCCTCTTTAGCAGCAGCCTGTGCTTCGGCAGCTGCTTTCGCCTTGGCAGCAGCTTCGGCTTCTTCTTTCGCCTTGGCAGCAGCTTGGGCTTCTTCTTTTGCCACTCGTTTGGCTTCGGCCTCATCGGCGAGCCGCTGAAGTTCTTCCTGTTCTTCGACTTTGCGAGCAGCTTCTGCTTCTTCGGCTTTGCGAGCTGCTTCTGCTTCTTCGGCTTTGCGAGCTGCTTCGGCTTGTCGGGCAACTTCGGCTTCCTCGGCTTGTCGGGCTGCTTCGGCTGCAGCTTCTTCTTCCACACGGGCTGCTTCGGCTTCATCAGCCAAACGAGAAGCTTCGGCAGCTTCTTCCTTCGCCTTTGCGGCTTCAGCCTGTTCTTTTTCAGCTTCAAGTCGTGCAACTTCAGTCACGTCAGCTTCAGAGAGGGCTGAGCTGTCTTCTGCCTCTTCCTTCGCTTCAGCAACAGTCTCATCCGCAGATGATTCGTCACTTTCTTCAGATTCAGCAACGACTTCTTTTTCGTCTTCTTCCTCAGTTTGGTCTTCCGCAACAACCTCTTCGGCTGGTTCAGCGGAAACCTCTGGATCTGTTTCCTCTTGGGCGACGACTTCTTCTTCGTCTTCTTCCTCAGTTTGGTCTTCCGCAACAACCTCTTCGGCGGTTTCAGCGGAAACCTCTGGATCTGTTTCGTCTTGGGCGACGACTTCCTCTTCGTCTACTTCCTCAGTTTGGTCTTCCGCAACAACCTCTTCGGCTGTTTCAGCAGAAACCTCTGGATCTGTTTCGTCTTGGGCGACGACTTCCTCCTCGGCGTTCTCATTTGAACCATCAGCCGAAACTGAATTTTCTTCCGGTGCTTCCGCATCGGAATCAACTGAGTCCGCAACGACTTTAACATTGCGGGACTCATCTGTTCTCTCTTCCAGCACGTCTAACTGAGCCGTAACCTCTTGAATGCCTGACATCCACTCAAGCCCCGACAAAGCGGTAGCATTCTCAGAGTCCAGCTCTAAAACACGGTAGAGAGCTTCTTCGGTTTCTGAAAATGATTCGCTCGACCAAGCGTGCATCAACCAAGCGTCCACTGAATCAGATTCTTGATTGATTTCGGCTTGAAGAAAACTGCGACTTTTCTGACGGCTTCCGTCCAAAATCGCCTTGGCTGCTTTTCTCAGGTTCTTTGATGGTTTGGCGTTCATAAATATTGGCTTCAGTTAATGGGAGACTTTTCAGCACATAAGTGCTACTGGGGGGCGGGGATTTAGAAGTTTCCTTCTAATCACGCTTATTTTTGCTGGTAAGCGTCGATACCTTCTTGCTTCCAAACGTTCAACGTTTTGCTGTCGCTTGGATTGATTTTGACGCCGATCGCGTTAACCGGGTGGTCGAACTTCTTCTGAATTTCGATCCAGTTGTTTTTTACGTTTTCTGGGATAGCCATGTTTGTGTTCCTAAAGTTGAAATTAGATCTATTGGGTCCATTGACCTAATGGACTATAGGTTTTCTTTTCATAGGGTGTCGGACGATTTCTGACATTCTTCATCAAGTAGAAGTGGCAATTGAACTGTAGCACTCATGCAATTCGTTTAGATCGTTATAAACCGAACCATCACAATCAATCGGTCCGGCGATACTGATTGTAAGTTTCGTTAGTCCTTCCAGAAGTACTGACAATGCGACGTCATTAAGTTGTGCAATTTCCAGTTCATCAATTTGTCTCATCATGTCATCATCACCTATTCGACCTCCAAAATAGAAACATTGCGTTGCAAGTCGGGCGACACGATTTGGGATGACGTCAACCGCTAGTTGGCTTTCTCCCTTCATCTGCATTCTGGATTTCCAGAGCTCTTCTTCGTTAATCGGTTGCTGCCAGAGTGCAAGTGAAGTAAGTTCGAAGAGGATTAGTTGAACGCTTTCGGCCAATTTTTCCGGTGATGTTACGCCTTCTATGACCAGTGCGCCGCCTCTCTGGTAAGACAGAATGTTTGATTGTATCGAATACACCAATCCGTTCTGCTCACGTATTTTTCTGTATAATCTGGAGCTCATCCCGCCACCGAGCAGACTGCAAATAAGGTGTATCGCGTACCGCCTGTCATCGGTGAGACCAGGCACAGGTATTGCGATCGAAAACGTACATTGATTTGTTTCCATCCTCGCAATTGATACTCCGCCCCTGCTGGTTACTGGGGCATGGGAAGCTTCTGGGGATGATCCCCGCAATGTCCAGAACGCGTCTTCTGTTTGTTCAACAATAGAGTCGTGCTCAAGAGCGCCGGCCGCAGCGACAATGATGCGATCGGGCTTATAGTTTTTTGAGATGAAGTCGATAACGTTCGCGCGAGTCAATTTTATAACGTCCTCAGTGCGCCCGGTCACCGAACGGGAAAGCAAATCATCTGGCCACAGCATCTTTTTGGTGGCTTGTAGGGCCACATCGCTGGGGTAGTCAGCGTATTGCTGAATTTCTTGACAGATGATGTCTTTTTCGCGCTCTAGCAGATCCTCAGGATAGCTACTACCGATGATAATATCGCCAAGAAGGTCGACGGCGTAGCTGGTGTAGTCTTGCATTACGTGTCCGTAAAAACACGTATAATCCGGTGCCGTGAACCCGCCCATGCTTCCGCCTGACGTGTCGATGAAAGACGAAAGTTGATCTCGGTCACGTAGGTTTGTGCCCAGAAATAGCGCGTGTTCACACAGATGAGCCAGTCCGGACTGGTCCTCGCCTTCGTTCTGCGGGCCAGCGTTGATCAGGATGGAAATTCCAGCACTGTTGGTTTTGGGCACAGATTCGGTGATCACTTGAATCCCGTTGTCCAATTTGGTGATCTGCGTTTCTACATTAGCTGAAATCATTTCGGCCGACCCATAGAGTTACTTTGGTGGTAACCGGTTAAAACCAATTTGGCTCACCGAGTCGGTTGGTCAGCGGTTCAGCCCAACGCGATTCAATTTTTCCGATCGTGGAAGTGTAGCCCACAATTAGCGTTACAGAATCAAGCGAAGATGATCTGTTTGCGAAATCTTTATTTGTATGGAGAAAAGTTTGGGTACTAGTGGTTGTTGCCGATACGCGGCCTGATTTGGCTTCGTTAGTAAAATTTGTCGGTGATGACGGATCTAAAAGATTGTTCGGCCAAGCAGGGGGAATGGCGACCATTTGCAATTTTTGACAGCTTTTCGTCGGTGCCGTTTAAACTGTGACGTAAATATAAGATATGTAGTAGCGCGATCGGAATTGCTCCCTTCGCCCCATCTTTGAGACTTAGAAGCGAGAAACATTGTGAATTCTTCATTATTAGTGCCGGCACTGATCGTCTTAGCCGTTACGGCAGGGGTCTTCGTATTCGGCGAAAGTCTGTTTTCAGGCAGTGAGTCAGAATCAGCGAACGAATACGCTGTTAGCCAACCTCAGGCGAAACAACCCGCGGATGTCGAACCAACTGTTAGAGGTAGCGATTTTTCTTGGGACGAAACGACAATAGATGCTGCACAAAGTTCATTAGAATCAGCACCAAAATCCTTCGTCAGCACAAAGCAGAGCGAAGATGCACCCGCTGCACTTTATGGTTCTAATGATGATAGCCAATCTGATGAATCCTTCGAATCTGCTGGAGACGTCGCTTCGTCTGGTCTCGCCTTGAGCAACGATTCAACCGACTTGGGGGCAGATGACCTTCGGCCAGCTTTGGATTTGGATACTGCTTCGAAGCAGGTTGACGATGACCTGGCAGATTTTTTCAGTAGAACGCCAAAGGCAGATGATTCTGGCAGTTCGACCGCTCGGTCGTCAGTTAGCAGAAGCGTTCAAACGCCATCAACACCAAAGGAGAAAACCGTCAATCCGCCGGAGACTGAACTCGCAATGGCCTCGCCAATCAACAGTGACTCAAGCGTCGACACCTTCGACAATTTTGGCTCAGATTCATCCGACTTTTCAACTGCCCCAAGCACCGAAGTTGTTAAAGAGATGAAGTCAGTTGTCGCCGGCGAAGCGAATAAAATTGCCCCGAAACAGCTACTTGATGTCGCCTTTTCTGGAGACGAAGAAAGCAGCGTCATTTCGGGGGCGCTTGAGCCAATGAAGGACAGCAACGACCAATCAGCAATGGGTGGTTCAAACGACCAAGTAAATGCGCCTGTTCGCAAGTTCAAAATTACCAATCCTAAAGCGACGACGCTGGCAGTAACATTGAGCGTCGACGGGAAACAGGTAACCTTGAAACCCGATCAGTCTTACGTCATTCAGGACTCCAAAAGTGATGTTAAAGTCACCTTCAGCCGGGGTGGATCGTTTGGATTTCAAACGAAGACTCTGAGCAATGGCCACTACCGATTCACAGTCAGCCGGGAAGCTGGCTGGCAGCTGGTTAACTAGTCAGCTTGTTGACTGGTCATTGAAGACAGCAAATTTTAAAAAGCCCCTGAACTTTCAGGGGCTTTCTGCGTTGATGTTTTCGAATCTCTCTTTTCAACTAACTAAACGTCAGTTGCCGGGAAGAAGATTGCCTGGAAGAGAATTCGTGTTAGTCGCTGATCTTGCAGTAAATCCAGAGCCCTCACCAACTGACGGAGCACTAACAATGGGTGTGAGGTTGGAAGACGAAGAAAATGTTTCTCCAATTGCGTAGGGAGTCTCAGAAGAAGATCTCGGTGGTGTATAAAATTCGTCGCTTGAAACTACAGTGCCGGAAGATTCGTAAGACATTGCCGATTCTGTTGCTGCCGAGCATCCGTATTCGCAGTCCGAAACTGCCGCTGGCGTGGGGGCGCTTGGTGCCGAATAAACTTGGTCCGATGAGCACGGAGCAGATCCTGATCCGCTGGTGCAGCAGCCACCAAGTGATGCGATGATCGCTAGTCCCAGTAATACAGTGGGTAAGTTTTTGAATGTCATGCAAACCTCCTCCTTGAGGTTGAGTCTCTCTAAATCTTGAAACATCCCTCATCCTTGAGGGATCGCAATAATGCTTGATGGTTGTGATATTCGGATCCAGCTGTATCAATTAGCTACGAATTCTGCGGCCGGCGGCGTAGCCGTTAGTTCTGCTACCAGTGGTTTCATGCGAATGCGCGGAACATGCGCAACATCTCCAGATCTGTAATCGTCAAGATCAGCACGAACTGAACCGAAAGCCGAGATTGAGAGGAGCACCCGAGCAGATCGATTCGAGTGATAGCGTATCCGTTATAAAAAAGCGTAAGCACTTGCCATGTGCGGCGAGCACGCGTTACGCTCGTCTCGAACTAATTTTCCAACGTCATCACCGCTTCTGCGGAACGCACCTTAATGGGTGCGCCGGTTGAAACGATTTTCATCGCTCCAGCAATCAATACAATGGTCAGCATTAAAACGCAAAGAATATTGGTCCAGTGCATCTCGCGTTCGCGAAGTTTCACCGCTTTTTCGCTTCGGCCTGATAATCTTGCCGCAAAATAGAACACGGCAAAAGCCAGCAACATTTTTATCAGCAACAATCCGTTGTAAAGATGTGACAATTCGTAGGTCACCGCTTTGAAGTAAGCGTTGTAAAATCCCGTCACCAGCAGCAACAACGTACTGATGCCAATCCACTTGGCCCACTTTGCCCGAACAGATTCGCGCAGCTCAGCCCCGACGTCGGTGTGTTCGCGACTGGCAAAAGCTGGCAATAACGCTAGTCGTAGAAAAATCGTCCCGCCCACCATGATGATGACGGGGATAATGTGTAGCCATCGGCTGACCAGATTAAGCAGGGTCGTACCGTCCATTTTATGTTCCTAGTAATTTGATAAAGCTAAATTAAGAGTTGGCCAAACGTGGCATAGGCTTTTAGCCTGTGTTTTGCTTCTCAACTCTTTGCCAGCCAAGATGCCTATCCCACTCACGCCTCCTCGGTCATTTCCAACCATTGATCTTCCAATTCAGTCACTTCTGTCGCGATGGCCTGAATTTTTTCGTGCAGTTCAAGCGCTTTGCCCGGATCACTGCACTGCATAATCTCATCGTTAAGCGCTTTTTTATCCGTTTCCAGCTTTTTGATCTTTCGTTCAACGGCCTGAATTTGTTTCTGGCGTTTCCGATCCGGGCGTTGGTTGCGATGAACTGCGGCCTTCTTCTTTAGCCCCTTGGATTCCTCGAATCGAGTTTTCCCAACACTCTTCACTTTGTTATCGCGGAAACCCTCAGAGATTTCTTGGTTTACCGAATAAAGGTAAGCATCATAGTCGCCGATGTAGTTTTTCGCGGTGCCGTCACGTACTTCGATGATCGACGTTGCGATTCGTTTCATAAAATGTCGGTCGTGGCTGGTGAAGATAACCGTGCCCTGATATTTCAGCAACGCGTTGGCCAAAGACTCGACCGTTTCAACATCCAAGTGGTTGCCCGGTTCGTCCAACACCAAAATATTATAGTCGCCCAACATCAGACCCGCCATACAAAGCCGGGCCCGTTCGCCTCCCGAGAGTACCTTAATCTTCTTTTTCGTGTGTTCGTTTCGAAACAGCAGAGACCCCGCGACGGCGAGGATTTGCTGGTTCGTCGTCCCCGTCAACGCCATGTGTTCCAGATAATCTAGGACCGTGTCGTTCTCATCGAGTGTCGTGTAAACGTGCTGGGCATAGACGCCGATTTTGCACTTATGTCCCCACTTCACATCACCTTCTTTCGGATCGAGCGAATCAACCAGCGTCCGCAACAGTGTCGTTTTTCCTTGGCCGTTGTCGCCGACGATTGCCGCGCGTTCACCATGATCGATTTCAACTTGGATGTCCGAAGCGACTGTAATATCTGGATAGCCAATTGCCAGATCGACACAACGCGCCGCGGTGCCCTGCCGCGGTTCAATCTGAGGCGCGACGATGACGGCGCGCGGGGCCTCGGTGGCAATTTCTGCGACTTGCAGACGATCCAGCTGCTTTTTCTTATTCCGCGCTTGAGAGGCCGTGTTGGCGTTAGCGCGGTTTTTGTTGATGAATCGTTCGAGCTGTTTCTGTTTTGCGATCACGGTAGCGTTTACACGCAGATCGTGTTCGCGCCGTTCCTCTTGGAATTGTAAGAACGAATCGATACGCCCCGGGTGCATGGTAATCTTACCATGCGACAGGTCCATCGTTTCACTACAGGTTGCCGTTAGAAACGCACGATCGTGTGAAACAATCAAACACGCATAGCGAAACGATTTGAGAAACTCCTCTAACAACAACTGAGTTCGGAGATCCAAAAAATTAGTCGGTTCATCCAGCAGCAACAGGTTGGGTTCGTGCAGCAGCAACGCCGCCAGCTTCACACGCGTTTGCCAGCCTCCGGAGAGCGCACTGACGGGACCGTTCAGGAAATCGCCTTTGATTTCAAATTGGCCGGCGACTTCGCCACATTTCCAATCGGGTTGGTCACTATCACGCATGAGAAAATCAAGCGCCGATTCGCCGGGCTTAAATGGATCATGCTGACGTAGGTATCCGACTTTTAGATCGGGATGTCGGATCACTTCGCCAGCATCCAGTTCTTCTTCGTCCAACAAGATTTTAAGGAGCGTTGATTTTCCAGCTCCGTTGCGACCAATAAAGCCAACCTTTTTATCGTCGGTGATCGTTGCCTCAGCACCGTCGAGCAGATGTTGGTCGCCGTAACTCTTGTGCGCGTCTCGTATTTGTAAAAGTACCGCCATCTCTGCTATCTATTCCGTTTGTTGTTTCGTGGGTTGGCGTTTATCCAGTGGCTGCACGGCGACGGAGAATGGGCCGTGTTGATCGGCTTTAAAAACGGTTAAGTAGTAAAGCCTCGCCGCCGCTTGGATTTTTTTGAAGTTCAACCGATCAACGCGATCAGTTTGCTGATGATAGTCGGGATGGAAGCCACCGAACAGGAACGCAACCCCGACGCCTTTTCTGTAGAAGTTGAATTGGTCGCTACGGTCAAAAATAGCTTCTTCGTCCAACTCAAATCGAAATCCAATGTGCTGATTCGCATCGATAATCACATCGTGAAGTTCGTTGCCACCCTGCCGAGCACCAATCAGGTGGATGCTGCCTTCATTTTGTTCAGGCGTTTCTTTTGGCGATGACTCATTGCGACCCACCATATCGATATTCAACATGCAAGAAATATCGCGTAGCGGCAGCAAAGGTCGTTGGCAATAATGGTTCGATCCCAATAATCCGATCTCCTCAGCAGCGAAGAAAATAAACATAACGCTCCGCTTGGGACGAATCTCATTTTCGATCAGGGCTTTTGCGATACTCAGCACTGCCGAGCACCCCGAACCGTTGTCGTCGGCGCCGTGAAAAATTCCTCCACTGGTGATGCCAATGTGATCTAAGTGAGATCCGATCACGATGTGCTCATGTCGAAGATTTGGATCAGATCCGGGCAGTATTCCGATAACGTTGGGGGCTTCGATTTGTCGAATGCGTACCGGGTTTGCGAACGCAACGCTGCTGTGCGGATTCATAATTGTGATTTGGGGGGGCACTATCGGATCATTGCCGACTGCTTCTAAACCCGAGCCCACCAACAATTGATCGACGGCCGCAGAAGCTATCGCCCCTTTGATGGTCATCGGAGGTTGACCCGAAAAGGTCGCTTGATTGATGGATTGAGGGGTACCATCGACGACATGCAAAAGTGCTGCGGGTTGATGACTTTCAAGTTTCTGCGCAGCGTACTTGTGCACCGATGGGTCCGCCCAATAGATCACGATCGCATCGCGTAGAACGACCGAAGCAGGAATCTTAAAACGTCCGGTGGGACAGCGGACGAAAATCAGGTTTCCCAAAACGGATGGTTTGGAAGAGTAAGTGTTAAAACCGATGTTGCCTTGGGCCTGAATCATAATGCCACCAGCGGCTCGCATATAACACTCTTCGATGATCGGAACTTTTTGTTGCAGGGGAACCGATTGAAAGTAACTGCCGTCAGCGTAGATCGGCTCGACGCCAAATTCGGCCAATTTCCCGGCAACCCAATGAGCCGCTTTTTTATATCCTTTTTGTCCTGTGCCTCGTCCTTCGAAATGGGGACCGGCCAGCACCGAAACGAGTGATTCAATTTGTTCGGTTGTGATCGAGTCGAAACCCAACCGCAAATCTTCAGGACATGGTTGGACGTCAGCAAACTGAGCGGCCGTTGGCGATGCGAACACCGACAGCATTGCACTGATTAAAAGCAGCATTAAATTGCGGCGGCGATTGGTCACGAGCGATATAGAAGAGGGTTGCGGAAAAGAGCGTATTGTAAGCAGAACTGTTAAAAAGTGGGATAGGCTAGGTTTGCATTGTGAGCGGCAAGGCGCTAGCCGCCGGTTAACGGTCGTCATCTTATCGGCGGCGAGTGCCTTGCCGCTCAGTTCGTCAGCCTAGGCGAAAGACCTATCCCACTCATTCAATGGCATCGGGTTGCACCGCGGGAACCGGCTCGGGTGTTTTCTCTGCACGTTGATGGCGATGCCCGGGCAACATCTCGATGCCCATTGCAATCACTACGCCCAGCAACAGCATCATCGACAGTTGCAATCGGTCATGGGCGTGGAAGTGTACCTCGGGCAATAAGTCGCCCAATGAGATACATAAAAATACGCCGGCCGAAAATGCTAACGCGATCCCCAAAACCAGTTCGCGCGACTCCATGAACGAATCAACGCTGATAGCGAAAATCAATGCACCCAATGGGCACATCAGCGCGAAGACTAGGTTCACCACCAATTGCTTTTCCCAAGCCCAGCCCTTGGCGGCCATCAAAGAGGTGATTGACAATGCGTCCAGCGGCTTGTGCAATAAAATAGCCAAGAAAACGCTCAACCCGGCCGTACTAATTGCGGTGGACCCCGACTGCACGGCGGCCGCTAATGCGATACCGTCGATCAGCGTATGGATCGCCAAACCGAAGCAGAGACCCATCCAAGTCAGATCAACATTGCCACTGTGGTCATCACAGTGAACATGATGATGGTCGTGATCGGAGTCACACAGTTGCTTGCTTTTATGATCATGTTCGTCATCAACCGCTAAATCGTGCTGATGGAAGTGGAACATCCTCACCATGAAGAACATGAAGAGAAGCCCGATCAAGCACGCGACCAACGCCGCATCGGCGCTTCCGAGGATCATGATCGAGTGCGGAAGGAGATGCAGCAGCGCAACCCCCAGCATCACGCCGGATACCAAACTGAGTGTCAGTTGGATTCGTCGATGGGTCAGTTTAACCAACGATGGAATCGAACCGCCCAGCGTAGACGCGATCGTTATAAGGGCGCAGTAGATTGGCAGCGTGTAGAGCATGGGCCCGAGAATCGCAAACGCGTTTTGGTAATCCGCGATATCCTAAGTAACTGACGCGACTTTTCAAGGCACAATCGTGATCTCGTTTTGGAGCCACAGTGCATGGCAGGTCAAAACCTGCCCCACGTGGAGCAGGTTTTCAACCTGCTGTGAGCGCTCTTGTTCAATAAAAATCAGTCGACGGGAAAAACTGAGCTACGCTGAATCGGGCCCTGTCGCGACGATGGCGATCCCCAGTTGATTCGCGCGAGCGACCGTTTCCTCGGGATCCAGCAGAATTGTTTTGCGAGCGTCCACGGCGATAACTTTGCCGCCGGCAGCGTGCAGCGTCTCGACTGTGCCTATTCCAATCGTGGGCACGTCGAATCGCATGTCCTGTTCCGGCTTGGCGACCTTCACCAGCGTGAATCCTCCAGCCTTGCACAGCTGACCGGCCCGTTTGATGCACGCATCGGTACCCTCAATCGCTTCTACCGCGAGGACGGCTTGGTCTTTGATGATCACACTTTGGCCAATATCCAACCGCCCCATTTCTTTGGCCGCCTGCCAACCAAAACGAATGTCTCTCCATTGCGATTTGGTCGGTTCAAGTTTGGTAAGCGTGCCTTGGTCCACAAGTAATTCCGGAGCGTATTGAGTTGCCGGTGAGAAATTGATACCACCGGCGGCGTAGAGACTGGTGACGGTCAACAACAGTGTATCGTCTTTGCGGTCTTTTGTTTTGGTTAAAAAGATCGGATAAAAATGTCGCCAAAATGTGAGATCGGGACAGTGCTTTATCAGATGGAACCGCTCAAAGATTTTGGTTTTGAATACTTTGCCGGCCATCGTGGCCTCACGTACGCCAGATTTCCGCAGGTATCTGACTTGAGCTCCCATGCGTCCCATTCCGAACACACGATAGTCATCGCAAATCTCGGCCAATTTTGGATCCGCATGATCTTTGATCGCCATGCAGAAAACTTCGTAGCCCTGAGCTTTGAGGACCTGAGCAACACGTACTGGAAAGGTTCCCCAACCAGCGATCAAACCGATACGCTTGTTTTCGGACTGGCCACCAAAGTTAGAGTTTGCCGGAGGAATCGAAACGGTTGCCATTATTCATTTTCGGGGCTGTCAACGTTGATTGTTGTAGGTGTCGAAGGCAGTACGCTACGCGGCTTCCCGACGGTTTTGCGTCGCAACGTCTTCTTTGGGTTCGGTGGCCTGTTTGCCAGCGTTCTGCTCTAGTGCTTCGATCTGTTTTCTAAGATTCTTAATATCTCTTCGCATTTGTGGCAATTTGTCCGAGGAAGCAAATAATTGCATCTGCTTTCGGCTGGTACGCGCTGGTGTGCCCGCCATCCGCTGGCCCGCTTCGACATCGAACATTAAACCACTTTTGGCGGTGATCATTGCCTTGTCGCCAACGTTCAAGTGATCTCCAACTCCGACTTGTCCGCCCATGACAACGTACTGGCCAGTTGTGCAGCTGCCTGCGATGCCGACTTGAGAGCACAATAGATTGTGCGGTCCGATTTTACAGTTGTGCCCGACCATAACCATGTTGTCTAGTTTGCTGCCGGTTCCGATGATGGTCGAATCGTACGTGCCACGATCAACGGTCGTGCCCGCACCTAGTTCTACATCGTCTTCAAGTACAACGTTGCCGATTTGAGCCGAAAGTTGATGATGTCCGTTGCGCGTTTTGTAGCCAAATCCATAACAACCCACGACCGCTCCGGCGTGAATTAAAACCCGATTACCAACGACCGTGTTTTCGTACAGCGTCGCGTTGGGAAAGATGCTGACATCGCTGCCGATGGTACAGCCTTCGAGAATGACCGAGTTGGGGAAAATTGTTGTTCGGTCACCGATGGAAACATTGTCCATGATGACAGCGCCGGCGTGAATGACAACGTCTTCACCAATAATTGCCGTGGGACTGACGGTGGCGCGAGAGCTGATTTGAGTTTCTTCGGTTGATTGGCGAACGATCGGATTGCGATAGAGGATCGCCATTTCAAAGAACGCTGATTCAGGATCCTCGACCTCGATAACAGGCTTGCGGGATTGACCCAGCCCTTCGCAAACGACCGCTGCCGCTGCATCACTGTCAAGGAAGGCTTGGAAATGACTGGCAGATGTGACGAATGTAATTTGTCCGGCCAGTGCGTGGGAAATGCTGGCAGCGCCAGAGATTTCTAGTTCTGGACTATGGTTTAGTTTTCCTTCGGCGATGTCCGCCAATTCTTCTAAACGTTTCATGTTCGCGCCACGCTGATAAGGGATTCAATGAGACATCTCGGTTCATGGCTTTTAGCAGAAATTTCGTATTGGTCGCCATATCAGTTTTTAATGACGTTGCTAGTTCTCTAGTTTATCAAAATTGCTATCCGTCTGAGTTGGCAGACGCTCAAGGAGACGGTTGGTTCCGACGCGGCTTATGACGTTGCGGCATTGGTGGAGCTGCACACTTGGTATCAGCATCTTTGAGGACCAAACGCTGGTCCGGACACATCAAATCCGCTACCATGTCGTGGACGAAAGTGGTCTCTTTATGGCCGTAGCACTCGAGGTCGGAGGTGCTTGGTCAACTGCGACGAAGGCAGCGTCGTGCAGGTCGGCGATAGGTCGCCATTCGTTATTCCGCTTCAACCACAGGCGATTATGAAATTTAAGTCAATCATTTTGACCCTCATATTTTTTGTGGGAATTATGTGGTTTCGATCCGCTGATAAGCAGCGCAGGAGTGCCGACTCTCTCGGGCGCGCAATCGCTGTCGTAGAAAGCCTGCCAGAATACGAGCAAAACCAAGAGTTCTTTGACGGTAATCTAGCCGAATTTCACGATCGTGCTTTTGGTTTGGCATACAAAAGGGGGAGGTTCCAATCTTCGTTTGGCGAAAACATTTATCGAACCGTATTGCTGAAGCAATTTATGAATGATGCCGAAGCGGTCGGAAATAGCGCGATGTTTGAGGCGATGAAGAGAGAACTCGAGAAAACACAACTGGAACAGCTACCGGAACCAGAGCCGGTACAGCCATAAACTGGTTGACGTGATTTAACGCGAGCGACAAAAGAATAGGATCCATAATTTGACAACTGTACCTCGGCAATTCGAAGATGAACAAGCGGATTCAGGAAACCCAGGCGACTGGACGGTTGAGCAATCGCGCGAACTTTACGGCGTCCGGCGGTGGGGTATGGGATATTTCGATATTGATCCGGGCGGTAATCTATTGGTAACAGCACCAACGCCAGCCGGGAAACGTTCGGTGCCAATGTCGGCGGTCATCGACGGGCTGCATCAGCGTGACCTCAGCATGCCAGTGATGCTGCGAATCGAAAACCTGATCGACGATCGCGTGGTGCAGCTGAACACGGCTTTCGCAAACGCGATTGAGCAATCCGGATACCAAAGTGAATATCGGGCCGTCTTCCCCATCAAAGTCAACCAGCAGCATCATGTTGTTGATTCGATCGGGCGTTCTGGGCAGCCATACAGTCATGGGCTTGAGGCGGGCAGCAAAGCGGAACTGCTGGTGGCGATCTCATCGGTGACGTCCAACGAAAGTCTGATCGTTTGCAATGGCTACAAGGATGAAGAGTTCATCGACCTCGGGTTCACAGCCTGCGAGCTGGGTTTTAAGTGTTTCTTTGTGCTGGAGACGCTGGAGGAATTGGATCTAATCATTCGCCGGTCCCAACATTTCAATGCGCGACCCATGATCGGGGCACGGGTAAAGTTAGCCACAAAAGTCGAAGGCCACTGGGCCGGCGACAGTGGTGACCGCAGCTTGTTTGGGCTGACGACGGTTGAACTGATTGGTGTCGTTGATCGTTTGCGCGACAACGAAATGTTGGATTGCTTTCAGATGTTGCACTTTCACCTCGGATCGCAGTTGACCAACATTCGCAATGTGCGAGACGGATTAAAAGAGGCCTGTCGTTATTACATCGGTTTGGTGCATGAGGGCGTGCCATTAACGCACTTAGATTTGGGTGGTGGTTTGGCGGTCGATTACGACGGCACCGCCAGCACGATGCCTCACAGTCGCAACTACGAGTTGGATGAATACGCGACTGACGTTGTCGAAACCGTAATGGGTGCCTTGGACGCTCAAGAAATTGAGCACCCCGTGATCGTTACTGAATCAGGACGTTGGACGGCAGCACCGATGTCCGTATTGATTTTCAATGTCTTGGCCGTGACGAATTTCGATGCTGACGATCTACCGGACACGTTACCTACCGATTTGTGCGATCCCGTTTGCGGTATGGTGGAGACCTTGGGTAAAATTCAAACGCAGCGATTGCAGGAGAGCTACAACGCTGTTCTGTATTACCGCGACCAAGTCAGAGAACTTTTCAATGCGGGTAAAGTAACGCTTCGTGAACGCGCCTTTGGCGAAAATCTTTATTTAAAGATCGTCAATAAGATTGCCGTCGCCAGCGTTGACTTGGAACGTGTGCCCAGCGAATTGGTCGAGCTGCGGGAGTCGTTGTCGGATATATACTACGGAAATTTTAGCGTTTTCCAGTCATTGCCCGACGCGTGGGCGATCGAACAGGTCTTCCCTGTAATGCCACTGCATCGATTAAATGAGAAACCAGAACGAAAAGCCATCATCGCTGATCTGACGTGCGACTGCGACGGAAAAATAGATCGTTTCGTCGGCGTTGATGGCGAAATCGAGCGTACGTTGCGGTTGCACAAACTCCAGCCGGGGCAGCCTTATTATATGGGTGTCTTTTTGGTCGGAGCGTATCAAGAAACGCTCGGTGATCTACATAATCTCTTTGGAGATAATAACGTCGCCAGCATTCGCGTGACCGATAGCGGCGGTGTCGAATTTGTAGAAGAGGTCAGCGGTGACACGATTGCCGAAGTACTGAGCTACGTTGAGTACGATCCGGCGAAGATGTTGGCTCGGTTCCGCGACAAAGCAGAATCCGCAGTTCGCAAACAGCAAATTAGTGTGCAATCACGTCAGCAAATGGTGAAGTTGTTCCGAGAGAGCCTGCAAGGATATACTTACTTCGAAGAGTAACGAAATGGGCGCGAGCCCTCAATCGTACCGCTCTTCACTCTTAGCGGTACGGGCGCGAGCCCAATGGCACTTCCTTTAGACGAAACGCAGGATAATCTTATCAGCCGCCACGCGATAGCGTCCGGTCCTACGCGCTAA
>ENA-ORXT01000798-ORXT01000798.1-marine-metagenome-genome-assembly--contig:-NODE-798-length-46758-cov-10.610977_pt1 | contig 46758 bp, 45 predicted proteins | sample MGYA00237868_ERZ511482 | MGnify/ENA metagenome assembly ERZ511482
TCTGATGAGGACAAATATGTATTACCGATTTCTATTGAAAAAAAGGATATCAGTATAGGAAAGAATGAATGTGTGTTAGAGGGATTTTATAACATTCCAAATAATCTATTGCTTGTTAGGGCGTCTAAATTTATAAATCAAACTAGTTCAAGCCACCATTTAGATCCCCTTCCGTACTTTGAAGAGACGACAAAAAAGCTACTTGATAATGAAATTAACTCTTTACCAATTTTATCATATTATAGAACAACCAGAAATCAACTCAATAAATCGGAAACTACAAAAAATGATTTTTATTTTAATGATTTGTTAGAGGGTTATAAAGATTCTATAGCTCTAAATAAATCTCCTTTTCAAGATTTTGAAGAATGGTATATAGATCAGGAAAATCTTGAAAACGAATTAAAGATTTCAAAAGGACTAATTAGTTATGAGATTGTTCAATTGAAGTTATTAAGAAAAGTTATAACAGAATTATTTTCAGATCTAAGGAAGGAGGAATTTAAAGGGCTAGCAGGAAGACGAAATTCTAAAAATCCACAAAGAAAAAATTCGAATATTAGTAGTGGCTTAGTGTTGATTAAAGAAAATGAAGAAATTCATATCAACAGCCTTTCATCGGGGGAAAAAAACTTAATACTACTATTTGCCGACATTGCAAGAAGATTAACTGTCCTGAACAAAAATTCTGAAGATAGTCTTTTAGGAAATGGTATAGTTTTAATAGACGAGATTGAGTTGCATTTACATCCTAAGTGGCAGAGATATGTTATCTCAAATTTAAGTAAAGCGTTTCCAAACATTCAGTTTATTGTAACAACTCATTCACCACAAATTTTGAGTGGGGTAAAGCAAAGTCAAATATCAATTCTTGAAAACTTAGATATTCTAGCTATTGATTCGGCAATACTTGGAAGAGATTCAAATGGTATTCTGAAAGAAGTCTTCCAAACTAATAGTAGACCAGATAAGGTTACAAATATTATAGATGAGATATACCTACAAATAGAAAAAGAAAATATTCAAGAAGCAAAAGCACTTCTAGGAGAACTCAAATTAATTGTTGAATCATCAGATCCAATGATTATGAGAATCACGAATACATTACAAAGAATTAGTGTCTTAAAGAAATGAGATTCATAACTAAAAGAGACTCACCAATTGAATTTGAGCGTTGGAAAGAACAAGATAATCCAAAATCTTGGAGTGAGTTTCCAACGAATAAAATTGACCCTACGAGAGCTGAAGAGGGAACATGTTATTATTCAAGAGCTGAATTACGAGCACACTTATTAATTGAGCAAGAAAGTCTTTGTGGTTACTGTGAGTCAAAAGTGATAAACAAGCCATTCGAGTCAAAGCTAGAACATATTTTGCCTCAAGAAAATAATGATTATGCTTCTCTTAGATTTAATTATAACAATATAATCGTTGTTTGTAGTGGCGGCGAAGTATTTGGAAAAAAAGGGGCTCAACTACATTGTGACTCGGCAAAAAAAGACCAAGAAATTGCTATCACTCCTTTAGTTAATACTTGTGAAGAAGAAATAAAATTTACTTTAAACGGAAATATTTATTCAAATACTGCAGAAGGAGAAAACACAATTGAAATACTGAACTTATCACTTGCGAAACTTAATATTCTCAGACAAAATGCGATTTATTCGATAATCTACAATGACATTGATAACAGTATATTTATAGATAAAGAAGAAGCAATATTTTTATATAATGCGATTGAGTCGAAGGAATTAATCTTGCCTTTTGTATCCTCAATAAGGAATGCCTTACAAAGAATAATGTAGCTGAGAATATGTGAAGGTTGTAATATCCAGTTGGTCGAGGTTTAAATAAATTGCAAAAAAACAAAAAAACGTTCGTTGAGGATTGTATCCCGCCTGAAGATAGTCGGACAAGCCTCAATGCCATACTCGAGTCTAGCTTAGCTGTGTGAGAAAGATCGTAACAATGTTGAACTCTAATCGTCTTGGGCATATTTTTCTCCTTCACTTCCTAGTTTTTTAATTCAGAAGATGATTTGGAAAAGGTTGACCGGAAACTGTAAAGCTTGATCTGTGGAATGACACAGAACATGATCTCGATAGAAAAAGAAGAAGACAATCAGAATTTCTTGTTTATAATGAATTACCCTTATCTGCTATGGTTGGTATTGGCGTTTACGACGCAAATACTAGAACCAATATTTTAGCTAAATTTGCAGAACATGATTATACATGTAATGTAATTGTAAAACCAGCTATATTCTACTAATATGATTAAATACACAATAGGCAATATATTAGAAGGCGATGCAGAAGCTTTGGTTAATACGGTAAATACAGTAGGTGTTATCGGTAACGGGATAGCACATTATGCATGAGTGAATATTTCGCTATCGCTCATACGCACCAATCATTTAGACTCCATCATCAACTTGGGTGTCGCATTAATAACGTCGTCTATCAAACTAAACATTAGTTACACCAAGATTCATCTGTGTTGCTTGATACTTTACATGAGCTCATTAGTGTTCTATCAAATATAGTAGAAGCTTACAGTTTATATATATTGGTATATGATCATTATGGTTAAACGTGGTCTTAGTAATACTAAATTTTTTGCTAAATAAGTTTATTGATCTAGACGATCTGGGCCTTTATCAAATATGTAGTTTTAGAAGAGTATATTATATAGCCTCTATTTCAAATACTTATAGTTAACAATAATTTATTTAAGGGCACCTCTATTAACCTCTGAAACAATGTAAATTTTATTTAGCGCTTGAAATACAAGGCGTGATGAGGGAGTTTAGCATTGGCTAAGCGACTGAGGAACAACGAAGTATTTCAAGATGATAAATGAAATAAAAATGCTTTTAATTTTGATTATATCTTGAACGAGGTTGATAAAGGTGCCTTTAAGTTTTTTTAGATAAAATTGTGTTTTCAAACACGAACATATAAACTAAGATTGTGTTTAACAGAGATTATTCGGTGTTTAGGGGGGCTCTATTTACTGCCTCTTGAAACGGAAGTAGAACAAGAATGTAGTAATAAGAGGTGCGCATAAGATATAAATCCAAATTGGCCATTTTGGTATAGTATTATATATAGAATGAATTAAAATTACATGCTACGAAAGTTTCAAATTTGAATTCAACCAACAAGACCTTTTCCCAATACAGAAGCAGTTTTACACAGATATTCTCTTTTTACTAGAGGCGCCCTAATATTATATAACTTGAATAGTATTATTCAAAATATTTGACTCCATGAAATCAATTTCAGATTTAAATTTGCTAGTTCTCTTATTAATAGGGATATTTATTATTGGCACAACTACCTTACTGTCAGGTCAAAATTTAGTAGTCAATCCTGGCTTTGAGGAGTATTCTATTTGTCCATCAGAGACCAACCAAGTGAATAGATCTATTGGTTGGCAAGTAGCCCTTGGATCACCAGATTACTACAATCGATGCGCTGAACCTACCACTGGTGTATCACAAAGTGTTGAGGTACCTATAAATTATCATGGAAATCAAGAACCTTTTGCAGGAGATGCATATGCAGGATATTTCACTATAGGAGAATATTTGGTAGGTCAGTTTACGTCACCATTAATTGCGGATAGCTGCTATTATGTTGAGTTTCAAGTGAGTCTCGCTGAATTTACAAATAGAGATTTTTCTGCTTGCGATCGGTTTGGATTATACTTTAGTGAAACAGTGCCTAATTCCAATATTGTTGCTTCAACACCTCAGTTAACGATGCTTGATATTCCAACAAATTTTGACACCTGGACAGTTATATCTGGTTTTTATACTGCCTCAGGAGGCGAAAATTTTATGACTATTGGTGGCTTCGATTTATGCGCTCCTAGAAGTTTTTACTATGTAGATAATTTTAATGTGATGCCATCAAACATAGAGCAAGATACTGTTTATCATTGCTTTGAGTCTGATGGTTGCTACAATATTGCCGGTAATGAATATTGTGACCCTGGGGAATATCTCATTACCTTGGGTAGTATTGCGGATGGAGATTGTTCCAATACGTATACTCTATTTTTGATTGACAGTGAGGTCCCGGTTATTATAAATGAAACTCCAGATTTTGACTGCGATGAAGGGAGCTATACCCTTTCGATTGATACGGAAATACCTAGTACAGGCTCGATTGTGGAGTGGAGCGGACCTGGTAGTTTTACGTCTAGTGAGTTGTCGCCAAAGGTTACGCAACCTGGTACGTATTATTTATCATTATCTATACCAGGCAGTACGTGCTTTTCAAGAGATAGTATTATTATAGCATCTGATGGAGGAGAAACCATTGATGTAGATATTGATGATGTTATATTGACGTGCGAGACCCCTATCATAACGCTAGATCCAGAATCCACAGTAGCAGGCCTTGAGTATTCATGGACAGGACCTGGGATAGATGCTAGTACATCTACTATTGATGTTATGGCAGAAGGTATGTACACCTTAACCCTAAACGCAGCAGGATATTGCGAACGTTCTGTGACAATTATGGTAACAGACTTGAGAACATTGACTGGTGAAATAGTAACTTCTGACATGGATTCTATTTGCGACCCGAGTGTCAAAGATATTTTGCTGCAGGCGCAAGCAAACGAGGTAGACGTAACTTATCGATGGTCAAATGGCTCTATAGAATCCAGTATCTTGGTAGACGATTCTGGATCATATTCTGTAACTATTACATCCGAAGAATCAACTTGTACCTACGTAGAGACTGTAGTCATTCAGCGACCACCAAGTATATCTATCATTAAATCATCCGATATTGATTGTGAGAATTCTACATCGACTCTGACTGCAAATACTTCCATCACAGGCTTGACTTATGATTGGGTCGGCCCCTCATTTTCATCTACCGATAGAATAATAATCGTAGATCAACCTGGAATGTATGTTGTGTCTATTTTCGATCCCATGAGCGGTTGTTCGGTAATAGATTCAGTAACGATTAGTCAAGATTTAACGCCCATTATTTCTGAAGTCAGCAAATCAGGTGACTTGGGCTGCAATACCGATGAAGTAAATCTTAGCGTAACTACGTCTTTAGTGAATGCACTATACAACTGGTCGGGACCAACTGGATTTTCCGCTAGCGGGGGAGATTCAGCGTCAATTAGTATTACGGAGCAAGGTAATTATTCAGTGACTATAAGTAATGCATCCGGTACATGCACAGACGTGCGGTCTATCATCGTAGATATGATAGGAGATGATCCAGACTTTAGTATTGATAAGAGTAATGATTTAAATTGTACCGAGGAAAATTCTGAATTAGCAATAGAATCGGCATCTGAAGATTTGTCTATAGTATGGAGTGGAATTAGTGGTGAGCTGAGCAAAGAATCATCAGTGATTGTAGATAAACCTGGAATTTACACGGTAGTTGTGACCAACGATGCTGGTTGCTCTAGCACAGAAACAACAGAAGTTAGACAGACAGACATTACAAACGCTATTGGGAGTAGTACTCAAGGAAGTTGTAGCGATGAGTTTGGATCGATTCTCATAGCAGGCATTGAAGGAGGCATTGAACCTTACGCTTACTCTGTCGATGGGGGAGGAGAGTTTGCCTCGTCTTCTGTATTCGATAATCTTGAAAGTGGAACCTATGAACTCGTGGTAAAAGACGCTTCTGATTGTCAGTATAGAATTGGAGATATAGATATAGACGAATTTACAACTCCTTCAGTCAGTCTGCCTGAGGCTATTTTCATTGAAGAAAATGAACCGCGTATACTTACAGCTATTGTTAGTGATGATAGCAGAGAGATAGTAAGCATTGAATGGACTGGAGATGCTGAGCTTAGTTGTGATGATTGTCTTTCTCCGAGTATTACTAGTTCGGTAGATACAGAGCTCAGTGTAGTCGTTACTTTTAGTGATGATTGTCAAGCCGAAGCAGTGGTTCAGATTATAGTTAATGAGCAAGAGGTTGAATCTATATTCTTCCCAACGGTATTCTCTGGAAATGCTTTGAGTAGTTTAAATCAAAAATTTCATCCATTCTCTTCATTAGATAATAATTCTACAGTATCACATTTTAAAATTTATGATCGATGGGGTAGTCTAGTTTATGAGGCTAATAATTTTCTGATGGCTGACGCTGCTGATTATGGCTGGGATGGCATTATTAGAGGCAAGAAAGCAAATCTTGGTGTTTATCTCTATATAATGGACATTGAATTACCTAACGGTATAGTAAGGCAATTAAAAGGGACGGTCACGTTGATTTAATTTCACCACTCGGATCTTACCATTACAAATGTCTAAATTGCGATAGTGGAATGCTTGTATTGGAGTATTGATATTTGAGTCTAAAGCCGAAAGAGCATGCATTGTTCTTTCGGCTTTTTACTTTCAGTGAATAAATTTACAAATAAGATTACTTAAACTTCGGCACAAAATGATTAAGATAAATAATCATACCGACATAAGTCAGGATTAAAGTCGGCACGCTGGTATTGAAACCTAAATCAAATTCTGGTATCCCTAAAAGCGTCCTGAAAGAAGTAGTAGCAATTGACAGCATAAACACAACGCCGAATACAAATAGACCTATGATATAGGCTTTGTTTTTAGAACTACGTTCGACGCCATGCTTTTTTTCTTGACTGAAGAAATACCACAGAATCCCGACTATGGCAATAGCTTCTATGGCGATGGCTTGATAAACATGGGTCGCATAATTCCCTAAGCCTACAGCGCCCGAATCCAATCCGAAAATATGATGCGGATGACCAGAAAAGAAATCAAGCACAAAATGGCTAAGCACCAAAGCGGAGCCAACCAATCCTATTTTGTTATCCTTAAAAAGGAATTTACCAATTAAGAAAATGATGATCAACCATGCAATGAGTGGAAGCAGATCATGACTGTAGAGCATATTTACAACCATGTTACTTACAGTGGTGTCCAATACATCGTTTGGGGTGGTTCTTTCTAGACCTAAGTAATGAAATGCAAACCACAATAAGTCCTGTAGCTGAGAAGCAATCAAGAAATAGAGTAAGGTGCCCTTGGGGTATTTTTGATAAGCTACGAGCGCTGTTGCGTAATGTCCTGCTAGCATAATTGTGGTTTTTGCTTTAATAATTAAAGCAATATTACACATTATTACTTTAAAAGGTAAAGTATTACCTTTGTTTTTATGAAATTAAAATTTCGATCTTCTTGTATGATTGCGTCAGCCCTGGATTTGATTGGTGACAAATGGTCCATTTTGATAGTGCGAGATATGTTGCTGCATAAGAAAACTACCTTCAAGGAGTTTGTAGTTTCTGATGAGAAAGTTGCTACTAATTTGCTTGCTTCAAGGTTAAAGTTATTGGAGTCTTTAGAAGTAGTAAGCAAAAGAAAATTGAGCGGTAACAAAAAAGAGAATATTTATTTACTTACGGAAAAGGGAATTGATTTGGCTCCGTTGATTATGGAGTTGGTCGAGTGGAGCGATAAATATGTTAGAAAGTACAATAGTAAGATGAACAACTACGATAAAGAAAATGACAAACAAAATTTAATAGAATCAACTCAAAAAACATACAGAGAATTTGCTCAGAAAACTTTACAAGGCTAGAGGCGAATCTAAAGACTCCCAAATTATATCCAAATGGAAGAAATAATCGAATACATTGAAAAGCGTATGCCGCTTTCTGAAGAGATGAAAAGAGATTTGAAAAATATTTCTATTGTAAAAAATGTAGAGAAGGGAGAAATTCTCCTATCTGAAAACTCATTTAGAAAAATACAGATATTTGTAGTTAGTGGTTGTCTCCGTTCTTTTTACAAGACAGAAAACGGAAAAGAACATACCTTGCAGTTCGCTATCAAAAACTGGTGGATTAGTGACTACATCACTTTGTTTAAAAGTGCGGAGTCTGTGATGTATATCGAAAGTCTTTCCAACTCTAAAGTGATCTTATTTGAACACAAGGAACTTGATAAACTCTACAATACCTATCCTGAGCTTGCTATCCTGCAGCGCACAGGTCTAGAGAATAGAGTTGCCGCTCTCCAAAAAAGAATTTTAGGTTTATTGAGCCTTACCGCAAAAGAGAAATACCAAAAATTCGTAGAAGAGTATGAACTCTTTGAAAAGGTGATTCCAAATTATCAGATTGCTTCCTTTCTTGGAATAACGCCAGAAAGTCTGAGTAGGATAAGAAAAGAAATCGCTCATTCCTAATTTCTTACCATAGATCAAGATTTATCACTGTTTTAAAGTTGACCTTTGTGCAAAACACAGCACAATGAAATATTTAGATATATTGAAAAAAAGGTACGCTACAAAAGCCATGAATGGTGATCAGGTGCCTCAAGAGAAAATTGATAATATACTTGAAGCGATAAGACTGGCTCCTACTTCTAGCGGTCTCCAGCCATTTGAAGTTTTTGTCATTACAGACAAGGAGGTCAAATCTAATATCAAAGAAATTGGATGGAACCAAGCACAAATTACGGATTGCTCTCACCTTTTGGTTTTTGCAGCTTGGGATCATTATACGGAGGACAGAATCAATCATATGTTTGATTTGACCAATGAGATCAGAGGTTTTAAAAATGAAGGCTGGGAAAATTATCGCAAACAACTCTTGGCAAATTATCCCCAAAAAGATCCTAAGCAAAACTTCGAACATGCTGCACGGCAAACTTACATTGCGCTCATGTCAGCAATCACACAAGCAGCTGTTGAAGGTCTAGATAGTACTCCGATGGAAGGATTTGACTCAGAAGCCTTGGACGAGTTGCTCAATTTGAAAGAAAAAGGATTGAAAAGCACCTTGCTTCTCCCGATTGGATATCGAGATGCAGACAAAGATTGGTTGGTCAATCTTGTAAAAGTCAGAAAGCCAATCGATCAATTAGTGAATTACATTTAAATACAACCACCATGATAAAGAAGTTACTCGGTATCGCACCTAAGTTAGAATCAGATGGATCTTACAGTCCCTCAAAGTTGGCATTGAAATTAGGAGTACCTGCTAAAACAGATTTTGAAAACATCTCTTATCAAAAGTACAAAGGAGAAAAAAACAAGATCCTAGTTATTTGTACTGAAGAGAAGAATCTTAAAATGAAGAATGGAAAACTCTTCTCCACCGGAAATCATCCAGTAGAAACTTTACTCCCAATGCTTCATTTAAGAAATGCAGGTTTCGAATTTGAAATAGCCACGCCAACTGGCAAGCCTGCCATATTCGAAATGTGGGCTTTCCCTCAAGAAGATGAGCATGTCAAGGACATCTACAATGAGCATAAATCAAAATTTGAAAATCCTATAAGCTTAGCTGATTTTATTAGTAAGTCCTTCAGCCAATCAGAAAAGTATACAGCCGTATTTATTCCAGGTGGACATGGAGCCATGATTGGTATTCCTGAAGACAAGAATGTAGATACGGTACTTAGGTGGGCACATGAAAAACAGTTATTCACGATCAGTCTGTGTCATGGTCCAGGAGCATTCCTTGCAACAACTTTGGGCAGTAAAGAATTTCTATACAAAGGGTACAATATAGCGGTGTTTCCTGACTCAGTAGATAACCAAACACCAATGATGGGCTATCTGCCTGGCAAAATGCCTTATGGCTTAAGTGAGCAATTAAAGTCCCTCGGTGCCAATTTGATGAATACAAAAATGGATAAGACCGTATGTGTGGACAGAAAATTAATCACAGGATCAAGTCCATTGGCTTCAAATAATCTGGGAAAGTTGGCTGCGGAGACGCTGTTGAATGATTTGAAGTAGGGGTGAAAATTCAATGGGTGTTTTCTTATAAAACGTCTGTTGGTAGAAAATCTATCGATTTATTCTATAGAATTGGATTTCTAATAATTTGCAGGTTAATGTTGAGATCATATAGTACTATTGGGGTGTATTAAAAATATAATTTATCTCTAAACGAAATAAGTGAAACTAATTTTGCGTTTCACTTATTTCGTTTGTATATTGATAAAAATTATAGGCTCATGGGTTCCTCAATTCAAAATATAACAAAATCGGATCAAAAGATTGCGCTTTCATCCATTGAAAAACTGTCAAAAAGTGAAGAAAAGGCAACTAAGAATAAATCAAATGTTATAAAGTTGAAAATTCAAGGGACGGAGGGCTTAATAACAATTCCGCTTAAAGCGCTTAAATTACTAACTACCATTCTAACTAATATGGCGGATGGTAAATCAATCGCATTGATGCCTACTGATGCTGAGATATCAACTCAACAAGCTGCCGAGATTTTGAATGTTTCTAGACCCCATGTGATAAAGCTATTAGAAAAGGGAGATATCCCTTACAAGAAAGTGGGAAGCCATAGAAGAATTCTACTTCAAGATATTTTGGAGTACGAAGCTAAATTCAAAAAGAAGAGAAAAAAACAGTTGAACAAACTTGCGTCGGAAGCTCAAAAACTTAATCTGGGTTACGAATGATTCACTCCCTCGTTTTACTGCAATTTTAGATGCTAATGTGATCTATCCTGCTCCAGTAAGAGACTTACTATTGAATCTAGCCGATCAAGAAATATTCTCGCCTAAGTGGTCTGAAATAATTCATGAAGAATGGATTAGAAACTTGTTGATTAACAGAACAGATCTATCTAAGTCTAAATTATTGAGAACAGTTAAAATTATGAATTCAGTTTTTCCAGATGCTGAAGTTCATGGATTTGAAGATTTAATTGATAATCTAGAATTGCCGGATTTAGATGACAGGCATGTTCTTGCAGCGGCAATTCATTGTAATGCCGACGCAATAATTACTTTTAACCAGAAAGACTTTCCGAAAAAGTATGTTAGGGAATATAATATCGAAGTTTACAATCCTGATAAATTTTTAAATCTACTTCACAAATTGAGCCCTGAAATTGTCCGTCAAGCTTTTGATAATCAACTTGAGTCATTACAGCATCCTGCTAAGACTAAACAAGAATTGATTGATACTTTAGTAAAATGTAATCTTAAGTCAGCTAAGAAAATATTTAAGTAAAGGAGGTGCTGGAAAACATAAATACTAGAATGTGAATAAGCAAATGGGGAAAGTGCAAATTTTGCACACACCACTCGGATAGATCACTTTATTAGTCAATACACTTTCTCTCCATCATTTCCCCACAGGTCAAGTTATATTAAAATAGAAAAACAAAAAGTAGTGTTTGTTGGGGATTATAATCCGCCTGAAATTAGTTGGGAAAGCCTCAACGCCATCCTTGCATTTAGTTATAATGTGTTATTAAGATCACAATATTCCCGCCTGATTCAAAATTACTACACATCAGGCGATTATCCACTTTATGCAATTCTTCAGTTTTCAGAGTAGGCTCAAATGTAATAAAGTAGTTTATTTTCGCTTTTCTTTCAATTAGTGGAAATTATTTTCCAACATGGATAGATTCAGTACATTTAATGGAAATTATTTTCTATATTTGGTTTAATAGAAAATATTTAACTATATCGTCTCTTTGGCAGAAATTATTTGTTCAGATACTCGATAAAAGCCAGTTATGTGGAAAATAATCTACCAATACATTTACAAGAAGTAATTTTTGGGTCTTCGACTCCCGTAATTTCAAAAAAAATATCCAAGCTAGAAAAAGAGGGTAAGATCAAAAAGATTGCTCCTCGATTATATACAGGAAAGCTTGATGATAAGCCAGAAAAAATAGTTAGACGAAATGTCTTCACTATATTAGGTAGATTGTATCCAGGTGCAGTATTAAGTCATCGATCAGCTTTAGAGTTTGCTCCGACTTCAACAAATCAGTTGTTCTTAACATATTCTTATACACGGAAAGCAAAGCTGCCAGGAATAACAATAAGGTTCCTAAAGGGTAGCGGTCCAATAGAAGGAGACAATATACTATCAGGAGAAATTTATGCATCACAAAGAGAAAGAGCATTTTTAGAGAACTTGCAAACATCAAGAAAGCAAGGAGCTGATTCAAAGACATTAACCTTATCTGAGATAGAGGAAAGGCTTGATCAAATTGTAAGAATTAACGGTGAAGAAGAACTCAATAAACTTAGAGATAGGGCAAAGGTTATTTCTGCAGCTTTAGGAATGATTAAAGAATTCAAAAAGCTAGACAAAATAATCAGTGCATTATTAACTACGCACCCATCGAAAATACTAACCTCTTCAGTTGCAGCCGCTCGAGCCTTTGGAGTTCCATTTGATCCTGATAGACATGAACTATTTCAAAAATTGTTTAGAAGATTAAAGCAATATGAGTTTAAAAATTTGGAGGAAAAGAACCAAGAAATAAATGCATTCCAAAGCTTCGCTTTTTTTGAGGGGTATTTTTCTAACTACATTGAAGGAACCGTATTTGAAATAGATGAGGCAAAAAAAATAATCGAAACGCAAGTTCCAATCCCAACAAGAAATGAAGACTCCCATGATATCTTAGGCACTCATAAAATTGTATCTAATAAAACGGAGATGCAAATAACACCAAGTAATCCAGAGGAGTTACTTAAGATTTTGCAGTATAGACATGAAGTACTTCTCTCGTCTAGGAAAGATAAGACGCCAGGGGTTTTTAAGAACAAAAATAATTTTGCTGGACGAACATCTTTTGTTGATTATAATTTGGTAAGAGGAACACTAATAAAAGGATATGAATTTTATGCTGCACTAAATTCTCCATTTGCAAAAGCTATATACATGATGTTTATGATAAGCGAAGTTCATCCATTCTTAGATGGCAATGGTCGAGTTGCCAGAGTAATGATGAATGCAGAATTAGTATCGGCAAATCAATCGAAAATAATAATACCAAATGTATATAGAGATGATTATATACTATCTTTGAGAAAATTAACTAGACAAAGGGAGACGGATACTTATATAAGCACTTTGTCTAAGGCGCATGAATTTACTGCTACAATTTTTGGCGAAGGCATAGACGAAATTCAAACGAAATTAGAAAAATCAAATGCATTTCTTTTACCTGAAGAAGGGCGCTTAAAAATCGATAGAACTTTTCATGGACCTATTTAACTCAGACCCGACCACCAACATCCTCCCCTTCGATGGCGAGGCTATCTACTATGGGCCTATCATTAACAGAGACTTAGCATATCAATATTACCAAACGCTATTGGACAATATCGAGTGGCGGCACGATGAATCTTTTATCTTTGGAAAACATTTTGTGACGAAGCGCAAGGTGGCCTGGTACGCAGATAAGCCATTTCCGTATCGATATTCTGGGGCAACCAAAATAGCCTTACCTTGGACGGAGACCTTACAGAAAATCAAAACCAAAATAGAGGAGGTGTCTGGAGAAACCTATAATTCTTGTTTGCTGAATCTCTATCATACAGGTGAAGAGGGGATGGGCTGGCATAGTGATGGGGAGACAGAATTGAAAAAGCAAGGCGCTATTGCTTCGGTAACTTTGGGCGCAGAACGTAAGTTTGCTTTCAAGCATAAAGAGACCAAAGAGACACATTCTGTAATCTTGCAAAATGGAAGCCTACTGGTAATGAAAGGCACTTGTCAGGAGAACTGGAAACATCGTCTACCACCGACAAAGAAGGTGAAAATGCCGAGAGTGAATTTGACTTTTCGGACGATAGTAAAAGCACAGGCTAAATAATGAATGCAGTGAATAACAAATATCATCTTTGGTGCTTGGTACTATTGCCACTCATTGGCCTGATGACATTCATGGATGATACGAGTTGCCATTATTTAAACATTGGAAACGTGAACTACGTTTTTACTGGGCTGACACAAGGAATAGTAGTGGCGCTATCGATTGGCTTGAAGGCACTATCATATTATCTAACTAGAGGCTATTCTTTCATGAAAGGTCTGGTTATTCTAGATTTGGTATTTTGTTTGCTTGTAATATTAATTTTAGACCATATTATATTCAATACAAATACCAGTTTAAGCATGGAGGACACAGCAATTGTTAGAGCCCGACAGTCGCTGGTTTTTGCTGGCTGGACTTTGATTCAGTTTCTTATCTTCATTAATTTTTTCGTAAATTTATTAATCAAGACCGATAAGCCCCAATCTACCTAAAGAATCGGAGCCTTTTTTTCAATTCGAATAGTTACTTACAACTTTGTAATTACATGCATATAGCACTTTACAAAAAATATTATAAAAATGAGTTTAACAAGATTTGCCATTGTTTTCATGTTCACATTTTCATCAATCATTTCTTTTGGACAAGCGAAGTCCAAGGAGGCGAAAGTGAAATGGACCCAAGAACAGAAAGAATCAAGGAGGTCTACCTTGAGCGGTATCATCGGCAAGGATAGAACAGGAATATACGCTTTGAAGCGAGAAGCTAATTTTATGTCCGCCTCTACCTTCACCATTGAGCATTATGATAACAATATGAAATTGCTCACTTCCACAGAATTTAATTTAAAGGAAGGTAGAAAAGTAAAATTCTTTGAAGGTAGTATCATGAGCAAGGGCAACCTCTACATATTTTCTTCATTCAGAAATAAAGGGAGTCGCATAAATTATTTTTTCAAGCAGTCCGTAAATTTGAAGACCCTCAAACTGAATAACGATTTAGAAGAGATAGCACAAATTAATTTCAAAGGTTTCAGCAAGTACAATGCAGGTGGCTTCCTTTTCGATACTTCTAGGGATAGTTCAAAATTCTTAGTGTACTATGATAGACCTTATGAGAAGGAAGAAAAGGAGGAAATGGGGATCATCGTATTTGATCAGGATCTAAATAAAATTTACAATAAAGACATAACTTTGCCCTATGAGGATCAGCTATACCGAACGCAAGATTTCATTGTAGACAATAAGGGAAATTTTCACATTTTAGGAAAACTATTTAAGGATAAACCAAAGAATACTAGAAAAGGAAAGCCTAATTATTTTTACCAAGTATTAAGCTATTATGACAATGGGGAAACTAGAGAAAAGTATCCAATAGAAGTAACTGGTAAGTACCTCAACGATATGCAGCTTGCTATAGACGCTAATGGCAACCTAGCCTGTGGAGGTTTTTATGCTACTAATGCTAGTTTTAATGTAGATGGATCGTACTGGTTGAAGATCGATGCAAAGACCAAGGAGATTGTCTCCAAAAACTTTAAGGAATTCAGTATTGACTTCATAACCCAAAATATGAAAGCGCGAAAAGAAAAGAAATACAAGCGTAAGGAAGCAAAGGGTAAGGAGATTGAACTCTACCGATACTATCTAGATGATATTATATTCCATGCAGATGGTGGTTCGGTACTGATAGGCGAGCAGTTTTTCATAACCACTTCTATTAGTTCTGATCAGAATGGTCAATCGACTACGATAGTTCGCTATCATTTTAATGACATCATAGTTGTCAAAGTGAATAAGGCAGGCGAAATAGAATGGGCAAAAAAAATTCCTAAGGTACAAGTAAGTATCAATGATGGCGGCTTTTATTCTTCTTACCACCTATCTGTAGTAAGGGATAAGCTCTACTTTGTTTTTAACGATAATCCAAAAAATCTATTTAATAAAGGCGATGGCAAGCTTAAGAACTACGTATTAAATAAAGAGTGTCTAACAGTACTGGTCACGATGGATAGCAAAGGAGACTTTAAAAAAGAGGCATTATTTGATACAAGAGAAGCTGAAGTCTATATTCGTCCTAAAGTAGGTAGACAAGTGGGTTTTAGAGAAACTATTCTATTTGGACAAAAAAGGAAGATACAGAAGTTAGCTAAGGTTACTTTTAGATAGTGAAAGTTCTAAACTAGAAAGACATTATATAATTCTGATCATAAAATTTTAAAACAAAATCCATAGTATGTTTAAATCCATTAATTTTATTTTAATAATCTGCTGCTTAAATATCTATAGTGTATGTTCTCAAATAGAGCCTTTGTTTCAGACAACGGTTTACTTTGAGGATGGCATAGGTAACAAGGATTCTATAGAGGTGGGTTATGACTATGATGCCAATAATAATTATAATCCATCCTATGGAGAGGAAGATATAAGGACTTCTTTTGATAGTATATTTGAGGTTAGGGGAATGCATCATTTTGACAAAAAGGATGACGCAGTTTTGTCAAAGAGAATAATAACAAGATCAGAGACGAGTTTTACTTTTGCAAATGGATCCGTGGACTCCACGTGTCAGATTGGGAGTAGGGTGTTATTTTTGGTGAATATTGAAAATCAGCCTCTTAAAATAACAATTAATAAACATGACTTCTTGACCGATAAATGTAGAGCAGGATCCTATATGACACCGGATGTTTTTAGCGACTTGGGCCCTAATTGGTGGGAATTTGAAAACGCGCAATATGGCTGTTTGGGTGCAGAAAATAAATTTGAATTTATTTTAGATAAGGATGCTTTTGTTGGGGAGACACTATGGTACGAAAGAAAAGTAGAGTTGGAAAACGACTCTTTAGAAACTTATTATGGGATAACCTTTAAATTTAAAAGGAGTCACAGTCCTGACCAATTTGAGCCTTGCCCAGATATACGTGTATCTACTATTACGCCGATAGACTTAAATTTAGATTTTCAAATCATCCCCAATCCAGTGAGAAATTTTCTGCGAGTAAAAACTGACCTTTTGGATAAGGCATATGTCCAAATTTATTCTGTAGGTGGAAAGAAAGTTTTCAGTCGAGATTCGAGTAACTTGTCTTCTATAGATGTATCTGACTTATCACCTGGCGTGTACTTTGTTCGATTGTACGGAGATGGATTTTCAGGATTGCGTAAAATGGTCAAAATGTAGAATGTGATTTGCTAAATAAAAAAAAGCCCTTCCAGATTTTCTGCAAGGGCTTTTTTTATTCTTAAGCTAACAGCTAACAGCTAACAGCTAACAGCTAACAGCTAACACCTAACACCAAACAGCTCTTTTTTACAACGTCCCCCTCAATTCCTGCTCTCTCTCAATCGCCTCAAAAAGCGCCTTGAAATTTCCCTTACCAAAAGACTGCGCACCTTTTCGTTGGATGATCTCAAAGAATAAAGTTGGTCTAGAAGTAAGCGGCTTAGTGAAGATCTGAAGCAAATACCCTTCATCATCTCTATCTACCAAAATACCAAGCTCTGCAAGTGGAGCGATGTCCTCGTCGATCTTACCTACTCTATCTAGGACGGTTTCATAGTATGTTTTGGGAACTCTTAAGAACTCCACACCAGCATTACGCATTTGTGTTACGGTCGTAATGATGTCATCCGTCGCTACTGCAACGTGCTGTACACCTTCGCCTTCGTAAAATTCTAAGTACTCTTCTATCTGTGATTTCTTCTTTCCGTCTGCTGGTTCATTGATCGGAAATTTAATTCTTCCATTTCCATTACTCATCACCTTACTCATCAGTGCGGTATACTCTGTAGATATGTCATTGTCATCAAAGGAGATGATCTGTGCAAATCCCATTACCTCTTTGTAGAAATTACACCATTTATTCATGGCACCCAACTCTACATTTCCTACAATATGGTCAATAAACTTAAGACCCATAGAAGGGTTCTCGTTCAAAGTTTCCCACTTTTGAAAGCCAGGTAAAAAGATACCATTATAGTCCTTACGCTCTACAAAGATATGTGCTACCTCCCCGTAGCTAAAGATACCAGATCGCACCACCTTACCGTGCTCATCTTCTTCAGTTACAGGCTCCATGTAAGACGTCGCGCCTCTTTCCATAGCTGCTTTATATGCATGGGTAGCATCAGGTACCCACAGCGCAGTAACCTTTACGCCATCACCATGCTTGTCAATATGCTTTCCGATCTCCGTACCACTTTTTAATGGGGTAGTAAATACAATTCTAATTTTATCCTGTCCCACCACATAAGACTCACGATCCTTTAAACCAGTCATCAAGCCAGCATGAGCAATAGGCTGAAATCCCATCGCAGTTCTAAAAAAGTGCGCTGTTTGTTTCGCATTACTCACGTACATTTCTATATAGTCAGTGCCGTTAAGGGGCATAAAATCAGCGGCTTCAGCGTATAATTTTGGTTGTTTATCAATAACTGTCGACATATTGGTTGTTTATTTGATTAAAAAATAGTTGTCAAGGCAACTAAAATATTTATACAATTTAGCACTGTAAAGTGGTAATATCAAATAAAAGGGATAGTATTTAATGGAAATATAGAATTATACCTGTTTGATAGCCTGCCATATAATGAATCTATTACATCTGTTACATAATTTCCCTAACATGGTAAGAGAAATAGAAAAAATCATTACTTACTATCCACTTGATGTACACCAATTAATATAAATCAAGCTATCGGTTTTGGAAGCCCATTCGCACGTTGAGGGGAGCATATCAAGCATACGTACTCCTATAGATCTTAAAATAGCTTCTCAAAAAGGAGTGCTGAAGGCACGCAAGCTTAAAGCGATGGGTATAATACCTTGAAAAGGTCATATGTTTAAGTGCCGTAGGTACGACAGAAAGTGAACTCCCCTAGTATCAACGGCTGAAACCATTGACGGACAGGAGGGCTCTCATTTGATAATGTTGATTGGTGTACAAGATACGGATAGTCATTAAATCATTTAAAAGTACTGAAGTTTTTAAAGAGCTGCGCTGTTATTCTACTGAAAGTATCATAGTCCTTATTCGTAAGTCCTTTCCAGCTGAGAGCACGTAAATCCTTTATTTCAGGAATACACTTTTCAACCAGTTTCTTGCCTTTAGGAGTTAAAAAGATCTTGAATTTTCTGCGGTCGCCATCAAAATTCTTGCGTGCAGTGAATTTTTTCTCACAAGTAATATCTATGATTCTAGATATAGTAGGCTTGTTCTTGTAGGCTTTTAGCCCCAATTCAGTTTGAGTTTGCCCATTTTCATGATAAAGACTGTCTAAGATTACCCATTGTTCAGGAGTAATATCAGCCCCGATTTTTTTAAATGCTTTGATAAAAGTCAGCTTAGTCACCCGAGTTGCCTGTTCTAGGAGGACACCTACTTTTTTCTCTTTCTTCTGCGCCAAAATAGCTTGTTTTTATGTGTTTGTGCTTTTCTATTTGTTTAGTTTCACAAGCTTTAAATTTTTTTTCGCACCGATTAGTTTAACAACAATTAATTATAGTTGTTCAAAAAAATCATCATAATTAATAATAATAGTTCAAGACAGTTAATTTCAAACTCTTTCATGTATAGCTAAGTATTCGGAGTGGGTTCTGCATTAAGCATATATTACCCGAAGTGCTGCTAGACAAGCGTCGTTTGCCTCTCTATTTCCTAGCGTAATGCGCACACAACCTGGCGCTCCAAATGCACTTACTGGCCGCACCATTACACCTAAGTCCAACATTTTTGCCTCAAATGTTTTCTCATCCATGGGAGGCTGAGTAAGTATAAAGTTTCCTTGAGATGGCCAAAAATGGATGCCTATTTTTTGGAACTCCGCTTGCATATATGCTCTTTCCTTCTGAACTAAATCTACCGTGTCCTTAATAAATTGGGTATCACCCAATGCTGCAATTCCAGCCTCTAAGGACAACTTATTTAGGATAAAAGGTTTACAAATTTGATGAATATAATTGGCAATCTTTTCTGTCGTATAGAAATACCCTACTCGCATAGCTGCCAGCCCATAAGTCTTAGAGAAACTATTGATCCCGATCACCTGTTTGCCCGCTTTTACATATGGCATAGCAGAAGTGTAGTCTGGCGCATCCGCAAAGTGAAAATACACTTCATCTAACACCAATATCACATGCGAAGGCAAGCGTTCAACCAACTCATCGAGCACTGCCTTTGGTATATAACTTCCCGTTGGATTATTTGGACTGGTCAAAAATAATAAACGGGTGTTGTCATTTACTTTTGCTAAAATACTTTCTATATCTACATCAAAGTTAGGGGCCAGTAACGGCACATCATTGATCGTAGCACCCTGCCACTTTGATACCATCTGGTAGATCAAAAAAGTAGGATTGGAAATAATACACTCATGCCCTTCAGACATAAAAGCACGGATGATAAGTTCCAACGTTTCGGAACCACTATTAGCTACGACGAACTGTTTTTCAGGCAGTTGGTGGTCATAATATTCCGCCAGTGCGGCGCGCAGTCTAGCATCTGTACGATCTGGATAAAGATGTAAGTCCTTAGCGGCTGCCTGGATAGCGGCAATTGCTTTTGGAGAGGCTCCAATTGGATTTTCATTGGAACTCAGTTTATATAATTTTTCGTTTTGAGACTTAATTTCGGCCAGTGTTTTCCCCCCTTTGTATGGGTTGTTCACATGGAGATAAGTTTTAAAAATGTTTATTTCTGTGTCCTTTTGATGCTCTTCCAAATCGTGAATTTTGCTTAAAAATAAGCGATATTGGATAGAGTAGAGAAACAAACTGCATATTTATTTTCTGCTTTTATGTTATTATGCAATTATCAAAACAATACTTTGTTGATAGTCAGTATTGTATCTACCCATCCACTGATCAAAAGCCTAACCAGTACAATACAAGAGCCGTTTATCCGCGTCACAAATGGAGTAATTAAAATTCACGAATTTTATCCCGCCACGATATGCATCTGGGAGGCGCGCCACGATGCGTATCGTAGGAGGCGCATAAGGCTATTGTATTATTTACACACAAAGAAGCGTTACAGGGAACAATAAAAAAGGCTATGAATGATCCAGAATTTGCTCACTTTATAATTTCTTTATCTGGAAAGAGTTTGATACTAACTCTTTTCATGGAGAGCGCTTCTTTGATGAGTGGACTCATTATTATTTAACCTCTCCATTCACAGTTCCGCACAATAGGATTTTCTCACACTGCGATTACTCCTGTACCCAATTCTTGATAAAAAACTCTTACAGTCATACCATAACAACCATTGAAAGGTCCGTTATGAATATCTGACCATAGAAATCCTGGATTGCAGCTAAATATAAACAAAAAAATTCCTCCTACCCGACACTGCTGCACGCACATCCAAAAATAGAACCTGCATGCGACTCGCCTTCGGCGACCAAGCACGGCAAACGGAGTGCGCAGGGCGTAGGGGTAGAAGTGACATCCCGTTTTTTTGCTCTTCGCAAAACAACGGGATACAACGGATGACCCGGTCCTGTCAGGCCCTTGCCTGACTCAGGAACGCTCCAAAAACAGCGCCTTATAAATAATGTCGCAGCCCTAAATCCCAGTCAACTTCGTGAGTAAAGAATAAGAATCTAGCTTACCATTCTTTTTATAAATAATAGTTTTGACGGGCAGTCCGACCTGGGGAGCGTACCACTCTTCAAACGACATCGTCATTGTCATTAGCGTGTTTTTAGTGCTCACGTCGTAGCTTATTTTGTAGCATTCAAAAGTACCAGCTGGCACGGTGATAGATTCCTTTGACTGCACTTTCCGATTGATAAATTTGGTATTTATCGTCATACTAATTCCACTGATATTGGTGGTCACAGAAGAGACTGCATCCTTGAGCTTATCGCCTACTTTCATGTCCGCCGGAAACTCTAAAAATTCTCCGTCTACGTCTATTTCTACGCCTTCTACACCAGTCATGCTGGTGAAGGCATTCATAAACGAAGCACGATCAATACTCACCGCGCGTGCCTCGCAAGTAAGGTTGACATCAAAGTTTTCAAAAACGATTTTATCTTTTTTGTCGTAGTAGGTCATCGACATGGTAGCCTCCGAGGCTTGCGCTGATTTTACCTTCATGATAGATTTTCCTTCTACCTTATCTTTGGCAGTATAGTTGGTTATTTCCAACTGGATGCCATCTTTAAAAGCAAAATAATCGCTACAGTCTTGGGCCTTAATGAAAGTTGTCAGAAAAATGATAATGAATAAAAAAGAGAATGTCTGTTTCATGATTTGGTTTTTGGTATTAATAAACTGTAACATAAAAATATTCAATATTTGTATTTCTACCTAGCACATATGTGTATTTGCATGACAGGGCAAGGCGATTGTGCCATTCGTTTCTTACTTTTGTAGCTCAATAAAAAAGATACATGGTAAGGTATATAAGTATGCTTGGTTTTTTGATGGCGACCTTCTTGGTCAAAGCTCAAGATAAACCTGTTGTAGTGGCGAGTGTGACGATCATCAAAGATATGGCGGAAATGATCGCTGGTGATGAGTTGATTGTGAAGTGTATCATGCCCACTGGTGACGATCCGCACCTGCATGAACCTACGCCCCGCGATGCACGCTTGGTAGTCGGCGCAGATCTGGTACTCGTCAATGGCCTCACTTTGGAAGGTTGGCTGACGGAGTTGATTGAGAACGCAGGATCCGATGCAAAAGTAGTCACCGTCACCAAAGGGATACAAGCGATAGAGAGCGTTGCCTACAAAAACGCTAGCGACCCACACGCGTGGATGGATGCAAATAATGGCATTACCTATATCGAAAATATCAAGAACAGTTTTATCGAATTGAAACCATCGGCAAAGGAGGTTTTCGAATTTAACTTTGGGGTGTACAAGCAGCAATTACAGGATTTGGATAATTATATTTATCAGGCTATTGCCTCCATTCCAGAGCAACAGCGGATCCTGATTACCTCGCACGATGCCTTTCAATATTATGGTCGCAGATACGGCATACAGCTGGAGTCCATTTTGGGTACCTCTACAGATGCGCAGGCGCAGACTTCGGATTTGCGTAGAGTGATCAATGTGATACGCGCCAGCAAAGTGCCTGCCGTATTCGTAGAAAGCACCATCAATCCAAAGATGCTGAAGCAGATCGCCACCGATAATAATATTAAAGTTGGAGGAAGTTTGTACGCAGATTCTATCGGGGAAGAGGGCAGTGGTGCAGACTCCTATTATGATATGCTGAAGTACAATACGGATCAGATCGTCAAGGGCTTGACACAATCTGCAGTAGAAAAAACAGCTGTCGGAAATAAAGAAATGAAGTCCCCGTCCTGGCTTTTATGGGTAGTGCTAGCGCTACTTATGATCGGTGGTTTTTTTATTTTGAGCAATAGTTTAGGCAAAAAATAATGGATAGAAATATTGCCATATCCGTTAAAGGTCTGAGCGTTTCGTACGAACGAAAACGGGTGCTCTCCAATATATTTTTGGAGTTAAAGCCAGGTAGAGTTGTAGGCGTAGTAGGTCCCAACGGAGCAGGAAAGTCGACGCTCTTCAAAGCGATCCTTGGGCTCATAGATATCAATACGGGACTCATCAAGATTCACGGCCAAGACCCAAAAGATACCCGTAAATCAGTAGCTTATGTTCCACAAAAAAATGATGTAGATTGGAGTTTTCCAGCTACGGTGATGGACATCGTCCTCATGGGGCGCTACCCGTTTAAGGGTGTTTTTCAGCGGCTTACCAAGGAGGATAAAAATATTGCACTCGATGCTTTGAAGGAGGTGGGGATGGAAATGTTTCAGGATCGCCAGATCGGAGAATTGTCTGGTGGTCAGCAACAGCGCGTCTTTTTGGGTCGAGCACTTTGCCAAAATGCACAGGTGTTTTTTCTCGATGAACCGTTCGTAGGTGTCGACATTCTCACCGAAGACAAGATCATTACTATCCTCAAAAAATTGGCATCACAAGGAAAATCTCTTTTGGTCGTACATCACGATTTGGGTTCTGTGCAGGACTACTTCGATGATGTTATTTTACTCAACCAGCGCCTCATTGCCTATGGTCCCACGGAGACTACATTCAATGATGAAAATATCAAGCGCACCTATGGCGGTCAACTCCCTGTACTGCACAAGATGGGGGAAATAGATTAAAGCTTTTAGATTTATTTGGGGCCATCCCGATCGCAAGCGACGGGACCGAGTCGTCCGCTATATGCGGCTGTATAGACCTTGCCTTGCAAGGTCTATACAGCCGCATGCCGCTACCACCTCTTGTCTCTAACGCGCATCCGCTTGTCGCGCTTATCACCTGCGGTGAGTCGCGAAAACTGTTCATAAAAATAGCTATGCGAACGATGCCTTCTTTATGATTTTATAGGTGTAGAAAAAAAGACTATGCTCTACTTCAGCTCAATCACATTGACCTTGTCCCAAGAAATTTCTTCCACAGGATGCACCTGATCCTCATACTCCCCCTCACTATCAAAGACCTTATTAGGATCGATATCACTCGGATTTTCAAATTCTATTTCTTCGATGTTAAGAATCTGCGCAATAGAAATCACCTCTAAGACCCCTTTCTGTTTTATCGTAAGATCCAGGTCAAAGAGCACTTCCTTCGGATACCACTTACTATCTATAAACTGATTGCGAATTTTCACATCCTGTTCTATACCATCTAAGCTAAAGCCTGCAACTGTCTTTAATAGGAGATTTATATAGCCAGGTATTTTGACCCTTTCATTGTATTCTACAGCTACAATAGCCAGATCTTTATAATCTAAATATACACTGCCTTTAAAATAACTCTGCTCCACCTTGCGCTTATTGAAGAAGTTAATCCTGATCAGTTCTCTTCCTTGATAATAGGTTTGATCTCCAAAGGTATAGTTGAATTTCTTAAAGTATTCACTATTAAAAAAACTTAAAGTAGTAAGGGACTTCGATTGTCTCAAAGTAGCATTAGGCCCAGCATCAGTAAAGTCATTTAAAGAGAACGTTACTTCGCTTTCCTCTTCCTCGTTAGCTACCTCATTCTCTTTTACTTTATCGGACTTTTTTTCTTTTTTCTTTTTCTTGTTTAGTCTTTTATTTTCTTCCAATATGGAAGTGAAATCTCCGACCACTGTCGGTCTATGCAGCAGTAGTTGCGATGCCTCTTTGAGCGTATCATTTGCATAGTCAGAAAAGTAAGTGTTGAATATTGCTTCATCTAGCTTATAAGAATCACTGTTGTTATTTTCAACAGAAGATTTAGCTGCAAAGAAAGACCGCGTTGTAAATGGTTCGGTAGCTATTAAGTCAGGATGTTTTGCGAGTGCCTCCTTTATATATTCAAGCGGAGATAATGGTCGCACAATGATTTCGGAAAGCTGGTATTCATATGCTTTTAATTCAACCTCATAATATCGCTCCACGGCATTTATACGCACTATAGTATCTAGATATCCTATGTAACTTATTTGTATTTCACTTTGACCTTCTTTGAGTTGTAGTTCAAACTCACCGATGGCGTTCGTCATAGTGCCAGTAGAGCTATTCGGGACAGCGATGGAAGTGTAAGAGAGTGGTTCCTCACTTGTGCTATCTATGACTTTACCTTTTATAGTCTGTTGTGCAAAACCTGTAAGGGGCAGTAGCAAAAAAAATAGTAATATAGAAATGGGGTGACGCATAAATTAATTTTTTTGGCTAATTATATTTTCATTGAAAAAGTCTTCTTCCTTTGAAAAATCAAATTTTGGGTTTTCTTTTTTCAAGATAGCTATTTTTTTCAAATTCGTTTTCAAAAATTGCTGATGTGCTTCACTTTTCGGATGAAATGCTTTGTGGTGTGTAGCCTGCTGGATAGCGTCTATTTTGCTCATTAACTGCTGCGTATCTTGGGAAAATAGATGCGCAGTGAAATGCGCCCAAATATATTGCACGGCCACCTCACTTGGATGGAGCAGATCTTCCTTATAAAAACGATAGTCTCGCAAATCATCCATCATCAACTCATAGGATGGAAAATAATAAGCTTGCTCATAATCTTTGACAAGCGCATCTACGGCTAGGTGTAAAATTGCTTTGCTGCTGGTATTTTCGATTATCCCATCTTTTAAATGCCTGATCGGACTTACGGTAAAAATAAATTTCGCTGCTGGATTTAGTTTCAGTATGGAATCAAGTGAGATTTTATAACGGAGCAAAATCTCTTCCACTGAACTTTTCTTTTTAGTAAATTGATTAGCAGGAATTTTGTGGCAGTTCGCTACATTGATCCCCGTGTCATTATGCTCATAACAGTAGGCAGTTCCAAACGTAAAAATAAAGATTTCAGTACCGGCCAATGCTGGTTTTGCTTCTGCCAGAGCGTTCTGTAGATTTAAAATAAGTTGACTTTGATCTTGATGAGAGAATTGACTGTGATGCCAGTGGGAATACCACCGTTCCTGAGATTGAATTAAATCTTCTGCCCCAAACACATAGTCTTGCGAAATCATATCTAAACAATTCGCAATATGAAGTGGATGATACAATATACCAAAAGGATTTACAAGGGTAGTAAATTTTGCAGCGGACAACCTTTTAGACATGTTTTCCGCAAAACAAGAACCTATACACATAAGGCTGTTTGTATGCTGTATTTGAAAATGGGGATTGAAAGGAGGAAGAGTTGTCCTGAATGAATGCATAAAGTATTGAAAGCTAGTGAAGTTTATTTATTTTGCACCCGATAAATAAAAACAAAATTAGTCAATTTAAAAGTAAATGGGATTTTTTGATCGCATATTTAATACAGACCAGCCAGCCACGGATCAGCCATTGATCAAATTTGGTCGATATTCTGATGCATATAAAACAAAAGAGCACTATGATCATTGGGACAAGGCACTGCAGTTATTTGATCATAAGTCATATAAAGAGTCCTACAAGCATTTTTTTCACTACTTATATAATGAGGATGAGCAAAATGTGGTTTGGTCTCAAGCAGATAGGGATTTAAATTTTAAAATTTTTCAAGGTTCCAAATTAATCATCGGCTCCGTCAATGATAAAGTGATCAGGGTGGAGACTAAGGTTGCAAAAGTCAATGCGCCGGGAGTAGGTTTCATGCGTAGATTAGTAGAGAAAAACTACGACCTTAAGTATAGCCGATTTGCGCTTGACGAAAGTAATCATATCGTATTGATCTTCACTTCGTTTTTGATCGACGGGTCCCCCTTTAAGCTATATTATGCACTGAAAGAGTTGTCTACCCAAGCAGACAAAATAGATGACCTCCTACTAGATGAATTCACAGTGCTCAAAGAAGTAGACGCTGATTGCAAGACAGATATTGATGATGCGCAAAAGGAAGTCAAGTACAAATATGTGATTGATCAGATCAATAAAGTGCTCACTTATCTTGATACCAATAAGATTATTGTCAATGAGTATCCTGGAGGGGTAGCTTATCTGCTATTAGATTTATGTTATAAGTTAGACTGTCTTACGAGGCCTGAAGGATTTATGATGGAGTCTCTAGAGCGTATTCATAGAATCTATTTTGCTAAGAATAAGAAAATGACAGTGGAGAAAAACGCTATTTTAGTAAAAGAATTTCGCAAGCTGTTGACAAGGACCAAAGAAGAGTACTTCAAAGAAATGTACGATGTGTCCGCTACATTTGGGATTACCACTTCTGTAGACCAAACAAAGGTCGTTGCCTTTATAGAGGGAGAAGTACATAATATGGACTGGTATATTGAAAACAGCCATCCAGAAGTAGCACTGGCAGTACCTGGTTATATTATAGGATATTGTATGTTTAACTATGCAGTGCCCAAGCCCGTAAGAGATTTGTTTATTCTGTATTATCAAATAATAGAGTTTTCGTATTTTACAGATTTAGGGTTTAAAGCGGAGTATGTCAAAGGGGATGAGATAAAGGCACGGCCAATCAAAAAGGCAATCGGGATCATAGAAAAACGTCATCGTAAAGAATTTCCAAATCTTGATCCTAACCTGGGGACATTATGTTTCGATAGCAGCGTAGCGTTCGCAAAATCTTACCTTTTGATGATCCATCAACTTAATTTACATAGTTCTATATCATAAGTGAGCTTAAAGCTGTAATTTTAGGCATCCTTATGGACTAACAATGGAAACAATAATAGAAAAATATCGAGATTTAGTAGTGCAGATTGCTACACCCTACTCCTTGGGAACGGGTTTTTATCTAGGCGAATATGGGCTAATTGTTACCAATGAACATGTGATTAGAGGCAATAAGCGTGTGGTGTTAAAGGGCCATACTTTTGAAGAGCACCTAGCCGAAGTACTATTTGTAGATGCTCATCTGGATTTAGCATTTCTAGATGGTTCTGGAATCAATAACGAAAGCAAAGAGCCAATCTGCGCTGGGACTAAGGTTTCCATAGGAGAAGAAATCATGGCCATTGGGCATCCATTTGGCCTCAAATTTTCCTTCACAAAAGGGATTGTCTCCAATCCGACTATCTTGAAGAACAATCAAAATTTTATCCAGCATGATGCTGCGCTCAATCCTGGAAACAGCGGAGGACCCTTGGTGAACAGAGCAGGTAAAGTCATTGGCGTAAATACATTTTCCATCATTGCAGGAAATTCTATTGGCTTTTCATTGCCAATTGCAGATGTAAAAATGAATATTTTAAAATTCATAGAAGGGGGCAGTATTATTAGCGCTATCTGTGGATCTTGTCAGATTCTAGTCAGAGAAGATAAAATAGAAAATAAATATTGCCCCAATTGTGGCTGCGAAGTAAAGTTGCCGAACGTGGTAGATGCATACATACCTTTGGGCATGGGCATTACGATTGAGTCCATGCTATCCAATTTGGGATATGATGTGCAGTTGTCCAGAAGAGGACTGAACAGTTGGGAGGTTAGACGTGGATCTGCTTATATTCGCATTAGTTACCACGAAGATACGGGTTTGATTATGGGAGACGCATATCTGTGTACCATTCCAAAATCAAATATCTTATCTGTCTATAATATGATGCTCAAAGAAAACTATACTTTGGACGGCTTGACTTTTTCGGTTAAGGGGCAGGATATTATCTTGTCCTTACTTATCTATGATAAGTACTTTGATGATCAAACAAGTAAGTCATTTTTTAACACACTCTTCGAGAAAGCAGATCACTATGACAATATACTAGTGGAGCAGTATGGAGCTTCTTGGAGGCCTGAATACCAATAATTCATACATCGCTAAGGACTATCATACATGTATTGTGAAAGATCCTTATGGTTATAGAGAAAAGAATAAAAATAGGCGAATTGTGTTATTTAACTATATATTATTGTTAAAAATAGTATCTTTCCTTATTATTACTGCTCATTAAGCGCAAGCAATTGGTTGCATTAGCAAGTAGAGAGGTTAAAAAAAACTTATTCGATGCGCAATTTTGAAATCGGATATTACAAAAATCGAATATGAAAAAAATTCAGCACTTAATTATTTTACTTTTTGTCGGGCTTATAACTTTCAGCGCAAATGCGCAGTTAGATATTCACTTCTCCCAATTTTATATGTCACCTACCAATCTAAACCCAGCTTTGACAGGGGTGATGAATTGTAATATTAGACTTACAGCAAACTATAGAAATCAATGGTCTAGTGTAACTGGATTTGAAAGTTCATTCAATACCTATTCCGCTTCATATGATCAGCGTATACCAGTAGGTCGCTATGATTACTTCGGTGTCGGTCTTACATTGTGGGGTGATGTTGCAGGTACTTCTAGATTTACGACCAATACAGCTAAGTTATCAGGATCTTATTCAAAGAGAATGGGAGGATATAGAAATGAGTCTCATTACCTAGTATTAGGTGCTGAAGCAGGCGTTTCTCAAAGAAATATTGATTTGCTTGCTTTGCGTTGGGGTACTCAGCACGGTGGCGAAGGGAATTTTGATCCGTCACTGCCTTCACTCGAAGGTCCAAACTTCGATAGAGACAATTTTGTGTTTGCAGATATCTCTGCTGGCTTGATGTGGTTTTCTGTCTTAGATGAGAATAACAGTTTCTATGTAGGAGGTGCATATTCGCACTTGAATAGAGCGAACATATCTTTTAATGGAGAGGAAGACGAAACACTTTATACTAAGGTAACACTTCATGCAGGTGGTGAATTTGCAGGAGGTGGTGGCAGAGTTGCGATTGTTCCTAATATTGTAGCTTTCTTCCAAGGACCATCTTTTCAAATAGTTCCAGGTACGGCAGTTAGATTCCGATTGGGTAACAGTAGAAGATACTATCAAGCTTTCCAAATAGGTGCTTGGGCTAGGATTACACATAAGTTGGATGATCAGACACATATGGATGCTTTAATCTTAACGACACGTTTTGAGTATGAAGATTTTGGTATTGGATTTAGTTATGATTTAAATACTTCTTCTCTTAATCAAGCATCTAATTTCAATGGTGCTTTTGAGTTCTCAGTTAATTACAGAATCTGTGGTCCAGAGAAAAGAAACGTTTACTGTCCTAACTTTTAACCTATAGGTTCTTATTATTATAGACTAAATACTCCTTATCGGTTGGCTGATAAGGAGTATTTCATTTTAAATTATTATTTTTAGACTTCTTGCAGAATCTGCTCTAAAGTAAAGCAAAGGTTAATAAGTATAAATTATGTTTGGATCAAAAAAGAATGAAAATACAGTGAAGAAGTCAAATAATATAAGTGCGGGCCCATCTCATGCCCTGAATAGTTTGGTTCAAGGTACTACCGTAAATGGAACAGTTACCTCCGATAGTGATATTCGAGTTGACGGTACACTTACAGGAGACCTCAATTGTGCATCAAAGATTATTATTGGCTCTAGTGGAATGGTAGAAGGCGATGTTAAGTGTGAAAATGCTTTGATCGAAGGAAGCTTCAAAGGGAATCTAACGGTTCGGGATACATTGCATATCAGAGAGAACGCAAAAATTGAAGGAGACATCAAGACCGAGAAACTTGTAGTAGATCAGGGAGCGGTGTTTAATGTTACCTGTAATATGGGCGGATCTAATGCACCTTCTATTAATCATAAAGCAGAAAAAATTGCCAAAAAAGCAGTCAGCTGATCCAGTAAAAAAAAGAAAGTTTAATCCCGCAGTGAAATATTCTGGGATGGCTGCCCAAATGGCAGGCTCTGTTGCTATTGGCTATTTTGGAGGTCGGTGGATAGATAATTATTTTGGCTTTGAAAAACCAATCTTTGCTATTAGTCTATTGCTCTTGTTTCTTACAGCCTTTATGATAAAATTAATAAAAGACGTTAGCCAAGATCAATGAGTCAAAAGCAATTCTTTCAACAATTGATCGTCGCTACCGCTATAGCGGCACTATTGGTTTTTGTTTTGAATTTTTTTCCCGCTTTTGTTAATTCTCAGAATCTTTCTTGGATCACTATTTTATTTTTTGTTTCCCTGTCTATTTTTGTGTTCTTGATTGGAGGAAAAATGGCAAAACAAAAAAATAAAAATGCCTACACAAGTTTAATTTTGCTTGTGATGATGACAAAAATGCTCTTATGTATTTTATTGGTGGCGGTTTATTCGAAGGCATATAAGCCTACAAGTAATTTCTTTTTGATTCCTTTTTTCTCTATTTACCTCATATATACTATTTTTGAAGTTCACTTAATGACAAGGTTAGGCAAAGATGATTGAGCAAAACAAAATGCGCGTAAAGATAAACGGTGACCATACAGTAGAAGTAAATCTAAGTGAAGCACTAGATCTTCAGAAAAAAGTTGATGGAACTTACAGTTTGATTTATGAAGCTGCTAACCACCAGATAGAGGTACACCATCTCGATGTAGCAAAAAAGGAAATTATCCTTTCCTTAAACGGACAGAAACACCATTGCGAGATAGAGACAGCGCTTGATATACTTATCAAGGATCTTGGTTTACTCAGTGCCAAAAGTGCCAAGCTAAAAGATATCAAAGCGCCTATGCCTGGTAAAGTCATCGAAATTGTAGTGAAGAAAGGTGATATGGTAAAAGAAGGAGAAAGCTTAATCATCCTTGAAGCAATGAAAATGGAAAACATTATCAAAGCACCTCACGACTTGGAGATTAAGGAAATTAAGATCAGCTTGAACGAGGCTGTCGAGAAGGGAGCAGTCTTACTTAAGCTATAAATTTTATCGTTTAGGGATTAAAACTTTGTACATTTGGTTTCACAAAACTACTTCTTGTGTTAGATCCTAGTAAATCCATAAATATCTTAAACAATCAAATGGAGGTCAAATTATTTTCTGGAGAGAATTCTGAATATTTAGCAACTAAAATTGCAGACTTTTATGGGCATCCATTAGGAGATAAAAATCTCTATAGGTTTAGTGATGGTGAAATGCAGCCAGTCATCAACGAATCCGTTCGAGGTGCTTATGTTTTTTTTATTCAATCTACTTTTGCTCCATCAGAAAATTTGATGGAATTACTACTTATGATAGATGCAGTAAAAAGAGCTTCCGCAGGATACGTTACTGCAGTTATTCCTTTTTATGGATACGCACGTCAGGACAGAAAAGACAAACCAAGGGTCCCTATCTCTGCGAAGCTAATTGCTAACTTGATTCAAGCCGCGGGTGCGCATAGGATAATGACGATGGATTTCCATGCAGATCAGATACAAGGGTTCTTCGACATCCCTGTTGATCACCTCAAGAGTGAAGCTATATTTTTTCCATATTTGGAAAGTCAAAATTTAGATAAAGTAATATTTGCCTCACCAGACGTTGGAGGGGTTAAGCGAGCAAGAAATTATGCAAAGCACTTTCGTACGGAGCTTGTTATTTGTGATAAGCATCGTGAGAAGGCGAACCTGATTGCAGAGATGACATTGATCGGAGATGTTAAAGATGCTAACGTAATACTAGTAGATGATTTAGTGGATACTGCTGGTACGCTCTGTAAAGCTGCCGAGATTATCATGCAAAAAGGAGCGAAGAGCGTAAGAGCCATCTGCACGCACCCAGTCCTTTCTGGTAATGCATACGAGAATATTGAGAATTCTCATTTAGATGAGCTTATCGTTTGTGATACTATTCCACTAAAGAAAAAAAGCACCAAAATAAAGGTTCTTTCAACGGCAAAACTGTTTGCGCAGGCTATTCGTAATACCCATGAGCACAGGTCTATATCTGCCTTGTTTGTAAGTGGCTGATATTGAGCGTATAAGTGGTCTAACACTACCAGATTTAGCGGATATAATAAATTCACGTTGCTAGGTGCATAAAAAGCAAAAAAAACCTATCTTTGCATTCCTTTTATGGAAATGTACATTCTATTAAATAGTATATCATGAAATCACATAACATCAACGGCGAAGTAAGGTCTGCAACAGGTAAAAAAGCTGCTTCAGCCTCTCGTAAAGAAAATATTGTACCCGCTGTTATATATGGAGGTGAAAATAATATTCACTTTCAGGCGCACAAAAGAGAATTTAAAGATTTAGTATACAGTGCTGATTTTAAAATTGCTGAAATTAATTTAGGAGGCACTGTTACAAAGTGTATTCTAAAGGATTTGCAATTTCACCCTGTAACGGATGAAATAGTACACCTTGATTTTCAAGAGCTCGTACCAGAGAAGAGAATCATTACGGAGTTACCTATTCGTTTCAAAGGAGAATCTCCTGGTGTGAAAACGGGTGGTAAAATTCAGCAGCTCATGAGACGCATCAAAGTAAAAGTAAGTCCAGAAAATTTGGTGGACGTTATATATGTTGATATCAGTCACCTGGAGCTAGGTATGTCTGCTAGAGTAAAAGAGCTTGAAATCAATGATGGAATTGAAGTTATGCTTCCTGGAGCGACTCCAGTTGCTATCGTCGAAACTCCAAGAGTACTTAAAGCTACGGATACAGAGGAAGGTCAAGATACTCCAGCAGCAGTTGAAGGAGAAGAAGGAGCGGAACCAGCTGAAGATGATTCTGCTGAGAAAAAATAGACAGGTTTTACGCATTCTTGAATAAGAATGGTAAATAGGCTGTTCAGAATATAAATAAACGAAAGGCAGTTCCGTGATCATGGTCCTGCCTTTTGTTATGTCATACCATTTATGTCTAAAGGTTAGTGTAATTTTAAAGCCTATTTGCTTTCAAAAGATTACCGTTATTCTAAACCGTAATGGGTATAACACTTAATGGACTCATATGCTAAACATAGCCGCTGTACAGTTTGATATTCAATGGGAGTCACCTGCGCAAAATCGTAAAATTCTTGATCCGATCATCAGAGCTCATTCTGCTGTTGATGTAGTTATTCTGCCAGAAATGTTTAGCAGCGGTTTTAGCACCGCTGTAGACGTGGTAGCGGAAAATCACGAAGGCGTCACAGTGCAATGGATGCAAAATCTTGCGAAAGAACTAGATATCGCTATCTGTGGTAGCATACCTACTAAGTTAGGGAAGCACTTCGTGAATAGGTTCTACTGGGTGGAATCCCATAGAGTACTATTTTATGATAAAAAGCATTTGTTCGGCTACGGTAAAGAAAGTGAAGTATACAGTGCAGGTACCGAGCATCTGATAGTACAATATAAAGGCTGGAAGATTATGCCTCTTATTTGCTATGATTTGCGATTTCCAGTGTGGAGTAGAAATACTCAAAATTATGATTTGCTGCTGTATGTTGCCAATTGGCCAAATACTAGAGCAAGTGCATGGCGACTGCTATTAAAGGCTCGTGCCATTGAAAATTTATGTTTCGTATGCGGTGTCAACAGGATTGGTACTGATGGTGCTGGTCTAGAATATATTGGCGATTCGGCTGTGATTGACTTTATGGGTAATGAAATGGCTAGCTTACCAAATAAGACTGGAGTACTGCAACAGAAATTGTCTAGAGATGAAATGTTAGTTTTTAGAAATAAATTTAATTTTTTAAATGACCGTGATAACTTTGATTTAGTGTAAGTCAAAGTTAACTTAAGGCACTCAAAGAAATAACCTACATATGATAAATATAATTTTGTTTGGTCCTCCTGGTTCTGGTAAAGGAACACAAGCTGAAAAACTAGTAAAAAAATATAAGCTCCTGCATATTTCTACTGGAGATCTTTTTAGATTCAATCTAAAAAACGAAACTAAACTAGGTCTAGAAGCTAAGAAATATATAGATAAAGGTGCTCTCGTTCCGGATAGAGTCACTATCAAAATGCTTAAAGAAAAGGTCGCATCCAATCCTAAAGTAAAAGGATTTATTTTTGACGGTTTTCCTAGAACACTTCCCCAATCTAGAGCTTTAGATAGACTGCTCAAAGACTTAGGTGGGGTTTCAAAATTATTAATGCTGGATGTACCAGATCAAGAATTGATGAAGCGTCTGCTAGAAAGAGGCAAAACCTCAGGTCGATCTGATGATCTAGATAAGAATATTATACAAAGAAGGATTGAAGTTTATAAGGAAACGACCTTTCCTGTATTCAACTATTATATGAAAGAGGACTGCTCCGTAAAAGTTTGGGGTGTGGGAAGTATTGATATGATTTTTGATAGAATATGTCTTGAGTTGGATTCGCTAAAAGTTGTTCGAGGGAAAAAGAAGGTTTCAAAAAAAATAACAACAAAGTCTAAGATAACGGCTAAGAAGAAAGCGTCCTCAAAAAAAACGACAGCCAAAAAAATAAAAGCCATACCTAAGCTTAAAGCTTTATCAAAAGTAAAAGCTGGAGCAAAAAAGAAAAGTACTAAATTAAAGTCCTCAAGTAAGAAAAAATAGCCTTAATCTCTAAATTCAAAACCCAAACATGGCCGATAAAAATTTTATCGATTACGTCAAAATTTATCTTCGCTCGGGTACTGGTGGTGCTGGTTCCGTGCACTTCTATAGAGATGCACGTACAGCTATGGGTGGCCCTGATGGAGGCGATGGAGGTGCAGGAGGACATATTAAGCTGATCGGAGACAACAATGTTTGGACCTTACTTCCTTTCAGATATCGGAAACATATATTTGCAGATAATGGTATGCCTGGCGGTGGAAATAATAGATTTGGCCGTGCAGGAGATGATATATTACTTAGAGTGCCTTTAGGTACGGTCGTAAAAGATATTGACTCGGGAGAAATAATTTGTGAGATTACCAAACAAGGAGAAGAAAAAATTTTACTCAAAGGAGGACGCGGAGGTCAAGGGAATTCGCACTTTAAGAATGCCACCAATCAGACTCCTATGTATGCGCAGCCTGGAGAACTAGGTATCGAAGGCTGGTATGTTTTCGAACTTAAAATCCTAGCAGATGTAGGGCTTGTTGGTTTTCCTAACGCAGGAAAATCTACCTTGTTATCCGTAGTAAGTGCCGCAAAACCTAAAATTGCAAACTATACATTTACTACACTTACCCCTAATTTAGGTATTGTTGATTATCGAAAGGTTCATTCCTTTGTGATGGCTGATATCCCGGGAATTATCGAAGATGCTCATCTAGGTAAAGGGTTAGGAGTGCGCTTCCTGCGGCACATTGAACGGAATGCAACCTTGCTTTTTATGGTACCATGTGATGCAGACAATATCTTTGAAGAATATAAAATTCTTCTACGGGAACTAGAAATGTACAATCCAGAGCTTTTAGACAAACCCAGAATATTAGGAATAAGCAAAGCCGACCTCGCAGACGACGAACTCAAAAAATTAATTTCAGCTGACCTTCCCGAAGAATTACCACACACTTATTTTTCTGCGGTTACGGGTCTCGGCATTCAAGAGCTGAAAGACATCATCTGGAAGAATATCGGTAAAGATGTTCCAAATAAATAAGTATTTAAAGCATGGATTCTGAAAGTCTAGATCAACTATTTAACGACCTTTTCCAGACTTGGTCAAAAGTAAAACCAAGTCAATTATTACCATTAGCACCTTCTGGATCCAAGCGCATTTATTATCGTGCAGTTTCCGACACCAAGTCGGCGATTTGTGCTTTCAATACAGATGAAAGAGAAAATAAGGCATTTACATATCTAAGCGAGCACTTCAAGAAAGCGGGTATACCTGTACCACAGATTTATGGCACTGGACAGAATTCTCAATCTTATTTGCAAGAGGATTTAGGATCAGTGAGTCTCTACTCTTTGCTGGATTCTCAAACGGAAAAACTTTCTCCTGAACTTCTTCGTCTCTATGAGCAAGTAGTGGAACAATTGGCACGTATTCAAATTAAAGGCCATGAGGACTTAGACTACAATAAATGTCTAGGGCCAACAGCTTTTGACAAGCAAGCAATTCTCTGGGATTTGAATCTCTTTAAGTATTCGTTTTTGAAAATGGCCAATGAGCCGTTTGACGAAGCCCTATTAGAAAAAGACTTCCATACTTTTGCTGGTTACCTCTTAGAAGCGCCTCAAGATTATTTTATGTTTCGGGATTTTCAATCACGGAACATAATGATCAAGGAAGGGAAACCATTCTTTATAGATTATCAAGGGGGTAGGAGAGGGGCTTTGCAGTATGATTTAGCAAGCTTACTGTTCCAAGCAAAAGCGAATCTCTCACCCGAGACTCGAACGCACTTACTAGAAGTCTACTTGGGTGCTGCAGGTAAATTGACACCAATAGATAAAGTGAATTTCAAGAAATATTATTACGCTTACGCCATGGTCAGAAGTATGCAAGTGCTAGGTGCGTACGGACATCGTGGATTATACGAACGCAAAAAACACTTCCTAGAAAGTATTCCTTTTGCCATCAAAAATATTACTTGGCTAGCAAACCAGTTAGATACAGATTTAGAAATACCAGAGCTGCGCAAAATTTGGAAATCGCTTAGTGAAAACAAAAGCTTTAGTCCTCCCAATAAAAATTTTGGCAAAAAGTCCCCCTTGCGTATCGATATAAAAAGTTTTTCCTACAAACATGGCATTCCAGAGACTTCAAGTAGTCATGGTGGAGGCTTTGTATTTGATTGTAGATTCATTCATAACCCAGGCCGCTACGAACCATATAAGAAACTAACCGGCCGCGATGAATCCGTTATCAATTTTCTTCACCAGCATTCTACGATGAATACTTTTCTCAATGATGTCCGCCACATTGTGGAGCCAGCGGTGGAGAATTATCTGGAAAGAGAGTTCGATTCTTTAAGCGTGTACTTCGGTTGCACAGGAGGCCAGCATCGCTCGGTGTATGCTGCTGATCAGTTGGCTAATCATCTTCATGATAGATATGGAGTGCGCGTCCAGCTGCTGCATAGGGAACGAGGCTGGGAAGAGGAGGAGTTGGGCTAAGTTTTTAAGTAAAACAAAACCTAAAAGCTAATCACCCGCATCAAACCCTCAAAGCCTTTCGCGTCATTAAACAAGCGATCCACATAGGCAGTCGCGCTCAACTTAAGACTATATACTTTTTCATCGCGTAGCGTAAGGAGTATAGTGATATTTCCAAAGGCTTGATCAATCTTACCTAGGTCATCATACTGTGGTCTTGGCTTTAGATAATGTCGTTCTACCGTTTCGACCCAAGTACTTTTGGAATAGGTACGTGTATCAGATACTTGAGTGCGGTAATTGTGTTTCTTAATTGCCTCACGGAAATAGTCGAATAAAAAACGAGCATCATCTGTGCTATAATTCATATCTCCAAAATGTATAGCTACCCCCTTGGTCGAAGGCGTATTCAGAAAATCTATACTTGTATTGGTAGTCGATCTATCTTGACGATATCTTGCGTATTGTTCAGATATCCAGTTGAGTAATTGGCTATGTACAACGGATTCTTTCCACTGTTCATATTTCTGAATGTGGTCATCAGACCGTTTTATAACTTCATGGATAGCAGGCTGCGTTGGGGAGCTGAGTTCGGTCTTGGAGAAAATAGTTTTGATCTTAGCCCACCAGTCTGACATAAGCTATATTTATTTTTGGTTCGGATTCCTACAATTCAGGTAACAACTGGTCTGGCTGCTTAAAACCAACCAATTTACTTTTAACGCTCAAATCTGGATTGAGAATAACCAAGCTTGGATATCCGCGTAGCTCCAAAAATTGTGCAAACTGGTGTGGCGAGTTTCTCCTATTTTTAGGTGTACTTGGATTATGATTTGGATTGGCAAAATCTTTTTCTCCAAACTTTATGGGTGTTGCAGACTCTGCATCAAACTTAACAGCATAGTACTTTTCGTGTATCTTCGAAATAATGGCAGGATCTGAAAAAGTCATTCGATCCATCATCTTACAAGGACCACACCACTCTGTGTACACATCTACAATCATTTCTCTTGGAGCATTCTTATTGAGCACCTGCGCTTCTTCAATAGTGAGCCAGTGAATTTTTTCATTGCTAGCTGGATAATTAATATCTACGGTCTTAGACCCACCGCCACCATTGCAGGCAAAAAAGACTAGAGAGACAAAAACAAAGAAAATATTTTTCATGATAATTTATTTTTTAATGCGTCGGATATATTAGAGTGATCATCAACTCTAAAAGAATGAACTGCTTTCACAGCAGCAAAGATAAACACAAGTTGACCGATATAATATAATATAACGTACGAAGTATCAAATATTATAACGGTGTGGTCGAATTTTAAAGCCAACAACACACTAAATGAAACAAGTAGTACTGCAGCAGCCACCAATAGCAAGGTAGTTAAAACGTTTAGTTGTCCATATAAGTTGATCGTAAAGATTAGAAATATACTAGAAATAACGACCACGCAGATTAGAGGAATTTGGATACTCGACATTCCAATAGTAGAGAATGGTATAACGCTAGAGACACCAACTATCATTATCAATAGCAGCAATAGAGATAACCACTTATTTTGAAAAAGTATACTACCACTCATACTAGTGATAGACACTAAGGCCTTGGTATAATTGAAAAAACCAACAATCCACAATAAGCAAATAAAATGTAGTGTATAAAATCCAATTACCGATTCGATTAAGCTAAGGAAGCAACTAATAGTGAAAAGAACCAATCCATAAAAAACATGCTTTTCAAAGCGCGTATCAGTCGACTTATTCATCCAGAAAAACACCAACAATGAGGGTAGTGCTATATAAGGTGCTCCTTGGCTCAGCCATGTTAGATTGTTAACTTCGCTAATAAAAGTCAAGCCAACTAAACAAATATATATGACCAGTAAGTAGGTTCCCCTGATAGTAAGTTGGCTATTTCGCATAGCCAAAAATAAAGAATAACTTTGAAAGTTTAGAAAAGAGAAATCGTAGCATACATGGGTCTATTCTTCGATATCGTATATTCTGGGTGCGTCATCCGAATCTTCAATATCATAAACTTTAGTACTGTTATCAGACTCATTCATAGACATGGTTTCTAGCTTATCAAACATTTCTACAGACTGATTCCAAAATTCTTCGAAAGTTGGTTTTAATATCGAAGCGACCCCCTTAATTTGATCTGGGTACTGCTTGAGGTAAGGATAAGTCATAGACTGCGCGCGCGTATCAGCATCCACTAAATGGGCTTGATCGCCGAACCAAATGAGCATACTGAACATCAAGGTAAAAGTACCACCGAGCACCACTCCGCCTACAAGTTGGTTAATAAAGTTGATCCTAGCCGCTCTGAATAAACCCTCTAGTGCTCTAGCGACCGTACGGATCAGAAACATAGTAATGATAAAAGTTATCAAGAAGCCTGCGAGGAACATTAGCGGGTTGGTACTCTTGAATACGGTCTCTAGGAATATAGCCATTGCAGGAGCCAGCTTAAATGCGGCTAACAATCCAATAAAAATACTCAATACTGCAAACAGGGCATTGATGATACCTTGGGAGAATCCAAGATAAAATCCATACAACAGCATGATAGCAAACACGACATCTATAATCATAGGTATCAATATTGATAAAAGAAAATCAAAGCTGTGTGGAGGGAAAGCGAATCTATACAATTCGCCATTTTATCATTCTCAGAGTATGTATGGGGAAAGTTTAAGCCTCAATACATATTACAAAAATACATAATATGTATAAGATTAACTACTTATTCGCTATAAAAGTGGAATAATAATCCAGTTAAGGCATAATTGAGACTCCAGCTACGGTATAATTTAAAGTAGGCGAGGTGTGAGGGCTCTTTTTGGGCTAGTGCTGTGGAGGGGTAGTCGACGTAGGAGACTAGTGTGAAATCTGCTTTTCCGCAGGTTTCATACCGAGCATACCTGCGAGTCCCGTAACATAACGGCGGCAGCGGGCAAGCCAGGGTAGCGCAGATTTTGCCGCAGCCCCCAAATTATTATATTTAAGAAATCATACAGATGCACTGCCATGCTTCTTTTCTAGATCCTAACGCAATGCGTCTACTCCATCATTTTAATGCGTCTCTCCCCAAAAATATCAATGCCTAACTTACGCCTTCAAATATTTCCCCAAAAAACCAATCATCGTCTTATAAAATTCAAATTGATTTTCCTCATTGGCAAAACCGTGGCCCTCATTATACTTCACTAGGTAGGGGACATCCACATTCTGCGCACGCAAAGCTTGCACGATCTGATCTGATTCGTCGATGTTGACCCGTGGATCATTGGCACCTTGTACGACCAACAATGGAGTCGTAATCTTGTCGATATGTAAGGCTGGCGAACCCGCAGTCATCTGATCCTTATCGTTCTCTGGGTGGCCAACCATCTCGTACATCATGTCCAAATATGGCTCCCAATAGGGCGGCACGGTCTTCATGAAAGTGAATAAATTACTCACGCCCACATAGTCAATCGCACAGGTATATAAGTCAGGCGTAAAAGTAATGCCTGCCAATGTAGCATAGCCACCGTAGCTCGCACCATAGATAGCGATGCGCTTTGCGTCCGCCATGCCCTGATCAATCAACCACTGCACACCGTCCGTAATATCATCCTGCATGGCTGCTCCCCACTGCTTGAAACTGAGCTCCCAAAAATGTCTACCATAGCCAGTACTACCTCGGAAATTCATCTGGAATACCCCATAGCCCTGTGCCGCTAATAGTTGAATTTCTGGATTGTATCCCCAGTGATCCCTAGCCCAGGGACCTCCATGAGGATTGATTATAAAAGGAATCGCATCGCCCGTTTTGTGATTTTGGGGCAGCGTCAAATAGCCATTGATAAGGACGCCATCTCTAGCGGTATAGGTAACCGCTTGCATCGTGGCCATATCTTTTTCGTCAATCCAGGGACTTACCTCAACGATCTTTTTTAGCTCCTTGGACTGTGAATTATAAAAATAATATGCGCCCAAAGAACGATCACTGTAGGTGCGAATTATATATTTCTCTTCATCTCTACTTGCCGAGCTGATGCTTACTTCATAGCCTGGTAATTTATCTTCCAGACTTTTTTGCAGCTGCTCGCGCTGCGTATCCAAGAAGTGTATTTGACGCTTATGGGTATAGTAGTTGATGGTAGTTGGTACTTTTCGTTTGCGAGAGTAGGACATGGAAGATACGTCGACTTCATCATGTGCAAAAAGAATATCACCAACCTCTTTCCCCGTATTGAGATCAAATTTAATGATCACATTTTTGTCTCTATTTAGGTTGGAACTAACGTATAATAGGTGCTCATTGTCAAAGTCAAAAAAGAGGGGGCTTACACTTTCTTTAAAGTTGGTGGTGAGGATGTCTTTAAATTCATCTTGCTCATTGGCTCTATACATGAGTACCGAATTGGTACCGTCGACTACCCGTGCGGCGATGCGTAAACGACCTTGATGATCAGTCATCCAACTGCTGATCGCCTCCATAGGATTTTCGTTTTTTGCCAGTTGGGTGATCTCGCCTGTATGGATATGTATGCGATATGGCTCAAATAACTGCGGGTTATTTTTGTTCATCCCGATGATTAAATGATTAGGATCATCGTGTAGACTATCGAGGATCTGAATACGCACTTTTTCGTACGGCGTCAGCTCCAGTAAATTTTTACCATCGACATCAACAGCAAAAAGCGAGAAGTTTTCATCCCCACCACTGTCCTTAATAAAGATGATACGTTTATCTCCCTTCCACATATAGCCTGAGATATCGCGCACCGTCTCGAAAGTCAATTGCGTAACGGCATTCTCATCGTCCAATGGGCGAACAAATATATTTTGTCTGCGCTCATGAGGTGCTTTAAAGGAAAGATGCGTACCCGCTGGAGAAATCTGATAAGCTGATTTCTCTGGTTTTCTAAAAAAGTCCTCTACGCTATATTTACTAGTCGAGGATCCGAGTGCGATCAATTTGTCTATTTCGGACTGATTTGAAGGGAGAGCAGTATTTCCAGGAAGCTTATCTGACATATGTGAATAGTTAATTTTTTAATAAATAATCGGTTAATACCTAATAGATTCCTAATATTGAGGGCAATATTGGTCTACAAGTGGTATATTAGATACTTATTGTACGCAAATATCCGTTTTCCCCATAAAGTAACCTTGCAAAGGTATTATAATTTGATTTTTTATCTTTGCACAAACCATTGGCATTGAAAAAATTTATTTACAGCTGTGTTTTTATTGTTACCATGAGTTTTCAAGGACTCTTGGCTATGCAAAATGCAGCTAATAACAGCATCGGAGATACCATCTTGCCTCCAGTTTTTCTGATAGGCGAATATGAGAATCAATACAACGAATTGGTCGGAGATTACGAAACTTTATTGTTTACGGCTTGTGACTTTGATATGAATTCTGCTTTTTCAAAGTGGCAAAGTATGCTTAAAGAAATGGACAGTTTTGCTAAGCAAAACAATATTAATTTAGACGGTGTAAAGTTATGGCTCAATGTATTCATGGAGCCAGATGGTCAGATATCGCATTTAGCATATTATCTCAAACCAATGTCCAAAAATGCAGATGATGCAGAGTTAAATGCACTGTTCAAAGAATTTATTAAAGACTACCGTTTTCCATTGTTATCAAAGAGTACTTACTCGCACTATGGTACCGCATCATTCCCCGTTTTTCCTGTTAGAAATGAAAATACTCCTAGCACTAGTGGCCAATTATCTACAGGTCAAAACTAGAATTGCATCTCTGCTAGCAGTTTGTGCTACGGCGCTATTAGCGGGCAGTTGTTCTAATCAAGATACCCTTAGTTTGACCTTTACGGAGCAACAAGCTGCTCAAAATTTTAGCCTAGAAAAAATTTATTTTTTTAACGACACCCTCGGTTTAGCCATGGGCGGTGATGACTATCAGTATGGTATAGCACAGCATACCGAAGACGGTGGATTGACTTGGTCTTTAGATACAGTGAGCTTAAAAATAGTGCACGATTTTGATGTAGTTCAGGATGCTATTTTTGGAACTGGGATCGACAGCTATATTTCTCAGAAGCAAGGTTTAGCATCTTGGATAGAAAGACGACCACCTATCTGGAAGAGTACCAATGGGATTATCAAAACGAATACTGGATTTATTTTAGCCGGAGGTATTGCCATTAAGGAGGGCAGTCTGACTATTCTTTCTGATGATTTACAAATTGTCGATACCTTATCATTTCCTGGAGAGATAAATGCGATTGCTCGGAGCCGACAATCTCACTTTCATCTAGCAGGATATGGACAACTTTACAGATCCGATGATGCAGGCATTACTTGGCAAGTAAATGCGCAAGAGGGAGACAACTATCGCAATATATTTTTTATCAACGAACAAGTTGGTTGGGTAGTAGGGGATGCGGGGAGCATCTTAAAAACGGAAAACGGAGGCTTAGATTGGGAGATTTTAAATAAGCCTCGCGTTCACAATAAAGCTCAATTTAGTGCTGTGCATTTTCATTCAGAGCTAGACGGTATAGCAGTTGGAAGAAATGGGTTGGTATGGATCACAGATGATGGTGGATCCAACTGGTCGGTAGTAGAAGATGTACCAGCGTATAACTATACTTCTGTATTCATGCAGATGGATATTGCTTGGTTGTGTACGGATAATGGCCATATCATAAGGCTCTTTCTATAATAAGGGTAGCATAATTAAAATTCTCGAATTTTATCCATCCCAGACCAAATCAAAGCAGAACTTTACCCATCTAGGTACACGTAAAGCCAGTATATCCCATACCAACAAAGAACCCCCATTCTGCAGAGCAAAATGGGGGTTCTTTTATTTTACTACGAGATTATTACTTGTAGATATCCGACTTCTTAAACTTAGTACACAAGCAATAGTAAAAAATAGCCCTGTACTTACTTTTATTACTCTTACCCATCTGTTCACAAACTTCTAGAATAGCCTCATCTAACTTCGGAGAGTCCTTTAAGCCCAACTTCTTGATCAGGTAATTATTTTTTACACGATCTCTTTCTGCAGCATCACCACATGCTACAGAACTTGCATCCTTGTTATAAATAGAAGGGCCACATCCCTTAACTACTTTTTCAAATAACTGTTCATCGTATTTGATGCCAATTTTATCCATCGATGCTTTATATTTTGTTATCTCTTCCTGAAGTCTGCTCATTTATAAAGTGTTTTATTAGTGAAAAAAAATGCAACTATCTATTAGTTAGACAAATATATCTAAAGAAATCAAAATATATACTTGTCTAGGTAATTATTTTTGTCAAAATGTTCACAGAAATAAAAGAGCGTGTTGCGTTTACTCTGCCTTCAAATCTTCCGGAAAATCATCCATATCCAGCGGCATTATCCAATCCCACGGTTTCGTCCAAGACCACTCCTCCACAGCTAGGTTCACAGAGCTGTCTGTATATTGTTGATAGTTTCTACCATTGAGTTTTACTTCAAAGTGCGCATATACCGCCACACTATCCGTCCCCCAAGTTAGCATATATTCATCCCGAATGTGATGCGCAACAAAGAGAAGCATGTCGGGGTGAGATTTAAATTTTCGATTCTGTTTTGCGCTCAAATATTTTGAGGCGTACACTTTCTGGCTTTCGTCACCAGCTAAGTTTTTCAATTGAAAATATCCCTTGCCTGATTTGCCACGCAGCATCATCCGCCATGCATATCTGTGGCCTTCCTCGGTCCAAGCTACATTACCAGGATACAAAAACTGCCGAAATGGGATGAGCAATTGCAGTCCGCAAAAGAGGATAATAAAACTACTCAATAACAATGGATATCTGACTTGGTATTTTGATGGTAGCCTATGAAGTCCCTTCGATTTTAAAAAAGTAAGATAACCTAGCCTCCACTTTTTAATTACCTTTATTTTCTCTTGCAGAAACTTTATTAGCCTACGCGGAAAATCTGGCGGAAAGAAAAGCGCAGTCAGCGCCATCGACATCCAAGGAAATATCCCGATCTGAAAAATCATCGTATTCGCAATATGAAAAGAACAACAAATGATAAACGCAGCCACCCGCGTCCTACGAAACAGCATAAATGGAATGATAAACAGGTCATGCAGCAGCCCACCGTAGCTCATCAGCCACGCGACCCACTCTTGATTGAGCAGTGGCCCTATCAGAAAATAATCTTTTTTATAAGGCATCCATATCTTCAGTGGCAAGGCGTTAAGCCAGTCTACATTGAGCTTGGCAAAGCCACCGTATATATACACTACTGCCATCAAAAACTTCAGCAACCACACTGGCCATTGCGCTATTTGAGTTGTATATAACGAAGGTCTCGTTTTTAAATCAAGCGAGAATGCCCTATTTGCAGGCACAAAAATCATCAGATAGCTCAGCACACAAAACAGATATCCGTGATTCAGATAATTCGTTTTCTCTAGCAGAAAAATATAACTAAAGCCTAGTGCAAATATAGTAGCCGACAGCCGATACCACTTCCCGAGGACAACCCCTAGCGCAGCTAATATGATCACCCAAAACACTATACTCAACCACGGATCAGGCAGCGTCTGCACCCACTCAAAGCCATAATATTTGATTTGTAGATTTTCAGGATTGAAAGTGTCCTTATACAGATGATAGTAGATCCACACCCCCAACACATCCAGCAGCCCCAGCACGCCGAATACAATCCGAAAGAATACCAACGGCGCTATATCTATCGGACGAAACAATGACTTACGGAACATATGAGGCTCAATTATGATTCGTAAAGGTAAGCAGTAGGACGTACTAAATGTCCATAAGAGGCGGATCTTTTCCGTGATTTGGGGTCATCCCGATCCTGACTCCGACAAGAGTCTACGTCAGGACGGGACCGGGTCATTCGAGGGTGTCCGTGCTACGCACCAGCTCCTGCCGTCGCTGCCTCTACTACCCCTTGCCTCTACGCACTGCCGCTTGTCGTGCTCCAGCC
>ENA-ORXT01000799-ORXT01000799.1-marine-metagenome-genome-assembly--contig:-NODE-799-length-46692-cov-25.617012_pt1 | contig 46692 bp, 49 predicted proteins | sample MGYA00237868_ERZ511482 | MGnify/ENA metagenome assembly ERZ511482
GGGTGACGACGAACGTCTCGTCGGCTACGACCGGGCTGATGCCCCCATCGAGTTCGGCTGGCCCAACGGATGAACTTCTAGAGACCGAAACTGCACCTCCAGCGACGAAGATTCCAGCCAGGAGCAGGACGACCAACAGGACCGGAATGGCTGCGACGAGGAGGACGATCAGCACCGTGCGGTTGATGTTTCTGTTGTGCTTGGGTTGGTTCTCCGGTTGGGGGGATGGTGAGGGCTGCGGCGGCATGTGTTGGGCAGGCGGTGGGATGGGTTGTCGGCCCATGAGATGAGGCACTTTCCAGGAGGGCAACGAGTGTCGCCGGATCACTCAACTGTGGGCCGTTCTGAGAAACTTGTCAAGAGTAGGAACCGGATATCCGGCGCCGAAACCGGACCTTCTTGAGTCGATCCTTGGCAGCCAGCGACTTGGCAGTTGGCCATGGCGTCGAGGGCCGAGAATACGAAAGCTCCCGCTTTGGGGGCGGGAGTTTGTTCGTTTTGGTTTCGGTTGGGAGTTCGGGTCCTGATTGCGTCCGCTAGCTTCTCCTGATGGAGTACGACGAGCTCATGTGCCTCGCGCTCGCCGAAGCAGAGCTGGCTCCTCAACATGGTGATGTGCCAGTTGGGGCGGTTGTGGTTGTCGACGGCCACGTGATTGCGTCTCGGCACAACGAGCGGGAACTCACCGGTGACGCCACAGCCCACGCGGAGGTGCTCGCCTTGCGGGACGCGTGTGAGCAGCTCGGAACATGGAGACTCGACAACGCAATACTCATCAGCACGCTTGAGCCGTGCACCATGTGCGCGGGGGCTGCACTGAATGCCCGTGTTGAGAAGGTCGTCTTCGGCGCAGCCGACCCCAAAGCGGGAGCCTTGGGTTCGGTGTACAACTTTGGTGTTGACCCCCGGCTTCAACACACGTTCGAGGTAGAGCACAACGTGCTCGGCAAAGAGTGCGAACAGTCTTTGATCGCTTTCTTTGCGAGACTTCGCAGCTCAGAATGAAAGCCAGGACCTCGTGACCGCGTCGACCATCTGTTCAGTCCTCGACAAGAACGGGCGGGATGTTCTCACTCAACCGCTCAGTGAGGACATCGTCAGGCATGGCAATCAGCGCCTCGTAGATCTCGCGGGGAAAGCCGCGCTGCCATGGCAGGTCTGGATCAAAGTCGGGCTGGGGGACAGGGATGGCCTGGGGCTCCAAGGGTGCGGGGTTGCGGTACCGCTCCAGCTCGTCGGCGGAGATCCCGGCCAGTTCGACAACCTCGGGGTCAATCCATGCTCGACCATCGATTGGTTCTGCCGATGTGGCGACCTCGAGCGTGAGATCTTCGGGGCCAGCGAAGTAGATGGAATGGCACATCCCGTGATCAATCGGACCAAAGATGGTGATGTTGCGAGACCGGATCCGGTCTCGCATTGCCAGCAGATCATCGAGTGTGTCGACGTTGAGAGCCAGGTGCTGCATGGTTCCGCCGGCGCTTGGTTGAGCGCCGCTTCCGGCGTGGGTCACGCCCAGGGTCCGTTCGATGCCGGCGATGTCCGGCGTCTGGACGAACGCAACAGAGCAGTGATCGTTGAGTTTGAGGAAGCCATGCCAGGCGCCTTCCACTCCGTGCATCCAGTAGAGAGCAACCAGTTCGGTGCCGAGCACGTCGGTAAAGAACTCGATCTGTGCCTTGATGTCGCTGGTTGCAATGGCCAGGTGGTGGATTCCGTTGTTGCCGCTCATGACTGGTCTCCTGTTGCGTCGGTCTTGGTGCCGAGATGTGTGGCAATGAAGGCGCTGATAACGCCGATGGCTTCTTTCATGTGGGCCTTCCCGTCAGGCCCGGTGTAGTAGTGCGTTGCACCCTGTACTTCATACATCTGTTTCCGGTCGTGGGGAACCGCGTCGAACAATCGTTGCGTGTGGCTGGGGGTACAGGCATCATCCGCGGTGTTGCCGACCACGAGCAGCGGAACAGAAACTCCGGGGCCCGATGCGACGGCGTCGCAGCGTGCGTCATCGATGCTCCACTGGCTCAACCAGCTGCGTAATGTGCAGAAGCGGGCGAGGCCGACAGGTCCGTCGTTCACCACCACCGGATCGCCGAGGTAGCACGTTCCCGGAGCGCGATCGCTGGGTTCAACCATTGGATCAAGCCAACGGGGATCCGCCATCGTGCCATGGACAGTGAAGGCGAACTCCCGGTGTGGCGTGTCCGATGCGCGGATCTCGGCCAGCTTCTCCTTCACCCATGCAGTGATGCGCCGGTTGCGGTTCACCTGAGCCTCGCGGAACGTTTCCACGAACTCGGCGGTATACGGCGGCTGGTTGGGGTTCAACGGGTCGTAGAGGTTGAGCGCAGCGTCGCGAACGTCCGGCTGTGATTCGTCGTGGATGGACGGATCGATCCACTCGGTGAAGATCTGATGCCGGCTCACGTGCGCGGCCAACATCATCACCGCGTCTGCCGGGGGCATCTTCTCCGCTGCAACCTCATACGAGTCTCCGGCCGCAGTCTCAGAAATGCCAACGCCTGCCTCTGCGAGCGCCTGGTACCACATCGAAAGCGATCCGCCTCCGGACCAGCCGGCAAGCACGATCTTCGAGTAGCCGAGTCGGTTCCTGGCGTCATGGATGGCCTGACCCAGGTCGCAGGCAACCTTCTCCATGATCAGTGCGTAGTCCGCTCCCCGGTAGCGGGAGTTGGCCCAGAGCACGTGGTGGCCAGCTCGAGCCAGCCCCCGAACCATGGGTAGGTACATGCCGCCTCCCACCGGGTGCATGAACACGATGAGCGTGTCAGGCGGTTGATCAACCGGGCGTAGCAGATGGCAATCGAGGCCGACAAGGGCGCCGCCCCCGCCGTAGACGTCGCTGTAGGAGGCGTTCTCCATAAATCCAACGGCATACGCGATGCGCTCGCAGCCCTCGGGCGTGCCGGGATGGTTCTGAGGCTGGTCTGACAAAGGATCTCCACGAGGTGCAGGCGGTCGGCCCCCCATGGCCAGATCCTAGGCGCTCGGCAGATCGCTACTGGCTGAGGAGGAGGTCAGCCATCGCTGCCGGCACCGCATCGTCGCCTGGCGGCTTTGGAAGTTGCAGCAGCGGAGCGAGATCCGGAACGTTCAGGTCGGCTCCTGCCAGGCTCCAGATCAACCAGGTGCTTGCGGCGCGGGTGTTGCCGTCAGTGAACGGGTGCACGTGGATGATGTCGAGGAACCCGCGGATGGCTCGGGCCATCGGCGAAGCATCATTGGTGCCGTCAACGTCCAACTTGCGAACGACGCGCCGCTCAAGGTTCTCGTACCAGCCGTAGCGGTTGGTGCCGTGGGAGGTCTCGGCCGTTCGAAACCCAGTGGCCAGCCCAGCAGCGCCGTGAGCCTGTTGCAGTGCGCGCCATGATGGCGTCTGAACTGGGGTTAGAGAAGTGATCCAGGCTGCGGTGCCAACCTGATCAGCTCGCCACGTCGTTGCCCGTTCTTCCCACCCCGGTTGCAGTGGCCGACCACCGGCGATGGTTGACCAGTCCGTGGCCAGGGTCCACTTCAGATGCTCGACGGTTGAGCACGGTTGCGGTTCACTCATGCTGTGTTGGATACCAGCACGCCGTCCCGAATGCTTGAACGATCGAGAAATCGCTGATAGTCAGAAGCGCAGCCGTCTGATCATGGGGGATTCGTGACGACCGATATCAGTCAGGGATGGACGCCGGATCCGAGCAGTTCGCTGTCTCTGCATGCGGACGCGTATACGAAGCGTCGATGGTTCGATGCCGATCAGAAAGAGATCATCGGCAGAACCTGGCAATGGCTGTGCCATACGGAGAAACTTCGCGAACCGGGCAGCTATCTGGCTGACGACATCGCCGGCATGCCCATCGTTGCCGTGCGTGATCGCAGCGGTGAACTACGGGCGTTCTACAACGTGTGCCAGCACCGGGCCCACCATCTTCTCGAAGGCGAGGGCACCGTCAGCAATATTGTGTGTCCGTACCACGCATGGAGCTATGACCTCGGCGGCAGGCTGACCGCAGCCCGACACACCGGACCTCTCAAAGACTTCGACAAGAGTTCCATCTGTCTCGATCAGGTGCAGGTCACCGAGTTCGGTGGTTTCGTCTACGTGAATCTCGATCGGTCTGCAGCTCCACTGGCTGAGCAGGCGGGGGAGCTCGGCGCGGAGATTGCCCACTGGGTTCCCGACGTCAACGAGCTCACGTTTGCGCACCGTCTCTCCTATGAGATCAAGAGCAACTGGAAGAACGTGGTCGACAACTTCCTGGAGTGCTACCACTGCCATGTCGCGCACAGGGACTTCGTTTCGCTGGTGGACATGGATACCTACAGGGTCACCACGCACGGCATCTATTCAAGTCACATGGCGGAAGCGGGCAAGAGCGACAACACGGCTTATGACGTGAGTGACGCAACGGTTACGGATCATGCTGTCTGGTGGTTGTGGCCCAACACGTGCATCATGCGCTACCCGGGGCGCGGCAACATGATCATCCTGAAGATCATCCCAGCAGGCCCGGATCTCACCTATGAGACGTACGACTTCTTCCTGGAGTCGGCTGATCCGAACGAGGCCGAACTCGAATCGATTCGATACCTCAACGACGTCCTGCAGGTTGAAGACATCAATCTGGTCGAAAGTGTGCAGCGTGGCATGCGCACCCCGGCGTTCGACCAGGGCCGCATCGTCAACGACCCCTCCGGGTCCGGCCTGTCCGAACACGCGCTGCATCACTTCCACGGTCTCGTCCTGGATGCCTACCAGCATGCAAACAAGGAGAAGGCAACGAATGAGGGCGCAATCACATGAAAGGAACGTGCGATGACCGCACCACTTGAAGGCCGGGTTGCACTTGTCACGGGAGGTCGGGGCGGCGCAGGTCGAGCGGTTTGTGAGCGGCTTGAGCGTGAAGGCGCTCATGTGTACGCGGCGGACCTCACCCCCGACGGCACGATGGGCGGTGACGATGCGCCCGGGGAGTTCCTGGCCTTCGACGTCACCGACGAACAGGCCGTGATCGACGGATACGCGCTGGTGGAGCGCGATCGCGGCCGGCTCGACATCGTGGTCAACGCCGCCGGCGTCGAGATTGAGAAGACGGTGGCCGAGACCACGCTCGAAGACTGGAATCGGATCTTCGCCATCAACGTGACGGGCACGTTCCTCACCTCCAAGCACGCGCTTCCGATGCTTCGTGCCTCAGGGAAGGCGTCAATTGTGAACTTCGGTTCCTACGACGGATATATGGCTGATCCCCGTCTCGCCGCGTACTGCGCCACCAAGGGCGCCGTGCACATGATCACGAAGGCGATGGCCGTTGACCACGGACCGGAAGGCATTCGCGTCAACGCGATCTGCCCGGGGTACATCGACACACCGATGCTCGAACAGTTCTACCCCGACGACGTCGACCCTGCCGCGGCCCGCCAGGAAGCGGAGTTCGTGCACCCGCTTCGCACCATTGGAACGCCAACAGACATGGCCAATCTGGTGTTCTGGCTCGCATCCGACGAAGCGCGCTACGCCACCGGCCAGCTCTGGGTCCTGGACGGCGGCCTTTCCGCCCAGGTCCAACAGATGCGCTTCTGAGCCAGTGCAAACAGCCCAGCTTGTAACGGTGTGTCTGACACCGCGTGATTGGGACCGGCCTAGAGGGTGCTGGGGTAATAGTCGGCGGCGGGAGTGGAGCCGGCTTCTTCGGTGAAGGTCCCGGCAAAGGGCCACTCGTCTTCCTCGCCGGGGAGTGGACCCTGATTGAAGCGGCCCATCTCACCGCCGCCCGCCTTCTCGTTGCCTACCAGCGACCAGGCCTGACGCTTGTACGTCCAGTTGTCGGGCTGCAAGGTGTGCGCCTGGTTGAAGTGCGGGATCGCAGCGTCGCGGTTGTCCGCCCTCCACAGGTGGTTCGCCAGCTCGAAGTGCGCGGCGCCAAGGCTCTCGTCGGGTGAACGTCCCTGCGACGTGTCAATCACCTGATCGGGTGTGAGCGCAAACTGGCTGGCCGCGCCGTTGTCGGCCCAGTCGCGTAGTGCTTCGACATACGCATCACGATCCTGCCCACCTCGAAGTCGAGCTGCGAGTTCAGGGTCGTCGGCTTCGATGCTTGCAGCCTTCTTCTCTGTAGCCGCGTCACGGTCATCAAGGAAGGACCGGAGCCAATCGGGGTAGTGGTCGCCCGGCGGCCAACCCGGCTCGGGCGGACGAACAATGACGCCCTCCTCGTCAATCCAGAACACGTTCGGAATGTTCACCACGCCGAACAACGCATCGAGCTGATGCGTTGGATCCAGCAGCGATGGGTGGGAGGGATTTGCGGCCTCAATGAATGGACGCGATGCCTCCGGATCGCTCAGCTCAAGAGAAACGGTGACAATCTCGACACCCTTCGGTGCAAGTTCTTCGCGCAGTGCCTGCCACCCGGGCAGGTCATAGCGGCAACCTCAATAAGGGGCCCATGCGACAACAACGACCTTTTTGCCGCGCAGTGATGACAGGTGGAAGTCGTTGCCGTCCAGATCCTGCAGCGTGACCTCCGGGGCCGTCGCGGTAACGAGTGCTCGTCCGTTCAGACTTTCGGGCCCAAGAGCGGTGAGGCCGGTGGCCTCGTTCCGGGCCACGGCCATCCCCAGACGGCTGGCGGCGTTGGCCGCGGTGTATCCATCCGGCAGCGGTACACACACTTCGCCCTTGCACGCGCCTTCAGGTTTGATTTCCCATCCGGTGCCAGCGTGGAAGGCTTCCGGTGAGATGTCCATCGTCTCGGTGATCATGGTCCAAGTGTCTCACACTCCTCGGGTTGTTCGGAACGAATCCGTTCGTGGACTGCCAGTGCACTCGCGGACCGGCTGATGTCGCCTCAGTCTTTCAGCCCGCAGTCATTCGGGGCCAGAGGTGGCGAGAATGCGCGACAATGGACCATGGCAGAACATGATCTGGTTATCCGGGGTGGAACTGTTGTTGACGGTACGGGTGCGCATCGTCGCACCGCCGACGTCGCCGTGAGCGACGGTCTCGTGACGGCGGTCGGTTCCGTGGACGGGACCGGTGACCGCGAGGTGAACGCCGACGGGGCAATTGTCGCTCCCGGGTTTGTGGACGTGCACACCCACTATGACGGTCAGGCCACGTGGGAAGAGACCATGCAGCCGTCCTCCTGGCATGGCGTCACAACCGTGGTGTTCGGAAACTGCGGTGTTGGCTTCGCTCCGGTGCACAACGCCGACCATGAGCGTCTGGTGCAACTGATGGAGGGCGTGGAAGACATACCCGGGACAGCGCTACACGAAGGTCTTTCCTGGGAATGGAACTCGCTGCCCGAATACCTCGACGCACTTGGCGGAGCGAAGGACATGGATATCGCCGCGCAGGTGCCGCACGCGGCGCTGCGACTTCACGTCATGGGGGAGCGAGGAGCGAGGGGCGAGGACGCCACACCCGACGACATCGCTGAGATGGGCCGCCTCGCAGCAGAAGGCGTGGAAGCCGGGTTCCTGGGATTCACCACGAGCCGGACGCAGAACCACAAGACTTCGCTGGGTGAACCAACGCCGACACTCACTGCTGCGAAAGAAGAACTTGTCGGCATCGCCGAGGCCATCGGCACCACCGGCAAGGGCGTGCTGCAGCTGGTCAGCGACTTCACCGACATCGATGGTGAGTTCGCAATAGTCCGAGCGATGACGGAATCTTCGGGCCGGCCCATCAGCTTTACACTCGTTGAGTCACCACGCGGCTACGACTATCACCGCGCCATCCTTGACCACATCGACACCGCACGCAGCGATGGCCTGACCGTTACTGGTCAGACGGCCGTTCGGCCCATTGGCGTGCTTCTCGGGTTTGAGTGCACACTCAACCCCTTCCTCGTCAATCCGGTATTCAAGGAGATCTCCGGGGTGTCGAAGGATGAACGAACAGCGGCACTGCAGGACCCCGTGTTTCGAGAGCGGTTGCTGGATGCGGCGGGTGGGAGAGAGATGCAGGCTGTTGGTGGTCGCCTGATCGAGAAGTACGACATCATGTTCGCGATGGGGGAGTCGCCGAACTACGAGCCAGACCCGGCCAACTCCATTGGCGCAATTGCCACGCGTGAAGGTCGTGCGCCGGCCGAAGTGGCGTTGGACGCGATGCTGGAGAATGACGGGACCGCCATGCTGTGGGTGCCGTTTTCGAACTTCGGGCAGGGCAACCTCGACGGAACCCGTGAACTGCTCACGCATCCGTATACGGTGCCGGCCCTCTCCGATGGCGGCGCACACGTGGGAACCATCTGTGACGGCTCGTTCCCCACAACACTGCTCCAACACTGGGGGCGTGACCGCTCCCATGACCTCATTGATCTGGAGTTCCTGATCCAACGCCAGTGCCGCGACACCGCCCGTCTTGTGGGGCTGGAGGACCGTGGCGTGCTGGCGCCCGGGTACCGGGCAGATATCAACGTCATTGACTTCGACCGTCTCAAAGTGCATCAACCTGAGCTGCTCTATGACCTGCCTGCCGGGGGTCGACGCATCGTGCAACGAGCCGATGGCTACGCCCACACTTTCGTCGCCGGCACCGAGACGTACACCGAAGGTGCGGCAACCGGGGCACTGCCGGGCGCACTGATCCGCGGGCCTCAAACCTCACCGATTGGAGCCTGACATGGCAGACATGCTCACTGCTGACCAGGTCACGCCGCTTGAGACCCACGCCGCTTGGTCTGCGGCTGATGTCGCTGACCCGCAGGTCTGGACGCATCAACTGTCAGGCGACGAAATCGCTGAGCTTGAGGCAGCTCTCGAAACAGCACGAGCCCACACCGGTGAACTTCTTGATGTCGACAAGGAGCACTTTCCACTACCAAGCCTTGCTGGCGTGCTCGAAAGATTGACCGAGGAGCTCGTCAACGGACGCGGCTTCCAGCGCATCTCTGGTTTGCCGGTGGGCCGGTTGGGCCCGGAGGACGCATCGTGGATGTACTGGGGCATCGGACTGCACATGGGACTGCCCTGGGCGCAGAACCACAAAGGTCACCTCCTTGGCGATGTCCGCGATCAGGGCAAGGCCCTGGATGACCCCACTGCCCGAGGCAACGAGATTGGGGGAGTGGGCCTCGGCTTTCACTCCGACGGATCAGACCTCGTGGGCCTGCTGTGCCTTGACCCGGGGGTGGCCGGAGGCGAGAGCCTCATCTCCAATGCACTGCTCTGCCACAACCTGCTGGTCGAGTCTGAGCCCGAGCTTGCAGGCGTGCTCTACGGGGGTCTGCCATATGACTACCGAGGAGAGCAGGCTGAAGGGTCGAAACCGTACTACGAGGTGCCGGCGTTCAGCCGTAAGAACGGTCGACTGTTCGTGCGCTACATCCCGCAGTTCGTCCTTGCGTCACAGCGCCACGAAGAAGCCCCGCGCCTGGACCCCCGGCAACGGGAAGCAATGAAGAGATACAGCGCCCTGGTCGAAGATGCGGACCATCGCGTGGAAATGACGTTTGAGCCCGGCGATATGCAGTTTGTGAACAACTACCACGTGTTGCACGGTCGCAAGCCCTATACGGACAATGCCGACAGCGGTCGGGTGCGATGGCTCAAGCGTATCTGGCTGGCCACCGAGGTATTGGCCGAGGAAGACCGCCCACTTCGCTTTCAGGTTGGTGGCGCAGTTTCGCACTGGGCAAAGAAGCGCACACGGGCCTGAGGGTCAGGTGCCCAAGCATCAGAACAGCGTTGCGGAGCCACAAAACGGCAATGTCATCGATGCGGAGAGACGCAAAGCGGTCGAGTCCCGGCGTGAAGACGTGGTAGATCAGAGCGGCGATGGCAATCCAGGTCACGGACTGCGGCCACGTGTACTTCGTGACAGTCCACCGCATCATGGCCATCGGACGCGACGGCGATTGGAAGATGGGAGGCACGTCCAGCGGCGCAGGGTTGGCGGAGGGTCATAGTCCTTCGCCCGCTGCATGCGGGTCTTCGTTGCGGTTGAGATCAGTGAATATTCTGCATTGCGCAGACAAATCCGTGGTCCGGTGTGGCGTGACCTTCGAGGAGCTCCCGGTACGTGGCTTCGATGCCGTCACCGCCGATGCGGTGCTGCACCGTGAGCCAGTTGTCCGTGCTGTCGAGTAGGGAGTTGAACGCAACAGCGATGCGTTCAGCCAGCACATCCGGACCCCAGTCTTTGGATCGCCTGGCCGACTGAGAAGGGGCGAAGAAGAGCTCGGGACTGGGTCCCGGGAGCGGCTCGGCCGGTCCGCCCTGTTCCTCCCAGTGGGTGGCACCGACGGTCAATGACAGCGCAAGGTTGTCGGCAAAGTGATTGTGGATGGCGGCTCGCACGGTGGCGTTGCCGGCCATGTCGACCACCCCGGAAATGACTGCCGCATCGAGTTGTTCAATCTCGTCGTAGGTGATGACCTGTTCGTACAAGCCGAGCTTCTCAACGAATGCCCGGTTGCGTTCGGAAGTGAGGCCCACTGCTCGGTGGCCGTCGCGCCTTGCAAGACACGAAGCCAGAGCGATCGAGGTCTTGGATGACGCACTGGTCACGAGCGTCTGGCTGGCTCCCTTGAACGCACCCTCGCTGTGGTCCGGGTCGGCGAGGTAGTCATCCACCAGGAATGACGTCATGAACATGCCCCAGAGCAGCAGGTACTCGTCAACCTTGTCTTCACGAAAGGTCGAATCTGATGCGACATCGCGGAATGCGGTGTACACGGTGGCGTGGTTTGCGCGGTGTACACCCACATCGCGGAAGCCGGTGCCCGACCCCGATGCGGAGATCACACACTCATTCGCCATTGGATAGAAGCCGAAGTAGCGCCCGCCCTCAGCAATGTCGGGGTTGGCGGATTCAACAACCGAAGCCAGGCCCATTGCCGGAATGCGTCCCCAGGGCGCTGTCGTCGGAAAGAACCCCCAGTAGTCCATCATGTCGCCGGCAACCGCGTACGTCACGTTGTTGGTTGTGAAGGCAAACCGCTCGATTGCCAAACGGATCTGGCCGGCCTCAAGAGCGGTGCTGGGAGCGGCGCTACTTCGCGTCTCGCGGAGGTCCTGACGGTTCACTTCAAAGATCATGCGCTGACCATAGTCGAGCACAAAATGCTGCCAGTTCAACAGGCAGTAATCAGCGGGACCGGCCTGACAAGTTGCTAGCTTTGGGCCCGTGGCCACCGACGTTGACAATCCAACCGAACCTGCAGATGGTCGCGTTGCCCGGCGTGAACGCAACATCAATGCAGTCATTGACGTGGTGCTTGAGATGTTCGCAGAAGAATCGATGTTCCCAACCATCGAACAGGCGGCAAAGCGATCCGGACTGTCACTTCGTTCGCTGTATCGGTATTTCGCTGACCCGGGCGAACTCCTTGAAGCAGCCATCAAACGCAGCGCTGAGGTCGGCGCCGAACTTTCCACATTGCACGCAATTGGCCAGGGCACTCTTGACCGGCGCATCGAGGACTTCGTGAACATGCGGCTTCGGTTGGAAGATCGGCTTGGCCCGGCCATGCGCGCCACCCGTGCGAACGCCGACCGTCACCCTCGGGTCCAGGAGGAACTGACCAAAAACCGCAATGCAATGCGTGAGCAGTTTGCGATGCAGTTTGCGCCCGAGCTCACCAAGTTGAACCCGGAGCGACGCAAAGCGGTACTAACCGCCGGTGACGTGCTCACCCAGGTCGACGCGGTCGATTACCTGCGTCGCCACCGCGATCTGTCGACGGCCAACACCAGGGAGGCGCTCACAACTGGTCTGTCCTCCCTGCTCGGAACCGTCTAGCTCCGCCACCGTCAACGGTCCCCACAACGAGGACTAGGGTTGTGCGTATCGAACTGGCAGATCCGATGTGGTCGGAACTGTTGTTGGCAAGGAGTGGACATGACGAATTCAACCACTGGGGATCGCACGGCTGGAGATGCTTCCATGCGGGGCTACGGCGCAACGCAGGCTGTTCCCACCTTCGACGAGCCGGCCTTCACAGCGCTGGACAAACCACTGTCCGAGGCGCGAGTTGCCATCGTCACCTCGGCGGCGCTGCACCGACCCGATCAGGAACGATACGTGGCAGGTGACACCAGGTTTCGGGCATTCGACCGCAGGGACAGAGACCTGATCATGGGGCACTGGAGTCCGAACTTTGACCACACCGGCATTCAGCTCGACCTCAATGTCGTCTATCCCATTGACCGACTCGAAGAGCTCAGGACCGACGGCATTATTGGAGATGTCGCACCTCGCCACTTCGCCTTTGCCGGCAACCAGCCTGAGACGGTTGCCGAACTGCGCCTTGACACTGGTCCGGCATGCGCGCAGCAGTTGATTGCTGACGCGGTCGATGTGGTGTTACTCACACCGGTTTGACCGGAATGCACGCGTACCGTGAGTACGCTCGCCCACGTTTTCGAAGCTGCCGGTCTTTCCACTGTGGTGCTGGCCTCGATGCGCGAAGTTGCCGAGAAGATGCAACCGCCCCGCACGCTTTACTGTGAGTTCCCGCTCGGCCGCCCGCTCGGCATTCCGGGTGACGTCGCCTTCCAGCGCGATGTGCTCGAGCAGGCCCTTGCGCTCACGGCTGCTTCGGAGCCGGTGTTCGAGTCGCACCCGCAGATCGTTGAGTCCAATGAAATGCCACTGACCTGTTCCATTCCGCCTCGCCATGACGCGTCGCTTCCGCCCGCGGTTGACGAAGCAAAGGGACTTCGAGCTGCCTATGACCGTTCGGTGGCGCGCCGGGGCATCACCGCAGTTGGTCGCGCCGTGGATGCCGACGGCATCGCCGGGGCGCTCGACGTGCTCCACCAGTGGGCCGAAGGTGCTCCCTGGAAGGACGTGGCGCTGCCGGGCAGGAACACCATTGCGGTGTGTCACGACATTCGGGCGTACTACACCGAGGCTGCACTTGAGCTGGCCACGGGACCCGCACCGGGCGGCCGCGCCGTCGAGGCCTGGTTTCATGAGGAGACCGAAGCGGGCCGGACCGTGATGGCCGCGCGCAAGTCTCTGGAGACGCAAGAGGCTCCGTTCCCCTTCTGGTTCTATATGGCTCCCGGCCACCGCTGAAAGACGACACAAACATGGACTTCAAAGCAATTGTTGACGCGCGCCGCAGCACCCGCGGCTATCTCAGAGAGCCGGTGAAGAAGGAGCTGATGGCGGAGATCATTGATATCGCCCAACGAGCGCCTTCGTCGATGAATACCCAACCGTGGAACTTCCATGTTCTCACCGGCGCTCCGCTTGAGCTTGTGCGCGCCGGCAACACCGAACGAATGCTGGCTGGCGCCGCAGTTGATCGTGAGATCAAGATGGCTGATCACGGCTACCAGGGCGTGCATCGCGAGCGTCAGATCGAGATTGCCGTGCAACTGTTTGAGGCGATGGGTATCGAACGTGAAGACAAGCCGCGTCGCCAGGACTGGGTGATGCGCGGGTTCCGCCAGTTCGACGCACCGGTATCTGTGGTCGTGACCCTTGACGAAGCGCTCGCCGACGACACCATCGCCCATTTTGATTGCGGAGCGGCCACCTATGGACTGGTTCTGGCGGCGACAGCAAAGGGGCTCGGCTGTGTCATCAACGGTCAGGGGATCATGCAGTCGTCGGTGGTTCGTGAGCACGGCAACATCCCGGAAGACGAAGTGATCATGACCTGCGTGGCGATGGGCTGGCCGGATCCCGATTTCGTGGCCAACGACGTCGTTTCGCGGCGAGCGCCGAACAAAGACGTTGCGTCCTACGTTGGCTTCGACGACTGACAACAAGGGCATCGGCATGCATTCCGGATACCGGTAGGCAACTCGCGGCGTGAGCGCATGGGGGAATGTACAGGATTCGGGCAATCATCTGGTGGGCAAACAGAGCAGAGCAAGTGCCTCACCGGGTGCCGTTCAGGCGACTTTTTGCAGGGTCGAGATAAACCATTGCAAGTGGGGCGTGTCGTCGTGGCGGGGATGCCAGATCACGTCGAACTCCTGCAGAGGTAGGTCGATCGCTATCGGCCGTACGACGAGATCGAGTTGCTTCGCCAGACACTCAGCGACGCTGCGTGACAGCACGGCGATCAGGTCGGTCTCGGCCACCACGTAAGGGGCGGGCAGGTAATTGGGCACTGTCAGAGCAATATGGCGAGCCTTTGACCGTGGGCCGATCGCGCGTGCAATTGCACCCGGGTCGTCGCGAGTTGGCGCGATGCGCAGATGCTGGTGAGCGAAGAGCTGTTGCTCAGTGAGGTGGTCACCGTCCAGCGGAGCGTCTTTGAGTACAGGGTGCCCGCTGCGCATGAGCGCAACGGTGTCTTCGACAAAGCACCGCGCACGTCGGAGCGCCGGATCGAGGCGGCGATAGACGCCAATCAGCAGCTCCAAGTCGTTGCGGCGAAGCAGTTCGGGGCCGTCGATCGTCCCGAGAGTCTGAAAGTCGAGTCGAATCGACGGCGCCTCTGCCGAGAGTTGCCTCTGGAGCCCGGGCAACACGCGCAACATGACGTGGTCGGTCGTGGCAACTTTGACGATGGCATCGCAGGTAGCCGGGTCGAACGGATCTGGTGTGTCGAGAGCTCGGTGGAGCACCTCCAGAGCCGGTCTGAGGTCGGTTTGTAGCTGGCGGGCGCGCTCGGTCAGCTCCATGGTGTTGCCGGTGCGAACCAGCAACGGGTCGTCCAGCAGGAGCCGGAGTCGTTTGAGAGCGTTCGATGTTGCTGGCTGCGACAGCCCGGCTCGTTCTCCGGCACGAGTCACGTGGCGCTCCATCAGGAGCGCATCGAGTACCAGCAGGAGGTTGAGGTCAATTCGTGCGAGGTTCGGCAGGTCCATGGCGATCCGAGAGTATCACTCGGGTGAATGATGTCTCATCGTGAACATTCATTGGATTTGTGACCGGCTATTGATCACCCTTGAGCCACGCCCACCAGTCAGAGGAGCCATCCATGAAGTTCGGCCTGTTCTACGAGCACAAGATTCCGCGTCCATGGCTTGAACTCAGCGAGTACGACCAAAATCAGCAGGCGCTCCAGCAGATCGAACTCGCCGAACAGCTCGGTCACGACTATGCGTGGCAGGTTGAGCGCCACTTCTTGGAGCGCCGACCGACGGGGAAGCCAGACGTGATCAGCGGAGTCATCGAGTTGGAGGACCTCTCGACCAGGGAGCACATGCTCCCCGGTGTTGCCGTGGCGAATCCGGACATGGTGAAGTCCCGCAAAGCAGCGCCGGTCGACGGCACCGGTCACACCCACATCGAGATGCCGGGGAGCGAGAACGACGCCGGCGACTTTGCTCTGAGCACTACAGCAACTGCTGAGAAGGCGGCCGGATGATGAAAGCGGACCGAGCGAGCGCCGTTGTGGATGCAGGTTTCGTCGACCGAGCGTTGGAGGCGGCCAACCTGAACGCCTTGCGGATCGCTCTCTACCACCAGACGAACGATTCTCGTCTGGCAGCAATGGAGGTGAAGCAGGTGCCGGCGCAGGGAGGTGCACTCACGGCCTATGTGCTGCACCGCCAGCACCACGACGAGCTGCGGACCATCGCCACCGAGTACTTCTCCCAGCGTCTCGCTGCTGACAGTGACCAGGGTGTCCGTCCACACCCGACCCGTTTGGAAACCGCAGATCTCATCAAACTGTTCACTGGCGAAGCGCCGACGGAGACCGAGCTGGCGTTCAGCTACGAAGACCTCGCGTTCGAGGACTTTCCCCGCAACATCGATTGGACCAACGGTCGGCCTGAGAGGGTCGATGACTTCCAGGTCACGATCGTCGGTGCCGGATTCAGCGGGCTCGTCATGGGTATCCAGCTCGACCGCCTGGGTATCCCGTACCGAATCATCGAACGAAACCCAGCAGCCGGCGGCACGTGGTTCACCAATGACTATCCCGAGGCCAGGGTTGACATCCCGTCGGCGATTTACCAGTTCCGGTTCATCAAGCAGTACCCGTGGAAGAGCTACTTCGCCACGCAAGCCGAGCTGGCCGAGTACGTCCAGATGATCATCGACGAGTATGACCTGGCGTCGAAGATCAGCTACAACACCGCCGTCGCCGACGCCACATGGAACGAAACCCTGAAGCACTGGGACCTCGAGTTGGCCGGGCCGGATGGCGCTACCTCTATCGAGACCAATGCGGTCATCAGCTGCGCCGGGCTGTTCAACAAGCCGAACTTGCCGGACATCGAAGGGATCGAGTCCTTCGAAGGCCACATGTTCCACACGACCGAGTGGGATCACTCCGTGGACTACAACGGCCTCGACATCGCGCTCATCGGCACCGGCTCCTCCGGAGCCCAGCTCATGCCCAACCTGGCCGACGCAGCGAAACACCTCAACGTCTACCAGCGAACCGCGAACTGGGTGACCCCCGTGGTCGGCTACCGCAATCAAATGCCACCGGAGGAGCGATGGTTGTTCGACTCAATGCCCGGATACTGGAACTGGTTCATCTTCGCCAGCTACGTCGCACAGATGCAGATGCAGAGCCTTCAGGTGATGGACCCCGAGTGGATCGCTGCTGGGGGGCGAGTCAACGAACGGAACGCCAAATTCGAAGCGCGGCTCACCGAGTTCATCCGCAGCAAGGTCGGCGACGACGACGAGTTGTTCGCCAAACTCGTGCCCTCCTACCCACCACTGGCACGTCGTCTCATCATCGACAACGGTTGGTACGACGCGCTGATGCGAGACAACGTCGACCTCGTCACCGATGGCATCGAGCGCATTACACCCAACGGCATCGTCTCGACCGACCCGAAGACTGGACGCGAAGTCGAGCGCCCCGTTGACATGATCGTCCTCGGCGCAGGGTTCAAAGTGGCCGAATATCTCTGGCCTGTGCCGTACACGGGCCGCAACGGCATGTCGCTCGAGAAGTTGTGGGCTCGTGACGGAGCCCGCGCCTACGTCGGGATGACACTTCCCGAGTTCCCGAACATGTTCATCTTCTACGGCCCGAACAGCCAACCTCGTGGTGGTGGCTACCACTCCTGGGTCGAGATCTTCTCCCGCTACGTGTGCGGTCTCATGGTCGAAATGATCGAAAGTGGCTCGTCCTCGATCGAGATCAGCCGGGAGGCATTCGATTCCTACAACAGCGCGATGGACGAGGAGCACAAGACCATCCTCTGGGAGTACGAAGGAGTGGGCGGTTACTACGTCAACGCCTTCGGACGCTCTGGGGTGAATATGCCGTGGAAGGTCCACGACTTCTTCGAGATGGTGCAGCAAGCCGACCCGGTGAACTACATCCATGGCTGACGTTCTTGCAAGTCGATTGGCGCTCGGCGGAGGCGGCATTGGAGCGGTCTGGTGAGCGACGTCGCGTGACGAAGCGACCGGCTTCGACGCTCACGGTCTCGCCGAGTGAGGTCAGCTGCTGGCAGCTGCAGCAATCCAGTTCGTGATGGTCTGCCAGCCATGGCGACCCATCGCGGTCGGCATGCCGATGAAGCCGTGCGGCGAATCGGGATAGACCGCAAGCTCGACGCTGGCGCCAGCGTCGCGCATGCGCTGGGCCATCGTCAGCGTGTCGTCCAGGAGAGGGTCTGCATCGCCGACGATCATGAGCGTGGACGGGAGGGCAGCGACGAGATCGTCGGCTGCATTCACCGGTGAGTACTCGGAGTCGCCACGCTTCTCGATGGGAACATCGGGCACGAGCTGATCAGCAAACCACTGGAGCCATGGCGTCGAGATGGCCAAGAACTCATCGCCCCAGTCTCGAGCGCCAGCCGACAGGCCGACGTCGAAGAACCCGAACGCCAGGCTCAGCCCGACGAGGCCGCTCTCACAGAGCGCAGCGGGCCCGAGTTTGAGTACTGCGGAGAGCGCAAGGTGAGCACCAGAGGATTCGCCGGCGACGATCACTCGGTCGATTCCGCGACGGGTTGATTCGTCGAGTGCCCATTCGATGGCGACCATGACGTCGTTGCGGCCGGCAGGGAACGGGTGCTCTGGAGCCAATCGGTAGTCAACGGAGATGGCTTCGCACAACGCTGCCCCTGCCAGCTTTGCGATCACAACGTCCACCTCGTCAGGTGATCCGAATACCCAGCCACCACCGTGAACGTGGACAAGCATGGCGGACGCATCGGCGTTGGGGTGATGGCGGACACGGACCGGGGGATCGGCCTCGATCATGACGTCGAGAGCCTTGTCGTCGAGCACGACCCCGGGGAAGCCGCCCCGGCCCTCCCGGCGAGCGCGCCGAATCCTCTCTGGAGGCACCGCTCCGGGGCGCGGATTGTTGGCGCTGTTGTCGGCAATCTCGCGGTTCATGTCGCGCTGCTCGGCAGAGAAGGCATGAAGCGATGGGTCGATCCACTGATCGAGTGTTCCGCTCATTGGTCGGGGGGCGGCCATGGATGTTCGACCAGGTGGTCGTCGAGTTCGGTGCCCCAGCTGTTCAGCGACCACGAAATCATGTTGTAGACCCCGATCACCATGATCAGGTCCATCAGCTGTCGCCGGTCGAAGTGGTTCGACAGTTCGGCCCATGTCTCGTCGGCGATTTTGCCGTCGTCGAACAAGTCATCGGACGCCTGCAAGATGGCCCGGTCGAGCGTGCTCCACCCGGGGTCGCTCGGCCCGAGATGGACCCGTTCGATTTCGTCGATCGTCAGACCGGCGCCCATGCCGATCGGTGTGTGCTGGGCGAACTCGTACTCGCACCGATTCAGTGATCCGATGCGAAGTATCGCGAGCTCGCGTTCCCTGGCCGCAACCGTGCACTTGGCAAGGATGTGGACGCCGAGTGGTGAGTAGCGCCGGAACATGTCGGGATGCTGGATGAAGGTGCCGAAGACGTTGTCGAGCGGATCGCGGTCGACCAATGGTCCGAGCGCCGACCGGACTTCGTCGGTCCACTCAGAGCGTGCGAGCGGCGGGACTCGCACCGACGAGGGCAATTCGTTTGCCGTGGTCATGCTGTTGCTGCTTTCACGTATTCGTCTCGAAGTAGTCGCTTGTAGAGCTTGCCATTTTCCTGCCGGGGCAGTTGGTCGACGAAGGCGTAGCCCCGGGGGCACTTGACCCTGGCCAGCTCGGCTTTGCAAAACCGATCCAGTTCAGCGGTCAGGCCGGCTGGCTGATCGGCGGGATCGATGAGCTGCATCACCGCGTGCACGGTCTCGCCCCATTCGTCGTCAGGGATGCCGAAGACGGCCACATCTGCTACCAACGGATGCGACAGAAGACGATCTTCGACTTCTCGTGGGTAGACGTTGACGCCGCCGGTGATGATCAGGTCTGCTCGGCGATCGGCCAGGTAGAGGTAACCGTCCTCATCGACATGGCCGAGGTCACCGAGCGTTCCCCATCCCTGCGGAGACAGAACCTTGGCGGTCTTCTCGGGATCGTTGTGGTACTCCATCTTCCCCATCAGCTCGAAGTGGATCAGGCCGATCTCGCCGGCTGGGAGTTCGTCAAGCGAGACCGGGTCGAGGATGTGGATGGGGCCGGTCACGGGCCGCCCGACCGAGCCAGGATGTTCAAGCCAGTCCTCGGAGGTGATGATGAGACCGCCAAAGCCCTCGGAGCCTCCGTAGTACTCAGTGAGGATCGGACCCCACCAGTCGATCATCTGCTCTTTGACCCAAACCGGGCACGCCGCCGCCCCGTGGAGGGCCAGCTGGAGTGACGACACATCGTGGCGCTGCTTGACCTCGTCGGGGAGACGCAGAAGCCGCACGAAGTGGGTCGGCACCCAGTTCGAATGGGTGACACCGTGACGTTCGATCACTGCGAGCGCATCTTCGGCGTCGAAGGTGTCGCTCACCACTACAGACCCGCCGAGGGTCATTCCAATGAGGGTCGTGTGGATGGGAGAGGCGTGATAGAGCGGCCCGGCTGAGTAGTGCACCGATCGGTCGTTGTACCCCGCCGCTGCGTAGTGACCGTAGTGGGCTGGATACTCGATGATCGGGCCGCCTCTCAGCGGTCGTCGCACGCCCTTCGGTCGGCCGGTGGTGCCCGAGGTGTAAAGCATGTCGTCGCCGAAGCACTCGTCGACGACGGGTGTGGTCGGCATTGATTTGCGCTGATCGACGTAGCAGCCAAACGGACCGAACTCCTCGTCGACCGAGAGGAAGGTGACACCTTCGAGCTGCGAGGCAACTTCCTGCGCAACCTCGGCGAAGCGGGCGGAAGCGAAGAACACCGTCGAACCGGAGTCCTTCACGATGTACTCGATCTCCGCTGCCGTGAGGTGCCAGGAGATCGGCGTGAAATACACGCCCGACCGCTGGCCAACCCAGCAGAGTTCGAGGAACTGCAGATGGTTTTCGAGCAACATGGCGAAGCTGCCACCCGCTTCCAGTCCGAGCGATCGCAAGAGGTGGCAGCCCTGTCTGCTGCGATCACGGAGTTGGGCCCAGCTGACGGTCTCACCGGTCGCCGCCATCGTGTAGGCCGGGTCGTCCGGGCGGAGTTCTGCAGTGAGGTCAGGATGGCCGATGCGCTCGCTCATGATTGCTGCTCCTCGTCGAGTAGATGCCCGTAGACCTTCTTGTAGTCAAGCCCGTACCATCGCTTGGGCGTCATAGTGATGACAATGGCATCCGAGGGGCCTTGGGAGTCCATGACCCGGTCGCCCATCTCCTGCCCGAGATAGCGATGCTGCATCGGTCGACTGTCCGCCTCGGCATCGACAGGACGTTGACTCGTTATCGGCCCGTTGACCGTGACATAGCCGTAGGGAGGCTCTTCGTTCTGCACACAGAGTGAGAACTCGCCAGCGGCCTTCAGGAGCGCAGCCTTTCGCGACGACGGGCTGATGTGGATCTCGATCGCGTCGTCAGCAGTGAGGCGATACCAGACGGGGGATGCTTGTGGCGGACGACCGGCATCGGTGATGCTCATGATGCCGATGTGGGGAGCGCCGAGAAACGCTCGGCGCTCTTCAGCGGTCGTTCGGTGCAGGGGAATCTCTGTCATCAGCCAATCCTTGCCGGTTGTCCACCGTCGCTGCCCGCTGTCTGGCCGGCGCCGGCGACGATTGCCACCCGTCCTTCGACGCGTCCTGATCCTGACCGTTCGGCGGGTTCGTCGTTCATCTCGTCGAAACTACGTCAGTTGGGCTTGCGGCGACAGCGTCGCTTTCTCATGCCGCGTCATCTATTTCGTGAATGACCTGACATACCAATAATCACCCTTTCGTGATCATCCGGCCGGTCATAGGGTCGTTCCCATGGACGAGACGACGATCCGTAATGGCCATCGACATCACGCTGCACTGGCGCAGCTGTTGCGCTGGTATCTGTACTACGAGAAGCCCAACGCTCCGATCGAGAACGTTCTCGATCTGCTCGCTGGCGATGTCTATATGAAGATGGCTGCTGGCGAAGGGCGAGGCAAAGAGCTGTTCGTGGCAGCGAACGCAGAAGTCCCACGAGACTGGCAGAACGCTCACGTCATCGTCGATGACCAGTTCGAGGTGAAAGACGCATCCACGTCGGAACTGGCCGTCGAGATTGAGTATTCAAATCTGGGTGCCGAGACCGACGGCTCACTTCGAGCGGCCCGACTGCGATACGAGGTCGGTTTGACGGCCCAAGCCGATTCGGTGCTGCCGTTGGTGTCCAGCCTCACGGCATCACCCATCGCCGAGGGTTCGACCACTGCATTCACCGCCGCTTACGCCGACAATCGGTGCGCCAGCCTTCTCCACTACTGGGTCGCCCTCATCGATGGCCCGAACACTTCTGTTGAAGCACTGACCGAGATCCTGGCCGAAGACTTCGAACTGGACTTCCCCTCCGGATCAATCGCAGACGTCGACCAGCTCAGGCAATGGCTCGAGGGACCAGTGTCTGCATTCGACGCAACGAATCATCGTTTCGAGAACCTTCACGTCACGGCGATCGATGAGTGCAGTTTCGTGATCGACGTCGAAATGGAATGGGCCGGGATCGCACCCGATGGGATCGTCACCGCCCGCACCAGACATCAATGGAACGTGGTGGACAACCCGCTCGATCGATTCGCGAAGGTCAAGACCATGACCGCTGAAATCCTTCGAAAGGTGGGTTGATGACCGAAACCGTGAGCGTCATGGGTCACCGAGTCGCTCGGGTCGAGGACCCGCTATTCCTCACCGCCGGCGGGACCTACGGTGCTGACGTCGTCCTACCCTCGCCGCCGGGGTTCATCGTGTTCGTCCGTTCGATCCACGCCAGCGGCTCGATCACATCCATTGACACCAGCGAGGCAGCGGCGGCTTCCGGAGTCATTGCCGTGGTCACCGAGGCCGATCTGTCGGTCAACCCGTTTGGTCCGCCGTTCCCGATGATCGACGCCGCCATGAGTCGACCCCTGCTCGCCAGGGGCAGAGTTCGATTCGTCGGCGAACCCGTTGTCGCCGTGATCGCCCGCTCCCACAACGAGGCCGTGGACGCTGCGGAGTTGGTGATCGTCGACATCGAACCAGACCCCGCCATCGTCGATCCACGAGCCGCAGCAGAGCCCGACAGCTCGCTTCTCTTCGCAGACGCAGCATCAAATGTGGCGTTCGCCGTACCGGCAGAACCGATCGACTTCTCCGACTGTCACAAGGTGGTGACCGTCGACATCGTGAACCAGCGACTGTCTGGCGCACCGATCGAACCGCGCGCCGCATCGGCCTACTGGGATGGCGACCATCTCGTCCAGTGGGCATCTTCGCAGAGCGTGCACGTCGTGCAGGCATCGCTCATGCAGGTGTACGGCCTCTCAGCTGACCGCGTCCGAGTCATCAACGCAGACGTCGGTGGAGCGTTCGGCGTGCGAGGGCGTCCAGGTGCCGAGGAGCTACTCCTTCCTGAGCTCGCTCGCATCGTCGGCCACCCGGTGCGTTGGGTAGAAACCCGATCTGAGAGCTTCGCCGCAATGGGACACGGCAGGGCGCAACACCAGCACGTCATGCTCGGCGGCGATGCCAATGGACGGGTCACCCACTACAAGCTCGACATGATCCAGGAAGCCGGCGCATACCCGTCGGTCGGCGCAATTCTTCCCATGGCGACTGGCGTGATGGGCGCCGGTCCGTACGATGTCGCCAACTTGGAGATCTCGTTCCGCTCCGTCGTCACGAATACCTCACCGGTTGTCGCCTATCGCGGCGCCGGTAGGCCCGAAGCGACCGGTGCGATCGAGCGGGCCATGGACTTGTTCGCCCAGGAGGTCGGCCTCGACGCCGTCGAGATCAGGCGACGCAACTTTGTCGCTGACCATGCGTTCCCATTCCCCAATCAGCGAGGGGTGGACTACGACATCGGCAGGTACAGCTCCGCTCTCGATCTCGTTCTCGAAGAGTCTGGTCACGACGGTCTGGTTGCCGAGCAAACCAAGCGCATCGAAAATGGTGCGGTCAAGCGTCTCGGCATAGGCATTGCTTCCTACGTCGAGATCACCGGCGGTGCCACGGGTGGTACTGAGCACGGTCGGGTCAACGTCAAAGGTGATGGCACCGTCGACGTCTTCTCCGGGTCGACGCCGACAGGCCAGGGCCACGAAACGTCGTGGGCCATGCTCGTCGCTGATCGTCTCCACGTGCCGATGGCCGACGTCACCGTCCACTTCGGCGACACAGATGTCATCCCGACAAGTGAGGTCACCGGCGGATCTCGTTCGCTGCAGATCGCGGGTGCGGCGGCTGCCGACGCTGCCGAACATGTCGTGGACCTCGCCCGACAATTGGCTGCTGACCGCCTCGAGGCAGCGGTTGCTGATGTGGTACTGAGCGATGCTGGATTCCATGTCGCTGGGTCGCCAGCGATCGCGCTTGGCTGGGCCGAGATCGTGGATGCTGAGCCGCTGTCGCATTCTTCGGACTTGACCCAGGGAGCGGCGAGCTTCCCTTTCGGCTCTCACGTCGCCGTGGTCGAAGTCGACATCGAAACCGGCCAGGTCGAATTGCTACGCGTCGTGGCCTGCGACGACGCCGGAACGCTTCTGAACCCCTTGCTGGCCGAAGGGCAGATCCACGGTGGCATAGCCCAGGGCATCGCCCAGGCTTTGTTCGAAGAGGTGGTCTATGACCAGTACGGAAATCTGACCACCGCCACGTTCATGGATTACATGATCCCATCGGCCCCAGACATGCCGAGCTTCGAGACTGTTGCCAGCGAGACGCCGACGCCGCTCAATCCTCTCGGGGCGAAAGGAATCGGTGAGTCGGGATCAGTCGGTAGCACGGCCGCTGTGCACAACGCAGTGCTCGACGCGCTCCGCCCATTCGGTGTGAAACATCTCGACATGCCTCTGGGTCCTCACAAGATCTGGAAATCGATGAACCCCTGAGAACTGCTCAGCGGTACAGATCGTGATTATCAATCTGAAGTAGCCGAGGTCAGGCAGAAACTTCTGACGCGATGAAATCCCGCATGAGCGTGAATGCGCGATCCGGGTCGTCGTGCCATACCCCGCGGCTGGCGTTGTCGAACCGTTCAAACTGCACAATCGATGGGTCGAGGTGGCCCACCATGTCTTCGCTGTCCTCGATTGAAGTGCATCCACCAGGTGAATCATCGGGCGAGCCCTTCCTGGACAAGTGCCAGTTGAGCACGCACTAGAGTTCGATCATGCCCGGATACGAACGATTAAGCACACACACGCAGTCAGGCACAACGCCATGACCTACACGCTCTACGGTGCGCCGGTATCGCTGTATACCGGCAAGGCACGCTCCTACCTTCGCACGCAGGGGATTGACTTCGTGGAGGTCGCCCCCGGAGGCGATCGGTACCTGAACCATGTGGTGCCAACGGTGGGCCGCTGGATCATCCCGTGCATGGAAACACCCGACGGCGACATCGTGCAGGATGGCGCCGACATCATCGATCATTTCGAACGCGGCCCCGGCCAGGCGCTTCGCCGCAACTCGGTTTATCCCGAGTCGCCGACGCTGCTGGCGGTCAGCCATCTCTTTGAACTGTTCGGCGGCGAGGGTCTGCTCCGGCCCGCCATGCACTATCGCTGGAATTTCGACGAACAGAATCTTTCCTACCTGAGCAGCGAGTTCGCCCTTCTGGTCCCCGGGCAGGTGCAGGATGACGAGGCCTTCCTCCACAACAGCGGGCGCATGCGCAAAGCAGCTGTCGCGTTCGGCGTGACCCCCGAAAGTGTCCCACTCATCGAGGCTGCCTTCGGTGAATGGCTCGATCTCTTTTCTGCCCACCTTGCTGACCATCCCTACCTTCTGGGAGGACAGCCGACGGTTGGTGACTACGGACTGATTGCTGCGATGTGGGCGCATCTCTACCGGGACCCGGCGCCAGCGATGCTGATCAAGCAGCGCGCTCCGAAGGTCGGGCGTTGGGTGGAGCGCATGAGCTCCAACGAGCCGTACCTTCACGAGTATCCGAACCACAACGGCGCTCTCATCGATGACGCCGAACTGCCGGAGACTTCATTGCCGGAAACATTGCTGAACATGATGCGCTTCGTCGCTGAGGAATACCTGCCGGAAATTGCCGCGCACGTTGAGGTTGCCAACGAGTGGCTGGCGGAGAACCCCGACATCAAGACCGGCACCAACGGTCTGGAGAAACCGGGTGCCCGGGGCCTCAAGGGAGGGCGCGGTCTGGTTGGCGCCGGGGCCGCAACTTTTGGGTGGCGCGGCATGGAGCTGAGCACATCAGTCATGCCGTATCGGTTCTGGCTGATGCAGAGGTTGCACGACGACCTTGCGGCAGCGAGCGATGAAGAACAGCAAAGGGTTCGAGACGTCTTTGTCGCCACGAACCTTGAAGCCATGCTTGACCTGCGCACGTTACGTCGGGTTGAGCGAGACGGTCACTTGGAAGTGTGGGGCCCGTTTGTTTGAGCGGGCGCTCGCAGCACGGATGAATGCATGATGTTGATGGGAGAAAGCTGATGACGGATTTCAAGGGAAAGATTGGGCGAACGCTTGCTGATTCGGAGCCGCATTTCGCAGAGCCGCCGCATCCGGGGGACGACGCACCCAACGTTGTAATCGTTCTGATGGACGACACGGGTTTCGCGCAGTTCGGTTGCTATGGCTCTGACATTGACACGCCGAACGTTGACGCGCTTGCTGCTGGCGGCGTTCAGTTCACCAACTTCCACGTCACTCCGCTGTGTTCGCCGACGAGAGCTGCTCTCCTTACAGGCAGATCCCAGCACGCCGTTGGAATGCGTGGCGTCTCCAACTGGCGGACCGGGTTCCCGCATCAGCTCGGTCACATCTCGAACTCCGCGTCCACCATTGCTGAGGTTCTGCACGGCGAGGGTTACGCCACCTTCTGTGCAGGCAAGTGGCACCTCGCTCCGACCGAGAACATCTCTGCGGCTGGGCCATTCGATCAATGGCCGCTTGCACGCGGGTTTGATCGCTACTACGGCTTCCTCGAAGGCGAAACGGATCAATTCCACCCTGAGCTGGTGCGCGATAACACCCACATCGGCCCGCCAGCGAAGCCGGAAGAGGGCTATCACGTCTCCGAAGATCTGGTTGATCAGCTTCTGCAGATGATCAACGACAGCAAGGGTGTTCGTCCGGATCGACCTTTCTTTGCCTACCTTCCTTTCGGCGCCACGCATGCTCCGCATCAGGCACCTCAGAAGTACTTGGACAAGTACAAGGGTCGCTACGACGAGGGCTGGGACGTCATTCGCAAGCGCTGGTATGAGCGTCAAATCGAACTCGGCGTGATTGACGCCGACACCACCCTTGCCCCTCGCAACCCTGGTGTCGACGCATGGGAAGACATGCCGGAGACGCACAGGGCACTGGCGTGTCGCCTCCAGGAAGCCTTCGCTGCATTTCTGGATCACACCGATGATCAGATTGGCCGGTTCATGGACGGAGTCCGGCATATGGGACAGTTGGACAACACCATCTTTGTGCTGCTTGCCGACAACGGTGCGTCTCAGGAAGGTGGACCCTTCGGCGTTATGCATGAGATGAAGTTCTTCAATGGCATTCTTGAGATGCCGGAGGAAGCAGTTGAACGCATTGATGACATCGGTGGTCCAAACAGTCACACCAACTATCCGTGGGGTTGGGCCCAGTGCGGGAACTCGCCCTTCCGCTGGTACAAGCAGAACACCCACGAGGGCGGCGTGCACGTCCCGATGATCATGCACTGGCCCGATGGTCTTGACAGTGCAGCTGGCACCAAACGCTCCCAGTTCGTCAACGTCTCGGACATCACCCCAACGATCTATGACCTGCTGGGTGTGACAGCGCCCGAGACCTATCGCGGTATCGAGCAGATGCCCGTAACCGGTCAATCGTTCCGGTCAGTCCTCGAGGACGCGGACGCTCCAGCGGTCAACACGCTGCAGTACTTCGAAAACGCAGGAAGTCGAGCTCTGATCGCCGAGATCGATGGCGTCTGGTGGAAGGCAGTCACCAAGCACAGGCAGGGTGACGACTTCGACACCGAGCCGTGGGAGCTGTACAACCTCTCGAGTGACCCCTCCGAATGCAGCGACCTGGCTGAGGCGGAACCACAGCGTAAGGACGAGCTGATTGCGCTGTGGTGGTCCGAGGCCGAACAGCACGGGGTCCTGCCGCTCGATGATCGCATGCTCGAGCTCTTTGCGTCGCACCCCAACGATCATTCGCCGCACCGCCTGGATCGCACCTACGTCTACCGTCCGCCGATGTCTTCAATCCCTGCGCAGGCGTCTGCGACCGTTGGAGCTCGTTCGTTTGACTTGACAGCTCGGGTAACCCGAACCGCTGGCGACGACGGTGTCCTCTGGGCCACCGGCACCGCGAATTCAGGCTTCTCGGTGTTTGTGCAGAACGGCCGACTCTGCGCCGACTACAACTCGTTCGACAACCACACCATTGTCGAATCAGACATTGAGGTCCCGGTTGGTGACAGCACGTTGAGCGTGCACATGGAACGTGACAGCCGCACCACGGGGTGGGTCGAGGTGTCGATTGACGGCAAACCGGCCGGACGGGGCGTCATTGACTTCTATATGCGCATGGTCTCCTCGATCGGTTCGAGCGTCGGCCAGGATCACGGATCAGCCGTGTCCACCCGCTACGAGGCACCGTTCGCGTTTGCTGGCACGCTGCACGATGTGACCATCACCCTCCCTCAGAAGCGGAACCGCACATCAGACGAAGCAAACGCCGCAAGCGAGATGTCGCGGCAATGACCGGGCACGGCGCTATGTCGGACGGCGTGCTCGATGGCATCAAAGTCGTGGAGTTCGCACAGAACGTTGCCGTTCCGCACTGCGGTCGAATGCTCGCCGGTATGGGCGCGGACGTTGTCAAAGTGGAGCCGCCCGGCGGCGACGCCATGCGAACCCTTGCTCCCGTGGGTAGCGAGGGTCGCGGCTATGTGGTGATGAACCCCGGAAAGCGCAGCATCGCGGTGGACCTTTCCAGTCCCGAAGCAGCAACGGTGGTGGACAACCTGCTGGCCTGGGCCGATGTCGTGCTTGTTGCTTTCAAGCTTCCTGACCTCGAACGATTCGGTCTGGACTGGGAGCACGCGCAAACAGTCAACCCGAGGCTGGTGTACCTGGTGCACACGGCGCTGGGCCCCGAAGGTCCCGACGCGGACCAGGGCGGCTACGACGTGCTGGTGCAGGGGCGCAGCGGGATCGGCTGGATCATGAACCGATCCGGAGGTTCGGCTCCGCAGCCCACACGGCCTGCAGTGAGTGACCTCGGATCAGGGTTCGTTTCGACATTCGCCGTGCTTGCTGGTCTGCGGCACCTTGATCAGACGGGTGAGGGTCAGCGCATTGACACCTCGCTACTCGGAACGGCCATGAGTCTGGGTTCGCCGATGCTCGCAACGTTCGCGCCTGACGCGGAGCCCTTGGCAGAGCTTGACGAAGAGATTGGTCTCCTGCGGTCAGCCGGAATGGACTTCGATGCGCAACGGGCGCAGTATGACGAGAGGGTAAGTCCAAGCGGGGGAGCATTTCGGCTGTACTTCCGGCACTACCAGACTGCCGACAGTTTGATCTCGGTTGCCGGTCTTTCACGAGGCCTGTATGCAAAGTTTCACGAGGTCACCGGTGTTGCCCCGCCCACGACGGCGAACGCCAAGGATCCTGCGTTTCAAGACACGGTCGACGCGGCCGAAGACGTCTTTCTGACCCGCACCACGAGCGAGTGGGTGCAGGCGTTGCAAGCCGCGGGGTACCCCTGCGGCCCATACAACATGCCGCATGAAGCGCTACGCGATCCCCAGGTGGTGGCGAACGACTACGTGGTCGAGCTTGATCACCCGAGCGTCGGCTCTCACGTGATCAGTGGAATGCCGCTTCGCATGGAGAAGGCTCGTTGTGAGATCCGAGGACCGAGCCCATCGATGGCCGAACACACAGCCGAGGTCATGGGGGAGATCGGCCTCGATGGAAGTGCCGTTGAAGCGCTGCTCGCCAATGGAACGATCGTCGACGGCAACACGCCGCAACAATCAGACTGAGAAAGATTCACCATGGATGTCGTTTTGACAGGCACCGGTTCGCCGATCCCGGATGCGAACCGCGCCGGACCGTCCACTCTGGTGAAGGCCGGGGACACCCACATCCTTGTCGATGCCGGACGCGGCGTGGTGATGCGCCTGACCGCGGCAGGGTCTCTACCGGCGTTTCTCGCCGGGGTGTTGATCACCCACCTCCACAGCGATCATGTCTGCGCGCTCAATGATGTGATCACCACGCACTGGGTCATGACCCGCGGCGAGGTTGCGCTGAAGGTCTACGGACCGGTTGGTACCGCACAGTTCGTGGAACGTCAGATGCACGCTCTGGAACCGGACATCGGCTATCGCATAGCCCACCACAGGGTTCTGACGAAAGCGCCGAATGTGGAAGTGACCGAGCTCGCCCCGGGTGACTCGTTCGGCGTCAACGACGTGAAGGTCACCACATCGGCAACGGTGCATGCTCCGGTCGAACCCACCATCGGCTACCGACTGGAGCACGACGGGTCAACAGCGGCGATTGTTGGCGACACCATTCCCTGCGACGGAGTGGACGAGTTGGCGCGGAATGCGAACGTCTACGTCCAAACGGTGATTCGCCGCGACGTTGTCGAGCTGATTCCGAACGAGATGTTGCAGGACATCCTCGACTACCACTCCAGCGTGGAGGACGCCGCCCAGACTGCTTCGCGTGCAGGCAGCGAGCGCCTCGTGCTCACACACATGGTTCCGCCGCCCACCACGGAGCAGTATCCGGAATGGATCGCCCGAGCCGCAAAACACTTCACCGGCGAAGTCCTGATCGGCGACGACCTCCTCACCATCACTGTCTGAGCCCGTCATTCCTCAAGAACGCGGTGCCAGAACGCGGTGCCAGACACCGTGCACCTGAGGGCATGATCTCAGTAGCGTCGCTTGATGGAACTGGATCTCTTTGCGCTGCTGGTGAAGGACTACGACGATGCCATTCGGTTCCTTCTTGAGGCGTTGCGATTCGACCTGATTGAGGACTCGTCGTCGATGAAAGACGACTGCGGGCTGAAGGCGGGTTGGGTATTCGTGCCGGCATGGCGGTAGAAACGGGAGATGCAGCCTGACGATGCCACGACATGCCCAATCTGCACCATGAGTGATCTGTTGAGCGGCGACGACGGGTTTGAGTGCATCACCTGCGGTCACGAGTGGACACCAGAACCTGGCGAGGTCGAGGTGCGCGATGTGAACGGCAAGCTTCTTGCCGAGGGCGACGATGTCGTGATCATCAAGGACCTGAAGCTCGACGGAAAGTCCGGCGGCATCAAAGTGGGCACGAAGGTGAAACGCATCCGCCTCATTCCCGGAGATCATCCGATTCAGGGCAAAGTGGACGGCCGCACCGTGCAGATCATCGCCGACAAAGTCAAGAAGGCCTGACAGTCAAGAAGGCGTGAGAGTCAAGAAGGCCTGATTCGCTCAATGGCTTCAGCCGCGATCAGCCAGGTCGTACTCGGCCATGTAGTAGGGGTGACTCGGATCGAAGCTGGTGAGCGGGACCGGGTTGTCCACCCGCCCAGCCGGACGTCGGCCGGTGCCCTCGATGCCGGTGGCGCTGTCACCCAAATCGGCGCGGGCCACGTCAAGCAGTGCTCGCAGGCGCTCGACAATGTCGGGGTTGTCAGCGGCGACGTCGGTTGTCTCGCCGACGTCGGCGTCCAGATCAAAGAGAGCTTCCATCTCTTCGGGCGGGGCGCTGAATCCGCCCGACTTGCGCACGTGGAGTTTCCATCGGCCCGAGCGCACGGCCTCAAGGTCGGAGCGATCGTAGAAGTACACGGCCTCGTGCGGTGAGGTGGTCGCGCGTGCTTCCAACAGGTCGGTGATGTCTCGTCCGTCGATGGTGCGATCACCGGGCAGTTCAGCGCCAGCCCACGCGGCGATGGTGGGGTAGAGGTCCATCGCGGTGGCCACGGCAGAGCATTCGAGACCTGCGGGAACGCGATCGGGCGCACGCACGATGCATGGCACCCGCTGTCCGCCTTCCCAGGTGGTGCCCTTGTTGGCCCGCAGCGGAGCGTTGGAGCCTTCGCCGGGACGAGCAAGCGCTCCGTTGTCGCTGGTGAAAATCACGATCGTGTTCTCATCCAGACCGAGCGCGGCGAGTTCGTGCAGTAACACGTCAGTCGCCCAGTCGATACACGCCACCGCGGCACCGTAGGAACCGTTCCGAGATGCTGCGGCGAAACGTTCCTGCACATAGATGGGCAGGTGTACGTACATATGAGCGAAGTACAGGAAGAACGGGCCGTCACGATTGTCCCGCATGAAATGGATGGATTCCTGGAGATACCGCGATGTGAGTGATGCCTGATCCGGCTGTTCCTCGATGATGTCCTCGTCCAGCATCAGCGGAAGCGGAACACGAGTGTGTTTGGGGAGCGGGATGCCGAGGCGCTCGCTGAGCTTGGCCCACTGCTCTGCCGTGTACAGCTCGGGTTGGATGCCCATGTCGTTGCTGTAGGGAAGACCAAGCCATTGATCAAATCCGTGGCGGGTGGGGAGGAACTCCGGCTGGTCGCCGCAGTGCCATTTGCCCACCATGGCAGTTGCGTAGCCGGCGTCTTTCAAGAGCCTCGCGATCGTGACCTCATCGGGGTTGAGGCCAATGCCCATACCGGGAAAGAGCACATGCATGCCATCGAAGGAATCGAAGCCGATTCGGGCCGGATAGCAGCCGGTGAGCATGGCGCCACGGGACGGCGAACACACGGGGGATGCCATGTAGAAGTCGGTCATGCGCACGCCCTCAGCAGCCATGCGATCCAGCGCCGGCGTGTCATGGACCTCGGACCCATAACAACCAAGATCTCCGTAGCCGAGATCATCACAGTTGATGAGGACAATATTGGGCTGGTCTCGCTGCTGGCTCATCAGCCCAGTGTTGCAGCTGAACGAGATGGGTCTCGGCAACCATGTGGAAAGATGACCCCATGCTGACCGTGCACCCAGCCAGGATCATATTGGTCTGGGTGACCAGTCCAAGTTTGATGCCGCTGCAGCGTCGCTGGTGAGTGCCTGCAGAGCCTCGTCGACTCGCCTGGGCTGACTCAACCGTCGTCGGTGTCCGTTCCGCTGCTGTCCTCGGCAACGATGCGTGAGATGGCCATCGCGACAAGTTCGGGCTGATCCAGATGTACGTCGTGGCCGCTTTCGGCGATCTCGGTCACGCCCATCTGCGGCTGCGCCTCCAGCATCCTGGCGACGTCTTCATCGCTGATCGTGCTGTCTTGCGCTCGAATCAGTGTGATGGGAACTTCGATCTTCGCGAAGAGTTCGTGGCGGCTCTTCGACGCAAGCGATCTCATGGTGTCCACCATCTGCGACGGGTCAAAGCGCGCCATCAGGCCGTCGGCCGTCTTCTCAAGTCCGTCCACCCAGGCCGGCGTTGAGGGAGCATCCGCTCCGAAGAACTCCGAGGCAGCTTTCCGGTCGGCAAAGGGCTGCGGCCATGAATCGAACCAGTTCCGCAGACCGTCAAGATCTTCATCGGTCATGGCGTCCATGCCCGCTTCAATCAGCACGAGGTGCCTGACCAGGTCTGGCGCTTCGGCGGCGAGCAGGGTGGAAACGACGCCACCCATGGACTGGCCCACAACAATTGCATCGGTTCCCAGATCCATGATCATGTCGGCAGCATCCTGCACATAGGCGTCTCTGCTGACGTCAATGCTGGTGCCTTCAATGCTGGTGCCTTCAATGCTGGCGCCTTCATTGCTGGCGCCGGTGAAGCTGCGTCCGTGCGCGCGTTGGTCCGGGGCAATGACGCCGATGGCCGCATCGAGTTGACCGATGACGGGACGCCACTCGCCGTGGTGCCCGGCAAGGCCGTGAAGAAAGAGGATGGTGGGGTCGCCCTGGCGGACGGAGATGTGCAGATTGTCGAGGTCTGCCATCAGGTGGCGGAGGTACCGGTGGACGGCAGCCACGCCGCAAGCGCCTGGCCTATCTGGTCCGCGCTGTCTTCCTGAATGAAGTGAATGCCAGGAACCGTTGTCTCCGTCTGGTTCGGCCACGAACGACAGAACTCTCGTTGGGCGCCGGTGAGGATGGTGCCCGGATCAGCGTTGATGAACAGCTTTGGCACCTCACTTTTGGACAACCAATCGGCGTACGACTGCACAATGTCGACCACGTCGGCGGGCTCGCCTTCGATGGGAATCTGGCGCGGCCAGGTGAGCGTTGGTCGACGGTCTTCGCCTTCTGCGGTGAACGGACGTCGGTACTCCGCCATCTCCTCGTCGCTCAGCTTGCGGATGATGGATGCCGGGAGAATGGCTTCCACGAACAGGTTCTTCGTGAGGATCATGGCTTCGCCTGCTTCGGAGCGCATGGCCTGGAAGATGTCGGTCGCTCCGTCGGGCCACTCATCCCACGTAACCGGACGGACGATGGCTTCCATGTAACAAATGCCGGCCACGCGGTCCTGGTGGCGGTTGGCCCAGTCAAACCCAAGCGCCGATCCCCAGTCGTGGATGACGAACGTGATGTTGGTTCCAAGGTCGAGCTGATCAAGCAGCCCGTCGAGGTACTCGCGATGTTCCACGAAGGTGTAGGAATCCGCGCCGGTGTCCGTGAGCTTGTCCGAGTCGCCCTGACCAATCAGGTCCGGGGCAATGCATCGATTGGTCTCCGACACGTGCGAAATGATGTCGCGCCACAGGTACGACGACGTGGGGTTGCCGTGCAGGAAGACAACCGGGTCGCCTGAGCCGACGTCGTGATACGCCATCTGCTTGCCGTTGACGGTCTTGTACTGCTTGGTCAGGGGTGCGGTGCTCATGGCGCCAAGTCTGTTGCGAATCGCAGGACCGGTCAAACCAGTGGCGCGTCAGATCGTCCATCGATTCGCCCGATCGGGTGCAGATCGGCTTACATCGCGCCTTGCCTTCGCTGGACCTCAGCTAATTGCTACTAGGGCAGCCGATGTGGATTGGCCATAGAGTCGCCAGGATGGAGTCCTATGGCCCGTGGCTGACGCGTCATGATCGAGAAAGTCATCTAGCGGAGCGCCAGAAGCGGTTTCACCGGTTGCAGCACCAACTGGCATCGTTGTCAGACTCGGAGGTACTTGACCTGGTCGGTCAGGGAGCAGTGCTGGGCAGCGGTATCGGCGGCACCCGATCGCTGGTCACGATGAATGGGGATCAGGTCTTTATCAAGAAGGTTCCTTTGACTGATTTGGAGATGTTGTCCGACAACTTTGGTTCGACGGCCAACCTGTTCGACCTGCCCCTCGGTTGCCAGTACGGCGTTGCTTCCCCATCCTTCGGCGTCTGGCGCGAAGTCGCTGCCAACACCATGGCCACAACGTGGGTGACCTCGGGGTCCGCACGATCGTTTCCTGTCATGTTCCACTCCCGCATGATTCCCGTGCCAGCCTTCGATGGGCCGTTACCTGACGAACTTGGCGACATTGATGCACTGGTCGCTCACTGGCACGATTCTCAAGCAGTCCGCCATCGAGCCAACGCAATTGCTGAGTCTGCGGCCTCAGTCGCGATGTTTTTCGAGTACATACCGAAGCTGCTCGGTGAGAGCCTGACCGAGCAGAGCGACGCTGGGCAGCTGACCGAGTCGATGATCGAGTTGGCCGTCCGTGACCTACTTGGCGCAGCGACCTTTATGAACTCCGAAGGCCTTTGGCACTTCGACACACACTTCGCCAACATCCTGGCCAATGACAATGGGGTGTACCTGACCGACTTCGGGCTCGCGAGTTCCCCTCACTTCGACTTGTCCCCCGATGAGGCCCAATTCCTGCACTCGAATCGGACCCACGACCATGCCTACCTCGCCACGCGTCTGGTCAACTGGATTGTGACGCACGTCGGAGGCTTCGCCGAGTGGGAACGACGGAACGACGCCATCCGCGACATCGCCAATGGCGCCCCCGCCAATCGGCTCATACCGGGACCTGGCTCAACTATCGTTGCCCAGTTCGCACCCGTCGCTTTGCATATCAATGAGTTCTACTGGCAGCTCCATGGCCAGGACCGCCGTACCGCTTATCCAACAGCCGCAGTTGAGAAGTTGCTCGACGCAGCGACCCATCGTCCAGCGCGGTAACGGGTGCCTTCTCCGGTGCTGAGCTGGCGCCACAACACCGCGACAAGCCGACAACCTCGCGCCGCACACCCGGCGAACCCGAGCACAGTCGGCCGGGATTATCCGGTGTCACGGAAGGGCCGATATCGAGTGCCGTCCTGCGGGCCGGGGTCGTGATTCCGGGCGCGCATTTCGGGCGGTCGAGCGGTAGTTGATCGGGTCAACCTTGCTCGGAGGCTACAGGGGCTGCGGTTGGTGGACCTGTAGATTGCTGGCGTGGACACTGCCGCTTGGTACAGGTACTTCGCGGAGGCCGAGGCCCGTGATTCGTCGCCGTCCTACGCCGGACTCGCCGCTGGTGTCGCGAACGACCCCGAACTCGTAGAACGACTTGAGCAGCTTCCAGCGAGGAAGCGGCAACCAAACTTGTTGTTTGCCTCGGTCCGGTTCCTCGACGGGCCGACGTCGAACTGGAACGACTTCCGGTCCTTTGTGCTCAACAACTGGGACAGCGTCTCTGGTTCAATGCGAGACCGCTCAACTCAGACCAACGAGGCTGCACGCTGCTCAGCATTACTTCCCGTTCTCGCCACGATTGGATCGCCGATCGCTTTGATCGAGGTTGGGGCCTCAGCCGGCCTTTGCCTGTTCCCGGATCGCTACAGCTACTCCTACAACGACGTAACGATTGGCGCCTCCGCCCTCCACATCGACGTGGCGTGCACAGGTCCTGTCCCGGTGCCGACCGAGCTTCCATTGGTGTCGTGGCGAGCGGGCGTCGACCTCAACCCGCTCGATGTCACGGACGCCGAAGACGTTGCTTGGCTCAACGCTTGTGTCTGGCCAGAACACCATGCACGACGAGACCGCCTCGGGCGAGCAGTCGAGATCGCTGCAGCCGACCCGCCGTCGATCCTGCGTGGCGATCTGAACGCTACGATCGATGAGCTCATCAACTCAGCACCCACCGATGCAACGGTGGTGGTCTGGCATTCAGCTGTCCTTTCGTATCTGTCGACCGAGCAGCGCTCCGCCTTTGCCGAGGACATGACGAGTCGGGCGGATGTGATGTGGATCTCGAATGAAGCACCCGGCGTCGTCGATGATCTCCGCTCCGTTCAGCCTCCGCCAACGAGCAGTGCCTTCGTGCTCGGGCTCAACGGAAGCATTGCGCTTGCCTACACCGACCCGCACGGCAGCTGGCTCGATTGGATCGACCAACACTGACCACGCGTTCGGTACCCTTCGGCACCGCTCTCGTCGGGATCGCCCGCGATTCCGTCGCGCCGCACCGGTCTGGATATGTCCGTGAAATTGCGGCGTCACGGAAGGGCCGAGATGCAGCGCGCTCCTGACCGAGCTGTGCGTGATTGTGAGCGCGGCTATCGAGCGGGTCAGCAGTTGGCCATGGCGTCGAGCGCATCGCAGATCTGTCGCCGCCCACCGCTGCCGAGTTGGCCGAGCCGCGTCGTGAGCACTGACTTGGGGACTGCGGTGAGGATGTCGAAGGTGGCGACACTGTCGTGGTCGATGCCCTCATCGGGCCCAACGGGAATGCATGTTGGGATGTCTCGCAGCGTGCTCGTCACAGGTGCAACGACGACGTTGTTGAGGACTGGGATGACTTCATCTCGTGAGACAATGAGTACGGGGCGGCGCTTCTGATTCGGCGTTTCCATCAGCCAGATCTCCGCCTGGGCTACCAAGGCTCCGCCTCGGTCATCGCATTCGCGCTCGCCATTGCTAGTTCATCGTCCCCGGGCGTTTGGGGCTGCTCACGGTACGACGCTGCAATGGATGCGCCGACCCGGGCCCGGCGTACCGACTCGGCGAGGTAGTGGACTCCTCGCCTGATCACGGCCGAGCGGCTCTCGGCGATGCCGCTGTCGACGAGTTCGTCGATCAGCGCCAGTTCGTCGTCGGTGAATCGCGTCGGCACAGGTGTTGTCATACCATTCAGTATACGTATTGTAGAACAGGATGCGAAGGTCGGACGGAGATCGTCATCGAGTCGCTCCGTGATTTCCGAGCACACTGCTTGGGCCGCTGAGCCTCAGCGCAACCGCGATCGCGCGCCCAGTCCAGGAATCGCTCGGACAACATCGTCGCTGCACCGCTTCTGCGTGCGCTTTGACGGACGTACATCGATCGCAGCACCGCGTACTCCACCGGCGTTCGAGTCGGCGAGGACTTCTGTGTGTAGCCAGCGAGAAAGCCGACCACCTCGTCAGACCCGCGGGCCGCAAGGACGATGCAGCCTGGCGAACCCATCAAGTCCTCGAAGTCTTTTCGGCCCTCACGCGATGGCCAAGTCGTATCCGCAAACGGATCGTGACGCCCCGCGTCTTCGGCAAAGAGAGCGATTTCCAGGTCAACCAGTTGGTCAATTTCATCTCGAGTCGCCTCTGAAACTTCGAACATGGCTCGACACTATTGCAATTGATTCTGCGGTCGTCTCCGATATTGCATCTTTGGCACGGCTTGGGAGTGGTCCACTGCAATGCCAGCGATAGAGCGAACCGAATGCGCTATATCGGCTGCTCTGAAGTTCAGGGCTTGGTCAGTCGATTGTTGCCGGCGCAACGGCGAGGCCGACAGCGAGAACTGCGGCGTGGAGGCGCCGGTCCCAGACTGCGACGGTGACATCTGCTGCGCCGAGGGCGACTGCACTTGCGAGGTGGACGGCGTCGGCGCCACGGAGGCCATGAAGCGCTGCCAGTTGTCCAGCGCATTGCTCCACTTGGGCGGACAATTCCACGGGGCGGATCGAGGCCCAGAATGTCTCCCACTCGGCAGCTGCAGTGCGCTCCTCCAGTTGCGTGAGGTCATGGTTGCGTCCTGCTGCGGCGAGGGCGGCGCATACCTCCGGATAGGCCAAACGGCTCGACAATGCGGCGTCGCATCCGTTCCACAAAGCTGCAGCAACGTCAGACCCAGCCTCATCCAGCACAAGTTTGACCAGAGCGCTCGAATCGAAATAGACGAGCGGCATGCTCAGCGACGCTGCTCACTAATAATGTCAGCTACGGGTCGCTTCGGTGTCGGTCTTTTCCGATCGCCAGCGACTGGGCGCGTTGGTGTAGCTGGTCGGCCGATCGCTCCTTGCTGAGTGAGGCGGTCGATCACCGATGTGGAGTCGAGTGCGACGATTCGGGCAACGGGGATTCCTCGTTCGGTGATGACAACGTCTTTGCCATCACGCGCTGCATCGATCCATTGACTGAGATGTGCTCTGAGGTCAGTAACTGCGACGTCCATGACTCAACTGTACATCACGAAGGTGGTGTAAACGTACAGTTCGGGGCAACAGTTTCCCGGCACTCGCTGGCCCGCCTGCGCCGCATCACCGGCGAAGTGCTGGAGGTCCCGCGCCGAGCGGCCAGCGCACATTCTTGGCTCAACGATCGGCCGAGCGGCGTCCGATATCGGCACGTGTGACCGGTCTGACGATGAGGGATTGTTGGGTTCAATCGGTGGTTGCACCCCGTGACATTCACATCACGAGAGAGGACCGCTGCGTTCATTGAGTGGCGGGACGTCAAGGAAGTGCTCCGGGTCCCGGGCCGGGGGGATCTCGCCGGTCAGGTGCGCCTCGGTGATCCTGTCGATTCGAAAGGTTCGCGCCGCGTCACGCAAGCGGCACCATCCAACGAGGAACCAGTCGTCGTCGATGGCAACCACGCCTATCGGTTCAACCTCACGGGTGGTCCGGTTCGCTTCGCCGGTGAGGTACTCGATTTCGATGACCGCATGCTCGCTGACGGCGCGCTGCACGGCGATGGAGACCGGGCGGGAATCGTCGTCGCTGTCACGGTCATAGCGGCGCACTCGGTCGGCCATGTGGCGGGTGGCTTCGCGTTATCGGGTGGCGCCACACGCTAAGCACCCAAAACGACCGGCTGCGACACCGGGGGAAACTTTTCCGGTTACGGGGAACTGGCAACGCTTGAGAATCGTCAGAGAACACACGAGACCGAAACGATCCAGAATCATGGCAGTCGCCCTGGCGATGGCGCTCGTTGCTGTCGCTGGGTGCAGTAGCGAACAAGCAGAGTCGCCAGCTCAGCAGCGGCTGAGTGAAGCTATGGAACGCTGGCAAGATGCCGGCATTGATGACTACACCATCACCTATACGGGCATGGGTGGTATCGGTCCTTTCGGACCCAAAATTGTTCAGGTAGAGAACGGCCGGGCCGCCGAGGTCGACACCGACGATCCCACGCAGCTTGGACCCTCCTACAGCGTCAACGATCTCTTCGATGAACTCGAAGCTGCTGACCGGGTTGTATCGGCAGAGTTCGACGCCGATCTTGGCTATCCCACAGCATTCGAGTTGGACCCGATCGAAGGCGCGATCGATGACGAGTTCAGCATCCAAGTCGTCGACCTCGAATATCGCATCGGAATCGCTTCGCTAGAGAGATTCCATCCCACTGACACCCCTGCAGACGACGTGGAAGTTCGACTCATCGACCCGACAACAGTCGAGGTTGACTTCTCCGACGGACCAATTTGTGCAAGCGACCTGCTTGAGATGGAACCAGAATCAGTCGTCGTCGACTACCAAACAGACAGCATCGACATCACCATCGAGCCCCGCTCGGCATGTATTGGCAATGCCGACGCCGAATCAGCCGAGTTCCGTTCTGGAGTCCGCCTCGCCCTGACCGAGGACACCGCTGGTCGCCCCATTACAGTGACCGCCGGAAACGAAGAACCCGTCACCCTGCCCGCCACGGCGAACCCGAATCCGGGGCCGCTCATGCGTCATACCGCACCCCAAACAGATGCCGGCGAGGCAGCGGAGATCATCGGCGTGCTCGAGTTGGAGATCGGCTGTTTGTATGTCGTCTCAGATGAAACCGAGCGCTATCCGATTGTCTGGCCAAATGAGACCCGATGGGATGCAGGCCAACAGGTCGTGATCTTGTCTGGTGGCGAACAGGTTGCTCCCGGCGAGCGAGTCAGTGGCGGCGGTGGCTACTACAACGTGGACCAAGTCGAAGGCTTCGCTGGTTCCGAAGCCTCGGCGCTCGCAGAGCGCTGCGTTGACAACACCTTCGGTGAAATCGCCGTCGTCAACAACACACCGGACGGCATTTCCCCCGGAGAATGAGCCCTTTCGGGAAAAGAACTGTCGTTCACCGCAGTAACTCGTGGAGAACACTTCCTCGAGAGCTTCACGGCCGAGCATCAACGGATTGGCGAGACGGCCGAGTCTCTCCGCCGATTGAAGGTGTCAGGCCGATTGCAGCATAATCACAACCCCGGACGCAGATCGCCGCGCCGCATAGCCGGCGCATTCGGTCGTCACTGACCGGGATTATTGCTCAGCCTCCCGGGGTCCAGCGACGCCCCTGCGTGTCGGGGAGGATTTCGACGGCGATTCCCTCGGTCGCGCACACGTCGAGAAGATGGGGGTCACTTGTTACTACTGCAGTGCCATTGGAGCGCGCTGCTTCGGCCGCGATGCAGTCAGCGAGGCTGACCGCACATCGTGTCCGGTGGTACCGCCGTGCTCGCAAAAGGCCCGCGGCTGCTGCAACCGACACCCCTAGTGGCTCTGGATCAGCCAGGGAAAGCTGTGCCAGGTCCAACGCCGCCTCTTCCTCATCAATACCTCCCAGGCGAATGAGTCTGTCGAGCACCTCGGCGACACCCACAACAGTCAATGACGCTCCTCGATTGCGGACCAGCAAAGCCTGGACCTCGTCGGCAGCGGGTTCATCACGCAGGAATGCCACCACCGCGTACGCATCGAGGATCACCCGTGAAGCTCACGAGCAGCTGCGGCTTTGCGTTCGATCTGCCGTGACTTGTCACTGTCGGGGCCGACACCGCTGTACTTCCCGCGCAACGAACCCACTGGATCATCAGGTAACGGTCGGATCACGATTCGGTCTCCAAGATCGACGATCACCACCCGGTCGCTATGCCACCGCGACCGCGTATCCGCAGGGATCGAGACCTGACCGTTCTGGGAAACCTTCATTACGTAGCTCGTTGACACTTCAGACCTCCAACGGTCATACATTGTATGATAGTGCTCCTTCATAATATACCAGGTCCGACGCATAACGGCAGTCGCAGACCCGCACCGCTCCACTCGATAACCGGCGATATGTAGGTGATCGCTGTCAAGGGCGTTCTCGTGGTCATTGTTGGGGTCCGATCTGGTCGAGGAGCTTGGTGAAGATCTGGACGCGGCCGGTCTGGTCGTTCGTAGCGGCGTGGTTGCGTTGGCGGAGCAGCACGGGTTGGAAGGTCGCGTCTGTGGCGAAGTGGGTGCAGGACTCGCAGATCGATTCGAAGCTGCAGTCCAGTTGGGCGGGTCTTTGGCACCAGCCGTTGCCGAGCAGTCGGTGATGGACTTCGTGTTGAAGCCGGCGCATGTTTGGCCCAGCGGCATCGGCGTTGAGTGGTTCACCTGTGTTGTAGAGCGCTTCGACTTTGGCGGCGACTGATGCGTATTCGTCGGCGACGACCTTGTTGGAGATCTTGGCGTAGCGCATGGTCATGTCGAGTGATTGGTGTCCGAGCAGCGCAGCGATTGCTTCGATCGACATGCCTCGGTTGATGGCTTGGGTGGCCAAGGTGTGTCGGAGTTTGTGAGGGTGAACATGGCCGATCCCGGCTCGTCGGCCGATGGCTTTAACCCAACGATCGACGGCGTAGCGATTGAGCGGCCCTTCGGCCCCCGACAGCAGTCGGCCGGGTGTGAACGGCCCGTCACTGGCCTGATACTCGGCGATTAGTTCGACGAGATGGGGATGCAGCGGGACGTAGCGGTCGTTGTGAAGTTTGCCGACTGGGATCCGGAGCCATGGTTCGTTGCCGATGATGGTGACTGCGTCGTGTTCGAGTTCGCAGAGTTCCCCGACGCGCATGCCGGTCCGGGCCAGCATCTCAACCGCGAGCCTTCGGAACACGGTGGGTTCATCAGCGAGGGCCCGCATGAACTTGGTGTAGTCGCCGTCGTCGAGGAACTTCGGGAGCGACTCATCTCGTTTGGGAACATCACCGAAGAAGATCGGAACCCGGGCGGGTGCGTCGTCCCACTCCCATTCGATGATCCGGATGAAGAACATCTTCAACAGCGACATCCGCCGCCGAAACGATGACTCCTTAAAAGGTTTGCCGGTCTGGCCGGTCTGGGCTCGTTGCCACAGCTTGAACGCTTCGACATGGGACCGTTCGATATCGGCGACACAGGACAATGCCGGGTCATGGTCGATCAAGAACCCGGCGAAGATCCGCAGATCGGCTTCGGTCGACCGCACAGAGTTCGGCCGCATCGACACCGAAATTTGGGAGAGATAGGCCAACATTGTGTCCACCAGCGCCGGGGCTGCAGCGTCGATCGTCACCCATTTCTCGGGCACGTCGGAGGACCCGAACCCGACGTCGGCGGCGACAGCGGTCATTGGATCGCCTCCAGGTTTTGGGCGTCGATCACTTCGGCTGCTTTGCGGTATTCACCGGCGAGCCAGTCGTTGGTGAGATGCAGATACACCCTGGTGGTTTCGATCGACGCGTGCCCGGCCTGGGCCTGAAGCGCCTCGATCGACATGCCAGCTTCCCTTAACCGAGTGAGGCAGGTGTGGCGCAGTTCGTGACACGACGCATGCGCCAGGCCAGCCCGGCCACGAGCGCCACGCATGATCTCATCCAAACCTCGCGGTGATAGCGGCGACCCGCGGCGGGGTCCTTTCAGCACCACGAACACCTTGTCGGTCTCAACATTGGCGGGACGTTCCACATCGAGATAGCGGCCAACAGAGTCGAAGAACCGATTCGAGATCGGGATCAACCGTTGGCGGCCGCCCTTGCCCTCCTCAACAAATACGCGCCGTTCGCCGACACGAACGTCTTCGAGTCGCAGACCAAGGACCTCGCAACGGCGCAGCCCACCAAGAAGCATCGCGTCGATCATCGCCCGATCACGATGGGTTCGCAGCGCCCCCACCAGACCATCGACTTCAGCCGGGGTCAGCACCTTGGGCAAGGTCGTCGGTGTCCGAATAAGCGGTGCGCGCCGTTTCGGCCCAGAACGCTCACGCCGTGTCACCAAACCACGCGGCACTGGATTCCGACTCACCGACGTGTCATCACGAACCATCAAATACGCATAGAACCCCGACACCGACGACAACCGCCGCCGGATCGTCCGGGACGACAACCCGCCAGAACGATCGATCGGCACCACCCTTCTGTCACCATCGCCATTGCGTTGCCGAGTAATAAACAACATCACATCGCTGCTTGTCACCCGGGTCGGAGTCTTATCGACAACCGCGAAGAACACCTTCAGATCGAACGCCACAGCCCGGATCGTGTTCGGTCTCGCTCTCGACCGCAGGAACTCGAGATAAGCATCCACCAACGGATGCCCAACCGTCACAACCAGCCCACCCCCAGCATCCTCAGACTGAACGACTACCGGCTTCCAACGCATCACAAAACCTCCAACGACAGACCAACGGCCAAGACGCTAGAAGCCCCCAGGATCACCGACATATCATGCGAAGTGTTGGAGGTCAGACTGCCGACCGACCAGCGCATATTCTCGGTTCAACGACCAGCCCAGCGGCGTCAGATCTCGCGATACATGTGGTCGGTGTAACGATGAGGGATCGCCCATAGGACGGTCAGACCGCGTGCGTTGCGTTCTCGAGAGGGTGTCCGTCGCAGTCACGACGTCACAGATCGTGTATCTGTTCCCACACGAGTTGTATGGCTTTGTTGGCGCTGCGGAGAGTGCGTGCGGGGCCAAACCGCACGAAGACGATTTCACGGTCCTCGAAGTGGGCCTCCAGGACGCCGCGTCTGGCGTTGAGTCGGTCAACGAACTCGTCGACCATGTCTGTGCTTTCCGGACCGCTGTATGCGTCGACCGACATCTCGAACCAGCCAGGCGGAAAATCATCTGCGTGTACAACCCAACCTTGTTGAGCTTGTACAAAGGCACGTAGAAGGGATTCACCCCTCGTTCCATGATGTTGTCGGCCGCTCGACAATCACGAACGCTATGCAACTGCACCCGTCCGAATCGGCACGTAGGCGTGCGGGACAGCCCACTGCTACCTCCACGCCGGGAAGCTACAATGAAGGATGAATGTAGCCACTTCAAGGTCAAAGGTCGGAATCCGCGATCTCAAGAATGGTCTGAGCAAATACATCGATCGCGTAGAAGCCGGTGAAGAAGTGATCGTCACCGACCGGGGTCGCCCCGTCGCCAAACTCTGTCCACTCGACGCACCAGACGATCGCCTTGCCGACCTCGTCGCCGCCGGGGTGGTTCGGCCACCGACGAGCCGCACTCGCCATCGATCTGGTTCCCGAATCAAACCGAAGGGAAATGTGAGCGATCTCGTTGCTGAGCAGCGACGGTGATCACCTACGTCGACACCTCCACCTTGATCAAGCTCATCATTGAGGAGGCGGGGTCCGCGCGCCGAACTGATCTGGCACTCTGCCGATTCGCTCGCATCGGTAGCCCTGATCGTGGTCGAGGCTCGCGCCGCGCTCGCCGCCGCAGCACGAGCCAAACGGATCTCGGCCGACCAGATGCACCTTGCGAAGGCAGAGTTGGCCGCGTTGGTCGACGATCTCCATGTCGTTGAAGTGACCGAGGAACTCATCAAGAGCGCAGCCCAGCTCGCCGAGATCGAGTCGCTGAGGGGCCACGCCGCAGTCCATCTCGCGGCCGCCCTCCTCGTGGACGCAGCAGTTCTCACAAGCGCCGACCCAACGCTGTGCGAGGCAGCCGAAAGGCGGGGCCTGCACACCGCCGACCCATTGATGACTTGACCTGACGTGTTGTGCCGAACGTGGACGTCGGCCATGTCCGATAATGCAGCCAGCACATCGGCACCTATCTGTGTCAGGCCCCCGGGGTGTCGAGGGCTAGCGCATAACCCCGAGGAGCGAGTGCGGACCCCGCACTGCACTTCACGGCGAAGTGTTGGAGGTCAGACTGCCGAATGACTGCCGCATATTCGCTCTAACGACCGCCCAGCGGCGTCCGATATCGGCACATGTGATCGGTGTAACAGATGAGGATCCCGAACGGACAGCACGCCGTTGGGCGAGTGCATCAATCGAGTTCGAGCACCAGCCTCAGCGCCTGGTCCACGGCCGCAAGCTCGTCGACAGAGAGTTGGCCGACGAAGTCCCCGAGACGTTCTGGGGCGACAGCGGCCGTCTGCTCCACAAGCACCTGCGTTGGTTCATCACCGATTTCGATCCTTGGCCGAAAGATCTGTGGTGCCGACGATGACTTGTACGTGAATGTCACGTGCGTGAGCGGCGAGCGCTTCGGACAAGCACGCTCAGCTGGCTCGGTTCAGCGCCCGCTCACGAACGCGGCGAGCAATCGCGTCGGCTTGGGATCGATCTTGTTCGCTCGGCTCGCCGATTTCGGCCATGAGTTCATCGAGATACTTGTCGGTTTCGCTGTGCGCGTCCTGGCGTTCCAGCTCGGCTCGCAACGCGATCTGAAGTAGTTCCAAGGCAGGCAAACCGCGCTGCTTCAACTCATTGCGATTCCGTCGATCTGCTCTTTGGGCCCGAGCCTCCGTTGGAACCAGGTGTCGCTGCCAAACTCACCTTCTTCGACGTGCGTGACTGTGAACCCGCAACTCAAGTAGAACGAAATCACCTCGTCCCAGGACGATGTGGTTTCGAGCACGACGAGCTCGACGCCCCACTCAGTTGCGGTCGAGAGTAGCTCCTCCACGATCTGCCGCCCGATCCCCCGGCGGCGGCCAGTGGCCGCCACCGACATGCGGAGAATCTCAGCGACACCTTCTTGACGCGGCAGAAGCGTCCCCGTTCCGACCACCTGGTCATCGGAATTGCGCATCAGTACCGTTCGACCAGCCTGGTAGCTCACCGTCATATCGTCGAGATCCGGATTCAGCGTCTCGTCGATCGAACCCCAGTGATCAGCCAATCCGGCCAAGACCAACGACCGAGCTTCGGACTGATTGCTTCGATTAAGTTCCTCGACGCGCAAGCTGGGCATAGCCGGAGTTCTGCACATGAGATCCATCGTCGTGGAACGCACGTTGCGCCGTCAAGCCAAGGCGCATCGCCGTATCGGCGCTTCAGATCGAGCGCGCTTCGGACCGTGAAGCACGCCGCTCGTAATCGAGACCCCGATGTAGATCCGTCCACTGCACTGCACTGCACTGCCTGCGCTGCATGGATCTGGCTGTCTGATCGAGC